>JAANMX010004726.1_pt1 | contig 10428 bp, 9 predicted proteins | sample 7279681 | NCBI WGS metagenome assembly JAANMX01 (sample SAMN14094542, study PRJNA606508) | bioreactor metagenome | isolation source: A lab-scale SPAN reactor treating ammonium-rich wastewater day 351 | place: Ireland: Galway | collected 2018-01-01
GCGATCGCGCGCCTCGGCGAGCGATAAGCCGCCAGGTCCGTAACGGCCGATGGAAAGCGTCTCGCGTCGGCCATTCAGCCGGTAGTCCAGTCGGAAGGTTTTCGCGCCGGACGGGATGACGAGAACGTACATACCGTCACGGTCTGCGACCTTATACTTTTTATCCTTTGGTTTCAGACCTTTAAGTTCTGTGTCGGTCAGCATTCTCCGCCTCGCGGAGGCTAGGAGGACGTAAAATTGACCCTCATTTTGTCCGTCATGAAAAAGCCCGTCGAGGAAATAAAAAGCCATTCTATATCAATTGCTTATATTTGATTTTGTGGGCCTGCTATCCGTATGGTGTTGACGGTCTTTCTGCTGAGGGAACACCGCTGAATTTTCGAGACCGTCAGAAAGACCGTCATGCCGAGTCGTTGACGTTCGATATGCCGCGAACGATTTCGGCGATAAAATCTATAAATATCAGTTAGTTATATCGTATTTCAGCGTACGCGGCGATAAACCTTGCCAGACCTGAATCATTCCCACTCAATTGTGCCTGGCGGCTTCGACGTCACATCATATACCACTCGGTTTACACCTTTAACCTCATTGATGATCCGTGTCGCCGTCGCGCCGAGAAGCCGCATGTCAAAGGAATAGAAATCCGCGGTCATGCCGTCGGTCGATGTCACCGCGCGCAGGCCGACGACATAGTCGTAGGTACGGCTGTCGCCCATCACCCCCACCGTCTTCACCGGCAGCAGCACCGCGAACGCCTGCCAGATGTCATCGTAGAGCCCGGCCTTGCGGATCTGGTCTATATAGATGGCATCAGCTTCACGCAGGATATCCAGCTTTTCGTTGGTGATCTCGCCGGGGCAACGGATCGCGAGCCCGGGACCCGGGAAGGGATGGCGGCCGACGAAAATTTCCGGCAGGCCGAGCTCCCGCCCCAGCAATCGCACCTCGTCCTTGAAAAGTTCGCGCAAGGGTTCGACCAGCTTCATGTTCATGCGGTCAGGCAGACCGCCGACATTATGGTGCGACTTGATCGTCACCGACGGGCCGCCGGTGAACGAAACGCTCTCGATCACATCAGGATAAAGCGTGCCTTGGGCGAGAAAGTCAGCGCCGCCGATCTTTTTCGCCTCCGCCTCGAACACGTCGATAAAGAGACGACCGATGGTCTTGCGCTTCGCTTCCGGATCCGTGACTCCTTCAAGCTCGCTCAGGAACTGCTTCGACGCGTCAACGTGGACCAGCGGGATATTGTAGTGATGGCGAAACAGATCCACCACTGTCTTGCCCTCATCCTTGCGCAGCATTCCATGGTCGACGAACACGCAAGTGAGCTGGTCGCCGATCGCCTCGTGAATCAGGATCGCCGCCACCGATGAATCAACGCCGCCGGACAGGCCGCAGATCACCCGGCCCTGACCGACCTGCGCCCTGATCTTCTCGACCGCCTCCTCGCGAAAGGCGCGCATGGTCCAGTCGCCCTTGAGGCCGACCACCTTGCGCACGAAGTTGCGGAGTAGTTTTGCGCCGTCGGGCGTATGCACCACCTCGGGATGAAACTGCATCGCATAGAACCTGCGCGCGTCATCGGCGATCACCGCGATCGGTGAGCCCGGCGCTTTCGCCACGGCGCGAAAACCATCGGGCAACTTTGTCACCCTGTCGCCGTGGCTCATCCAGACGTCGTATGTGCCGGCCTTCTCCCAGACACCGTCGAACAACGCACAGGCGTCGATGACCTCAATGGCGGCGCGGCCGAATTCGCGATGATGCCCGGCCTCGACAGTGCCGCCGAGCTGTTGCGCCATGGTCTGCTCGCCGTAACAGATCCCGAGCACGGGCACACCGGCCGTGAAGATCGCCATCGGCGCCGCGGGCGCATCCCTGTCGAGAACGGAGGCCGGCCCGCCGGACAGGATCACCGCCTTCGGTTTCATCGCAAGAAACGCGGCTTCCGCCTTCTGGAAGGGCACGATTTCGGAATAGACGCCCTCCTCCCGCACGCGCCGCGCAATCAGTTGCGTGACCTGGGAGCCGAAATCGACGATCAGAATCTTGTCATGCGTAGGGGTCACGTCGGCAGAAGAATCCGACGCTGACACGGACGTTTTGCTGGAGGCTGTCATGGCCAGCAGATACGCGACCGGCCACAGCGTCGCAACCGCCAAAACGCGTCATGGCGGGGTTTATCCCGGCCATCCGCGTCGTTGATTCGAAGTCGAAGGCAAGACGCGGGCGCCGAGCATGACGAAAGCTTTCAGTCAGCGCTTCGTCAGAATCGAGACGAAAAACCCATCCGTTCCGGTCCGGCGCGGGGTCATCAGCAATCCCTCGTCCGACACATAAACCGCCGCAAGAAAGTCGTCCGTCCTGTCCCACAGTACGGAAGCGGTCTGCGACGGCGGGATTACTGAAAAATCCGGATGCCGTCCGATAAACTTACGGATTTGCCCGCTGTTTTCCTGCGGCAGTACCGAGCAGGTGATGTAGACGACGCGTCCACCCGGTTTCACGAGCGCGGACGCGCGATCAAGCACTTCGGCCTGATCCTTCAAGCGGATATCGAGCGCGCCGGGCCGCATCCGCCATTTCGCGTCCGGGTTACGCCGCCAGGTGCCGGTCCCGGTGCAGGGCGCGTCGATCAGCACGAGATCGGCCGACGCCCGGATATCGGACAACGGATCGTCCTCGCCCTTCGGGGTTCGGACCTCGGCGTTATGCACGCCGGCGCGGGACAGCCTTTCGTGAATCGGCGCAAGCTGCCGCTTGTCGCGATCGGTCGCAATCAGCCGGCCCCTGCCCTGCATCATGGCGGCCAGCGTCAGCGTCTTGCCGCCAGCGCCGGCGCAAAGATCGATTACCTGCTCGCCTGGCCTCGCTCCCGACAGCAGCGCCGCGATTTGCGAGCCCTCGTCCTGCACCTCGACGGCGCCCTTGATAAACTCTTCCTCAGCCTGAATGCCGGGATTGCGTGCATCCGCGCCCAGCATGATCCTCAAGCCCAGCGGCGACCACGGCGTCGCCGTCACGCCGAGATGTTGCAGCGATCCCAGAACCTTGTCGCGTTTCGCTTTCAACGTGTTGACCCGAAGATCCAGTGGCGCGCGGCACGCCATCGCGGCCGCCTCGGCGGCACGATCATCGCCGAACGCCTCATCCAGATAGACGTCGAGCCATTGCGGATAATCGCCGGCGATATGAGGGGGCGCATCCTGCAGCGAGCGCGAGGCCAACGCCTGCCGCTCCCCATCGGTCAGCGGTTCGGGCGCGAAACGGCCGCCGTCGCACAGTGACGCGATCGCGTCGATATTCATGCCGCGCTCCAGTTTCAGCATACCGAGCAGGCGCGAACGGGGGGGATCGTCGTCCATGATCCAGGCGCTGGACGCCTGACGGCGCAGTACGTCGTAAACCAGTCCCGAGATCGCGGCACGGTCGCCGGAGCCGGCGAAGCGGTGCGCCGTGCCCCACTCCTTGAGCGCCTTCGCTGCCGGTATCCGCTGGCTGTCGATGGCCTCGATCACTTCGATAGCGGCGGAGAGCCGCGCGGCGGGTGTCATGACATGCTTTCGATTGGAGGCAATGTTAATCGCTCAGACCTGTAGCGTTTTCGAGCGACGTGGAATCCAGTTCGCTCGAAAACGCTATAGTGATCGCCCGCATGCCATTTCCGGCGAACGGAGCAATGAAAGCGCTATCCGGCATAAAACGCCGGTGGCTTGACCCTAACCCATTTCTCGCGCCGCAGTGCGGTGCAATTGAGACGACCGTGGTCAGGCGCCGCCGGGATAGTTCGGGCTTTCGCGCGTGATCGTGACATCGTGGACGTGGCTTTCGCGCAAGCCCGCACCGGTGATGCGGACGAAACGCGCCTTGTCATGAAATTCGGCGAGATTGCGCGCGCCGACATATCCCATAGCCGCGCGCAGGCCGCCCGCGAGCTGATGCATGACATTGCCGACCGGCCCCTTATAGGGCACCTGTCCCTCGATTCCTTCCGGTACGAGCTTCAGCGTATCCTTGATATCCTGCTGGAAATAGCGGTCGGCCGAGCCTCGCGACATCGCTCCCACCGAACCCATGCCGCGATAGGCCTTGTAGGAGCGCCCCTGCCACAGATACACCTCGCCGGGCGTTTCGTCGGTGCCCGCAAGCAGCGAGCCGACCATGACGATGTCCGCACCCGCGGCGAGCGCCTTGGCGAGATCGCCGGAGTACTTCACGCCGCCATCGGCGATCACGGGCACGCCGGCCTTTTTCGCCGCCTCGGCCGCATCCATGATGGCGGTCAACTGCGGCACCCCGACGCCAGCGACGATGCGGGTGGTGCAGATCGAACCCGGACCGATGCCGACCTTGATGGCGTCGGCCCCCGCATCGATCAACGCCTGCGCACCCTCCGCCGTTGCGATGTTGCCCGCGATGACCTGTACCGCGTTCGACAGCCGCTTGATGCGGTTGACCGCTTCCAGCACGCGGCTGGAGTGGCCGTGCGCGGTGTCCACGACGATCAGATCGACGCCGGCGTCGATTAGCCGTTCGGTGCGCTCAAAGCCGCCTTCACCCACCGTGGTCGCCGCAGCGACACGCAGCCGGCCCTGCGAGTCCTTGCTGGCCAGCGGATGCGCCACCGCCTTTTCCATGTCCTTGACGGTGATGAGGCCGACGCAGCGATACTGGTCGTCGACAACCAGCAGTTTCTCGATGCGATGCTTGTGCAGCATCCGCTTGGCTTCTTCCTGACTGACGCCCTCACGCACCGTTACCAGGTTCTCGTGCGTCATCAGCTCGGAAACTTTTTGCCGCGGGTCGGTCGCGAAGCGGACGTCACGGTTGGTGAGAATGCCGACGAGCCTGCCCGGAGAGGCGCCGCTGCCGCCGTTCACCACCGGAATGCCGGAGAATCCGTGATCACTCATCAGGGCCATCGCGTCGGACAGCATCGCGTCAGGGCCGATGGTCAGCGGATTGACCACCATGCCTGACTCGAATTTTTTCACCTGCCGCACCTGCGCGGCCTGCCCCTCCACATCGAAATTGCGATGGATGACGCCCAGGCCGCCGGCCTGCGCCATCGCGATCGCCATGCGCGCCTCTGTGACGGTATCCATGGCGGAGGCCATGATCGGGATGTTGAGCGGTATGGCGCGGGTAACGCGGGAACTGACATCGGCCTCCGAGGGCAGGATGTCGGACGCACCGGGCTTCAGCAGGACGTCGTCGAACGTATAGGCTTCTTTGATATCCCGATATCCGTTTTCAAGCGCCATCGCCAACTCCATTGGGCGGCGCGGCCGCCGCGAAACCCATCGGGATGGAACGGCCGACCAGCGACACCCCTGGCGTCGCCGTCGAATGAGGTTCCATCGAAGGGATTGGCGGTGGTCGATAGCACGGCGGCCACGGGAATCAAAGCATTTGGCTGCCCTGCGGGAGCTTTTCCAGCCCGTTCAGCGGGGATAGTTCGGCGGCGGTCCGTGCTCCCGGATCGCATCGACCACCTCCCGATGCCGGCGATCCTCCCGCTTCATATAGACGGCGATCACCGCATGCGCCGAAGGCACCAGGAACAGGATCGGGAAGATCAGCCCGAAAATCACGCAAACCACGATCACGACCACGTTCAGGATGGCCGAGAACGGCTGGCCGTTGAACAGCAATCCGAGCGGCGGCAGCAGGACGGCGAGCACGTAGATCATCGCAAGATCTCCCAGAGTTCACCAAGGATTTAGGAAGGCTCACGCGCCGCGCAATAGCGCACCGGCTCAAATAGGTGCTACAGCGCCGCCTCCCATCCGCTTGCCCCGCGAGCCCGCATGAACAAGGAACGCCTGGTCCCGCTCATCGTCGCCGCCGCCCTGTTCATGGATCCACGCGCAGCCCAAGACCAACAGCGCAAAAAAAGGTCTGTTGATCTGGGGGTTGTGGGCCAACCGAATTCATCCCCAAGTTTTTAGGTCATGAAGGATAACCGCAAAAGTAACGTTCCTTCTGAGCCGATTTTCGTGCACGATCTGACAAAGACGAGCATTTTCATTGAGCGAATACTTTCCCCTGATTTTAGGCTGGTTGCACCGATACGACCTTGCGAGCACTTGGGCTGACGCGAGTGGGTTTATTGTCGGGATTGTCGGCTTCGCCATCACAATCGTGGGGGTTTGGAAATCTAAGAATGCCGCTATTGCGGCTCAACAGGCTGCGCAAGCAGCAAAGGAGAGCATCCGCCTATTTGATGCCATTCAGGATTTTTCGACAGCCATCGCCATTCTTGAGGAAATAAAGCGCGTACAACGGGGCAACGGGATTTCGGATGCTTTGCCAGATCGATACGCCTCCATTCGCAAGCAACTAATTACACTGAGGGGGTCCTCTGTTCTGCTCACGGAGGATCATAAGGCTGTTATTCAGAACGCCATCGCCAACTTGAGCACCATGGAGAATTTGATCGAGAAGGCGCTTGAAACCAAGGGGGCCTTCCCGATAGCGAAATACAATTCACTCATATCGGCTGATATTGACAAGCTGGTCGAGGTGTTCACGTTCTTGAAAAGAAATCAGGAGGCGGCATGATCAATGAGAAGAACAAGCGGCTCATTGAGCGGCTGCTTGAACGGACGGACGAAGGCAAGGTTGAGTGGAAGGAAGCGGCGGATCGCGGCTTTCAACTCTCTTTCGCCCAAAACAGCATAAACTTGCGACAAGCGACAAGTCGCAACGGTACAATCTACATTGTGTCCTTATTGAACGCCTTGGGAGAGGTGGCCGATAGCTTCAATGACGAGGACTTGGACGCAGACGGCGATGGACCCGATTCAACGTGGTTTTCAAAGCTGAAGCAGCTCTATACCCAAGCGCAGAGGCAAGCCCGTGGAGCAGACAAGGTGCTCAACGAAATCCTGTCTGAGCTGGACGACGATATTCCATTCTAACACCACATGAGCGAGCTTGACGATAGTCACACGTGGTGTGCTTGTCCGCTCGCTGGCAATTCTCCAGATATCCCCCCGGATTAAGAGGCGAAAGGCTGCCGTTTTTTGCTGATTCTAACGAATTGTCAGGCTCCTAAGTCATGAACAAGGAACGCCTGGTCCCGCTCATCGTCGCCGCCGCCCTGTTCATGGAGAACATGGACTCCACGGTGATCGCGACATCGCTGCCGGCGATCGCCACCGACATCGGCGCCAGCCCGCTGACGCTGAAGCTCGCGATCACGTCCTACCTCTTGTCGTTGGCGGTATTCATACCGGCGAGTGGCTGGACCGCGGACCGTTTCGGGGCGCGCTCCGTCTTCAGCGCGGCCATCGTGGTGTTCATGATCGGCTCGATCGGCTGCGCGCTGTCATCATCGGTGACGGATTTCGTGATCGCCCGAACCCTGCAAGGGCTGGGCGGCGCGATGATGACTCCGGTCGGCCGGCTGGTGCTGCTGCGTTCGATCGACAAGAGCGCGCTGGTCAGCGCCATGGCGTGGGTGACGATACCCGCCTTGATCGGGCCGGTGGTTGGCCCGCCGCTCGGCGGCTTCATCACCACCTATTTCTCATGGCACTGGATTTTCCTGATCAACATTCCGGTCGGCCTGATCGGCATCTTCATGGCGCAACGCTACATCGACCCGATCCGCAGCGACAATCCCGAACGCTTCGACCTTTACGGGATGGTGCTGGCCGGCATGGGGGTCGGCGGTATCGCCTTCGGCCTCTCGGTCGCCGGTCTTAACCTGTTGCCGTGGACGGTGGTGACCGCGCTGATCGGAGTCGGATCGATCTCGATGGCGGCCTATATGATTCATGCCCGCCGCATCGACCAGCCGGCGCTGGATTTCACGTTGCTGCGCCTGCCGACGTTCCGGGCCAGCATCTATGGCGGATTTCTGTTTCGTGTCGGCGTCGGCGCGATGCCGTTCCTGCTGCCGCTTCTGATGCAGGTTGGCTTCGGCCTGTCGCCGTTCGGCTCCGGACTCGTGACATTCTCGTCAGCCGTCGGCGCCATCGGCATGAAAACGCTGGCAGCCCGCATCATCCGCGCTTTCGGCTTCCGCAACATCATGACTGTCAACGCGGTGGTGAGTTCGGTCTTCCTCGCGGCCTGCGCGCTGTTCACGGTTACGACGCCGCTGCTGCTGATCATGATCATTCTTGTTGTCGGCGGCTTCTTTCGCTCGCTCCAATTCACCGCGATCAACGCCCTGACCTATGCCGACGTCGAGCCCGAGCGGATGAGCCGTGCGACCACGCTGGCCAGCGTCAATCAGCAACTGGCGATTTCAGCTGGGGTCGCGCTCGGCGCATTCTCGGTGGAGACAACGATGCTGTTCCGCCACGGCACGGAATTGACAGCAGGCGATTTCGGCCCCGGATTTCTCGTCGTGTCCGTGCTGTCGGCGATGTCCACCTTCTATTTCATGCGGCTGCCGGCCGATGCCGGTCATCAGGTTTCCGGCCGGCGTATGGTCATCATTTCCGATCCTACCCGGGAATCCGAGGCTGAGGAGGAAGCGTCCCGCGAGACCGTTACGGCGCGGGATCAGCGGATAAGCTAAGCTTTTTCCTCAAGATCGCAGGAGAAATTCGACATGGACCCATTCTCGGGAGCGGCGGTTAATACCTACGCTGAAGGCCCACCTCGTCAGGTGCCGGGATTCGCCGATCTGCATCGGATGACGACGATGCTGCTCGCGGAACAAGTCCCCGAAAACGCTCGCGTGCTGGTCCTGGGCGCCGGCGGAGGGCTGGAACTCAAGACTTTCGCGGAATCGCACCCCGGCTGGTCATTCGACGCGGTGGACCCCTCCGCTCCCATGCTGCGGCTCGCTGAGCGGACAATCGAACGACATGCAAAGCGCGTGCGTTTGCACGAGGGCTATATCGACGATGCGCCACAGGGTCCGTTCGATGCCGCCACATCCTTGCTGACATTTCACTTCATTCCCCGTGAAAAGCGACCGGGAACGTTGGAGCAGATCCGCCGTCGTCTCAAACCAGGCGCGCCGTTTGTGGTCGCCCATATCAGCTTCCCGCAGACAGAACCCGAGCGGTCGCTCTGGATCGCTCGTCATGTCGCATTCGGTGCGCGACATGACACAAGCCCCGATCAGATGGAAAAGTCCCGACAGGCCATAGCCGACAGGTTATCAATACTCGCGCCGGAGGAAGAGGAGACGATGCTGCAGGAGGCCGGTTTCTCCAACGTCAGCTTGTTCTATGCCGGTTTCAGCTTCAAGGGCTGGCTATCTTACGCGGACTGAACCAATCAAGACTTAATCCCTCGTACCGCCGCGAAAGCCCGTCGCCATGACATAGCGTTCTGAGGAGTCCTGCCGGCTCGCGGCGGGCTTCACATGCCGGACCGTCTGAAAGTCGCGCTTGAGTTGCACGAGCAGACCGGCATCCGCCCCGCTCTGGAAGACTTTTGCGATAAACGTTCCGCCGGGCCGCAGCACGTCGGCCGCGAACGCCGCCGCGCTCTCGACCAGCCCCACGATCCGCAGTTGGTCGGTCTTGCGATGGCCGGTCGTGTTGGCCGCCATATCGGAAAGCACAACATCCGCGGCCCCATCCATCATCGCGAGCAGCCTGTCGGGAGCGCTGTCGTCGAGAAAATCGAGCCGGGCAAAGGTGACGCCGACGATCTCCGGCATCTCCAGGAGATCAATGGCAATCACCTTGCCCTTGCCTTCGGCGGCCCCCACGCGTTTCGCGGCGACCTGACTCCAGCCGCCGGGCGCCGCGCCGAGATCGACGACCGTCATGCCGGGCTTCAGGAAGCGATGCTTGTCGTCCATTTCAATCAGCTTGAAGGACGCGCGGGAGCGCCAGCCGTCGCGTTTCGCCTGCGCCACGTAGGGATCGTTGAGCTGCCGCTCGAGCCAAAGCTTGGACGACAGCTTTCGCTTGCCGCCGGTTTTGACGGTCACATGCAGCCGGCCGGTGGTATCTTTCGCCATATCGAACCGTCGTGCCCGGACCTGATCCGGACATCCATCAGAAAACAAGCCGCGCTGCCGACATCATGGTCTCATTCACGCGGATGGATTGCCGGATCGCTTGCGCAAAGACGCGCTTCGCGCTTTTGCCCGGCAATGGCGAAAGATCGTTCTTGTGCATCAACTCAGTTGAATGCGCCATCCTCGCGCATCATTTCAACCAGCATGCCCTCGCGCAGACCACGATCCGCGACCCGCAGACGAGGCAAGGGAAAGGCCCGCCGAATGGCATCCAGGATGGCGCAGCCCGCCAGAACCAGATCGGCACGTTCAATCCCGATACAGCCGTTGGCGACCCGTTTTTGATAATCCATGCCGCAGAGCCGCGCGATGGCCTGGGTCACCTCGATGTCGTTCATCCAGATGCCGTCTACCTTGCGGCGATCGTAGCGCGCAAGGCCAAGATGGAGACCGCCAAGCGTCGTCACCGTGCCCGAGGTGCC
>JAANMX010004727.1_pt1 | contig 10428 bp, 9 predicted proteins | sample 7279681 | NCBI WGS metagenome assembly JAANMX01 (sample SAMN14094542, study PRJNA606508) | bioreactor metagenome | isolation source: A lab-scale SPAN reactor treating ammonium-rich wastewater day 351 | place: Ireland: Galway | collected 2018-01-01
GACTGGAAGGCCGCCGGGCGGGTGCGCTACCTCGGCGTCACCCACTACACCGCGGGCGCCTACGACGCGCTCGAGACCGTGATGCGCGCCGAGGCGCTGGACTTCGTGCAGATCAACTACTCGGCGGACGAGCGCGAGGCCGAGCGCCGCATCCTGCCGCTCGCGGCCGAGCGCGGCATGGCGGTGATCATCAACCGCCCCTTCGGCGGCGGCGGGCTGCTGCGACGCCTGCGCGAGCGCCCGCTACCGCCCTGGGCCGCCGAGATCGGCGCGACGAGCTGGGCACAGGTGCTGCTGAAGTTCGTGCTCTCGCACCCGGCGGTCACCTGCGCCATCCCCGGCACCAGCCGCCCGGAGCACATGGCCGACAACGCACTCGCCGGCACCGGCGAGATCCCCGAACCGACTTTCTGGGCGCGCCATTCCATCGACGCGAGCTGATTGCAGGCGGCGCACCTCACCGAGACCGCAGCGCCAGCGCAGCGCTCAATGCACCTCGTCTATCGCGACGCCAGCGCTGACGGCGTCGCTCGCCCCCAGGCGTCCGATCGCCGGCAGCCGCAGCGCAGGGCGGTTGAAGTCCACGCCGAAGTTGAGCCCGAGCAGGTTCAATTCCACGCCTTCCTGCACCCCGATGCTGAGCCCGAGCAAGCCCAGCAGCGAGAACTGCAGCCCCGAGCCCGACGACGACACGCCGAGCGGGCGCGTGACCGGGCGGTAGTCCTTGCCGATCGCGTTGGCTGGCAGATCGAGCCGCAGCGCCGGCACCTCGCGCCCGATATGGGCGAGGAAGGTATTGCTGTTGGGGCCAGGGTAGCTGCGGTACTCGTCGGCGAACGGGTAGCGGGCGATGGCGGCTTCGATGGCGTCGATCATCGCGTTCACGCCGTCGCCGCGATGGTCGACCAGCACGTTCGGCGTGGCGCCGAACCACAAGCCGTCGGGCAGCGCGTAGTTGCGCCGCACCACCGTGCCGCGCCCCCAGCCGATGACGTCGTAGCGCGTGTAGGCCGTCTCGCCGGCGCGCTTGTAGATGATCCACGGATGCACGGCGAAATAGCCGCGCCAGCCGAAGGTGGCCGCGGCATAGACCTGCACGATCGCGGTGTCGGCGAGGCGCGCCGGGTCGGGGGCGAGCCCCGCGGAATGGCGCGCGGCCGTGCGCCAGCTGCGCACCTCGCTGGCGCCGGCCGACGCGGCCGGACGCGGATCGTTGGCGAGGCTCAGGCCGACGGACAGCAACAGCACGGCGCTCATGCCGAGGGCGGCAAGGGAAGCAGGTTTCACACGAACGGGGCGCAGGCGCGCCGGGTGATTGTCGATGAAACTCAGAACCGGCCACCGCGGTCGAGTTCATTCGATGCCCGCCAGCGCCGCTGCCCACCGGGGATAAAGCACAAAAAGTTATATTCAATTTCAAAAACAGTTATTCAGAGAATAATAACTTTCGCGTATTCTCCGCACCCTCTCCCGCGTTCCCGGGCGCCCGCCGCCCACGGCTGCGCCGACCCCGCCCCCTGAGGATGACTACGCCATGCTGAAGCAGACCACCCTTCGTTCGCTCGCCCCGCTCTCCCTCGCGCTCGCCCTCGCCACCGGCGGCCTTGCGCTCGCCGCACCGGCACTCGCCAATCAGGCCGCGCAGCAAGCGGCCATCGCCACCGCGCAGCAGGTCGCCCCGGCGCCGCTGCTCACCGTTGCCGAACTCAAGCCCCTGCTCGGCCAGCCCGGTGTGCGCGTGCTCGACATCCGCGCCGACAAGGACTACGCCGGCGGCCACATCCCGGGCGCAGTGAATACCCCCTACGGCAAGTACCGCGGCCCGAAGGAGAACGCCGGCCAGTTGCCCGCTGAAGCGGCGGTCACCCAGGTGCTGCAGGCGGCCGGCGTCGACCGCGACACCCACGTGGTCGTGGTGCATGCCGGCACCGACCACACCGACTTCGGCGCTGCGGCGCGCGTGTACTGGACGCTCAAGGTCGGCGGCCTCACCCGCCTGTCGATCCTCGACGGCGGCACCAAGGCGTGGAAGGCCGCCGGCGGCACGCTCGAGACCACTGTGCCGCAGGTGGCGCCCAGTCAGTTTGCCTACCGCTACGACCAGGAGCAGATCGTCACCAGCGATGAACTCGCCGCCGCCCTGCAGTCGAGCAGCACGCCGCTGCTGATCGATGCGCGCCCGCCGCGCTTCTTCAGCGGCGAGGCCCGGGTCGACGCCGCCGCGCGCTACGGCACGCTGCCGGGCGCCAAGTCCTTCGACAACGCGCAGTTCTTCGCCAAGGGCGCCACCACGCTCAAGCCCGCAAGCGAACTGAAGGCGCTGGTCGCGCTGTCCGGCGCCGACGCCGCGCCGGCGGTGTCGTTCTGCAACACCGGCCACTGGGCGGCGACCAACTGGTTCGTGATGTCGGAGATCGCCGGCAACAAGGCGGTCAAGCTCTACCCGGCCTCGGTGGTGGAGTGGAGCCAGGCCGAGCGCCCGATGCAGAACCAGCCCTCGCGCGTCACCGCGCTGGTGCAGGACGTCAAGCGCGCGTTCGACAAGTAAGGCGGGAACAGGACGATGCGCTGGCTCAACCGAACCTTCCTGATCAGCGGCGGCCTTGCCGGCGTGCTCGCGGTGACGCTCGCCGCCGGCCTGCGCCAGGGGCTGCTCGCGTTGCTGGGCATCGGCTTCGGCGCGGTGCTGCAGGGCGCGCGCTTCGGCTTCACCACCGGCTGGCGCGACTTCATCGAGCGTCGCGACCCGCAGGGCCTGTGGGCGCAGATGCTGCTGATGGTGCTCGCCGCCGCGTTCACGCTGCCGCTGATCGCCGGCAGCGGCGGCGAGCTGGTGGGTGCGGTGGCACCACTGACGATCAGCCTGGTGCTCGGCGCCTTCCTGTTCGGCGCCGCCATGCAGCTCGCCGACGGTTGCGGCTCGGGCACGCTGTACAAGGCCGGCGCGGGCTCGCCGCTGTCCTTCGTGGTGCTGCCGACCTTCGCCTTCGGCAGCTTCCTCGGCGCTTCGCACCAGCCGGCGTGGATCGCGGTTGGCGGCCTGCCTGCGGTCGATCTGCTCGCCTTCGGCTGGCCGACCGCGCTCGCCATCACCGTGGCCGGCTGCGGGCTGGTCGCCTGGCTAGCCGGGTATGCCGCGCGCAAGGCACAGGCCGACGCGGCGCAGGACAGCACCGCGCCCACTTCACCGCGTGCGGTCGCGCAACAGATCGTGCGCGCCGGCACTGCGAGCTTCGTCGCCACCGCGGCACCGCGCCAGGGTCTGCGCTGGGCCCGGCGCTGGTGGCTGGGCGCCCTGCTGCTGGCGGTGCTCTACCTGCTCCATCTGGTCGTCGCCGGCCAGCCCTGGGGCATCGTGTACGGCATGGGCGTGTGGGGTGCGAAGGCGGTGAGCGCGCTCGGCTGGGATCTGTCGGGCGATGCCTTCTGGGGCGTGGCGCCGCATGCGCAACGCCTGGTCGACCCGATCCTCGCCGACGTCACCTCGGTGACCAACATCGGCCTCATCTACGGCGCCATCGCCGCCTCGCGCTGGAACGGCGCGGCCGACTTCAGCCTGCCCTCCGGCAAGCGCCTCGCCGCCGCGGCCGTCGCCGGCCTGGTGATGGGCTACAGCGCGCGCATGGCGTTCGGTTGCAACGTCGGCGCCTACCTGGGCGGCATCGCCTCGGCCAGCGTGCATGGCTGGGTGTGGTTCGCGCTCGCGTTCGCCGGTTCGATCGTCGGCGTGCGCATCCGTCGCCGTGTCGACGCATAAGGGGGACGACATGGACAACAAGAAGGCTTTTCGGGTCGGCTTCGCGCTGTTCTGGCTGGCGGCGCTGGCGCTGCTCGCGCTCGACACCACGAGCAGCGCCAGCGTGCGCGTCGAGCCGCCCCCGATCGCGCTCGGCAGCGGTCAGGCGGCCTCGGGCGGTCACTGCTCGGGGCGCTGAGCGGGCTGCGTCGTGCGCTCGACCCGCACCGGCGTGCGCGCACCTTGCCGCCCATCACGGCCGGGTGGCAATCCACAGCACGCCGCCCGCCAGGCCCAGTCCGACCGCGCCCATGCCCAAGGCCACCTTCAGCGCGAGTCTGCGGCCGCCGATCGCCGCCGCCATGCCGAGCTTGAAACCGAGGTTGGCGAGCATGGCGATGCCGATCGCGATGACGGTGACGCCGAGTTCCAGGCGCTCGAGCGCGAACAGGCGCAGGCTGGACAGCGTGATCGCATCGACATCGGTGAGGCCCGACACCAGCGCCAGCACGTACAGCCCGCTGCTGCCGGCAATGTCCGACAGCCAGGCCGCGGTCACCAGCACCACTGCATAGGCGGCGCCGAAACCGATCGCGGTCTTGAGCTCGGTCGGGTTGGAGGTGGTCGGCACCACCACCTCGCCGCCCTCGAGCAGCTGCCGCCAGTGCCAGAACGCGGCAAGTGCGCCGAGCACGAGCGCGGGGGCGATGATCAGCATGAGCGTGCCCGCCACCGCCGGCGCGACCACGGTGGCGATGACCGCTACCCGCAGCACCATCACCAGGTTGGCCATCACGATGACGAGCGCCGCCATCGCCGTCATCGCCGGAAACGCGCGCGCCTGGCGGGCGTAGAGCATGGTGGTCGCGGTGCTCGAGGCGAGGCCGCCGAACACGCCGACGAAGGCCGCGCCGTAGCGCACCCCGACCAGTTGCAGCGCGGCGTAGCCGGCCAGCCCGACGCCCGCGATCAGCACCACCATCCACCAGATCTGGTGCGGGTTGAGGGCACCGTAAGGGCCCATCTCCTCGTTGGGCAGGATGGGCAGGATCACCAGCGACAGCACGCCGAACTGCAGGATCGAGATCCAGTCGCGCGCATCGAGCCGCGTCGCCATGCCGCGCAACTGGGCCTTGAAGTACAGCAGCACGGTGGTGGCCACCGCCAGCATCACCGCCAGTTGCGCATGACCAAGCCAGGTCGCGGCGCCCAGGCCGTAGCACATGACGAGCGCCGCCACCGAGGTGGTACCGGGATCGGACGGATCGGGATGGCGCAGATAGGCGGCGATGATGGTGAGGGCGACGATCACCAGGCCGGCGACGAAGGGCGCGACGCTGCCGAATTGTTCGCCCAGCATGGCCACCAGCGCCCCGAACATGCCGACCAGGGCGAAGGTGCGCAGTCCGGCGCGCGCCGAGGGCACGCGTTCGCGCTCGAGACCGATCAGCAGACCGATTCCGGTCGCGATCAGGAAGGCCTCGATCTGGGCGGCATCGAGCGGCAGGCTTTCGGGCATGGCGGCGAGCCGGGCGCGACTCCCCGGGCGGCGGAACAAGGTGCGGGCAATGATACGCCGACACCCGAAGGCAGTACGCCGCATCCCCGGGGCTCGCGATAGCATTGCAGATCACGGTCGGACCGGCCGGGCGCGACGCGGCAGCTCGCCCGCCCCCCGGCGGCCGGAAATCGAGAGGACGACATGAAGCTTCTGCTGGTTGAAGACGACCCGACGCTGGCCGAGGGCATCGCCGAGTTCCTGCGCGGCCAGGGTGACGAGGTCGCGGTCGAGAACGACGGCATGCAGGCCGACCGCCTGCTGCAGGAGAGCAGCTTCGACTTCGTGCTCCTCGACCTCGGCCTGCCCGGGCTGGGCGGCTACGAGGTGGTGCGCCGCATCCGCAAGCGTGGCCAGCGCATGCCTGTGATCCTGATCACCGCGCGCGACGCCCTCGACGACCGCATTTACGGCCTGGACCTCGGGGCCGACGACTATCTGGTCAAGCCCTTCGAACTCGCCGAGCTCAGCGCGCGCATGCGCGCGGTGCTGCGCCGCGGCGGGACGAACCCGGAGCCTGCGCTCGGCTTCGGTCCGCTGGTGCTCGACATCGACGGCCGGCTGGCCGAGCTGGCCGGCGAACCGCTTGCGCTGAGCGGGCGCGAGTGGGACGTGCTCGAAGCCCTGGTGCGCGCCGACGGACGTACCGTCGCCCGCGAACGCCTGCAGGGCGAAGGCAGCAGCAACGCGCTCGAGGTCTATGTATCGCGCCTGCGTCCACGCCTGGAGGCGGCCGGCGTGGCGATCCGCACCGTGCGCGGCTTCGGCTATCGCCTCGAGCGCGTGAAGGCGCGTCCCGACGGTGCAGACTAGCCTTCGCCGCAACCTGCTCAGCGCGCTGGCCGCACCCACCGTGGTGCTGCTGGTCACCGCCGGTGCGGTCGCCTACAGCAGCGCGAAATGGGTGGTAGGCAACGCCTACGACGGCAACCTGATCAACCTCGCGCAGGCCATCGCCACCCACGTCCACGCGGCCCCGGACGGCCTCACCCTCACGCTCTCGCCGGAGGTCGAGGCCGTGCTGCGCAGCGACACCGTAGACCGCATCTACTTCCGCGTGCGCGACCAGCAGGGCCGGCTGCTGGGGGGAGATGCCGGACTGCCGTCCGTGGACGACAGCGACGCCCTGTCCAGCCTGCCCGTGCCGTACACGCCGGTCGGCAAGGAGGCGCCGCTCGCCCGGATGCCGATGCCCTCGTCCCGCCCGCTGTTCCGCGACCTCGCCCACGCCGGGCAGCCGATCCGCGCGGTCCGGCTCTACCGCGAGAACGGCGCGAGCGGCTTCTACATCACGGTCGCGGAGACCCTGGGCAAGCGCAACGAGGCGATGGGCCGGCTGGTGCTCGGCTTCGCCTGGGCCGGCGCGCTGCTGCTGATTGCCGCCGGCGTGGTCGCGCGCTTCAGCATCCCGAGCGGCCTGGCGCCGCTCGAGCGCCTGGAGAATTCGCTGCGTGCGCGCTCCGGCACCGATCTGTCGCCGATCGATCCGGCCGGGGTGCCGCGCGAGGTGCGCGAAGTCGTCGGCGCACTCAACGGCCTGCTCGAGCGCCTGCGCACCGCCAACGCGCATCAGCGCGCCTTCCTGCAGGACGCCGCCCACCAGTTGCGCACGCCGCTCGCCGGCCTGCAGATGCAGCTCGAGCTGCTCGAGGCGCGGCCGGCCGACGATGCCGCGCGCGCACGCCTGCGCCAGTCGGTCGCGCGCGTCACCCGGCTGGCCAACCAGTTGCTGGCGCTCGCCCGCGCCGAAGCCGGCGAACGCCTGATCGCCGACGCCACCGAGGTCGACCTCGCCGCGCTGATCGACGCCATGGTCGAGGACTGGGTGGACCGCGCCGACGCGCGCGGCATCGACCTCGGCATCGAGCGCGAGCCGGTGCGCGTGCACGGCGACCCCACGCTGCTGCAGGAACTGGTCGCCAACCTGATGGACAACGCGCTCAAGTACGGGCGCACCGGCGGCCTGGTCGGGCTGCGTTGCGTCATGCAGGACGAGCACGTGCTGATCGAGGTCTGCGACGACGGCCCCGGCATTCCGCCGGCCGTGCGCGAGCAGGTGTTCGAGCGCTTCTACCGCCACGCCGGCAGCCAGGCCAGCGGCAGCGGGCTGGGGCTGTCGATCGCGCGCGAGATCGTGCGCAGCCACCGCGGCCACATCGCCATCGACGACGGCCCGGACAATGGCGAGGGCGGCCGCGGCACCTGCGTGCGCGTCACCTTGCCCCTTCAGGCAAACACAGACGCACAAAAAACCGCGGGGCGGTGAGCCTGCGCCCACCGCCCCGCGGTTTTTCACACCGTCCGGCAGCATCCTTGCGGATGCCACCGGAGGCCATGCTGCTTAGTGCGACGAAGCCGACGACGCGCCGATACCGGTTTCCGAACGCACCTTCTGCGCCATGTAGCCGGCACGGTCGAGCTTGGCACGCGGGCTGCTGTCGAGGATCGAGAACAGCCAGATGCCGATGAAGCCCGCTGCCATCGAGAACAGGGCCGGCGAAGCGTACGGGAACAGCGCCGAACCCTTCGGATTGCCGAGCGTGACTTCCCACACCGACGGCGACACCACGGTCAGCACCACCGCGGTGATCAGGCCGAGGAAGCCACCGATGGTCGCACCGCGGGTCGTGCAGTCCTTCCACAGCACCGACATGAACAGCACCGGGAAGTTGGCCGAGGCCGCGATCGCGAAGGCCAGCGACACCATGAAGGCGATGTTCTGCTTCTCGAACGCGATGCCCAGCACCACTGCGATCGCACCCAGCACCAGGGTGGTGATGCGCGAGACCTTCAGTTCCGAGGCCGAGTCCGCCTTGCCCTTCTTGAACACCGTGGCGTACAGGTCGTGCGACACCGCCGAGGCACCCGACAGGGTCAGGCCGGCGACCACCGCCAGAATCGTGGCGAACGCAACCGCGGAGATGAAGCCGAGGAACACGTTGCCGCCGACCGCGTTGGCGAGGTGGATCGCCGCCATGTTGCTGCCGCCGATCAGGCCGCCCTTGGCATCGAGGAAGCTCGGGTTGGTGGACACCAGCACGATGGCGCCGAAGCCGATGATGAAGGTGAGGACGTAGAAGTAGCCGATCCAGGTGGTCGCCCAGAACACCGATTTGCGGGCCTGCTTGGCATCGGGAACGGTGAAGAAGCGCATCAGGATGTGCGGCAGGCCGGCGGTACCGAACATCAGCGCCATGCCGAAGGAGATCGCCGAGATCGGATCCTTGATGAAGGAGCCCGGCCCCATGATCGCCTGGCCGACAGCAGAGGCTTCCAGCGCGGTCTTGCCGGTGGCAGCGGACACTTCGGTCTTGACGCGGACCGCATCGGCGAACAGCGCTTCGGGCGAGAAGCCGTAGTTCAGCAGCACCATGAAGGCCATGAACGACGCGCCGGCGAGCAGCAGGCAGGCCTTGATGATCTGCACCCAGGTGGTCGCGGTCATGCCGCCGAACAGCACGTAGATCATCATCAGCGCGCCGACGATGACCACTGCCATCCAGTACTCGAGGCCGAACAGCAGCTTGATGAGCTGGCCGGCACCGACCATCTGCGCGATCAGGTAGAAGGCCACCACGACCAGGGTGCCCGAGGCCGCGAAGGCGCGGATCGGGGTCTGCTGGAAGCGGTAGGCGGCGACGTCGGCGAAGGTGAACTTGCCGAGGTTGCGCAGGCGTTCGGCCATCAGGAAGGTGATCACCGGCCAGCCGACCAGGAAGCCGATCGAGTAGATCAGGCCGTCATAGCCGCTCGCCATCACCGCCGCCGAGATACCGAGGAAGGACGCTGCCGACATGTAGTCGCCGGCGATCGCCAGGCCGTTCTGGAAGCCGGTGATGCCGCCGCCGCCGGTGTAGAAGTCGGCCGCCGACTTGGTCTTGGCCGCCGCCCACTTGGTGATGTACAGCGTGCCGATGACAAAGGCGCCGAACATCAGGATGGCCGTCCAGTTGGTGGCCTGCTTCTCGGCCTGGCCGAGGTCGCCGCCTGCGGCCAGCGCCACCGAGGACAGCAGGGCGAGCACGAGGCCGCCTGCGAGTTTCGCTTTGGTACCGATCATTTGCCCGCCTCCTCGACGATTTCACGGGTGAGCTGGTCGAACTCGGAGTTCGCGCGCCGCACGTAGAAGCCGGTGATCAGGACGGTGAACACGATCACACCGAAACCGACCGGAATACCGACGGTCATCACACCCTCGCCCAGACGGGCGGAGAGGACTTCCTTGTTGAAGGCGATGAGCGCGATGTAGCCGTAGTACACGAACATCATGATCGCGGTGAGGATCCAGCCGAAGCTGGAGCGCGTGCGTACCAGCTTCTGGTACTTGGGGTTGGCGGCGATTTTGGTCGCCATATCGTTTTCCATATCTCCCTCCTTCGTCGGTGAAAGGACCGGACGCCTGCCCGGTTGCACGCACCTTAGGTGGAGAGACTTACATTCCGCTTACGCACGCATAAAATTTTTCTTTAACAACAGATACTTAAAAAAATCTTAACGCCACCTTAAGATGAACCCGGCAGGAAGCGCTCGAACGCCGCCGGCAGCGGCGCGTTCTCCAGGCTGCGCTGGGTGAACAGGAAGCGCCCGTCGCAGACGAAGCCGAGATCGGCCCAATCCACCGCGTTGAGCGCATCGCGGAAGGCCTCGATGTCGACGTCCGCGCGGCGCGGAAACACCGCCATCACCGCCCCGTCGTAGTCCTTGCACGGATGCACGAAGAAGGGCTGCGTCACCCGCGTCTTGCCATTCACATACACCCGCGGCTGCGTGCTGCGATGGTGCATCCGCCCCCACATCCACCAGTTCGACTCGTCGAATTTCGTCACCTTGCGCTGCAGCAGGCGCGCCTTGTGCGGCAGCAGCGCGTGCGGCGGGCGCTCGCCGGGCTCGGAGAAGATCATGCGCCGGGTCTGGCCGGTGCTCACGGTGGATGAGCACACGAACTCGCGGTTGCCCTGCAGCAGGTCGGTGTACAGCTCGTCCGCGCCCGACACCGCGCCCACCTTGACGAAGGCCACGTCGGCCAGCCGCAGCGGGTAGTCGCCGCGGGCGAACATCAGGTGGCCGGCGCATTCGATGAAGTGGCGCGTCTCCCAGGCGGGCGCGGCGAGCGCGGCGGCGAGGTCGTCGCCAA
>JAANMX010004729.1_pt1 | contig 10424 bp, 9 predicted proteins | sample 7279681 | NCBI WGS metagenome assembly JAANMX01 (sample SAMN14094542, study PRJNA606508) | bioreactor metagenome | isolation source: A lab-scale SPAN reactor treating ammonium-rich wastewater day 351 | place: Ireland: Galway | collected 2018-01-01
GAAGGCAACGTTTCGATCGACCAGGCGACGGCCAATATCGGCCGCCTGCTCGCGGGGCTGGAATGGTCGCCCTGGCCACCGGTAGGCCGGGGACTCGCCCAGGCGGGCAAGAAACCGCGTGCCCACCACGTCCACGGCACGGACGGCCTCGGCGGCATCCACCTGCCGGACTCACCCGATCTGGCGTGCCGGGACTACCTGACCGTCTACGAAGAGATCATCGACAAACACGGCTCCGACCTCGTCATCCTCGCCATCGGACCGCTGACGAACCTGGCCGCCGTGCTCAAGAAGAAACCCAAACTGCTCGCCCGGGCAGGCCGCATCATCGTCATGGGCGGTGCCGTCTGGCACAAGGGCAACATCACCCCACACGCCGAATTCAACTTCCACCGGGACGCTCCCGCCGTCGCCGCCGTGCTCGGCTCGGGTCTGTCTGTCACCGTCGTCCCGCTCGACGTCACCCGCCAGGTCGCCCTGGACGAGTCGCACGTCGCACACTTGCGACGCGGCCGTACGCGCGCCGGCGCCTTGCTGGCCGATATGATTCGGTTCCCGCTCGAACAGGAAATCGACGACGGCAAAGGCAAATTCCTGGTCCATGACGCCACCGCCCTCGGCGTCATCCTCTGGCCGAAACTCTTCATGCGGGCCGCCGTCGCGCTCGATGTCGCCACCACCGGTCCGCAAGCCGGGCAGTGCAAACCCGTTTCGCCCAAGAGCGGAAAGCCCGCCACCAGCGTGGTGATCTCGATCCAGGCGACCGATTTCCTTGAAAACCTGCTGGAGCTGCTCTGCCACGAGAAGTTTGTCGTTTAACATGTTCGACCAATTGGATGACACAATCGTGGCCATCTCCTCGCCACCGGGCATCGGCCCGCGAGGCATCGTGCGTCTCAGCGGCCCTCAGGCCCGGGCCCTGGCCGCCTCCATTTTCGAAACGCAGAACCTACCGGCGCTGCTCGACGCCCCGCCATGGCGGCGTCTTGCAGGCCGAGTCCGAATTGACGACACCGCCCGCGTACCGGCCGAAGCCTACGTTTTCCTCAAACCGGCCAGCTACACCCGGCAAGATCTCGTCGAGCTACACGTTCCCGGTGCTCCACCTGTATTGGCAATGATCACAGAGCAGCTCACCCGCGCCGGCGCCAGGCAAGCCGAGCCCGGCGAATTCACCGCCCGTGCCTTCTTCGCGGGGGCGCTCGATCTCACCGAAGTCGAAGGCGTCGCCGCGATGATCGCCGCGAGAAACGACTCTCAACTGCGTGCGTCCGAGGCCTTGCTTCACGGCGAACTCAGCCGCCGCACCGTGCATCACCGTGATGAGTTGGCCGATCTGCTGGCGCTGATCGAAGCGCGGATCGATTTCGCCGAGGAGCCGTATGCGTTCATCACGCCGGACGCCGTCGCCGAAACGCTCGAAAACACCTTGAAATCGCTGCAGGTACTCACCCGGGATGCGCCGGCGGTCGAGCGTCTCGAAGTCCTGCCGACGATCCTTCTGACGGGACGCCCCAACGCCGGAAAGTCCACGCTCTTAACCGCAGTGGGACTGATCAATCCACCCACCTCCGGAAGGATCTCCATCGGTGGGAGATTGGTCATGGAGGGCCCCCGGCCTCATACAAACTTGACAGCTTTCCGGCTGAAACATTTGGGATTTGTGTTTCAAAAATCCAACCTGATCCCATTCTTGACTGCCATGGAGAATGTCCTTGTTGCGCTAGAACTCAACAATGTTGGGAGGCGCTCCGCTCGGAAGCGGACGATTGAACTTCTCGATTATCTCGGCGTCGCGGAGCGTGCGAGCAATTACCCCTCCATGCTTTCAGGCGGGCAGCAGCAGCGCGTGGCCGTGGCCCGGGCTCTGGCAAACAACCCTAGTGTGATTCTAGCGGATGAACCGACCGCTGCGCTGGACAGTCATCGCGGAAGGCAAGTCATGGATCTCTTCCGCAAAGTTGCACACGAGCAAGGCGCGGCGGTGATTGTCGTAACACATGATCATCGAGCCTTGGATGTCTTTGACACAATCTATGAGATGGAGGATGGCGTGGTCTCCCTGTCTCCGCTCACGACACAAGTGTCTCGCCCCACGAAGTAACCTTGGTTGAGGAAACTCTTCAGGAGTCCTTTGCGCCGCTATAAACGCTGTTGGAAAGTAGAACGACTCTTCGCCTGGCTTCACAACTTCCACCGCTTGGTCATCCGTTACGAATAATACATAGAAAATTTCCAGGAAATGGTCCATCTCGGATGTATTCTCATCCTCTTAAGACATTTATGAGATGGGTTCAAAAGAAGCCATGGCCAGGCCCTTTTCAGCAGGTTGACATACTTAACTCTCCCGGGAACTTGACAACAACAGGTGCGCTCGCCATCATCGAACCCGCATCCGGACTGAACAGAATCGGTTTAATACTGGAGTTTCACCCATTGCCGGGTGGGTTGCCTGTCTGCCCCGCCTGAAATCTGCAGAATCGTTGCATGGAGCCATGAAGAGAGCGAAGGCACTGAATTCGGTCATTCTCGCGGCCGGAGATGGAACACGTTTGAGGTCGAACCGCCCGAAAGTCCTGCATGAGGTGTGCGGACACCCGATGCTGCACTATGTTCTGCGGGTGGCTGCCGAAGCGGCGGCGGATCGGCATGTGATCGTTGTTGGATATGAAGGGGAACAGATCTGCCAGACTTTCGCTGGCCGAAGCGATGTCATCTTCGCCGAGCAGAAAGAAAGGCTCGGGACCGGGCATGCTGTTCAGATGACCCGAGAGGCTTTCGAAGGGTATGAAGGAGATATTCTCATCCTGGCAGGGGATACCCCTCTGCTCACCGCACAGACCCTGCAGAATCTGGTTCAATGGCATCGCCATCAGGAAGCCGCAGTCACCATCCTGACCACTGAAATGCCGGAACCGCGCGGGTATGGGCGAATTCTCCGATATGAAGACAACCGGCTGCAGGGAATTGTCGAGGAAAAGGATGCCAACCGTTACGAACGCGCCATCCGTGAAATCAACACCGGCTCCTATTGTTTCGATGCCAGAGCGCTTTTTGAGGCATTGGACCAGGTCACCCCGCAGAATGTCCAGAATGAATATTACCTGACTGACTGTGTCCGGATTCTGGTGGAGCAAGGGCACCGTGCCGAAGCGGTCATCACGGATGATCATACTGAAGCCATCGGCGTCAACACACGTGTCCAGCTGGCCGAAGCCGAAAAGATTCTTCGCCAGAGAATCCTGGTGCGTCACATGATGGCGGGGATCACGATCCTCGATCCTGAAACCTGCTATGTGGATGAAGAGGTCGAAATCGGCAAAGATTCAGTCCTCTTTCCGGGAACCATGATTACCGGCAAAAGCCGCATCGGAGCCGATTGCCGGATCGGACCCAACACGCAGATTGTGTCAGCGGAGCTGGGCGATGGAGTCGTCGCTAACTCTTCCTATATTGAAGGGGTCAAACTGCCTTCCGGGGCAACAGTTGGACCTTTTGCCACTCTTCGGAACACCACACCCTCACAGAAAGATTCCGGAAATTGAAATGAGAAAAGGTTCAATCAAGATATTCTGCGGAACTTCCAATCCTGCCCTGGCGGAATCGATCGCAAATGCCCTCGGTATCCCGCTCGGCTCGATCACCATCAAGCGTTTCCGGGATGGTGAAATTTATGTGGCTTATGAAGAAAATGTTCGAGGCACCGACTGCTTCCTCCTTCAATCCACATCGGAGCCGGTCAATGCGCGCCTGATGGAGCTGCTGATCATGATCGATGCCGCCAAGAGGGCCTCCGCCAGCCGTGTGACTGCGGTGCTTCCGTATTATGGATATGGCCGCCAGGACCGCAAACACCGCCCGCGTGTCTCCATCACCGCCAAATTGGTTGCCAATCTGCTTACTGTGGCCGGTGCGGACCGGGTCCTCACCATGGACCTCCATGCCGGACAGATACAGGGTTTTTTCGATATTCCGGTGGATAACCTGTATGCCTCACCGATCCTGGTGGAGCGTTTCCGCAAGTTGAATATCGAAAACCTGACAGTCGTTTCCCCGGACATCGGGAGTGTGAAGCGCGCACGCGGTGTTGCCAGAATCCTGGGGGCACCTCTGGCAATCATCGATAAACGCCGCCCGAGAGAAAACGAATCCGAGGTGATGAACATCATCGGTGAGGTGGCGGACCGGGCTGTTCTGCTGGTGGATGACATGATCGATACAGCTGGAACAATCTGCCAGGCAGCTTATGCCCTCCAGAAAGCCGGAGCGGTGGATGTCTATGCCTGCGCCACCCATGGAGTGCTTTCAGGGGATGCCATCGAGCGGATCGAGGCAGCCCCATTCAAAAAAGTATTCATTACGGATACAATACCCTTTCCTGATAACAGGAAGCTTGGTAAGTTCGAGGTGGTCGGTGTTGGCCACCTGCTGGCCGAAGCGATTGACCGTATCCACAACGAAACGACAGTCAGCTCGTTATTCCTGAAGCTTGAAGAGCTTTAAGCGGAGCGCCGGGTTTCGGGCGGTGAAGGATGACAACCATTGAGTCCATCGATGGTTTGAGGGACAATTGTGCAGTTTCGGTTCGGAACTCCAGGAACCGAAAGAGAATAGAAGGAGCAGTTCGATGCAGAAGGTTGCAATCACAGCAGATGTGCGCCGTGACAACGGCAAAGGAGTTGCGCGAAAACTGCGCGCCCAGGGGTTGATTCCCGCAGTTCTGTATGGCGGGGATGGGCCTCCGGTTTCATTGAAATTGGTCCGGCGCGATCTGGCACTGGTGATGCAAGGCCATGAAGGCCATCACCTGCTTGTGGATCTGGCGGTGAAGGATGACCAGGGATCGGGTGAAAACCCGCTTGTCTTTCTCCAGGAACTGGATGTCAATCCAATCACACAGGTGATTGAACATGCCGACTTCTGGCGGGTGGATGCCACCAAACCGATCCATACCACAGTCGCCATCCACCTCAGCGGAACCCCGATCGGGGTGCGCCAGGGAGGGGTTTATCAGCAGGTGCTTCGGGAAATCGATATCGAAGCCCTTCCTGTGGATATCCCCGAAAAGATTGAAATGGAAATCTCCAACATGGCGATGGGGCAGGCCCTGCATGTGTCGGATATTCCCAGTGAAGGAATCCCGTATGCCATCCTGACCCCCGGGGATCGTGTCATCTGCACAGTCCATGCCCCGCGTGCCATGGCAGCGGAAACAGCCGCCACTCCTGAGGAAGGCGCCGGGAGCGAAGGCCAGAAATCATAAGGCCTGTCAGGTGGCCATCGGTCGAGGCTTGCACCCGATTGAACAGGGGTCAGGTCTGGTTTCTGGTGACGCAGGTAGTATGCCGGAAAACCAGGAACAGAAATGGAATTCAGCTCCCCAGGGAATTTAATTGGAAGTCTTTTTCCCGTGGGGGAGCCAAAAAGATAGAAATAAGTGTGGATTATCGCCGGTTTGGGAAATCCGGGGCGTGAGTATGAGGAAACACGTCACAACTATGGTTTTCTGCTGATTGACCAGTTGTGCCGAAAATGGGGGGTGAGTCTGTCAAAAACAACTCCCCACGCTGTTTTTGAGGTGGTGTCACGGTCCCAGAACAAAGTGGTTCTGGTAAAACCGTTGACCTACATGAATCGATCGGGTCTGGCATTGAAGGAGCTTCTCCGCCATTTCAATGCATCCATCGAGGACCTGATAGTCGCCCATGATGATCTCGATCTCTCCTTCGGCATGGTGAAGATGCGCCGCCAGGGAGGACCGGGAAGTCATAACGGTGTCGCCTCGATTGTGGAACAACTCGATTCGACCGCTTTCGGAAGGATCCGTTTTGGGATTGGTCCACGACCTCAGAATTGGAGTGGAGTGGATTATGTCCTGGCACCCTTCGAGGATGATGAGGTGCCGGTGGTCAAAAAGATCCTGGATCGAACTGCGGAAGCAACGGAGATCCTGATGGCGCGTGGTTTTCTGTTCGCCATGAACACCCTCAACCGTAAGGAAATGGAAAGCAGGGAATAAAAAAACAAAAGGGTTTTTCAAAAACAACCGCTTAATAGAGCGGGAATATTATTGTTTAACTTCTCGAGGAAGAAAGGAGCGGGTAGAGAATCATGGAAATACTGGAAATACTGCTGCTGGTAATCGTGCTGGGCATCAGTGTATTCGGATTGGTGGCCGCCTATCGGCTGGCCCAATGGGTGTTGAAGCAGGACACCGGAACCGAGGCGATGCAGAAGATTTCAAATGCCATCAAAGAGGGGGCTGAGGCCTTCTTGAGCCGCCAGTTCAAGACCATCGCTGTCCTGGCAACAGTTCTGGCGGTCATCCTGTTTATCGGGTATGGGGTTATCCGCCAGCACCATGAGTTCGACCCGGTCCAGAGCCGTACCACCCTGGCTTTCTGGATCACCTTTTCGTTTGTGCTGGGGGCGGTGTGCTCGCTGGTTGCGGGTTATATCGGCATGTGGGTGAGCATCCGCGCGAATATCCGGACTGCCGCCGGTGCGATCAAGGGTGTCAATGAGGCACTCCAGGTCGCCTTGCGCGGGGGTGCGGTCTCGGGCTTGATGGTGGTGGCCATGAGCCTTCTGGGCGTCGGCGGGTTGTATGCTCTGGTGAAGTTTACCACCGAAATCGATGCCACAAAGATTCCGCTGTTGATTGTCGGCTATGGCTTCGGGGCATCCTTCGTGGCGCTCTTTGCCCAGCTGGGCGGTGGCATCTACACCAAAGCCGCCGATGTCGGAGCGGATCTGGTGGGCAAAGTCGAAGCGGGCATCCCCGAGGATGATCCACGCAACCCGGCGGTAATCGCTGACCTGGTGGGAGATAATGTGGGTGACTGTGCGGGCCGTGGCGCTGACCTGTTCGAATCGACCGCAGCCGAAAACATCGGCGCGATGATCCTGGGCGCTGCGATGGCTGCCGCTGTCAAAACGGCCCATCCGGAAACTCCCGACTCCTGGATTCTGGGGGTGATGCTGTTCCCGCTGGTCTCACGCGCTTTTGGTATCATCGCTTCGGTCATTGGCGTTTACTCGGTCAAGGTCAAAGGCGATGAAGATCCCATGAAGTCCCTGAACCGGGGATATTATGTGACTGTGGTGCTGGCGATGATCGGTTTCGCAATATCGAGCCGCTGGCTGCTGCACCATGACAGTGCACCCGATGCCTGGCTGTATTTTCTGGGCTGTGGTGTGATCGGTGTCGTGACTTCAGTGCTCTATGTCTATCTGACTCAGTACTATACCGAATACCACTACCGTCCAACCCGCTCGATCGCCGAGGCCAGCAAGACCGGCCCGGCCACAAACATCATTTCCGGCCTGGCGGTCGGTCTCGAGTGCACCGCGATGCCGATCCTGGTGATCGCCGCAGCGATCCTGGGGTCTTACTATCTGGGCACCCACTGCGGATTTCCCCATGCCGGCCTGTTCGGAACAGCGGTCGCCACCATGGGCATGCTGTCCACAGCGGCTTACATTCTCGCCATGGATACTTTTGGACCGATTGCCGACAATGCCGGTGGAATTGTTGAAATGAGCTCCCAGCCCAAAGAGATCCGCGATAAATCCGACCGCTTGGATTCTGTCGGAAACACCACCAAGGCGCTGACCAAGGGGTATGCGGTCGGCTCCGCAGCCCTGGCGGCCTTTCTGCTTTTCAGTGCTTACCTCGATGAAGTGAAAAACTATGGATTAAACCTGACCAGCGTGGATATCGCCAAACCGGAAGTATTTGTCGGCGCCATGCTGGGTGCGATGCTGGTGTTCCTGTTCTCCGCGCTGGCCATTCGTGCGGTCGGACGCGCTGCGCAGTATGTGATTCTCGATGTGCGTGCCCAGTTCAAGGAGAAACCGGGGATCCTGAAAGGAACTGCTGACCCGGATTATGGGCGCTGTGTGGATATTGTCACCAAAGGTGCTTTGAAGGAGATGATCCTCCCCGGTTTGCTTGCCACACTGATGCCAGTGGTAGTCGGTGTCTTTTTCCGCTGGCTGGGAAACACCATGGGAATCCCGGGGATTGGTGCAGAGGCTGTTGCCTCCATGCTGATGGTTGGAACCATTGTCGGAATTCTCATGGCTCTCTTCCTGAACAATGGAGGTGGAGCCTGGGATAACGCCAAAAAGTTCATCGAAACCGGTTATGGCGGCGGAAAAGGCTCAGAGACCCACAAGGCCGCTGTGGTCGGCGATACGGTAGGAGATCCCTGCAAGGACACTGCCGGGCCATCCCTGCATGTTCTGATCAAGCTGCTTTCGACTGTGACTTTGGTGCTTGCGCCACTGTTTATCTGATCACCAGTCATTGAATCAGCAACTTCGGAAGGGGTGCTCTTCGGAGCACCCCTTTTCTATTGTGCGCCGGGCATGGCGTATTTTCTGTTAATCGGTTAACATTGCCTCGCAGAAAAAGATCGTATTATAATCTCTCTAAATGGGCCGGTTTCATAATTAGAGGAAGGGGCCAGAACTCATGCTTAAGGTGCCTGCAGTCACTTACAAGAGAGGGTTTACACTCATCGAGCTTCTGATTGTCATTGCCATCATCCTGATTCTGATTTCCATCGCTCTTCCGAACTTCCTCGAAGCACAGATGCGCGCCAAAGTCGCGCGGGTGCGCAGTGAGTTTCGCTCCATTGAGGCGGCCCTGATGTCCTATCGGATTCAAAACCCGCGCTTCCCGTTTGCAGAGCCACGCGGCTCAGCACCTTATTTGCGCAAAACCGGTTATACGCATGGGGTGACCATCGACCTGCTCAAAGAGTTGACTACTCCGACCAAGTTTATCGAAAGAGTGAATTTTACAGATCCCTTCATCGCCTCGAGCATCCGGGATCCATACGGCAACATCATCTCGCACTATTTCTATCTCAACTATGAGACCTTCGCGTACTGGCGCAGCCCGCCATTGGATAAACAGAAGGATTATTTCGAAGGCTGGGCATTGTGTTCGTTCGGTCCGGATTTGCGGGACAGTGGGTGTTCCTGGCTGCCGTGGATCGAGAAAAAAGAGCGCCGTATCGCGGCAGAAGGAATCTACAGCCCGACCAATGGCACCCGTTCGCTTGGTGATCTTGCAGGTTATGGTGGATTCATCCCGGCTGCTGTCGGCATGATGGCGAAATAAGCGGCAGGGCCAGCCAGCCTCTCACGAGACGATTTTAGAATCAGCCACTCGATCCTTTTCCGGAAAGAAACAATTCGGCCATGATCACCTATCGCAGTGAGAAAGAAATCGATCTCGAAGTCTTTGTCGATCTCTATCGTCGTTCCACCCTCGGAGAAAGGCGTCCGGTCGATGATCTCTCGACCATGGCGGCCATGCTCCGACATTCCGATGTCCTGATCACCGCCTGGGATGGCGATCTGCTGGTGGGGCTGGCGAGAAGCCTGACTGATTACGCCTATGTGGCATACCTGGCCGATCTGGCAGTGGATGCCGCCTACCAGCGCCGTGGAATCGGCCGGGAGCTGGTCCGGCTCACCCGGGCCGCGCTGGCTCCATCCTGCATCCTCACCCTGCTGGCAGCCCCGAAAGCCAATGAGTATTACCCGAAAATCGGCTTCAGCCATCATCCCCGCGCTTGGATCATCTGGCCGGAAGTGAAATAATCCGCACTCCTGGCAAACCCTTGTTTCCAGATTTCCCAGATGCATCACCACCCTGTTATCGGAGGAGTGTGAGATGACAGATATCCGCCACTATGGCCAGAAACCCAGCCCATACCAGTTTTTCATACTGGGGCTCTGTGTTTATGCATTGACTGTGCTTGCGATTGAATCATTTGGGGGTGTCGCCCCTGAAACACGCAAGGTGCTGATGCTCTCAGATCTGGTGGTATGCCTGTTTTTCCTGGCGGATTTCATTCATAGCCTCATTCTGGCCCCCAATCGATGGAAGTATTTCCTCACATGGGGATGGATCGATCTGTTATCGAGTGTTCCTGCTGTTGGTTTTTTGCGCTGGGGGCGTGCAGGGAGAATTGTTCGCATCTTCCGGGTATTGAGAGGGATTCGCGCCACACGAATGTTTGCCGCATTCATTCTGGAAAGAAGAGCTGAGGGTGCTTCCCTTGCAGCGATACTCGTTATCACTCTGCTGGTTTTCATCGCCAGCATGTCAATCCTTGTTTTTGAAGCCGGCACTGGAAGCAATATCAGAACTGCTGAAGATGCGCTCTGGTGGACACTGACAACTATTACAACAGTCGGATATGGCGACCGTTTTCCTGTGACTACCGAAGGACGGCTTGTGGCCATGTTCCTGATGATTGGGGGGATTGGCATGTTCGGGACATTCTCGGCTCTGGTCACCCACTGGTTCCTCTCTCCCAGGCAGGTTGTCAATGGCTCAGATGCTACGTCAACGCCCCGACGTCGTCGGGGCAACGACGTACCTTACAGTGTTTCCTGGCCCG
>JAANMX010004735.1_pt1 | contig 10412 bp, 16 predicted proteins | sample 7279681 | NCBI WGS metagenome assembly JAANMX01 (sample SAMN14094542, study PRJNA606508) | bioreactor metagenome | isolation source: A lab-scale SPAN reactor treating ammonium-rich wastewater day 351 | place: Ireland: Galway | collected 2018-01-01
CGAGGGGGGCTGGGCGGACGACCCGCGCGATGCCGGCGGGGCGACGATGAAGGGCATCACCTTCGCCACCTATCGCGCCTGGAAGAAACGACCGATCACGAAGGCCGAGTTGCGGAACATCTCCGACGCCGAGGTGGCTGCGATCTACCGGCAGAACTACTGGGATGCCGTGCGCGGCGATGATCTGCCGGCGGGGCTGGATCTGGTTGCCTTCGACGCGGCGGTCAACAGCGGCGTCTCGCGCGGCGCGAAATGGCTGCAAACTGCGCTCGGTGTGACGGCTGACGGGATGATCGGCCCCCAGACCATCGCAGCTGCGCAGCAGGCTCATCCCGAGGCGGTGATTGACCGGGCGATCAGCGCCCGGCTGGCATTCCTGCGCGTTGCGAAGAACACCAAGACCGGCGCGCTACTCTGGCCGACCTATGGCAAGGGCTGGACGCGGCGCGTGGAAAGCGTGCGAGAGAAGGCAATCGCCATGTCGAAGGTGACGACGCCGAACGCCACCAAGCCTGCGGCGCCGTCATCTGGCATCATCGCCGCGCTTCTGGCGCTTTTCAAGTCCATGTTCGGAGGGAAGTGACATGCCCCAACTCGTCGCCCGCATCATCCTGCGCTACATCGCCGGCATGCTCGTCGGCTGGGGCATGCTCGGCCCCGATACCGGCTACCAGATCGCCAATGACCCGGATCTGGCAATCCTGCTGGGCATGGGCATCGCGGCCATCACCGAGGGCGTCTATCTCGTCGCCCGCAAGCGCGGCGATCCGACATGATCGCGCGGATCAAGGGCTGGCTCGCTGCGCTCGGGCTGGCCCTAGCCGCTATCCTCGGCGCTTGGCTCAAGGGCCGTGCACGGGGCAGGGCGGACGCACAGGCGCGAGAGGATGCGGCCTATCGTGAGACGCGCAGGAGGATGGACGATGTATCGACTGATGATCTTGACGACGCTGACGTTACTGACCGCCTGCGCCAGCACGCCGGTAAGCCAGACCGCGATCTGTGACGGCACTGAGGCGTCCCGCAAGGCGCTGGCAGCGGCGCTGATCGAGGACGGCGGGGCACAGTCCCAGCGGGCAGGGCTGCGGCTGCTGGACCAGCTGGAGGCCGGCTGTCACCCCTGACGCCGGGCGCGGTGCTGCTGTAGAGCCTCACCAACTTCTCCCAGGCAGACGCTACTCAACGCTTCACCTGCTGTGGTCAACGCCTCCGCCATCGCGTCCGCATGCGCCCGCTCGTCGGATAGGGCGGCTTCGGCCTTGTCGGCGCGCTCGTCGGCCCTGTCGGCTTCCTCCGTCCGCTTTCGCAGCACCCCGCGCAGCCTCTCCGCCTCGGCGCGGAGGCTGGCGAGTTCGTCGCGCAGTTCTTCCAGCTCCAACTCCGTGATCTGGCATATCGTGCCGCGCATCTGCGCGTCGATGGTCTGGCCTGTGATGCCCTGACGGCGCTTGGGACGGGCGTAGACGGCGGAGAAAATTTCGTCACTCATCGCGCGTCATCCGAACACATAGCCACGATCATTGCCCATGCTTCACGCCTTTGCTGCGCGGTTTCGTGCCGCCGTGTGATCCCCGCATCATCCCGACCATTGCGGAAGCCATGGATATAGGCAGGGTGGCGGTTGCTGGACGGTTCGGGGCTGTCAGGCCGTCTGCCATCGAAATAGCCGTGGCAGCATTCAGCATCGAGCGGGTCGGGATAGATGGCGTGCCAGTCGATCTCCTTCATCGCGCGTCCTCCGGGGGCTGGGGAAGGGTGAACTGCACGGCGTCCTTGGCCGAGAACGCGCCAAGGGATGATCCTTGTCGGTCGAAAATCTCGCGCTTTCCGGGCGTCTGGCACGGTCCGTCCGTGTAACCAGCGGCATTGAGCCGGTCGCGAATGCTGCGGTTGTCGCTCATGTCCTCTCCTTCTGGTCGCGGGGGTGGGGTGGAAGCTTGCGAACCTTCCGCGTTGATTGCAGCCAAACGCTTCGCAGCATGACCTGCGGGCGCAGCGGATAATGCCATCGCTTGCCGTCCCATATGCGCGGGCCTCCCTTACGTCTCTGCCACGCCAGCCATTCCGCTGTCGTCATCCAGTGATCGTCCATGTCCCACGCAATGGCCTTCCAGCCATCAGTCTGCGGGCGCCGCAGCGGGGCGAGGTAATAAGCGGGTGGCGTCACGCCGTCGCATCGCTGGCTCATGGCGTCATTCCTCTGTGGTGGGGCGACGGGACGCGATACACTTTCAAATGCAAGTTATTGATATTAAATGGGCTGGAATTGTATCGCTTGGCGATCTTTCTGATTGAATAATCAGGATTATTTAGGTTCCTCACCGTCCGCCACTTCGGTATAAAACCGGGAACGCCGATTCCCGCCATTTCGCTCCCTTGGTGGCTATCAGCGTCCGCAACAGGGCGCTTTTTCTGCCTGATGTAGATTGCATCGTCGGCCACCTCGACGCGTTGCGCAAAAGCCCGGACGTGATCCTGCCGATAGTCGTGCTTTACGAGCCGGAGCCGGCTGCGCTCCCAGTTCCCGCACGGCGGCAGCTGTGAGGCGCGGATGGGTGGAGCTTGCGAGCATGACTTCGATCCGCGCGGCCTCGACGCGCACCTGATGCCGAAGTACCCTCTTACCTATCTTGCAGCTTCCGACAAATGCGGATGAGCGCATCGAGATCGCTTGGCGATAGCTTTGCGATCTCGGCCGGGGGACGATAGTAGGCCGCTTGCAAATCGTCCTTCGTCCCGCTTCCCTTTTCGGTTGCTCGCACGAGCTTCACCCGCCGATCGCTGGGCAACGCAACGCGGTCGGCCAGGCCGGATCGCTCCAGCCGGTCCACCAACCATGTCGCAGTCGAAGGGTCGCAGCCCCATTCGCGCGCCAACACCCCGATCGGCTTGCCATCCGCGTCGAGCGAGAACAGGGCGCGGGAATCGTTCGGTGTCAGTTCATGACTTTGCTGCGCCTCAAGAAGCTGCGGCGCCGAACGCATCAGAAAATCAAACAGCGCCAAGCCTCGGTGGCAGGGTCCGGCGCGTCGTGAGGGCGTGTCGTCATCTTCGGTTTCGCCTTGCTTCAATGTCTTGGCATACTTTGAATGGTCAAATGATTTTGTTAGTCAAAAGAAATGCCGGCAGCACGTGACCCGGCTCTGCCGGAGGCGAACCCGTTTATGCCAAGCACGGGAGAAGCCCATGAGCACGCATATCCCTGTCCTGATCGTCGGCAGCGGCCTGAACGGCCTGACGGCCGCAGCACTTCTCGCCCATCAGGGTATCGGCTGCATGGTGGTGAAGCGCCATGCCGACACGTCGATCCAGTACAAATTCGCCGGCATCTCGCCCCGCAGCATGGAGATATTCCGCGGCCTCGGGCTGGAGGCGGAGATCCGCGCCAAACGCTCCGGTGACCAGCAGGGGGCGGCATTGTGCGGGGAAGAAGCCTTGCCGATCCAGATATGCGATGGTGCCATGGCCCGGTGCCAGCCCCTACAGCCTCACGCAGCCTGCGACTTGCGACCAGTACGTTCTGGAACCGATCCTGCAGCATTGCGCAGAGAGGCTGGGTGCGGACATTCGCTTCAGCAGCGAGCGCTTGTCCTTCGAGCAGGACGCCGCCGGTGTTCGCGCCGTCATCCGAAATCGCGAAACCGGGAAGGAGGAAACGGCGGTCGCCGACTATCTGATCACCGCCGACGGTGCCGGCGGCAGGCTCCGCGAGATGTTCGGCATCGGCCGAAGCGGTCCGGGCGTGTTGCAGCACTGGATGAACGTCATCTTCGACACCGACTTGCCTTCCGAGATCGGCGGCGAGCGCTTCACCTCCTGCTTCGTTACCGACCTCAACGCCACCGTCACGCCGCGTCCTGGCGGGCGCTGACTGGTGGCATTGCAGTATTTTCCAGAGAAAGGCGAGCGACCGGAGGATTTCGACCGCGACCGTTGCCGGGAACTCGTCGAAAAGGCGGCCGGCCGATCCGGCATCAAGGCGGGGTTGGTCGACGCGCGGTTCTGGGAGATGGCGGCATGCGTCGCCAAGCGCTTCCGCGGGTAGCTGTTTTCTGGTCGGCGACGCCGCGCACCTCATGCCGCCGACCGGGGCATTCGGGGGCAATTCGGGCATCCACGACGCGCACAACCTGGCCGGGAAGCTCGCCATGGTCGTCCGGGGCGAGGCGGATGCCGGCCTGCTCGACAGCTACGACGCGGAGCGCCGGTCGGTGATCGCCGCGACGCTGGCGCAGGCGCTTGCCCGCTTGCAGCAGTGGTTCAAGGGTCCTGCGGGGCGGCTGCCGCCTGCCGTCGCCATCGTGGACGACTACGATATCGTGTTCGGGCAGCGCTACGACACGGGTGCGATCGTGCCGGAAGGTCCGCCGCCGGATCGCCCCTTCGAGCCGGTCGCCGAACTGTCGGGCCGGCCCGGCACACGCCCGCCGCATCTGGTGGTCGAGCGCAACGGAGAGCCGATCTCGATGCTCGACCTGGTCGACCGCGGCTTTGTTCTGCTTGCGGCAGAGGCCGCATGGCGCCGGGCGACGACGGCCGTCAGCGAAAGACAGGGCATTACGCTCGCCGGCGGACTACCTCTTCCATGCCGTATTGCTGGCAGTACTTGTTTCGGGGCTTGCCATTGCCTGGAGGTCGTCGCGCCAATGAACGAAGGACCGGGACGGTTAGTGGCCGGCGTTGCTGCCAGTGCGCGCGGCTTCAAGCTGATGACGGATTCATTGCGCAGCGCGGACTGATGCCCGGTTTCGCCCGGCTGTCGGCCACCGGGGGACCGTGGTTTACAGACCTCGGCGCGTGAATCTCAGATGCGTCACCCTGCTCGGCGACGAGACCACCTCGATCTCATAGCTCTGCTCCAGGGCTTCGAGACCGTCCCACAGCCGGACGCCGCGGCCGAGCAGGATCGGCACCACCGCGACATGGGCGTGGTCGACCAGGCCGGCGGCGAAGAAGTCGCGCATGACGGTCGCGCCGCCGCCGATCCGCACGCCCTGGCCCTTCGCGGCCTCGCGCGCCATCGCGAGCGCCTCGGCGGGCGAGGCATCGATGAAGTGAAACGTCGTGCCGCCCTCCATCTCGATCGGCGGGCGGGTGTGATGGGTCAGGACGAAGACCGGCGTGTGGAACGGCGGGCTGGAACCCCACCAACCTTTCCAGTCGGGATCGTCCTGCCATCCGGGGAAGCCGTATTTGCCGGCGCCCATGATCTCGGCGCCGATGCCGGTGTCGTGCTGGCGAACGAGCGCGTCGTCGATGCCGCCGGTTCCACCCTGTCGGCCAGTTCTCTCCCGCCACCATCGGGTCTCGAACATCCATTCGTGGAGACTTTCGTCCGCATGGCCGAACGGGCGATCGCGGCTCAGGCCTTCCCCGGTGCCGAAACCGTCGAGCGAGATGGCAAAGTTCTGGACTTGGGCGAGCGACATGTCGATATTCCTTCTGTCTGTCGGGCCAGGACCGCGATCGACCTGCGGCCGCTGACCCCTTCACCTTTTCAGCTGCGGACGGCATCGCCGCCGCGATGGAAGCCGAGCGTCAGCCAGGGGACGTGCAGATGCGCGACCCGGCAAGTTCCGCGAATCCTTCATGGCACAGTCTCAGCCCAAGGATATTCAAGCTGCATGGCCACCACCCTGGCCGTGCGCTGGCCATATCGCCCGGCGATCGCCTGAAGATTGAGGTCGAGGGCAGCTTCGGGTCGCCGGTCCGGGAAGATCGAGACGGTGTGCTCCTGCGGCCAGGCCTCCGCAACCTGGCCGGGCAGGATGCGAATGCCGTTCGCCGTCACGATGGCGGACGTCGAGGCAGCGAAGGTGACGGCCTTCGACTGATAGGTCCGCGACCAGGCATCGGCGACCTGAGCCAACGCAACCTCGTCGATGCCCGGTTCCAGGGCGATCCCGAACGCGTCGCGGTTCCAGAAGGCGACCAGGTTGCCCAGAACAGTGGTGGCGAACGAGCGGCTAAACCTGAATGCGCTGCTCGCATGCCGCGCGTCCCAGCGGTCGACGCCGAGATCCTGGGCCACGGCCTCTGCCTTTTTGCGGCCGGCGACGGCCTCGATCAGGGTCAGCATCATGGGCACGGATGCGGTGATGCCGGTGGTCGTCGCGACGTTTCCGTCGATCACGAAGCGCCGGTCCGCGACATACTCGATCGTCGGGCTGCGCCGAAGCAGGTCCTTCAGGTAGTACCAGTGTGTCGTGGCGCGCCTGCCGTCGAGCAGGCCGGCCGCGCCGACGACCTTGGCCCCGGCGCAGACAGCGATGACGATGGCGCCCTTGTCCGATTGCTGCCGCAGCCATGCCAGCACGGCGGGATCGTCGTCGCGGCTCATTGCCGGCACGATCACATAGTCCGCCCCGTCCGGGTGCGCAGCGTCGAATTCGGCGATCGTCGTATCCGGCTCGACCGCGTTGAGCGCGGGATAGAGATGGACCGGACCAGGGCCGGCCGCCAGCATCAGCACATCGGCCACGTCGGCGCGCCGCAGGATTCCTGTCGGCACCACGTAGTCCGTCGTCTCGGTCGCATCGTTGAGGCCGATGACGGCGATGACCGGCCGCCGCTTCCTGGAGGGCTGGAGCGCGTCCAGCATGGCCGCCGTCTCGGAGGCAGGCACCGGCGGCGCGGATGCCGCCATATCGGACGGCAACGCCGCGAGCCACAGGCCGAAGCCACCCGCCACGACGATGACGGCCCCGATGAGTCCCCACATGGCAACCATGCGTTTTCTCACTTTAGTCCTCCGGGTTCCAGGTTGACCTGATCTTACCGCGGGCCGATCATGGCTGAAATGACATAAAGCCGGCAAAAACTGCCATGATACGCAATATCGCCATTGTGCTCCATCCGGGATTTCAACTGCTCGACACGGCCGGCCCGACCGCAGCCTTCGAGATGGCGGAGCGCTTCCGGCCGGGCAGCTACCAGCTACCAGCTCAGGGTCATGGCACCGGGCATCTGCCGCGCGACGGCGCGCGTGGAAAGCTCCTTCGGCCTCAGCCTCGCGGCCGAGCCGTTGCGCGACGGCCCCTTCGATACAATCCTCGTCTCGGGCGGCGAGATCATCCGCTCGATGGCGGCAGCGCAGCAGATCGTCGCCTGAGCTGAGGAGCGTGACGGCCCGGCGCATCGCCAGCGTCTGCTCGGGCGCTTTCCTGCTCGCCGAGCCCAGCCGCCGCAGGCATTGCGACGCGCTCGGGCCTGAGCGCCCGTCGCCCGCTCTTTGCCAGATCCACGAAACGGGGCGTGATGGCCACCGGCCTCATCGCGCCGGACGGCACGCGATGGCGAACGACCTGGCGCGTGGCGGCTATCGTCTCCTGTTGCGTTGTCTCATCAAGGGGAGTGGGTGGCCTTGAACGGCCGCCGTTTCCATGTCCTTGCAGGCCCCCACGTCCAGCATCGGGTGCGGCGCGAGACAGCGGGTCTGGAAGGCCTCGAACACCGGCCAGATATCGAGAAGCGCGTCGATGCCTTCCGATGTGACGGGACCGGGGTTGCCGTAGGCATCGCCGACACCTTCCCAGCCGGTGAACTGTGGCGCGAAGTTCGCCAATGTCGCCAGTTTCCGGGGCTTTCCGCATATCCCCGGTCAGGATGCCGTTCTCCGCTACGCGACGAAGGATGGCGGGCACGACGGGAGCGTGCTGTGACGAGCCTACCGGAAGAGTGCGCTCCGCGCGGGGCCGAGCCGAACAGGGTGATCGCGACGGCGCGATCCTGGCTCGGCACACCCTACCACGACCAGGCCAGCCTGCGCGGCGTGGGCTGCGACTGTCTCGGCCTCGCCCGTGGGGTCTGGCGCGAACTCGTCGGCCCCGAGCCGTTCCTGATCCCGCCCTACAGCCGCGACTGGGGCGAGACCGGCCCGCGCGAGGTGCTGGCCGAGGGCGCGCGGCGCATGATGATCGAAGTGGGCCCGGCGGCGGCCGAATCCGGCGCGCTGGTCCTGTTCCGGATGAAGCCCCGCGCCATCGCCAAGCATGTCGGGATCTTCACCGGGCCCGGCACCTTCCTCCACGCCTACGAGCGGCTCGGTGTGATCGAGGAGCCGCTCACCGCCGTCTGGCGGCGGCGCATTGCCTTCGCCTTCCCGTTCCCGCAACGCTGAGCATCTGCCATGGCCACCCTCGTTCTCGGTGTCGCCGGTGCCGCCATCGGCGGCAGTATCGACGGCGCGACCCTCGGTGTCAGCGCCGCGACGATCGGCGGTTTCATCGGCTCCAGCATCGGTTCGGTCGTCGACAGCTGGATCATTTCCTCGCTCGCCCCCACCCAGCGTATCGAAGGTGCGCGTCTCGACACGCTGCGCATCACCGCATCGACGAAGGGCCCATGCACCGGTCCTGCCGCCGATGCTGGCGCGCCACCGGCTGGCCGCGCCTACGAGGCTGGGGCCAGAGAGGGGGCCAGGGATGGGGCCGGGCCGGCGGACATCCGCTTCAGCGGCAGCCTTGCGGCCGCGCTGGTCCGGCCCGGACCGCTCGACGGCCTCGGCGCATTCGCCCAGCAGCGCGCGCAGGGCCCGGTGAGGCTCGCGCGGCCTGGCGAAGCCGTCGTCCTTCGCGTCCCGGCCCGAGTTGGTTTGGCCCCCGCCTGCCGTCTCGGCGTCCTCGGTCGCGTCCTGCGGCTGGTCTGCTTTTCCGGACCCGTTTCTGGATGTCCCGGCCTCCTGCGCCATGTGATCGCCCCCGGCGTGGGGATGTTCCCGCAGGAAACGGCGCGCCGACCGCTGCCGAACCGGCCGGCCGCGAGGGCACCTCGGAAGGCAAGGCGGCGGCGGGCATCGCCCGAATGTGAGCGGGAATTCGCGCCCCGTTCTGCAACACTGTCGGAATATACAGCGGGGGAAGGGTCGCCAAGCGGCGGCATTCGATTAAAATAGATCAGTTGCGTGGAATATGGAGATCCTGATGGCCAACGGTGAAAGCGGCCCCATCGTCGATCCCGAACTCGACAAGGCCCTGTCCGAGCTGCTGGCGCAGACGGAGAGGGAACCGATCTCGCCGCGGCTGCGCGAACTGGCGCGGCGGCTCGAGACGGCGCTCGACGAGGCCCGGCATCGCCGCGACGGCAAGGGCGGCGGCAATGGTGGCGGCGGCAATGGCAGCGCGGGCGGGGGCCTGCGCTAGGCCCGGCCGGTTCCTGTCGATCCGGCGATTTCGCACGGAACCATCCTTCCCGGCCCGCATTGACTTTCCGCCGTCACCTCGAGGATTGCGAAGGACCGTCATGTCGGACGACATACTCGGCCATATCCCAGCGCTCCGGGCCTATTCGCGCGCCTTGTGCCGGTCGGTCCCGGATGCCGAGGACCTGGTCCAGGAGACCCTGCTGCGCGCCATCGAGAACGTCCACCGCTACCGGCCGGGCACCAACATGCGGGCCTGGCTGTTCACCATCATGCGCAACCGTTTCTTCACCAATTGCCGGAAATCCGCGCGCGAGCGCACCGGGGCGGCGGATTGCGCCTCGCTGGCGCCGCAGGTCAAGCCGGACCAGGAATGGCACCTGCAGGCCTGCGAGCTGCAGGCGGCGTTGCGCGCGATGCCGGTGCATTACCGCGAGGCGATCGTGCTGGTCGGCGCGCTTGGCGAGAGCTACCTGGACGCCTCGCGCATCCTCGACTGCGACATCGGCACCATCAAGAGCCGCGTGAACCGGGCGCGTTCGATGCTGCGCAGGGTGCTGGAACCCGCGTTCTGAAGGCCGAAGCCGAGCTGCGACGCGCTTGCCGGGTCGGTTCGGGAAGGCGATCGGGGCGGGAAGGCCGGTCCCGCTGGCCGGGGCCAGTGCGGCGTTTCTGGACGCTTGCGCCCCGCGCCCGGCCCTGCACTGGCGGCCATCCTTGCCACCGCCTACACCCCCGCGGCCGTAGGGTGCAGGGGCCGGTTCCAACGGCTCGAAATTGAAGGCATAGGATTTGAAGGCATAGGACAGGCATCGAACACGAAGATCGGGTCGCTGGGGATGTCCCCTCGACCAAGGGGGATGAACAGCCCCCGGCCGACGCAGGGTGTAACGCGACAGAAACATGGGTTTAATGCGCTTTGAGCGGCTGGTGTCTGGTGGCGTTTTTTTGACGCAAAAGCGGCGTTTTTTTTGACGCGCTACACAGGGATGGCCGGCTTTCTTGTCGCTCCTATCATGCGTGCCTGCCAGTGGTCCCGCCCGGCACCACCTGCATCGCGCCGCGACAAGGCGAGTCCGTTTCGGCCTCGACCGGCGGGCCGGGGGAGCGGCCTCGGTTTTCTCAGTATTCTTCGACAAGCCACTGTTTTATTGAGGAAATGGCGGAAGCGGTGGGATTCGAACCCACGGTGGAGTCTCCCCCACGCTGGTTTTCAAGACCAGAGCCTTAAACCACTCGGCCACGCTTCCAGGCCGGGCCGGGATAGGCCGGC
>JAANMX010004747.1_pt1 | contig 10385 bp, 5 predicted proteins | sample 7279681 | NCBI WGS metagenome assembly JAANMX01 (sample SAMN14094542, study PRJNA606508) | bioreactor metagenome | isolation source: A lab-scale SPAN reactor treating ammonium-rich wastewater day 351 | place: Ireland: Galway | collected 2018-01-01
GATGCTGTTCATGACCGAATTCTGGGAACGCTTCGCGTTCTACGGCATTCGCTGGGCGCTGGTGCTGTACATCGTGGCCCAGTTCCACGGCGGCGCGGCGACCGGCGAGGCCAGCGCGAACCAGACCTACGGCGCCTACCTGGCCCTGGTCTACGCGGCGGCGATCTTCGGCGGCTACGTGGCCGACCGCGTCATCGGCTACCAGCGCTCCATCCTGGTCGGTGCGACCATCATGGCCGCCGGCCTGTTCATGATCTCGATGCCGGACGAGAACATCTTCAAGCTCGGCCTGGCCACCATCATCGCCGGCAACGGCCTGTTCAAGCCGAACATCTCGACCATGGTCGGCAAGCTGTACGTGCAGGGCGACGAGCGCCGCGACTCCGGCTTCACCCTGTTCTACATGGGCATCAACCTCGGCGCGATGATGGCCCCGATCCTCACCCAGTTCCTGGCCCAGAGCCTGCTGGGCGGCACGGTGGACATGCCGGCCTACAAGGTTGTGTTCATCGCCTCCGGCATCGGCATGCTGGTCTCGCTGGTGTGGTTCTGGTTCGGACGCGCCCAGCTCCAGGGCGTGGGTCGCCCGCCGGAAGGCGCGGAGGGCGCCGGCCGGGTGCTGATGACGGCGATCGGCGCGATCATCGCGATCCCGGTGATCTACTTCCTGCTGTCGATGGGCGCCAGCTCGCTGCAGTGGATCCTGACCGCGATGTTCGTCGTGCTCGGCATCATGCTGCTGGTCGAGGGTGTCCGCGAAGGCGCGGTATCGCGCGACAAGACCATCGCGATGCTGATCATCTTCGCCTTCAACGTGCTGTTCTGGATGTTCTTCGAGCAGGCCGGCAGTTCCTTCAGCTTCCTGTCCGACAAGATCGTCGACCGCGACCTCGGCGGCTTCATCTGGCCGAACGCCTGGTTCCAGTCGGTGAACTCGATCGCGATCATCACCCTGGCGCCGGTGCTGGCCTGGCTGTGGGTGAAGATGGGCCGCAACAATCCGTCGATCCCGCGCAAGTTCGGCCTGGGCCTGGTGTTCAACGGCCTGGCCTTCCTGCTGCTGATGTTCGCGCTGTCCAGCCTGGTCGATCCGCAGACCCTGAAGATCCCGTTCTGGACGCTGTTCATGGTCTACGTGATCCAGTCGGTGGGCGAGCTGTGCCTGTCGCCGATCGGCCTGTCGATGACCACCAAGCTGGCGCCGACCAAGCTGGTCGGCTTCGCGATGGGCGGCTGGTTCCTGTCCACCGGCATCGGCAACAACCTCTCGGGCATCTTCGCCGCCAATGTCAGCGGCGAGAGCGGAATGACCGTGGCGTCGGCGCTGTCGGGATACACCTTCGGCTTCTGGGCGCTGGTGATCCCGGGCGTGCTGCTGTTCCTGATCGCGCCGCTGATCCAGCGCCTGATGCATGGCGTGAAGTGATTTTTCCTCCTCCCTTGCGGGAGGAGATGGCTGCAAAAGCCCTCCCCTTCAAGGGGAGGGTTGGGTGGGGATGGGGTTCAACGGCGAGATTGCCGCAAGCAACCCCATCCCCATCCCGGCCTTCCCCTTGAAGGGGAAGGAGAAAAGCGGTTTCCGTTTGCGCCGCTCAGGCGACGATCAGTTCGATGCCGAGCCGCTGCAGGCCGTCGCGGTACTCCTCGCCGATCCTGTCGTCGGTGATGACGGTGTGGATCTCGTCGAGGCGGGCGATGCGGTGCAGGCTGACCTTGCCGAACTTGGACGAGTCGGTCAGCACCACGATCCGCCGCGAGCGCTCCACCATGCGATGGTTGAGGCTGGCCTCGGGCTCGTGGTGGGTGGTCGCGCCGAACTGCAGGTCCAGCCCGTCCACGCCCAGGAACAGCGTGTCGAAACCATAGCTGTGCAGGCTGGCTTCGGCCTGGCTTCCGTGCAGCGACAGCGACGGCTGGTGCAGCAGGCCGCCGGTCAGGCGCAGCACGATGCCGGGCGCGCCGGCCAGTTCCCAGGCGATGTTGAGGCCGTTGGTCATCACCGTGACATCGCGCTGGCTGCGCAGGTGGCGGGCCAGCATCATGGTGGTGGAACCGGAGTCGAGGATAATGTTGTCGCCCGCCTTCACCAGCTGCGCGGCGCGCGCGCCGATGGCGTCCTTCAGCGGCAGGTTGAGCGTGTCCTTCTCGTGGATGTCGCGTTCCTGCGGCGGCATCCGCAGCAGGCTGGCGCCGCCGTGGCTGCGCACGGCCAGGCCCTGCGCCTCCAGGTGGTTGAGGTCGGCGCGGATGGTCACCGCCGACACGCCGTGCTGCTCGACCAGCTCGCCGACCTGCACGCTGCCCTGCTGCAGCAGCTGTTCGACGATCCGCTGCCGGCGCTGGCGGGTATTGCGGGCGGTGGGAACGGATGTGTCGGTCATGGGGCCGAAGCTTAGCCTTGTGGATGCGACTGCGCGTGTCCGGCATCGCGTGCGTGGCGCGGGCCGGCCTGGTTGCGGGCGCAGGCGCGCGCGTATTCGGCCAGTCGCAGGGCGATCTTGTGGCGCACCAGCGCCAGCGGTTCCGCCGGCAGCCGGCCCGCGACCACTTCGGCATGCTGCTCGGGCAGGTATTGGCTGAGCAGGATGACCGGTGGCGCATGGCGTTGCAGGTTGTCGATCAGCGTGTCCACCGCCGCCGCGACCTCGGCGTCGCCCCAGTAATAGCGGCAGCGGTCGCTGAGCGCGTAGGCGCGCAGCAGGCGCAGCTGGCGCTCGTCGCCGCCGTAATGGCCTTGCCAGTGCTTCGGGTTGGCCTGCATGCGGCGGTCGAGCGTGTCGATGAGCTGGGAACGCTGGTTGTCCGGCAGCAATTCGTCCTCGATCCGCGCCAGCGCGAACAGCGCCTCGCGGTAGGCGAAGGTCACGGCCGGGCCGACCTTGAGGATGGCGAAGTGGTCGCGCACCAGCGCGTGCAGCGCGGCTTCGGTCTGGTAATCGGTGGAATGCGCTTCGAACACGATGCGCGGCTGCGCTTCGAGGAAGTCCGACAGTGCGCCGGCCGCGTCGGGATCGTAGTGCTGCACGTCGCTGTGGTCGAAGTCGACGCCGGGCTGCACCACCATCGCGATGACGCGCTGCCAGGCGTCGCGCAGGTCGGGCGTGTCGAACGCCTGCCGGTGGATGTCCAGCGTCGCCGCCGCCGCTTCCGGCGTGGTCACCCGCACGCCGCCGCCGAGCGAACTTTCGCCGCCGGGAATCGGCACTTCGGTGCCGATCACGTACACCGGCGGTGGCAGCCCGGCGTCGCGTGCGGCGGCTTCGGCGATGCGCGCGAGTTCCACGGAGCGCGCGGCCACGATGGCGTCCGGCAGCGGCACCGGGTCGTCGGCGCAGGACATGCTGCAGTCGAGGTGGATCTTGTGGAAGCCGGCGGCGACGTAGGCGCGGATCAGTTCGCGCGCGTGCGCCATCGCGACGTCGGCCGGCTGCTTCTGCCAGGTATTCGGGCCGAGGTGATCGCCGCCGAGGATCAGGCGCTCGCGCCGGAAGCCGCATTCGTCGGCCAGCCGCTCCACGTAGGCGCGGAACTGCGGCGGGGTCATGCCGGTGTAGCCACCGAACTGATCGACCTGGTTGGAGGTGGCTTCGACCAGCAGCGGCGTGCCGTAGAACTGCGCGACCAGCAGCGCCGCCTGCAGCACCTGTTCATGGCTGCTGCAGACGCTGTACAGGCCGACGGGTTCGCCGCTGCGGTGGGCGGCGATGAGCGATTGCACGGGGGACATGCGGGATCTCCGGAAGTGAGGCGGCGTCAGCCGCGCGCCAGCAGGGCCGCGCCGCGCGCGCCGCCGGCGTCGCCGAAGCGCGGCGGCAGGATCGGCGGCACGCGCATGCCGGCGAACAGGTGCACCTGCATCGCCGCCGGCAGCGCGGCATAGAGTTGTTCGTGCCGGGACAGACCGCCGCCCAGCACGATGACGTGCGGATCGACCGCCATCACCAGGCTGGCGAAGGCGTGGCCGAGCAGGTCGAGGTGGATGGCGAGCGCCTGCCGCGCGGCGGCGTCGCCGGCCTGCGCCGCGGCGATCACCGAAGCGGCGTCGGTGGATGCGCCTCCCAGGTGCCGGTGCAGCGCGGCCACGCCGCTGCCGGAGACGTAGCGTTCGAGGCAGCCGCGCAGTCCGCAGCCGCAGTCCAGCAGCGGCAGGCCGTGCTTCGCCAGCAGCTGCGCGGGAATGCTCCAGTGGCCCCATTCGCCGGCGATGCCGTTGTAGCCCGCGACCAGCCGGCCGTCGATGCACCAGCCGCCGCCCGCGCCGGTGCCGAGGATCACGCCGAACATGCTGGGGCAGCCGTTCGCCGCGCCGCCGTTGGCTTCCGACAGGGCGAAGCACTGCAGGTCGTTGCCCAGCCGCAGCGGACGCTGCAGACGCGCTTCCAGGTCGGCGCCGACGCGCTGGCCGGTCAGCGCCGGCACGTTGGCGCTGAGCTGGCGCCCGCTGTCGCGGTCGCGCACGCCGGGCAGGCCGATGCCGATGGCGGTGCAGCGGCGTCCCAGCGCGGCGTCGGCCTCCGCCACCAGCGCGCAGACGGCGTCGAGGAACGCGTCATAGCCCGCATGCGGGGTGTCGATGCGCTGGCGATGCGCGGGCTGCATCGCCGCGTCGAACGCGACCAGCTCGATCTTGCTGCCGCCGATGTCGAGGCCGTAGCAGGTGCCGCCGGTCGGGTCGCGTGCGCTCATGGCCGCTCAATCATGCCGGTGGATGGTGACGCCCTGCACGACGCGGTTCACGGTGCCGTCCGGAAACGGGTTGTCCGGGCCCAGGCCGAGCGCGGCCGAGCGGCGCAGTGCGTAGCGCTGGGCGAAGACCAGCCACAGCGGCGCCAGCCAGGCGTCGGGCAGCGCCGGCACCGGCAGCGTCACGTCGTCGGCATCGCCTTCGACGGCGGGACCAAGCGACAGAACGCGGCCGGCAACGCCGTCGCCGCGCAGTTCGTCGAGCAGGTCGCGCTCGTAGCGGCGCGCCAGCGGCTGCGCGCTGCGCACCACCACCACCAGGGTGTCGCGATCGAGCAGCGACTTCGGGCCGTGGCGGAAGCCCAGCGGCGTGTTGGCGAACGCGGGCACGCGGCCGGTGGTAAGTTCCAGCAGCTTCAGCGCGGCCTCGCGCGACCAGCCTTCCAGCGGGCCGCTGCCGAGGTAGATGACGCGCGCATGCGCGGAGGCCGCCAGCGCTTCGACCGCCGGTTCCCAGTGCGCCAGCGCCTCGCGTCCGAGTGTGGCGAGCGTACGCAGCCGTTCCAGCTGCTGCGGCCACGGCGCGGCATCGAACGTGGCCAGCGCCGCCAGCAGCATGCAGCTCAGGCTGCTGGTCATCGCGAAGGCGCGGTCGCAGCTGGCCGGCGGCATCAGCAGGGTGAAGGTGTCGGCGTGGTTCTTGCCGCGCCGCGCCAGTTCGCCGTCGGCGTTGCAGGTGATGTCGAGGAAACGCGCCTCGTCCACGCATTCGCGCACCAGCTCCACCGCGGCCACGCTTTCCGGGCTGGAGCCGCTGCGGCCGAACGACACCAGCAGGGTCGGCCGTTCGCGCTGCAGGTACAGCGCCGGATGGGTCAGCAGGCTGGTGGTGTGCACCGCGCGCACGTCCGCCGGGAACGAGGCGTTGACGTGGTCGGCGACCATCTCGGCGATGAAGCCGGAGCTGCCGGCGCCGGTGAAGATCACCCGGCGCAGCGGGTCGCGCAGCCAGTCGCCGAGGAAGCCGTCGAGCTGCGCCTGCGCGCGTTCCAGTGCGTCCGCCAGGGCGATCCAGAGGGCGGGTTGCTGGGCGATTTCTGCGGCGGTGTGCTGGCCGCCGGGGGGCGACCAGAGGGCCGCGTCGGGGAGTTCGGGGGCGTGCATGCCGCTTTCCTGTGAGGCCGACGCAAGATCGGTCTTTTCTTTCGAAATGTCAAATATCGAAAATAAAAAGAAAGATTAGCTGTGTGAGTCTCCTCATCCACTCGATTCAGCGTGTGGCGTCGAAACGCTGGCGTATGGCGACGATGAATGGGGATTTTCGAAATAACCGTACAGCTTAATCTTTCGATATTCGCATTAATCTTGCTATTTAGTTTCCTTTTTATTGACACATCGAAAAAAACTGACCTAGAGTCGAAACATCGGTTCCATTCGCCGCGCAAGGCGCGGCACCGACGCTTTCCCGCGCATCCGCTGTTCATCCGTCACCCAACGCCGCCGCTTCGCTGCCGAACGAGGAAACACCGATGTCTTCCAGCCGCCGCCAACATCGCATCGCCGTGAGCACGCTGTCCGTCGCCCTGATCGCCGCGCTCGCCGCCGGCCCGCTGTACGCGCAGCAGGCCGGCGCGGACAAGGACAAGAAGGACGACCAGGTCACCGAACTCGAGCGTGTCCAGGTCACCGGTTCCAACATCAAGCGCACCGACGCCGAAACCGCTTCGCCGGTGCAGATCGTCACCGCCAAGGACATCGAGAACATGGGCGCGCGCACGCTGCTGCAGGTGCTCGACAACCTGCCGGCGGCGCGTCCGGCGCAGGTCGATTCCAAGTCGCTGTTCACCGGCTCGGACGGCGCCTCGCAGGCCAACCTGCGCGGCCTCGGTGCGCAGGGCACGCTGGTGCTGCTGAACGGCCGCCGCCTTTCGTACTACGGCGCGCCGGCCGGCTTCCAGACCCAGTTCGTCAACATCGATGCGATCCCCGCCGCCGCCATCGAACGCATGGAAGTGCTGACCGACGGCGCCTCCGCCGTGTACGGCACCGACGCGGTGGCCGGCGTCATCAACGTCATCACCAAGAACTCGTACCAGGGGCTGGAAGTCAGCGGCACCTGGGACACCGCGCCACGCTTCGATTCCTTTGGCGAGAAGCAGGCCAGCATCACCGGCGGCTTCGGCGACCTGAGCGAAGACCGCTACAACATCTACGCCTCGATCAACCTGTACCAGCGCGACGGTATCCCGGACAGCGAGTGGTACGATAAGAATCCCGCGCAGTTCTACGTCAACAACCCGAGCTACATCGAGAACCTGCGCATCGGCACCGGCAGCGCGCCGGGCGAGTTCAACCCCGGCTACTACTTCGCCATCGACCCGGTGACCAAGGCGCGCAAGGACGAAGCTGCACCGGGCTGCGACAACGTGCTCGCGGTGGCCAGCGGCACGCGCTGCATCTGGCAGACGTGGATGAACCGCCAGATCAACGGCGGCGCCGACTCCAGGCGCATGACCGCCTACGTCAACGCGCACTTCCTGATCGGCGAGAGCACCGAAGGCTTCGCCGAGCTCACCTACACCGACATCGACCTGCGCGCCAACGGCGGCACGCCGCGCGCGTACGGCACCACTACCGGCAATCCGCAGAGCTGGTTCTCGCGCAATACCGGCAACACCGTCAACCAGTTCCTGACCCCGTGGCTCGGCCCGAACAACGTCTACAACCATGCCAGTCCGGAGCTGCGCGCGATCAATGGCGGCGTGGTCGGCCTGAGCTACCTGCTGCAGGACGTGGGCGGCGACCACTTCGGCCAGCGCAACACCGACCAGAGCTACCGCGCGTTGGCTGGCTTGCGCGGCTACGTGGGCGACTGGAGCTGGGAAACCGCGTTCGCCACCGCCGGTGCGCATTCGATCACCTACCAGACCACCAACACCAACATCGATGGTTTCATCAAGGCGTTCGGCCCGTTCACCATCGATCCTGGCACCGGCCGCGTGATCATCTCCGACCATCCCGCGTACAAGTTCGGCGAGATCAGCGAGGCCAATGCCGCACTGATCCGCGAAGCATTCCCGACCTTCGACATCCAGTCGTGGACGCGCCTGCACACCCTGGACGGCAAGGTCGAAGGCCCCCTGTTCACCCTGCCGGCGGGCGAGGTGCGCGCGGCGTTCGGCTTCAACCTAAGCCGAGAGAGCTTCTTCACGCCGGGCAACGAGGACGCCGCCAACGGCAAGATCACCCAGCAGGGCGGCTCGTGGTTCGACGGCAAGCGCACCACCTACGCTCTGTTCGGCGAGGCGGTGGCGCCGCTCACCGAGAAGCTGGAACTGGACGCCGCGCTGCGCGTGGACAAGTACCCGAACTTCAGCGCCAACGTCGCGCCGAAGATCGGCCTGAAGTACCAGGCGTTGCCGGAACTGGTGCTGCGCGGCACGTATTCGCAGGGTTTCCGCGCGCCCAGCCTGGCCGAGTCCGGCACCGGCGGCGTGTATGCGCAGATCGGTGGCTATCGCGACGAAACCCGCTGCACCGAGACCAACGCCATCGCCGCGCTGTTCCTGCAGTCGTCGCGCCAGACCGACAAGGATCTGGGCAACGCGCTGAAGAATTCGGACTGCAGCCGCAACGTGGCGCGCATGACCCAACCGAACCAGGACCTGAAGCCGGAGAAGGCGAAGATCGCGACGCTGGGCTTCGTGTTCGAGCCGGCCAAGTGGCTGTCGGTATCAGCGGACTGGTGGTTCGTGTACCGCCGCAACGAGATCGTCGCGCCGAACTACTCCAACGAGGAGGAAATCATCGCCAAGACCCGTTTCCCGATCACCGAGACCGACCTCGCCAACCTGACCGCGCTGACCGCCATGTGCAACGACCCGGCCAGCGGCGTGACCTGTCCGAGTGTGTTGCCGAGCTACAGCATCGGCAACGTGGCCAGCGTGATCGGCCAGTACAAGAACCGCGGCCGCACCCTGATCGACGGCTTCGACGTGGACGCGCGCAGCCGCTTCGACCTCGGCGAATGGGGACGCCTGAACATCGGCGTGGCCGCGACCATCGCGCGCCGCAACATGTACAACTCCGATGACGGCAGCGGCTGGTACTACGGCAACTTCGTCGGCTACTACAACAACCCGCGCGTGCGCGCCACGTTCAACGCGGACTGGAGCTACAAGAACTGGAACACCGGCTTCTACGTCAACTACGTGGGTGGCACCAAATGGGCGTGGGATCAGATCGACGCGGCAGACAACAACGCGGACAGCTGCACCGGAAGCTACGTCGACGCGGCGCCCGGCCAGTGCGACGGCGCTCCGTCGTGGTGGACGGCGAACCTGGCCGTCAGCTGGAAGCCCATCGAGAAGCTGACCGTGGGCGTGACCGTGAAGAACCTGTTCAACCGCCTGCCGTTCTATGACCCGAACGACTGGATGAACTTCCCCGGTTACACCAACAATTTCGGCCGCGTCTACAGCATGAGCGCGACCTGGAAGTTCTGAAGCAAGACCAACCCGCGCCTGCCGCCGCTTCTGCAGCATCGGAGCGGCGGCAGCCGCGCGCTACGATCCGATCCTGATACCCGAGATGCCAGCCCCATGAAACGACGTGACTTCCTGCTCTCCACCGCCGCCGCCGGCGTTGCCACCGCGGCCACCACCTTTGCGCCGGCTTTCGCCAGACCGCGCGAGCGCCTGCGCGTGGCGATGATCGGCACCGGCATGCGCGGGCAGTCGCAGCTGGGCCCGCTGCTCAGCCGCGACGACGTCGAGCTGGTGGCGATCTGCGACACCCAGCAGGTGATGCTGGACATGGCGCAGGCGATCATCGCCAGGATCGGCCGCCGCAAGCCGAAGGAATACGGCGGCAATGGCGACGTCAACGCCTGGAAGAAGCTGCTGGCGCGCACCGACCTGGACGCGGTGTTCATCGTGACGCCGTGGGAATGGCATGCCCCGCAGGCGATCGCGGCGATGGAGGCGAAGATCGCGGTGGCCTGCGAAGTCGTCGCCGGCATCACCCTGCAGGACCACTGGGACGTGCTGCGTACCCAGCAACGCACGGGCACCCCGTACATGCTGCTGGAGAACGTCTGCTACCGCCGCGACGTGCTGGCGGTGCTGCAGATGGTGCGCGCCGGCCTGTTCGGCGAGCTGGTGCACATGCAGGCCGGCTACCAGCACGACCTGCGCGGGGTGAAGTTCAATTCCGGCGACCCGCGCGCGCCTTACGACAGCGGCGTGGAGTACGGCGCGAAGGGTTTCTCCGAGGCGCAGTGGCGCACCCAGCATTCCATCGACCGCGACGGCGAGCTGTACCCCAGCCACGGCATCGGCCCCTGCGCGATGTACGCCAACATCCACCGCGGCAACCGCTTCACCCACATCAATGCGTTCTCGACCAAGGCGCGCGGGCTGCACGACTACATCCTCAAGCATCCGAAGGGCGGCCCGGAACATCCGAATGCGAAGCTGAAGTTCAAGCTCGGCGACGTGGTCACCACCACCCTGCGCTGCGAGAACGGCGAGACCATCCTCCTGCAGCACGACACTTCGCTGCCGCGCCCGTATTCGCTGGGCTTCCGCGTGCAGGGCACCGACGGCCTGTGGATGGACGTGAACAAGTCGATCCACATCGAAGGCAAGAGCGCGCCGCACAAGTGGGACGACGCGCAGAAGTATTTCGACGAATACGACCAC
>JAANMX010004752.1_pt1 | contig 10373 bp, 7 predicted proteins | sample 7279681 | NCBI WGS metagenome assembly JAANMX01 (sample SAMN14094542, study PRJNA606508) | bioreactor metagenome | isolation source: A lab-scale SPAN reactor treating ammonium-rich wastewater day 351 | place: Ireland: Galway | collected 2018-01-01
GGCGCGGCCCTCGGGCGTGGGCGGCAGCACGAAGGTGGCCTCGGAGAGGTTGGTCCAGTTCGTGAACTGCTGCATGGCCTCGGTGGAGAGGCCTTCGCCGTCGAGCACCACGGCCAGCGGGTTGCCGAGGTAGGGCGTGGCGGTGAACACATCGACTTGCTGGAAAGGGCGTTGGTGCATGAAGGGCTCCGGTGGGTAAGAGAAAAGCGGGGCACGCCGGGGGCTGGCCTGGGGCCATCGCCGGGCAGGGCGGGGGTCAGGGCGAGGCGCGGGCGTTCACAACAGCGCCGTTCCCTGGATGCAGGTCACGGCCTGGCCGCCCACCCAGACCTGGCCGTCGTCGTCCTGGCGGATGTGCACGCGTCCCGCGCGGCCCAGGCATTCGCCCTGGGCCACGAGGTACTGGCGCGGCGCCAGGCCCTCGGCGATGAGCCACTGCGCCAGGCTGGCGTTGAGGCTGCCTGTGACCGGGTCTTCGGGGTTGCCCATGGGCGCGGCGAAGGCGCGCACCACGACGCCGGGGGTGCGGGTGTCGCTGGCCGAAGGCGCGACGTGGACCACGCCCACATCCTGGCCCAGGTCCTTGAGGCGCGCATGGTCGGGCTGCAAGCCTTGCACCGTGTCGGCGCTTGGCAGCAGCAGGCCGAGCCAGCGCGGGCCGTTGTCGAGCAGTTGCGCGGCCAGGATCTGTTGCGGTCGCAGACCCAGCGCACCGGTCACCAGCGCCAGCAGCGCCGGGTTGGGCACGCTGCGCTGCAGGGTTGGGGCGGCGAAGGCCAGCGTGTCACCCTGGCGCCGGATGCGCACCAGGCCCATGCCGGACTCCTGCACGATGGTGTCTGGGTCGCGTGGCAGGTGGCCCGCCTGCAGCCAGGCATGGCAGGTGCCCAGCGTGGGATGGCCGGCGAAGGGCAGCTCGCCGCCGGGCGTGAAGATGCGCACGCGGTAGTCGGCGCCGCCCTGGCGGCCGGCCTCGGTGGGCGGCAGCAGGAAGGTGGTTTCCGACAGGTTGGTCCAGGAGGCGAAGCGCAGCATCTCGGCGTCGGACAGGTCCTCGGCCTGCATCACCACGGCCAGCGGGTTGCCGTCGCCCGGGCGCTGGCTGAAGACGTCGATCTGCTGGAAAGGGCGCTGCCGCATGACGGACCTCGTTTTCTGGCGGATGGACGGGCGGGCCCGGGGGCCTGCCCGCAGGCTCAGGCCTTGGGCTGGTGCGCGCGAATGGCCGAGGCCAGCGCAGCGATGCCGGTGTTGATCTGTGCGGCGCTGGCCGTCACGAACGACAGGCGCAGCGTGCGCACGTCGGCGTTGTCGGCATAGAAGGCAGCGCCGGGTACGAAGGCCACGTTGCGCTCCACGGCCTCGGGCAGCAGCTCGATGGCGTTCATGCCTTCGGGCAGGCGCAGCCACAGGAACATGCCGCCCAGCGGGCTGTTCCAGTGCACGCCCAGGCCTGCCATTTCGCGCTCCAGCGCTTCGAGCATGGCGTCGCGTTGGTGCTTGTAGAGCGCGCGGATGGTGGGCACGTGGCGGTCGAGGAAGCCGCCCTTGATGACCTCAGACACCATGCGCTGGTTGAAGCCGGGGGTGTGCAGGTCGGCGGCCTGCTTGGCCTGCAGCAGCTTGGGGTACACGGCCTTGGGCGCGACAAGGTAACCCAGGCGCAGGCCCGGAGCCAGTACCTTGGAAAAGCTCCCCATGTAGATGCAGCCTTCGGGGTTGCGCGCGGTGAGGGGCGCGGGTGGCGGATTGTCGAACCACAGGTCGCCGTAGGGGTTGTCTTCGACCAGCGGCAGGCCCAGCTGCGCGGCCTTTTCCACCAGCGCGGCGCGGCGCGCATCGCTCATGGTGCGGCCCGTGGGGTTCTGGAAGTTGGGCAGCACATACAGGAAGCGTGCCTTGCTGGCGCCACTGCCGGTCTTGGCCACCAGGTCGTCGATGAGAACGCCTTCATCGTCGCTGGCCACTGCCACCACGTTGGGCTCCATGGGCGTGAAGGCCTGCAGTGCGCCAAGGTAGGTGGGGGTCTCAACCAGCACGCGGCTGTCGGCGTCGATCAGCACCTTGGCGATCAGGTCCAGTGCCTGCTGCGAGCCGGTGGTGATGAGCACCTGGTCGGGGTCCACGTTCCAGGGAAGGTGGTCGGCGATGGCCTGGCGCAGCGGGGCATAGCCCTCGCTGGCGGCGTACTGCAGGGCGGCGGCGCCGTCGTGGCCGAGCACCACTTCGCAGGCCTTGGCGAAGGCCTCGACCGGAAAGGTCTTGGGCGAGGGCAGGCCGCCAGCCAGGCTGATGATGCCCGGCTTCTCGGTGACCTTGAGGATCTCGCGGATCACCGAGGGATTCATCTTCGCGGCACGTGCGGCCAGGGTCCAGTTCGTCATTTCCAGTCTTCTCCAGTGGGTGCGCAAGGGGTGGGGCGCAGCGTTTTCAGTCGATAAAGCCATTGTGCGGCCGGGCGGCGACCCGGGGTCGGGCACCGGGCCAATAGCTTAACCGCAGGGCCTGGTCAGTCTTGTCAGGGTTTGCCACGCACAGGCATGCGTCTTCCTGCCAAAACGGTTGCCATCACTGCCAGACCGAAGCCCAGGCTGACCGCGTCCAGGCGCTCGCCCAGCAGCGGCACGGCGAACAGCATGCCCAGGAAGGGCTGGATGAGCTGCACCTGGCTCACGCGCACCGTGCCGCCCAGGGCCAGGCCCTGGTACCAGGCGAAGAAGCCCAGCCACATCGAGAACACGGACACATAGCCAAAGGCGGCCCAGGCCGTGCCCGGCAGCGGTGCCGTGGGCCAGGAGAGCCACGCCAGCGGCAGCGTGGCCGGCAGTGAGAGCACCAGGGCCCAGCAGATCACGGCGTCGGCGCGCATGTGCTGCGACAGGCGCGCGCCGTAGCCATAGCCCACGGCGGCGCAGAGCATGGCGCCCAGCAGCAGCAGGTCGGCCGGGTGCAGCGCCAGGCCCTTTGTTCCTGAATGCAGCAGCGCAAAGGTGACGACCAGCGCCGTGCCCAGCAGCGCGCACGCCCAGAAGGCGCCCGAGGGGCGCTGGCGGTGCAGGATCGCGCCCACGGCCGCCGTGGCCAGCGGCAGCACGCCCACGATCACGCTGGCGTGCACCGCGCCCACGTGGCGCATGGCGATCGAGGTCAGCAGCGGAAAGCCGAACACCACGCCCAGCGCCGTCAACGCCAGCGGCCCCCAGTCTGCGCGCCGGGGCCAGGGGGCGCGCAGCGCAAGCAGCAGCAGGGCGGAGAGCACGCCGGCCACGGTCGCGCGGCCCATGGCGATGAACAGGCCCGACATCAGCGGTGCCTCGGGTGTGCCCACGGCCAGGCGCGTCATGGGCAGCGTGAGGGCGAAGATCACCACGCCCAGCAGTCCAAGGGCCAGGCCGCGCGTTTCGGTACCGTGCTCGGCGGTGGGGTGGCCGGGGGGGCGGGGGGCGATGGCGGGCGGAGAGGTGCTCATGGGAGGGTTCCGTACGGTGGGGTGGAGCGGGTCATGCCGTGGTCATCCAGGCGGCGGTGGCGACGAGCACCAGCGCCATGGAGCGGTTGAACCAGAGCAGGCGCCGGCCCCGGGCCAACCACTGGCGCAGCAGGGCGCCGGTGGCGGCGTAGGCCAAGTTGCTGAAAAACGCGAACAGCAGCATCACCGGCAGCACGATGGCCAGGCGCTGCAGGGCATCGCCGCGTCCGGCGATCCAGCCCGCCACGATGGTCAGTGCGAGCAGCCAGGCCTTGATGTTGACGAACTGCAGCAGCGTGCCCTGCCAGAAGCCCACGTTCAGCCGGGTGGCGTCGGCCTCGGCCAGTTGTGCGCTTTGGCTGAGCTTCCAGGCCAGCCACAGCAGGTAGCCAATGCCGACGGCCTTGATCGCCAGGCGCAGCAGGGGCGCTGCCACCACCATGGCGCCCACGCCGCCGGCGCACAACAGCAGCAGCGCCGACCAGCCCACGGGCACGGCGCAGACGAAGCGCATCGCGTGCGGCAACCCCCGGTTGGCGGCCAGCGCGGTCGATAGCGTGGTGTTCGGGCCGGGCGTGAAGCTCATGGCCGTGGCCAGTGCCAGAAGGGCGGTGAATTCGGCGAAGGGCATGGTGTTGGGGAGCGGGCTTTGGGGAAGCGATGGTGGAACTGTACGGGCGATTTCCGCTACAGTGCCAGTACAGTTGATCCGACAAACACACAAACTGTGCTGGTGCAGGCATCGGCACACGACCGGGACACCGCGCCATGCTCATCCGTACCGCCCACAGCACCCTGACCGAACAACTGGCCGAACGCTTTGCCGAACGCATTCGCTCGCGTCTGCTGCCCGCCGGGGCTCGGCTTCCCTCGGTGCGCGATTGCGCACGCCAGCAGGGGGTGAGCCCCTATACCGTGGTGGCCGCCTACGACCAGTTGCTCGCCCAGGGGCTGGTGGAGTCGCGTCGGCAGCGTGGCTTCTATGTGCGGGATTTGACGCAAAAAGAGGCTTCAGACCCCTATGGTCGTGCGCAAGCAGCTATAAAAAGCGCAGCAAACGAAGAGCGTCTGGCAGGGCCGCTGGACGGCCCGCTGCCCTCGGGTTCGCACATCAACGCCACAGCACTGATCCGGGGCATGTTCCACCAGGCTTCCAGCCAGCCGCAGCCCGGTGCGGGGGTGATGCCGGCCACGTGGCTGGAGGAGGCGCGCTTCATGCCGGCGGCGCTGCGCAAGGTTGTGGGCAGCCGCGCGCTGCAGGACGGCGCGCTCAACTACGGTGAGCCCATGGGCGACGCCGGCCTGCGCCAGGCGCTGGCGCGGCGTCTGGCCGACCTGAACGTGCCCGTGCGTGCGGGGCAGATCATGACCACGGTGGGGGCCACGCACGCGCTGGATATCGTGAGCCGCACGCTGCTCAAGGCGGGCGATCCGGTGATGGTCGAGGAGCCGGGCTGGTCGGTGGAATTTGCCCGGCTCGACGCCCTGGGCATGCGCGTGCTGCCGGTGCCGCGCCGCGCCGAAGGCCCCGACCTGGAGGTGATGGCGCGTTACTGCGAAGTGCATGCCCCCAAGCTGTTTGTCAGCGTGAGCGTGCTGCACAACCCCACGGGCTACTGCCTATCGCCGGGCAGCGCGCACCAGGTGCTGCAACTGGCGCAGCAGCACGACTTTCATATCGTCGAGGACGACACCTACAGCCACATCGCGCCCGACCACGCCACACGCCTGACGGCGCTCGACGGCCTGCGCCGCACGATCTATGTGGGGGGCTTTGCCAAGATCCTGGCGCCGAGCTGGCGCGTGGGCTATCTCGCGGCGCCGCCCGAGCTGGTGGAGCGCCTGCTCGACACCAAGCTGCTCTCCACGCTGACTACGCCCTCGGTGCTGGAGAAGGCCATGGCGCTATGCATCGACCAGGGGCAGTTGCGCCGCCATGCCGAACGCATGCGCCTGCGCCTGGCGCAAGCCCGCGCGCGCAGCGTGCAGCTGGCGCTGGAGGCCGGTTGCCGCTTCGTGGCCGAGCCGGCAGGGCTGTTCGGCTGGGTGGATGTGGGGGCGGATACCGATATGCTGGCCCAGCGGATGCTGGACGAGGGTTATCTTCTGGCACCGGGCGCGCTGTTCCATGCCAGCCGCCAGCCCAGCACGCTCATGCGCATCAATTTCACGACCACGCAGGACGCGGCTTTCTGGCGCGTTTTCGAGCGCGTGCGCGAGCAGATAAGGTAGCAACCCCCTGTGCGGCTGCGCCGCATCCCCCTTCTCTGGCATCGCTATGCGATGCGGAAGGGGGACACCGCCAGCGCGGCGGGGCGGCCCTTGCGCGGCGGCCGCTGGCCTGGGCCGCGCTGGTTTCGGCTCCCGGGTGAATGGCGGGCCGCCGACCGTTGCTCAGTGCCCGGGGTGGCGGACGACTTCGAGGTTGGAAAGCACCCGCAACAGGGCGCGGTTGATTTCTTCCAGCTCCAGCGTGTTGTCCTCGCACAGCTGGCGGATCGCGCTGGCGTCGCTGGTTTCGAGTGCGCAGGCCATTTCCAGGCTGGGCGCATAGGGGCCCGTGCGCGTGACGATGGCATCGTAGACCCGCTCGGACAGCGGGATGCGGTGCAGGATGTTGCCGATGGGCTCGCCCATGAGCTCGTCGAGCTGCGAGAACAGGCCGCACAGGTAGACCTCGCTGCGCAGGTCTTTCTGGAGGCCCGATTCGAGCAGGTGCTCGGTCAGCCGGGCGCGCAGCACCATGGACTCGCGCACCGGGCGCAGGTCCGTCTCGGTACTGGCGTGCGGCAACTGGTCGGAGAGCCAGCGCTTGATCGAGCCGTAGCCCATCATCACCAGGCCCCGGCGCAGCGAGTCGATGCCGGTGCGCAGCCCCAGCGACGCCGAATTGGTATAGACCATGAAGCGGTAGGCCAGCAGGGGGTCTTCGCCCATGATGCTCTCGAAGGTTTCGAGCGACTGCTCCGCCTCGATGGCCTTGAGCAGCTTGAGCAGCGTGGAATGTGCGGGCTGCACCTGCTGGTGGCGCAGGCTGTAGAGCACGTCCTCCTGGGGCCAGCCCGCCAGGGCCAGGGCGTTGTGCTGGTCCAGGCAGTGCGACATGAGCGCGCGGCTGGCGATGTTTTCATACATCTGGCCATCGAGCACCGGGCTGCTGCCGTGCGGGGGCGCGGCCGCTTGGCCGGGCCGTGCCGGGGGGGCCGCCTGCAGGGCGGTCATGGCGTCCTCGGGGCGCAGGCTCAGCAGGCTGTTGTCGAAGCAGCGGGCAATTTCGGGTTCGGGCAGCCGGCCCAGCTCGCCGCGCCAGATCAGGCGCAGGCCGCGCTGGTGGGCCGCCTGCACGCGGGTGTAGATGGCCGAGTCGGTGAGCCAGTCGCCCGGCACATCGATCCAGGGCGTGCCGCGCGGCGCATGTTCGAGCATGTCGCACAGCAATTGCCGGGTCTGCGGGGAAATCAGCAGCGGTGGCGAGCTGGAGGTCCACAGTTCCTGCAGCGTGCGCAGCAGGTGGGGCGCATCGACCTGGGCCGTGCCCTCGCCTCGGACATACAACTGGATACCCACCATCGAGCGCGAACGGCCCCAGAGCGGGCGATAGCCCAGGATCAGACTGCCCAGAACGGATTGAACCATGGCGCGCTAAAAACTAGATGAACTTGAACAGGGATAACTGCTGCACCTGTGCGTAAGACTTCAGGGCGGCTTCGTAACCGACCTGCTGGTTCTGGAAGTCGGAAATGCCCTTGATCATATCGAGATCTTCGGCGCGCGAGCGGTCGTCTTCGAGCTGCACGGCCCGGGTGTCCAGCTCGCCTTCAATGCGGTCGGCGCGGTTGAGCAAATCGCCCGCCAGGCCGCGCGAGGCCTGCAGCCGGTTCATGGCGGAGTCGATCTCGGTCAGGCCGCGGGTGATGCCGTGGGTCAGGCTGCCAAAGTCGGTGCTGCCGTCAGTGTTGCCGGCATTCCGGATGGTGCTGATGGCGTTCTCCAGTACTTCGAACACGTTCGATGGCTGGCTGGGAGCGATGCTGAAACTGTCGCCGTTATTGGGAATGCCCGAAACCTGGAGCGACATGCCGTCAAAAGCGACGGTGGTGGGCGTGGTGTAGGGCTGGGCGGACAGCACTGTCGTGGCGGTGGTGGTGTTCACGACGTCGTAGGTGGTCACACCGCCGACCACCGAAAAAGTGATGCTGTAGTCGTTGCCGGTCAGTGCTGAAGGGTTGGTCACCTGCCCCAGGTCGGTCCAGGCCTTGCCGGTGTTGGCCGGGTTCAACGACACCTCAAACACCCCGTTCCCGGTGGGCACGCTCATCCAGGCGGCGTCGCCATCGAGCACCTTGGCAATCTGCGTGTTGCCGCTGGCGTGCTGCCCCGGCAGGCCGGCAAAGCTGACCGAGGCCGCGGTCCCCGGAAACGGTGTCTGCGCGCTCCCCAGCGCCTGGAACAGCGGCAGTCCATTGGCGTCCTTGCGGTTGGCATAACTCAGAATCTGGTCGCGCAGGCCCACGAGTTGCTGCACGATGGCGTTGCGCTCGGTCTGGGTGTGTGTTCCGTTGCCCGCGCTCACCACCAATTCGCGGAAGGCCTGCATGGCGTCTGCGGTCTGGCCCAGTGTCGATTCCGCCAGCGCCATGGTGTTGCGCTGCATGTCGAGTGCGCGCAGGTCGGTGGTGTTGCGGTTGATGCGTGTGAGTGCCCGTTCGGCCTGCGCTGCGGCCACGGGGTCGTCGCTGGGGCGCACCACGCGCTTGCCCGAGGTGAGGTTTTCCTGCAGGTTGGCCAGTGACGTCTGGCGCTGGCCGATGTTGCGCAGGGCAAGGTCGTACTGGTTGGCGGTGCTCACCCGGTAGAGAGAGTTGCTCATTGCGGACTCCGTTCAGGCCTTCAGCGGCCCAACCCCTGAATCAGGGTGTCGAAAATATTCTGCGCGATCTGCAGCATCTTCGCAGAGGCCTGGTAGGCCTGCTGGAACTGGATCAGGCGCGCCGCTTCCTCATCCAGGTTGACGCCGGAGACCGCCGTGCGGTCGCGCTCGAGGTTGGTGGCAATCGCGGACGACAGCTCCGCCGCAAACTGCGCGCTCTGGGTGCGGGTGCCGATCTGCGCCATCGCGCTGGCAAAGCCGTCGGACAGGGTTGCGCCGTCGAACATCGGGACATCGCGCAGGCCCATCAGGGCACTGGCATTGCCGGCGTCGCGCTTGTACCAGTCGCCGTACTGAGGGTCGGTGGCATTGCCCACAGTAACGGTGTCGAGGTCCTTGGGCGATCCGTTGAGTGTGATCTCCCAGCCGTCGATGGTGATTGCCTGGCCCGAGGTGAAGATGTAGGGCGGGCCCGCCAGCGGCGTTGCTGGCGTGGTCGAGGCGTCTACTGGTGCTGTGGCATTGCCCGTCAGCGTGAAGCTGGCCGGCGGACCGGCCAGAAACTCCAATACCACGCCGGTCGGGGGAGGCAGCACCAGGCCGCCGGCCTGGCCTGTGGCCTTGAGGCCGGCCAGCTGCAGCGTGCCGGTGTTGTTGGCACCCATAGCGGCGTTAACCGGATTCGCGGCAGCCAGGTCGGCCGGGGAATACTGCAGTGCTTGAAGCAGGGCAGCCGCCCCCGTCAGGGGGTTCACCAGAAAGCGGTCGTTGGCCGCCGCGCCCGGGAAAGCAACGATCGGCGGTGGGGTGCTCCCGTCGGTGAGTGTGAGTCCATCATTTCCCATGATGGTTGCCAGGTCACCCAGATTGGCAAAGGTGAACACTTTGTTGTCCGAGTGGCGCGTCACCGTACCGGCGGCGGCTCCTGTGAAGGCAATTTCATAACTGGACGCCTGCAGTTTGGTGGGATCGGCAACCTGCAGGCCCATGACTGCGCCGGAGTTGCCGCTGGCTGCAGTGGCGTTTCCCAGACTGATCGGCGCGAACAGGTTTTCACCGGGATTGCCATCGAGCGTCAGACCCAGCCGGTTCTGCGTGTTCATCGATTCGCTGATGGCGATGGCCATGCGCCCGAGCAGGTTGCGGCCTTCGGCCAGGTCGTTGTTCTGAAAGCGCAGCAGGCCCGCCACCTGGCCGCCGCCGAGCATGCTCTCGTTCAGTTCCACCTTGGTGGCGGACCCGGGTTGCTGGAAGCTCAGCACTTTCTTGCCGCTGCCCGCGCCAAAGTCGGCCGGGTCGTCGATCGACAGCGTGGCGGCTTTGTTGCCCAGCACCAGCGGCTGGCTGCCGGCCACGAAAACACTCACTGTTCCGTCGTCTGCGGCCACTTGCGAGGTCTGGATGTGCTGGTTGAGGTCGCGGATCAGCTGGTCGCGCTGGTCGAGCAGGTCGTTGGCGGGCTGGCCGTTGCCCTTGGCCCGGGCGATCTGTTCGTTCACGGCGGCAATGCTTTTGGCCAGGCTGTTGACCGCAATCATGCTGCCCTTGAGCTGCTCGGCCACGGTGTAGCCGATCTCGTCGAGCCGCTGCGAGGCGTCGCGCATGCGCGCCGCGGTTTCATCCATGCGCGTGAGGGCCACGCTGCGGGCGGTGAGGTCGGTGGGTGCGCTCACCACATCCGAGAGCGCATTCATCATCTCGTTGACGGAGGCGCCGATGCCGCTGGGGCCGCCGGCAAAGACATCCTGCAACTGGCGCAGGCGCTGCATGCGCACGGTATCGCCCGCATCCACGGCGGATGCCGCTGTAGCCTGGCGTGTCAGCAGCTCACTGTGGTTGCGCAGAATGGTCTGCACATCGACGCCCTTGCCGATGTAGCCTCCGCCCGTGAACTGGCCCTGCACCGTCTGCAGCACCACGCTCTGGCGCGAGTAGCCCGGCGTGCTGACGTTGGCAATGTTGTGGCCGGCCGTCTGCAGGGCCACCTGATTGGCCAGCAGGGCACGGGCTCCGACGTTGAGCAGGCTCATGGTG
>JAANMX010004758.1_pt1 | contig 10360 bp, 10 predicted proteins | sample 7279681 | NCBI WGS metagenome assembly JAANMX01 (sample SAMN14094542, study PRJNA606508) | bioreactor metagenome | isolation source: A lab-scale SPAN reactor treating ammonium-rich wastewater day 351 | place: Ireland: Galway | collected 2018-01-01
CCCTTCCCGGTCGCAGGTCGCCCGACATTCCCGACAACGCAACCTTTCAAACCAATGTCAAAACAGTCGCGCGAGAAGAACAGAAAGCGAGTATGTTACTCGCTCTCGCGATTGCGTAACACCCACCATTTCAGCCCTTTGTAGAAAAGCACCATGGCGGTCAGCAAGGCCGCTCCCTTCAGGAACCAGGCCAGCATCTCGTTAAGACTTCGAGCGCTGTGGTCTCGTTCCCTTTCCGCGGGGACCTCTTCCTTTGCCGCTGGGACTTCGTTCACCTGAGCGTCAGCCGGGACCTCTGCCTTTTCCGCTGAGACCTCGTTCACCTGAGTGTCAGCAGCGGCCTCCGCCTTTTCCGCCGAGGTCTCGCTCACCTGAGTGTCCGCCGAAACCTCTGCCTTTTCCGCTGAGACCTCGCTCACCTGAATGGTGAAACCATCGCCAGCATGGCCAGCCACGTTCTTGATAAAGAGAGCCAGCCGGAACTGGTTGTCTTCGACGGCCGCGCCGCCACCTCGGAGTTCATCAGACCGGGCCGGAATACAGGCCGATTGAAGGCCGACCACAACACCAAAAGCGGCCACCCAAAACCGCGCGACTCTTCCCGCCTGTCTCATTCAGCGTTTGCCTCTGCCATCATCGAGTACGGGATAGTCGGCGAACGGCGCGCTCTATCCGGTCTCATGCCACCACGATCTCGACCGGCGGTCGCGCGGATCAGGCGGACTAATACCCCAATCCGGCTCTTGCTGTCGATGTCGGCGACAGCCGATGCATCCTCAGGCCGGGGTGGGCTTTTCCCAACCCGCCTCCCTCCACAGACTCATGCGCCACGCCTCAACGCCGCATTTCGCAGGCAGCCATCAAACGCCGTGAGATGAGTAAGGTTACCGAAGTCTTAAGAGACATGATGAATTTAACGTTAACGGCACAATTAGGGAGCGCATGACGCAGAAGCCACCCTCCCGGCATGGACGCTGCAACACCACTCCTGCACAACAGAAAACGGCCGAGGTCGTCTTGAAGCAGGACAGATTTGTCCGGTTCAAGCCCCGGTCAGGACGGTTGCATCATGAAACATCCATCGAACCGGGCATTCTTCGCGTACTGGGATGAGAAACGGGATGGCGAGCGTGCCCCGGACCGGCGCGTGATCGAACCGAACGCGGTTCGCCAGCTGCTCGGGGACATCTTCGTACTGTCCTACGATCCGAAGCGCGGCTATCCGTTCCGTGTCGCCGGAACCCGGGTCTGCGCCCTGCTCGATCGCGATCTCAAGGGCGAGAACTTTTCAGCCCTGTTTGCGGCCGCAAGCCGGGATGACATCACCGATATGCTCGGTATCGTATCCGAAGAACTGCTGGTCTCGGTGGCTGGTCTAACCGCTACCGAGCGCAACGGATCGCTCGCACATTTCGAGTTGCTGCTGTTACCCTTCAGCCATCGCGCACATACGCCCATCAGCCTGACCGGTTTGCTGGCGCCGATGCAGCATAGCCGGCAGCCGGTGACGGACTTCACCCTCACTTCATGGCGCTACCTCAATCATCCGCCGCAACGCTTCGTCCCGCGCGCCCTGAAAAAGCTCGCGATCGCGCGCGGTTTCATGGTCTACGAAGGATTGCGCTAAAGCTTTTGTCTTTTTATGAAATAATATCACCAAGGCATTGGTAAAAAATATTTTTTCGAGATTTCAAATCGGGCATTCAACTTGAAACGCGACTGAACCCAACCCCGACTGTTTGGTCAGGTTTTGGCTGCATCTCCTTGAGAAAATGTGACTCTCAAGGATGAATGTAATCCAAACGACGGGTCCCGGCTTTGGAGCGCGGCGCGCCTCCGCCGGGATGGACAAATCAGCCTGATCCGTAAAAACTCCGCGGTAACCGACCATCCCCTAATATTTGCCGCGTGTCATACAGCCCTACCATTCTGATTCTCGATTCCGGCCTCGGCGGCCTCACCGTGCTGCGGGAGGTCGTCAACGCCCTTCCCGCCGCACGATATATCTACGTCGCCGACGACGCCTTCTTTCCCTATGGCCGCCTCAGCGAGGAAGACATCATCGCGCGCGTGGTGCCCCTGGTCGGAGAGTTGATCGGCGCCCATGCCCCCGACATCGTGGTGATCGCCTGCAACACGATGTCCGTCTCGGTGCTGGGGCCGTTGCGCGCCGCCTATCCGGTGCCGTTCGTGGGCACGGTTCCAGCGATCAAGCCGGCTTGCGCCGCATCGAAAACCAAGCGCGTCTCGGTGCTCGGCACCCGGGCGACCGTACAACGCGAATACACTCAGGCGCTGATCCGGAATCACGCACAAGCCTGCACCGTGACGCTTGTCGGCGCCGCGCGGCTGGCCTCCCTCGCGGAGGACGCCCTGAGCGGCAAGCCCGTCAGCGACGCCGACATCCTGAGCGAGATCACGCCATGTTTCGTTCCGGCTGGCGACGGCGGCAGCCTGCGCACCGATGCCATCGTGCTCGCCTGCACGCACTACCCGCTGCTGCTCGACCGGATGCTCAGGCTCGCGCCATGGCCGGTGTCATGGATCGATCCCGCGCCGGCGATCGCCCGCCGCGTCGTCGATCTGCTGGGGCCGCTCGAGCCGAGAACCTCCAGCGATCATGAATGTCCGCCCGAGATGATTTTCACCTCCGGCCGCGCACGCACGCTGACGGACGCGCTGGCGCCGTTCTTCGGCGGCCGCGTGCCGGCATGAACCATTGCATCGCTCCCTGAGATATACGGCCGCCCGACACGCGATTTCCGCGACCTGATTCCCCTGCTTTCGTTTGACAGGACCATGGTTTGTCCCTAAGAAAACGCCTGCACGCGGGCCGGTTTCGGCCCGCGTTGCGTTTCGCGACCCGTGGTCCCGCCTGTGAAGCTTATGGGCCGGACCTGTCGGCGGCGGATTTGTCATGACCCCGAAAAGCGGCCTTCCGGTTTTCACCATGTCCAGATCCTCAGCACAGGAGGGCGCGTCTCCTCGATCCACAGGCTTAAACTTTGACAAGAGGACGCGATGACTAAGCGCAACGAGGCGAAGTACAAAATCGATCGCCGCATGGGGCAGAACATCTGGGGCCGCCCCAAGAGCCCCGTCAACAAACGCGAATACGGCCCGGGCCAGCACGGTCAGCGCCGCAAGGGCAAGCTCTCCGATTTCGGCACCCAGCTTCGCGCCAAGCAGAAGCTCAAGGGTTATTACGGCAACATTTCCGAACGGCAATTCTACGCGATTTACGTCGAAGCGACCCGCATGAAGGGCGATTCGGGTGAGAACCTGATCGGCCTGCTTGAGCGCCGTCTCGACACCGTGGTTTATCGCGCGAAGTTCGTGCCGACCATCTTCGCCGCGCGCCAGTTCATCAATCACGGCCATGTCAAGGTGAACGGTCGCCGGGTCAACATTCCGAGCTACAAGCTAAAGGTTGGTGATACCGTCGAAGTGAAGGATGCATCGAAGCAGCTCGCGCTGGTGCTGGAAGCCAACCAGCTCGCCGAACGCGATGTGCCTGATTTCATCGACGCCGACCACAACAAGCAAAGCGCGAAGTTCATTCGCATCCCGCAGCTTGCGGACGTTCCTTTCGCGGTGCAGATGGAGCCTCATCTGATCGTCGAATTCTATTCGCGCTGATCCGCGCACCATCCCGGTTCAAGAAAAAGCCCCGGAACGACCGGGGCTTTTTTTGCGACGTGGAGCGTCTGCACTGCAGCGGTTCTCAGGGCAAGCATGCCCTGAAGCTGACCAGGGAATGGGATACCATTCGCGCAAAGAAAACGCGTTAAATCAAAATCATAGAGCCAGATTCTGATCTGTCGGAAGCAGAGAGACTCTAGAGCATGATCCGATCAAGTTGAATTGGACCATGCTCTAGAAATGGTTGTCTGGTCGCATTTTCTTGCGGCGAACCGGTATCCACTTCGCCGGAAAATGCTCTAAGAGTCTGGTTCAACGGCGTTGAATCACTCACGCCCTGTCTTTTGATTGAGTATGATCTTATCCGAAAACCGGTTTCCACTTTTCGGGATCATGCTCTAATCGTTGTCAGGCTTGCTCTTGGTGACCTCGCCGCTCTTCGGATCGACCTCAAGATCGTAACGGACACCCTTGAGATCAGCTTCCAATTCCCAATGGCCGTCGTCCGCCTCGACCTTGCTGAAGTTGGTGTATCCCTGCGCGGTCAGCTTCTCAATGACCTGATCCGCAGGCATCCAGTCGGTCCCCGGCTGGTCGGCATAGGCAAGACCGGCCACCGCCACGGTCGCCGCCATCGCCAAGGCAACATATCGTATCCTCATCGGACGATCTCCCTGCAACGCAAATGGCCCGCACAAGAACGGCCACTTGTCGTCAGGGTTCCTCATGCCGCGAATTCAACGTCTCGCGTCACGCCTCATGAGCAAGAAGCGATGACCGCGCCATCATGGCCGATCAGAACCTTCCGCCGCGCTAGGATCGCATCGATGTCCTGCGCCGCGCTGTCCGCAACAATAACACCGCGTCGCGGACCGGCGGCGCGTCCGGACTGTCGTCAGGCCGACGCCGGGGTGTTGAAGGCGATGCCCTTGTCGGAGAGCAGCTTCTGAAGCTCGCCGGCCTGGAACATCTCGCGAACGATGTCGCAGCCGCCGATGAATTCACCCTTGACGTACAGTTGCGGAATCGTCGGCCAGCTCGAATAGGTCTTGATGCCGTCGCGCAGTTCGGGAGATTCAAGAACGTTCAGGCCCTTGTAGCCGACGCCGACGTGGTCAAGAATCTGAATCACCTGCCCCGAAAAACCGCATTGGGGAAACTGCGGCGTACCCTTCATGAACAGCACGACGTCGTTCGACTTCAGTTCGTTCTCGATGGTTTCCTTAATGCTCATCGTCAGATCCTTTTGGCCGCGAATTTATGGAGCCGCGAGTGGCCCTGTCCCGTTTGGCATGTATATAGTCCGAAATCGTTGTGCAACAAAGTAAATTGCCTGGGCTGTCCTATGCGTTGCCGTCGTGGCTTCCAAAAATGGAATGACGGTGCTGCAACTGGCCTTCAACCAAACGGACTATTCCACGGAACCCATTCTCCGGAGCAACGTTCCTCTCCAAACTGGAGAGTTCTGTGGCGAATCCTGCATCTGCCGCCGGGGCGGCTCCCCGTGTCTCGCCTGCCGCTTCGAGGGGGCTGGCCGATGACGTCGTGGAGGCATTTCTAACGGTCCGGCACGAGACCGAGCGGCGCGCGAAGCCGCTGACGCCGGAAGATCAGATGGTGCAGTCAATGCCGGACGCCAGTCCGGCGAAATGGCACCGCGCTCACACCACCTGGTTCTGGGAACAGTTCCTGCTGGCGCCGCACAGTCCCGGCTATGTCCGGTTCCATCCTGATTACGCCTTCCTGTTCAACTCGTATTACGTGAGCGCCGGCCCGCGTCACGCGCGCGCTCAGAGGGGCCTCCTGACCCGTCCCGGCGCGGAAGAGATCACCGCCTATCGCCGGCACGTCGACGCCGCGGTCGTCCGACTCCTCAAGGAAGCGGATGACGACGCGCTGGCCGGACTGACGCCGCTGATCGAAGCCGGCCTCAATCACGAACAGCAGCATCAGGAACTGATGCTGACGGACATCCTGCACGCCTTCGCACAAAATCCGGTTGCCCCCGCCTATGACACGTCGTGGCCGTTTCCGAGGCCGCACGCAGGCGGCGGATGGATCACGCTGAATCAGGGCATCCACACCATTGGACATCAGGGCGACAGCTTCCATTTCGACAATGAGAAGCCGGCCCACCGCGTTCTGGTCGGCCCGGTCAAACTCGCGCGCGGTCTCGTCACCAATGCGGATTGGCTCGCTTTCATGGACGACGGCGGTTATCGCGACGCCAGGTTATGGTTGATGGACGGCTTCTCCGCCGCAACCAGCGAAGCGTGGGAAGCTCCGGCCTACTGGCGAAGGGCGGACGATGGCTGGCAGGTCATGACGCTGGGCGGCTTGCGGCCGCTCGATCCGAACGCTCCCGTCTGTCATGTCAGCTATTACGAAGCCGATGCTTTCGCGCGCTGGAGCGGCAAGCATCTGCCGACCGAGATGGAATGGGAAGTCGCGGCGAGGACCGGACATCTCGACAACGCGTTCGGCGTGGCCTGGCAATGGACGCGAAGCGCCTACGCGCCCTATCCGGGATATCGCGCAAGTCGCGATACGCTCGGAGAATACAACGGCAAGTTCATGGTCAACCAGATTGTTCTGCGCGGCTCGTCGCTGGCGACGCCGGAGCGGCACAGTCGCGTCAGCTACCGAAACTTCTTTTACCCGCATCAGCGCTGGCAATTCACCGGTCTGCGCCTCGCCGACTACGGCGTCTGATCGCCGTCAACTCACACGCGTCGCGACGCAGGGGGCACTATGATGAATCCGGATGCGTCCACTTTTTCCGGTACGCCACGATCCAACGAAACAGGATCCAACGAAAGAAGACGAACATTCGCGCGTGATGCGATCGCGGGATTGACTCACCATCCGAAACAACTCCCGCCAAAGTATTTCTATGACGCCGCAGGCTCCGAGCTGTTTGAACAGATCACCCGGCTTCCCGAATATTATCCGACACGCACCGAGCTGGGCATTCTGCGCGACCGGTCGGCTGAAATCGCTTCGATCATTCCTCAACATGCGGCGCTGGTGGAATTCGGCGCCGGCGCTCCCACCAAAGCGCGGCTATTGCTGGCCGCATGTGAATTCGCCGCCTATGTGCCGGTGGACATTTCGGGTGACTTTCTCAACGCGCAGGCCCGCGGCTTGCGAAAAGACTTTCCGCATCTCGAAATCCATCCGGTGACGGCCGACTTTACCGCGCCCTTCCGTCTACCCGATCAGGTCGCGACCATGCCGAAGGTCGGATTCTTCCCCGGATCGACACTGGGCAATTTCGAGCCTCACGAAGCCAACCGCTTCCTGCGTGGCGCGCGCGATATCCTGGGTGAAGGCGCATACATGCTGATCGGCATCGATCTCGAAAAGAACGAACGGAGGATGTACGAGGCCTATAACGATGCTGCCGGCGTCACCGCACGCTTCAACCTGAACATGCTGGCTCGCGTCAATCGCGAACTCGGCGGTAATTTCGATCTGGCCGCGTTCGCCCATCGCGCGATCTACAACCGGGAGCGTCACCGGATCGAGATGCATCTCGTCAGCAAAAAGCCGCAGACGGCCCGCTTGCACGGCCACAGCTTTGCCTTCCGCGCCGGCGAAAGCATCCACACTGAAAGCAGCTACAAGTACAGCATCGAGCGATTCAACGCCCTGGCGAGAGGGTCCGGCTGGATGCCTGTGGCCGCGTGGACCGACCCGGAGAGGATGTTTTCGGTTCACGCGCTGGTGTGCTGACGACGGCTACTCCGGCACGCCGGTCTGCAAGGCCAAAGCGTGGAGAACGCCGCCCATCTGGCCCTTCAGCGACTGGTAGACGAGCTGATGCTGCTGCACCCGCGATTTGCCGCGGAACGACTCCGAGATCACGGTCGCCGAGTAGTGGTTGCCGTCACCCGCGAGATCCTGGATTGTCACCTGGGCGTCCGGAATCGCTTCCTTGATCATCGACTCGATATCCCGCGCTTCCATCGCCATCTCAAAGTGTCTCCCAAATCCGCCGCGTTCCCAATAAGGCACCGGAATCCCCGCAAACGGCCGCCGAGCTTAACGCGGCCGCGCGGTCCAGTCACGCCGTGGTGGGCCTTATATTTGCACGAACCGGTTCAACCGCAAGACGGCCGCGGCAAGCCGCCCCGCGCCTGCGTGTTCGCCGCAACCGCGTGCGCCATACGTCGTCTCCCGGCACATCACGGCTTTCCGGCCATGTAGTCTGGCAGCCAGCTTTCAAAGCCGCGCCGCAAGACCTTGAGGTCGACAGCGCGCTCGCCTGCGATAGCGATCTCATGGCCACCCGTGAGTCCGATCTGAATGCATGGCACGTTCACCGCCTTGAGCTTGGTAAAAACGCTCAACAGATCCCGTTCGTGAACGGTCACGATATAGCGCGCCTGATCCTCGCCGAACCACCACGCGTACGGCACGATCGCCGCCGGGGCGGCATCGAGTACCGCGCCGATGCCATCAGCCATCGCCATTTCCGCCAGCGCGACAAGAAGCCCCCCGTCGGAAACGTCATGAACAGCCGTCGCGGTGCCGGCGTGGATCATGCCGCGCACCACATCGCCATTGCGCCTTTCCGCGGCGAGATCGACCGGCGGCGGCGCTCCCTCCTCGCGCCTACAAATGTCGCGCAGGTAGACCGACTGGCCAAGCCATCCCTGGGTGTCGCCGATCAGCAGGATCGGATGCCCTTCCGCCTTGAAGGCAAGCGAGGCCGACTTCGTGAAGTCATCAAGCAGGCCGACGCCACCGATCGAGGGCGTCGGCAGAATGCCGCGGCCGTTGGTCTCGTTGTAGAGCGAGACGTTGCCGGACACGACCGGGAAGTCCAGCGCGGTGCAGGCCGCAGCGATTCCTTTCAGGCAGCCGACGAACTGGCCCATGTTCTCAGGCCGTTCCGGATTGCCGAAGTTCAGGTTGTCGGTGATCGCCAGCGGACGCCCACCGACCGCCGTGATGTTGCGCCAGGCTTCAGCTACCGCCTGCTTGCCGCCCTCAAACGGATCGGCCTCGCAATAGCGCGGCGTCACATCGACCGTAAGCGCAAGACCCTTCGGCCCGTCCTCGACACGCACCACCGCCGCATCGCCGCCGGGACGCTGCACGGTGTTGCCGCCGATGACATGGTCGTACTGCTCCCATACCCAGCGTTTCGAGCACAGTTCGGGCATCGCGAGCAGCTTCTCCAGCGCGTCGGCTGTCGTCAGGGACGGCGCAACCTCGCGCGCCTGAATGACGGGTAACTGCGGCGACGGCACATGCGGCCGGTCATACAAGGGCGCTTCCGATTCAAGCTCCTTGATCGGCAGGTCGGCCATCACATCGCCGCCGTGCCGGACCACGAAGCGCTTGCTCGGCGTGGTGGAGCCGACAATCGCGAAATCGAGCCCCCACTTCCTGAAGATCGCCTCCGCTTCCTTTTCCTTCTCGGGCTTGAGCACCATGAGCATCCGCTCCTGGCTTTCCGAAAGCATCATCTCGTAGGCGCTCATGCCGGTTTCGCGCGTCGGCACGCTGTCGAGATCGAGATCGACGCCGAGATCGCCCTTGGCGCCCATTTCCCCGGCCGAGCACGTCAGCCCCGCCGCGCCCATGTCCTGGATGGCGACGACGCAGCCTTTCGCCATGATTTCGAGGCAGGCTTCAAGAAGCAGCTTTTCGGCGAAGGGATCGCCGACCTGAACGGTCGGGCGCTTCTCCTCACTGTCGTCGTCGAACTCGGCCGACGCCATGGTCGCGCCGTGGATGCCGTCGCGGCCGGTCTTGGAGCCGAGATAGACGATCGGCATGTTCACGCCGGAGGCGGCGGCATAGAAGATGGCGTCGGAGCGCGCGAGCCCGACCGCCATGGCGTTGACGAGATTGTTGCCGTCATAACGGGTGTGGAAGCGCACCTGCCCGCCCACCGTCGGCACGCCGAAGGAATTGCCGTAACCGCCAATGCCGGCGACCACGCCCGACACGAGATGCCGCGTCTTCGGGTGCCCGGGATCGCCGAAGGACAGTGCGTTCAGGCAGGCGATCGGCCGCGCGCCCATGGTGAACACGTCGCGCAGGATGCCGCCAACACCGGTCGCCGCCCCCTGATAGGGCTCGATGTAGCTCGGGTGGTTGTGGCTCTCCATCTTGAAGACCACCGCAAGCCCGTCGCCGATGTCGATCACGCCCGCATTCTCGCCCGGCCCCTGGATCACCCAGGGCGCTTCGGTGGGCAGCCCGCGCAGATGCACCTTCGAAGACTTGTACGAGCAATGCTCGTTCCACATCGCCGAGAAGATGCCGAGTTCGGTCAGCGTCGGCTCGCGGCCGATCAGATCGAGGATGCGCTGGTACTCGTCGGGCTTGAGCCCGTGCTCGGCGACGAGTTCGGGAGTGATCTGGGGTTCGTTGCGCATCGACCGGTTCGTTTCGTCAAACTTTTACCCTCATGGTGAGAAGCGCCGCGCAGCGGTGCGTCTCGAACCCACGAGGCCGAGGATTCTGGGGCCTCATCCTTCGAGACGCATTGCTTCGCAATGCTCCTCAGGATGAGGCCGTTCAGATTAACTGCTCGGCTTGTGGAATGACGATCCGCTTTGCGTGCGCGGCCGCGCGCAAGCGCGACTACTTCCGCCGCGAGATCGGGCCGCTTGCACAGCTCGATGAACGTCACCCGGCTGCGGACGGCCATGTATTCGGGAAGATAGCGGCCCGCCTGCCGCATCAGCCACACCGGCGT
>JAANMX010004759.1_pt1 | contig 10358 bp, 9 predicted proteins | sample 7279681 | NCBI WGS metagenome assembly JAANMX01 (sample SAMN14094542, study PRJNA606508) | bioreactor metagenome | isolation source: A lab-scale SPAN reactor treating ammonium-rich wastewater day 351 | place: Ireland: Galway | collected 2018-01-01
GGCGCGGCGGAGATCCATTCCCCGTATCTCATAGTGGCGGGCCAGTGAGTTGACCACCGATGGCCCGGTTCGTCCGGAAGAGCCAGTCACAAGGATTTTCATCATTTTTCAGGCAATGTCCGGGAGTTCGTAACCCTTGCGGCGAGGCCGGGAAAGGAACTGGTTCGCCTCATCATCGCCGGTGAATTTTTCCGCCCTGGGATCCCATTTCAGCTTGCGCTGCAGGTCACGGCAGATGTTGATCAGGTGGCAGAGTGTGGTGGCACGATGCCCGGTTTCCACATCGGCATTGGGCTGGGCGCGTGTGCGGATGCACTCGAAGAAATTTTCAATGTGGGGCAGGGACTCTTTCGGCCCCATGGCAGTCGGGGGAGGAGAATCCTTGAGCAGCTCGGCCGGTTCGGCTGTATAGGAGCCGCGCAGAATTTCGATTTTGCCTTTATCGCCGATGAAAATGGCTCCGAGATCCTCCATGCCGCGTTTCGGGCCTTCAAGTTTGAGCAGTGTCCCATTTTCGTAACGCAGGGTGACACGGCACTGGCTGCCAGGTTCTTCGGGAATGAGCTCGACCGGCCCGGTGTCATCGGTGCCCAGGGCGCACTGCACCTGATCCAGGCTGTGAGTCCCCCAGCCGGACACACCCCAGCTCTGTCCACCTCCATCATAATCGAGGTAGTTGGCCCAACCCTGCTGCAGTTCTTTGGAGTAAGGGCGAAGCTCAACCTGGTTGCACCAGGCATCCCAGTCGAGGCCTTCCGGGATGGCTTCAGCTTCCCCGCCAGGATTGACCCATTTCTTGCCGGAAGTGAAATTGTGTGTGATCACTGTATGGACTTTGCCGATGGCTCCTTCGCGAATCAGGCGGCTGGCATGCATGTTGGCCGGCATGGAGCGCTGCTGGGAGCCGGTCTGCAGGATCCGGTTGTATTTTTTAACCGCATTGGCCAGCACACGCCCCTCCGCAACAGTCAGTGTCAGGGGTTTTTCACCATACACATCGCAGCCCGCCTGGAGGGCCTGGATGCAGGCCAGCACACGGGCATGGGTGGTGGTTTCGACAAAGACTGCATCCAGTTTTTCTTTTTCGAGCATCTCTTTATAAGACTGATATTTCTTCCACTTATCCCCACCCGGAAGTTCGGCGGCAGCCTTGTTCACCCGCTGGAAATCGCAGTCTGCGACCGCCACGAGATCCGCTCCCGGCAGCCCCTCATCGGAGATAATCCAGCGTGCACGCCCCCCGATGCCGATAAAACCGACTCGCAGCCGGTCATTCGCGCCGGGCTGGCCATCCGCAGCCAGCACATGACGCGGAATCAAGGTTGGAAATGCCAGGGTGCTGGCAGCGATCGAAGTGCTCTTCAGAAAATCTCTCCGTTTCATCGAAATGGCTCCTTTGTTTGATCGGTCAGACTGTTCATCAGGCGGTGCGCTGCCTGTTTTTTATGCCGGGATTTTTATCAGCGTATCCGCTCGTTTTCCTTTTCATCTTCGCTCTTCAGCATCCTGATCCGCAGATTGCGGAACTGCACCTTCATGGGTGGGCCTGGGTGAATCTGCAGGCCAATCACTCCGGAGGATGCCGCCATATCTTTCTGGTAGTCGGAAACTTCGGTGAAGGTGGCTCCATTGATCTGCAGAAGGATATCACTGCCATCCGCCAGAATCCGGTAATCATTCCATTCTTGCCGCCGGATATGTTTCAGCAACTCAGCAGGATCGGCGACTTTCGTGACATGGCGGGTTCCATCTTCATCGATGACCACTTTTTCACCCCGCAATCCCAGCGCCACCCGGGTGTGTTCGAAAAGACAGCCGACCCATTGAGTCCCATCCTCGATATCTGCCTGGTAGCCATTGGTATCCCAATCCGGCAGGAGCTTGCTTCGGATCTGAACCCCGGAATTTCCGCCAATGATGCGAAATTCAAACCGCATGTCGAAGTTGCCCGGTTCTCCACCTTTCCAGATCAGATAGTTGGGTTGTGTGAGGGTTTTTTCAGGTGTGGTCTGTGAGGTGATGGCTCCATCTTCCACGGACCACCACCCTGGCTTGCCATCCCATCCGGAGAGATCCTTTCCATTGAACATGGAGATGAATCCCTGTTCGGGTTCGGCAGCATTCGCTCCAGGGCCGGCCTGGAGCACCATCGCAAGACAGACAGTGAAAATCGGAAAAAAACGAGCGGTCATGGAAGCATCCCTCCACTCCAGAAGTTGGCCCGGTTACAGGGTCATCCTGTCTCCACTCAGATTTTGAATGAAGCAAAATCTCCAGCAGGAGAATAACATGCCCGGATGGCGACTATAAGCTGGACCGTTCTGGCATCACTGGTGTTGAAAAGTGAACAGCATTTCAGGAAATCACAGCAGCCCAGCTCAAATCCCATCAATCTCACACCAGCCCCATGCAGACTGATCTGGCCACATAACCGACTTGATTCATTTACCTTAAGTGAAAATAACAGGAGCCGGATGAGGTTGGCAAAGATCTTGATTCATTCCCTGGCAGACCAGCGGACAGGCCCTTTCAAAAACTGTATCCGCCAGGGGAAAAGCAATCCCCCGGTGACCCCGGGCAAGGTCTGCGGCTCAGGAAGAAAGGGGTAACAAGGATGGCGGCCGCATCCAACTATACATTCGTCTTCCCAGATCCCGATGGTGAATCCGGGGGAGATTATTACCATCAACGCTGTGCGCGCCGCAGGCAGGCCCTCGAGATAAAAACTCCGCTCGAAGAGGCAGCCACAACCGAACAGTCCACCTGTTTTCCTCCCCTGGCTGAAGGCATGGCGCCCTTTCCGGATTGCCAGAATTATGAGAAGCATGGTGGATGCAATATTGTCCTTCATCAGCACTATGAGGGAAGCCGTGGAGATATCCTGAAATGTAAAACATGCGGGAGGACCTTTTCATCGCGGCGCTGTGGAGTCTTTTTCAAGAGCCGCCTGTCCCAGGCCCAGGTTGAAGCGGTCAATGACCATTACCGCCGGGGTGATTCGATCCGCCAGACTGCCCGGCAGCTCGGCCTGAATCGAGGGACAGTCCGGAGGTACTACCGCCTGCTGGATGAAATGGGATGACCGAAGGCCGGGATCCCTCAGAAGAATTCTCGAATGGCAATCAGCAGTGAAATCCCCCGCATGAAGAAGACAGCCAGGGCGACTCCCACCATGACCAGAGTCAGGATCATCTCGAAGAGGCTCATGGGGATTTTTTCGGAATAAACCACCCGGGTTCCTGCCATGTAATCATGCAGGGTGCGCTTCTCCGGGTTGAAGGCTGCCATCAGATACCCGATCCCGCAGATACACCAGTTCAAAGTCGAGGCCGCATACCTCCACATCGATTGCCCAAATCCAAGATAGCCGAGAGATTCATAATCGACAGCACGAATCCCTAAAAGGCGTTTGCCAGGGGTTTGGCCGCTGGTGTAGTGGAAATAACCGAAGATCAATGAGTTCAGCAGGAACCCCACAGTCATCAAGACCAGGCTCGCCGCCAGCAGTGAGAGCATCGGCCCGGTATCTCCCTGGAGGAACTGGTTCAGTATGGCAGTGACCATTTCCTCCTGATCCATGCCGGCGTATTCATCGAAGAGTGGGAAAAAGGGAATCGAAGCCAGAAAGATGAAGGGTTCGAGCACCAGGCTGAACAGAAAATTATCGATGGCGAATGCAGCCGCACGGATCCAGAAGCCCGCGGGTTTAGGGATGATGGTTCTGTCGATCGACTGGTCCTCCGGACGCACCCAGAGAGGGGCATAGGCCTCACTTGCAGGCTCCGGGGGCGGAGGGGGAGCCGAAGGGGGCAGGGAGGAAGCTCCGACTCCTTTCTGAAGCAGTTTCAATTGCTCACGGGCGGCATGATAAAAGGGATCGAGAGCGAGGCATCTTTCAAAGGCTGCCATTGCCCTGTGAGTTTCGCCCAGACGCGCCTGTGTCAGCCCAAGGTAATAATGGCCATCAGCGAATTCCGGGAGAGCCTGTGTCAATTGTTCAAGAAGACTGCGTGCTTCTTCATAGTGTTGCGCCTGTGCTTTTTCAAGCGCGGCCTGAAGCAGTTCCCTGGGTTCCATGCCAACAATCTACTCGCATCGGGAGAGAGATTGTAGGTGGAGGTTTGCTTAATCAGACAAAGGGTATGGCAGGACTGATCTCTTGCCAGAAAGGCTCGATCAATGCGATTCTAACCAGAGACATGGTCCCGCATCTGGCTGTTTCCATTTACCTGAGCTGACCAAAGGAGAAATGATGAATAACAGGAACCTCTTTCTGACCTTGCTGCTGATGAGTCTGCTGACTCTGGGCGGGATGCCCATTGTGGGAGCCGCCATCGAGGATCCATCAGCCCCGCCGGTGCCTCCCGGCTTTGCCTCTGCCGACGACCTGATGAAGGCTATTACTTCAGGAAAGATCGAACTGATTTCTCTCTTCAATGATATCCCGGACAGCATCAGTGCAGAAACCAATATCGTTTACGGAAAAGGAGGGGACCGGGACCTGCAGCTGGATCTCTACCGCCCCAAGAAAGCGGATCAGCCGCTTCCTCTGATCATCTTCATTCATGGGGGTGGCTGGAAAGGCGGGCAGAGGACCGATATGTCCTATTACTGCCTGCGATTTGCTGAAAAGGGTTATATCACCGCCACCATCTCCTATCGTTTCAGCAAAGAGGCTCCCTTTCCTGCAGCAGTTCAGGACACCAAATGCGCTATTCGTTTTCTGCGGGCCAATGCCGCCAGATTCGGCATCGATCCCGATAAAATTGCAGTGAGTGGAAACTCGGCTGGAGGCCATCTGTCTTTGATGGCGGGTTATTCCTCGGATGTGCCCGGCCTGGAAGGGGATGGAGGAAATGCGGGTGTCAGCAGCCGTGTCCAGGTGGTTGTCGATTTTTATGGCCCGGTCGATCTCACCACTGAATTTGCCCGCCAACAGGGCGTTGTCAAAGATTTTCTCGGAAAGAAAACCTGGGAGGAAGATCCCGAAATTTACAAGCAGGCCTCACCGATCACCTGCCTGACTCAGGATGATCCTCCGACTCTGATCTTTCATGGCACGATCGATAATATAGTTCCAGTCGAACAGGCGGATCAGCTGGAAAAGCGTTTGAAGGAACTGGGGATCCCCTGCCTGTATGAACGGATCGAAGGGTGGCCGCACACCATGGATCTGGCGCGTTCCATCAATGACCGTTGCTGCTACTTCATGGATAAGTTTTTCGTGGAGCATCTGCCGCTGCCCAAAGGGTGAAACCCCTGGCTCCCTCGAACGATGAAAGGGGCGCACACTGTGGCATCCCGGTGGTGAGGCCTCTCAGGGGCCCCAGACGACCAGGTCGCCTGAACTCGTGGTTCCATTGGTGGGCGAATAGAGGCCGTTTCTCGATCTGAAATTTTCCTGATGAACCACCCACTCTCCGAAATTCCAGGTACGGTCCGGGCCATCCGAAAGGATTGTGAAGCTGCCCTTGAAAGTCGCATCCGGATCGAATGGGGTGGTGAATGAAATCTTCCCTTTAACCGCGGCGGGCACAATGCATTTGCCCTTCTTCACCGACACACCGGCGCATCCACAGCGCCAGCCGGCTGCGAGGTAGCGGTAATACTGCTCCGCCTGCCTGGAAGGAGTCCAGTTCTCGTCATACATGAATCGATCCTGGGGAAGGGCCTTCATGTAGGCAGTCGGAGTGGTGAGCTGCTTCCATCCCAGGATCGAGCGGGTCCACGAATGGCTCGGGCCGGGAATCGAAATCCCCTGTTCCATGATGTCCGCGGGATAGAAGGGCCGGTCAACCCCATAGCTGACCAGCGCGATCTTGATGGACCGCATTTCACCTTCGGCATTGGTGACTTTGGCGCGCACCTGCGCCTCCAGGAAATTGGGCAGGGCAATTCCGATGAGTATGAGTATGATGGCGATGACGATTAAAAGCTCGATCAGGGTGAATGCTTTCTCCCTCTTCTCCATCCGGTCGTTGGTGAACAGATGCATGGGAAGACCCCTTTCCGGCAGGATTTACTCCACACTCTACCAAACTATCCCTTCAGGAAAAAGCTGATTCCTGAATTTTTAAGATGAAAAGCCTGATTGAACTTAACGTGGATCGGGCCGCCTGCGGCGCGGGCCGTTATTGTTGTCCCGCGGGTTGGCTCGATTCCGGCCTGGATACGGGCGCCGGGTGCGGGGCCCTCGATTCTCGGAAGCCCCATGGGAGGCATCCCGCAAGTATTTATCCAGTTCCTGCTGGCTCATGCTGCGTGGATAAACCAGGACGAACCGGGAAGGTTCATCCCCGATGCTCTGTGTAGCGACCAGCTGGTGATCCTGAAGAGAGACATGAATCAGCCTTCGATCCTGTGGGGCCATCGGCTTGAAAGCATAAGGTCTTCCAGACTGCATCACACGGTCCAGTGCGCGTGCTGCCATTTCCGAGACTGATTTCTCGCGATTCTCACAGTATCCATCCACATCGATATTGATCTTTTTCCTGGTGGTCCGATCCTCATTGACGATCCGTGAAATCAGGTATTGAACCGATCCCAGTGTGCGCCCGCGCCTTCCGATCAGCTGTCCGACATCTTCACCGCCAACACGGAGATTGATGTTGCGTGCATCTTCACTGGCTTCGACACGGACTTTGATTCCCAGGAATTCGGAGATTTTCGACAACACTTCACCGGCCAGGGGTGCTGCCGGATTCTGGATCTCCTCGGCATCTTCCCCGGCATCGATTCTTCTGGCAGCTGGGGGAGCCGTTGGTTTGCTCCGGGCTTCATCGGAATTGGAACGGCGCTGAGGCGGGGCCTGTTCACGCTGGCTCGGGCGGTTGTTTTCACCGCGTGAGGAGGATCGATTGTTTTCGCGCGAGTTGTTCCGCTGCGAGGTGCTTCGCGGGGCTTCCTCACGGCTTCTTTCGGCCGGGCGGGAACTTTCACGAGTGGGTTGGCTGTCAGATTCCTTGATGGTTCGCAGGGGGGTGACCCGGACCTTTGCTTCGCGTTTGCCAAAAACACCCAGGATCCCGTTCGATTCGATCTGCAGGATATCCACCTGAACCTCATCGCGTTCAAGCCCCAGTTCCTGGAGTGCGGCATCAATTGCCAGGTCAGTTGTGCGTCCGGTTTTTTCGATTGACTTCATTGTGTAACTCCTTTTCTCCCGGGACTGGAGCCATTCTGTCAGGATTTCCCAACCCGTTTGCGCCCGCTGCGAGCCACTTTGCGCGGGGAAAAGGGTTTGTTGTCCGGTCGGGAAGCGGCCTCAACCTCATTGTTTTCCCCGTTGTTTGTGGCGGCAACTGTTGCCATCCGAGCTGCGGGTGTGGCTGCATGCCCCAGGTGTTCCATAATTTTCTGCTGAATCATCTGAGTCAGACTGTTGGTCATCCAGTAAAGCACCAGTCCGCTCGAGAAGTGATAAAGAATGAAAAAGAAAAAGGCGGTCATGAACATCATGATCTGAGCCTGATTGGGATCGGGCATCATCTTTTTCTGTTCGTGCATCTGCCAGAGCGATATCAGGGTCATCAGCACCGGCAGGATGTTCAATGCATTCCCGAGGAAAGGCAGATTGGCCGGCAGGAAGAAAGTCATATCCGGCAGGGACAGATCCGAGATCCACAGGAATGGCGCTCCACGGAGATCGATCGAAGACTGGATGGTCCGGTACAGTGCGATGAATATCGGCAGCTGCGCCAGCATGGGCAGGCAGCCGCTGGCCGGATTGACTCCATGCTTCTTCCACAGTTTCATCTGCTCCTGGCTGAGTTTCTGGGAGTCGTCTTTGAATTTTTCCTTCAACTCGGCGATTTTGGGCTGAAGGGCGGCCATCCTCATCTGGGTTTGCGCCTGTTTGTAAGTCAAAGGATAAAGCGCGACCTTCGAAAAAACACAAAGCAGGATGATGGCGACTCCATAGCTCGGAATGACGCTGTAAAACAACGCCAGCAGCCACTCCACCAGAAGGCAGATTGAACCGAACCAGGAATCATAGACCACACGGTCAAGCCCCCCGCCCAGCTTGGCCAGGGTATCGGAGAGTTTCGGCCCGGCATAAACGATGAATTTTGATGGCTGCCCGGTCAAAGGGGTGACCAGGCCGATTCCCATGCGGGTATCGATGGAAGGCCGCTGGCCGATGTTTTCCGCTATATAGACACCCTGGCTGGCCTCCCCCTGCGGGATCATTGCCGCGATGAAATAACGAGTTTCGATGCAGATCCAACCGAGGCGGCCATCCAGCGGGTAACGGAACTCTTCGGTTTGTGCTGAAGCAACCGCCTGCTTGTGCATCCAGTCTCGCAGGGTCGGGGACTGCATCGAATCATCCAGCATTGCACGCAGATGGTTTTCTTCCTGTGCCCCGGGATAATGAAAGGGCAGATGAGCCAGGCCATCCGGCCATTCCAGAACATACTGCTCACCGATCACCGCCTGGTGCGCTTTGATCCCGGCATCCGAAGAAACCTGGACTTCCATTTCGAACTGGGGTTGATCCGCTTGAATCGTGAGAGTTTTGCGCAATGTCAGGCCGGTGGCGGTCTTCCCTGTAAATGTGAGTTGAACTGATCCACCCGCATCGAGGGCCTGGGTGGCCTGATCGCACTCATAGACCAGATTTTGATCCGAAAGATCCTTCCCGAAATGAAGTGCGAGCGGGTGCTCCCGTGTGTCTTCGTACTGCGGAATCAGCTCCACCCAGAAGGGTTCAGGAACCGGGTCGCCTTTGCGGATTTTCTGGCTGCCACGCAGTTCGTGCCGTTGTTTTTCCTCATCGATCCGTTTCTGCCAGAACTCCCGGATGTCCGGAGTGGCCGCCGAGTCCCGCTGGGCTTCCAGCAGCTTTACCGGGGGGTCAATTTCTGCATAGTGCTTGAGGCGGATCGATTTCAGGCAGGCGCCCCGGGTCGAAAAGGTAAAACGAACCGCCGGGGTATCGATCATCACATCGTGCGCCTGGAGGTTCGGGTCGAGATTGTCGAAAGGGGCGCCGCTTTGCACAGAAGCAGCGGCAACCACCGCTGGCGCTTCCACAGCCTGGGTGGCAGTGGGAGGCTGGATCACAGCCGTAGCGGTTTCTCTGGGGCGGAGACTGGCCTCCTGGTCGGGCAGGGGAGCGGTGATCTGAGGGTTTTGCTCCTCCGGGCCAGGCTGAGGCGGCATGAGCAGTGTGAACACAACCGACAGCATGACACACAGCGAGGTTGCAAGCAGAATCCGCCTTTCCGGTGAAAGGTTCTTCAGGAAGTTTGCCATCAGACTGGGTCCATTCCGCCCGGGTGAAAGGGTTGGCATCTTGCCAGTCGGCACAGGGTTTTCCACCCCCCCAACAATGGGCCATAGAGCAGAACCGCCTGCCAGGCATACCTCGAGCAGGTCGGCTCAAATCGGCAGCAGTGGATCCAGGAAGGACGCACTGTGCGGTAGATACGGATACAGGCGATCATGAAGACCGCCAACAGGTTTGACATCAAACCGAGCTCAGTTTTCTTTCTCCGAGCCGGGATGGCTTCTCTCGCTGTTTGGATGGCGGATTTCAGTCTGGGGGGCCAGCCTTTCGGTTCCCGTGGTTAGAAGGCCCATTCGATCCGCCGCTGCCAGAAACTCATCGCGCAGCTCTTGGGATGTGATTCTCTCTCTTCCCGGATGGATTCGCACGACCAGGTCGGTGCTTTTCTTTTTCGGGAGGAGCTCAAGGCGGAAGGTTTCGCGCAGAACCCGTTTGTAACGGTTTCGTTGATGCGCCTTGCCGGCCTTTCTTCCGACGACCAGCCCCAGACGGGGGTGCCCCAAGTCATTGGGGTGGATGCTGATCGATATCTTCTCTCCCCGATACCGTCTCCCTTTTTCAAAAACCCTGGTAAACTCTTTGGATGAGGTCAGCCGGGCGGCTCGGGGAAACTTGTAACTGTCAGTCTTTTCGTGACTTATGGGGTCAATCTGCGGCGTCCGCGGCGGCGGCGGGCACGCAGCACTTCTCGTCCCCCGCGTGTCGCCATGCGGGCACGAAAACCATGTGTCCGCTTGCGGTGCAAGCGGCTGGGTCTGAATGTCGGTTGCACGAACCTTCTCCTCGATTCGGGTTTTTTCTTTCAAACTTTTTTGATTTCTAATCGGGAAACCGGCAGCTGTCAAGAGCTGAGGGTTTCCCCTGGCGTTTTATTATGAGGCTCCCGCCCGATAGATCGTCATAAAACGTGTGCTCTCCTTTGTGGATGGATGGCCGCCGAATGGCATACTGTTCCTCATCGGAAAACTGAACACCGTGGGCGGGGGTAACCGCCGCCCGCTTGAGTGTGCTGTGGGCCTTTCTATCAAAACACCAGGGCAGGTGCTCATTTTTTTCAATGTCTTAT
>JAANMX010004761.1_pt1 | contig 10350 bp, 10 predicted proteins | sample 7279681 | NCBI WGS metagenome assembly JAANMX01 (sample SAMN14094542, study PRJNA606508) | bioreactor metagenome | isolation source: A lab-scale SPAN reactor treating ammonium-rich wastewater day 351 | place: Ireland: Galway | collected 2018-01-01
AACAGCGGTAGAAGCGGAAAAGGCGATCATCAGAGTCGGTGGAAACGGCTGGCTTGGGTGAACGTGCTCAGAAAATCAATTGATCAGGGGTTCCCTAGCAACACCTATTCAATACAAGACCTTCGGCATACGCTGCATACGGTGCCTCATCTCAATCGTTTCTGCGCTGTCAGCGTGCGCACCGCCGACAGAATTCTGGAAAAGCACGGAGATCCTCACGACCGCCTCTTCCAGAACGCCGAGGTCATCGCCATCATCCCCTGAAGCCGCTGGTCGGCATTCGCTGCGTCGAACTGAAGGCCATCACCCCCACGGACCGCGTTCACGCGAAATCCCGTCGCCCGCTTCACGCAGTAGTCATCCGCGACTTCCTTCAACAGATCCAGGATCCAAAGCTCGGCCCCCTCCTCCGTCGTTCCGGGCACCCTTCGCTCTACCGAGCCTGGCCTGCTGGGATCAAAGCGCCAGATCGTCGTCATGCGATTGCGCTCGGCCTCACTTCGATCTCCGTGGCGAAGGCAGCGCACTCGAACCACATTGTCCTGTACATCCATCACCCCGGCCTCCCCGCACACCTCGCAGGTCCTCCCCGAGATCTCCTCAGCCATCTGAACCAAGCCGGCGATGAAATCTTCGTTGGAAGCGAGGTAGCAGCGGAGAGAGCCGGTTTTCTCCTTGACCTGGCGAGCCCTTGGAAGCGGGATCCCTACGCTCATGCAGTGCCTGGTGATCTCATCGAACAGGGCATCGAGCAGATCCAGCCAACCGTCGTCGCACTGGATGCCGTCGGCCAGGCTGCCGAGGATCTCCGGATACCGGGCGATCAGGCCATCTTGAATGAGATCGTTCAAGCGCTCGCGCTCCTCCAGAAAGCTGCGGCCATGTCCATGATCCCCTGCGCCTCTTCATCGACGCCCTCCGCATCGAAGAGCATGCTGCCATCTTCAATCCGGACCTCTTTGACCTTAACGTCCGCGCCCTTTCTCGACTCGCAGTAGCTGATGAGCGCAACGTTCAAGATGTCCAGAAGGGTGATCGACTCTCCATCCTTCGTGTACGCCGGAACGCGGCGCACGTAGAGCGGCCGCTCCGTGATCGTCTTTGGAACGCTGCCCACCGCATTCCTCAAGGCAGCAGCCCCACCCTTGATACGGCTGTGGTCCGGACAACGGACCTCCAGCCAGCCCGCTTCGAAACCCATCAGCCTCGCCGGCCCGCCGCAAACCTCACAGGTCGAGTCGGTAATGCTCTCAGCCATCCAGATCAACCCATCAATGTAGGGCGTCGTGACGTCCATGTAGACCCGGAGGTTGCCAAATTTCTCTTTGATCTGAAGCGCCTTCGGTGATGGAAATCGAACCTCTTCGCAGTATTGAGTGATTTTCTCAAACAGTACATCGAGGATCGGATACCAACCGGGACCACACTCAATGCCAAAAGCCATGCAGCTATCTCTCACTGATGCATAACGATCCTGAAAGATCAGAGGATACTTCTCGACAAGATCGCCTTCAGTAACTTTCTGCATTATAAGATCCGAGCGTAGTATTGATCGTCGCGCCTTTAATTCTGTAAAACCCTTTACTTTTCGATTCAATAAGTAGAGCTCCAGAATTATATTTTTCAAGGGCATCGATAAAGCTGCCGCCGTTCTTGAGCCGAAAGTTTGCCGGCCGAGCAACTACTCGGTCACAAACCCGATCCTCGCGCCCTTCTTCGATCCTCCGGCGATCTCGAAAAGAGCATCTACACGGCCAAGTCCATCCCGGATCGCCGCCCCGAGGGTAAAACGCAAGCGCCGGCTGGCCTCACGCGGCGAAATCCGCTCACTAGCCATCTTCTCCAAAACCGCCCGACTCAGTTCCGGCGCACTCGGGTGCCCTTCACAATGGGCGAGCCATTGCCGCCGATAGATCTCGGCCAACTCGCTAGCAGTTGGCGGCTTGATCTCAACGATCTCGAACCGACTCTTGATCGGCTTCGACAGGGTCCCGAGCTCATTTGCGGTAGCCAGTTTCCACAACGCCGATGCGTCAAAGGCGATGTCCACGGCCTGGTCTTCGAAACGCTTGGCCGTCCGGGGGTCAAGGAGGTCAAGCAGCGAGCTCTCCGTGCTGTACCTCGAGTCACCGCTCATCTTGTCGATCTCATCGAGCAGCAACACACCGTTTGCGAAGTCGCCCGAGGCCAAAAGCTTCCAAACCTGGCCCGGGGAGCTGTTCGACCAGTGGGTGGAGGTTCCCACAACCTGGAAACCGCCCTGCGCCGCACCGAGCGGGATAGATGCCATGTCGACCCCAACAGCCTCAGCCAGTGCCTCGACAAAGAGCGTTTTCCCGACGCCTGGAGCGCCGACCATCAACAACGGCTCTACCACCAGTCCGTGCTCAAGGTCGGAACTGACAGCGACGAGCGCCTCAATTGCATCTACCACACGCGCGAAGTTCGGAAAACGTTCCCGAAGCGAATCCAGGCGCTGGGGAAATTGGCGAACAGCGCGGCGCCCCCGATGCCTGCGCATCAGCTTCTCCCAGCCTTGTAGCTGTTCGCGGCGCTCCCGATCACTTTTGCCACGCATCTCGATGACGCCCGAAAACGCGACGAGGTCGAAGATCTGACGCATAGGCCCGGTAAGGGCGTCACTTTGCAACGGCGCGCCCTCCCCGTCCCCAACCGCTTCCACATCCCCGGTATCCCGACGCCCCTTGTCCTCCAGTTCCTTCTTCTCGGCCTGGCGCGCCTTGCCCTTCTCTTCTGCGATCCGCCGCGCCGCTTCTCGCGGAAGAAGGATCGATTGACCACGCTCATTGAAAAACTTCGTAGGGACATAGCCCCCATCATCTCGTGCCCTGGTCTCAAACATGTTCCACGCTCCGATTAGAAGACCGCTCTATCGGACCTTCAATAGGTGAGTGAAGATCGAAGCCATGTCGAAGAGGATCGCAATTACAAACCGGGCGAACGAGAGAGAGGAAGGAGGGCGAAAAGGAGGTTGACAGCCGAACTGCCACCGGAGAGGCAGGATACCTATTAACTCGAACAAGAAAATTCTTTCGGCTTGTAAAAATCATACATTTATTCATTTTTAACAAGCCCCTTGTTCCTGATTCTGATGGATTCTCGCGACCAGCTCATCGAGATCACTGACACTAAAGTCAATCTTCTTTTCTTCAAGCGCGAGTCTGTATCCAGTCCTATTTTCTACGTGCTCTTCAATCTTCAGTCCATCCAAGCGGGTATGTGCAGAAAATCCGTGATGCTGAACAAGAACGATCTCATCACTGTAGAGCTCAAGTGCGCTCTTAACGGCAAGGGCTTCAACACCCTGCACAAGATGCGCAATCGCGCGCATCGGCTTGCTTTTATCGAACTCAATGGCCTTCCCCATAGCATTAGGGAGTCGCCAGTTAGCTGTACGCGGTGGGTCATTCAGAATGACCTCGCACCCCCTACCGATATCTCTGACCAAGTCTTTGAAAAACGGTACTGCAAACAAGCGCGCAGCGGCGTCTTGCCCGATCTCCCTCGAAATCGCATTCTTGTAGCAAAGCGTTGTAGATGTTCCGTACATGACTGCGATCAAACACTGCTTGGCCTGCTCGACTGAGATTGAAGCTTGTTGAGCAATGATCTGCTGGAGCTCTGCCTTTCTCCTGAGGTAGTCATGAATAGCTTCAGTCCTGTAGCCATTCCTCTCGCTCATCTGGGCAAAGATAGTGAAGTGACAGTGAGAAAAGTAGTAATCCAAGTGCCCATCCAAGGCTGCCCGTTTCACAATTCTCGGGGCATTCTGAAGACTCAGTCCTCGTGTATAAAGACGACCGCTTTCGGCTTCGACATAGAGATGCGGCATGGAACCATGCCGTGTCGACAGGGATGTCGAGAGACCGATTGCACAGGCGACCGAAAGGAGGAGCCGCCTAATTGTCTCGCGGCATTTACCTGACCCCTCATCGCAACACAAATGAAGTTTTTCGTTCAAACCTGCTTTTAAGGCCTCGAGCATATCTACCCGAACCGGAACGCAGTTCAGAGAACTCCCGCAAGGCCATTCCGTAGCCTTAGATCCACGCATATCAGTAGATGCAACTGCCGCACGGAGCTTTTTGACCGCCCGAAGTGAACCTGTAACCAGGTAGGATGGCGACGAACAGGGGGCAAAGAGGTAGCTATCCAGAACGTTCTGGAAATGAGGGAGCAATCGATACCCCTCAGTGGCACCGTCCTCATAAAGCCAGTTTGTTGTTAGATCGAAGATCTGCAACCGCTCGTTGATTCGGGAGAAATCCGCTCGACCGAACCACTTTTCAAGCTCTGCGTAATGAAACCTGTGAGAATCATCGAAAATACAATGCCGACGCGCCTTTGAAGCGCTACACCACACCATATCGGCCAACGCCCACTGCTGATGTCGGTTCAGCTTCGCGTATCCCGACACGTTTGCACGAAGATGATCGATAAAGTCCGCAGGCAGGAAACCGTGCCGCGTGCTCATGATGGCTTCCCGTTCCGCTGCCAGACGGAGCGCCGATGGATTGCCCTGACGACAACAAATTCCTTAAAAACTGCATTCTTTTTTACGATGTAAAACAAACTCTCCTCCTCAACAAGATGGAGAGATCCTAAATAATAATAAAAAATAACGCAAGGTTTTTTTTGAAGTCTTCCACGACTTTTTAAAACGTGGACAGATTCTGATGTTTAATATCCTCCAGACCAAGTCTTCTAAAGCTCTCGACGACGGACCATCTGGCGACGGCTCTCACCGAGGATTGCTCCCGAACGGCGCTCGACTGCTGCCGTGAGGACCGCAAGCTCTAGTTGTAGTGACTCGAGCTCAGCACCTGCGGTAGACAAGAAGTGGGCAACCTCACGTAGAACCTCGACTTCCCTCTTGTACTTCTCATCATTCGTGTGCTCGGTTGCACGACCATCGACGCCCCGTCCGGACATGAATCGACCTCATCGCTCGATGGAAAGCGGTGACGATACCAAACAGAGATTGTTCTTCGCTCCTCACAGACACGCCAACAACCTCATTGGCCAGCCAAACGCCTTCCCTGCCATTCACCAAAAATTTAGGCAGTCGCAACTTAGAAGTCCCACAGATGGCCAGATGGAGAGCAGTTCGTGAGGACCAAACGAGTCGTGGTGACATTGTGGTGAGGGCCACGACGCGGATGAACGAATCAAGGAGTGAAACGAGTAGTCATTAGCAAGGTTCCAACGGGCCGACGATTAAGGCACCTGGTCAGCCGCGCTTTGTAACGATAAGACAGGGCGCCTCGACGCTCAACACGCCCCCCGAACTTGGCGAAAGAGGTAGCGTGATCAGTACAGTCCCTCAGAGACGAAAGTTAGTCCCTAACCTGCTGCTTTCATCAAAGACAGTCCGACTTCTGAAGAGCTCCTGCCGAAGCACCTGCATGATCATCAACGCGCACGTTTTACCCCTACTCCGCCGCCTTTTAGAAACAAGTCATAACGCTATGAGAAAGACAATTTGTTATAAAATTAACGTATTATTCACATAATCACACCTTTGACTTTTTATGGCCTTCTATACCATTTCTTTCAGCGCAGATACCATTCTAAAGCTGTTACACCGATCCCGAATCCGCACAATCTCTACTTCAATAATTCCCGACACACGTTCAAACCAGGCTGATCCGGGACTCTGGCTTGTGATCAATCCCGCGAGAAACGTAAACTCGCTCGGGGACCAGCGACCAGATCTCTCAGTTCACATTATCGATGGTATCCACAGCTGCGAGGACCAAACAGCAGTTCTTCCACTTCAAAGCCAATCAGCAAACTGGATGCATCTCCTTCATCAGCTTTCAACGCTTCATAAAGGGGAGCCATGCATGTACTCCTTGGCTCCTGAGGATCTTTCCAGATGCCTCGCTGGAAAGAAAAACTTCCTGATGATCGATATTTTCTCGGATCACATCGAGTTTTGCGGGGTTGAGCCCTACGGCATCTAAAAGCACGCGAATCCATGCTCGAAGATCTAAGGTGATATTAGAAACCGCTATCTCGCGCAATTGCGGACTTGCAAGGGGAAATACAAGCCGCCTTACTCGCTTTGCCGACCATCCCTTTTTTATCCCGGCGCTCCACCTCGATGGCGTCCGCAAGCCTTGCGGCTTGATAAGCGGCGTAACGCGTGGCGTACTCACTCCCCATGCGACCATGACGCAGTGCCAGGCGAGCAACTGTTTCTCCGAAGCCGTCTCGTAGGTGCCAGGCTGAGAAGCGTTCGGGCAGCTTTCCAGCAAACGCAGCTGCGTGAGCGACAGTTGACAGGTCAGCGGCTCTCAGCTCCCAGCGATCGAAGTCTTTAGGCAACCGACCCGCGTATGCCGCAGAGTGAGCGACAGTATTGCCGTAATCATTCATCAATTCCCATAGGCAGAAGCCTTTCGGGAGACGCCCAGTCTTCGCTGCGACATGCGCAACAGACTCATAAAAGGCTCCCTTCAGCTCCCAGCGGTCGAAACTGGGCGGCAGCGGACCGCGCTCAAGTGCAACATGTGCGACGGTCTCTCCTCGACCGTTCACTAGGCCCCAGCACTCAAAGCCGTCGGGAAGAAGCCCTCTTTTCGCTGCATAATGCGCCAGTGTATGAGGGCCACCATCAAATGGGCGGCGTGGCTCACAAAGCCCCCAGCCAGCGAAATCTGCGGGCAAATTCTCGTCAAGGACTGCCTGAAGAGCATTCTCGTAGCTCATTTCATCGACATCACAGCCCGCCCGGTCGACTCGCAATTTTTGTTGGGTTCTTGAAATTACCGCCTGCTGGATTTTCGGAATCATGACTTGAATGGCTTTTTAATAAAGCATCCATGGCGGCCACTTGCTATCCAGAACACCCCAAACAAAAGCCTACTCACAGAGGCATTTAAATATAAAACAATTTCAACCCAACAATCAATAGGCGATTACTATTTTACATAGTTATTCTGCAAACAAACTCCCATTTATCGCCTAATCGCAAAATCAACCGCTCTTTTCGATTAAAAACAGGCCAACCTCTTTTTCCTTTCAAAGCTCTCCTGAATGGGAGCCATCAAAAAAGCTGTTTGATATGCTCGATCCATGCTCATAAACCTAAGAGTGCATAAGGAGATGGGCATCCGGTATGCCGAACCAGACTGCAGCAACCAACTCTTTCGCCTATAGAGACCAGAGTTCGATCGGCCTCTGTGACGTGGTCCGCCAGGTCAAACCCAGCCTCAAACTGGTCGAGTGCCTCGGAACACCATCCCCCTGCCTGCCGGCTCAAGGGCGCACTGGACGCTGCCCTGCTGACCTTCCTGGCCGGATTCGACCGCGTTTCGCTTGCCGACCTTATCGGCAGATACGCACGCCTGCATGAGATGCTCGGCTTAAAGCCGCCAGGACGCCCCCCTCGGCAGTCACGATCATGCGGCAGGTCGCCAGGGCGAAAGGACGATAGTGCAGTCAACGACCTACAGCGGGTGCGTGAGCGGAGCCGGCCGGATCGTATGGCTTCACTGTTGTGCTGAACCGAACCCAAGCACGGTGCCGAGCCCTTTCGGGGCCGTGCCATGTTGGAAAAACGGTGGACGACAAACGATGAACATTCGTCAGGCCATGAGCTGGGAGTGGGACGCGATCGCCGGCATCGCCGACGTCTTCGCTGCTGCCATCGTCCTGCACCTCCTGCACATCGTCGACGAGACGGTGGTTCTGCCGATCCTGCTGGTGCTCTTGGGTCCGCTGCTCATCAATTTCATGCGCCACAGCCGTAAAAACGAGCTCACCGTCGAGCAGGTCGAGCGCATGGCGCACACGGTCGACAGCCTGCACGGGGCACTCGAACGACTGAGCCTCGCCCTGATCGGGCCGCGCCAACGCAGACCGCATCACCGCTTCCTACTTCCGATGAGCGGAGACTCCATCTGGTCCAACGTGTGCCTGGCGATGTACCGCACACCCTGCGCTTTTCGATGCCCTGCTGCGGCCGGCCATCAACAACCCGGCGGGTGGGGTCCCATCCAGTTCGTGCTCGATCAAAGCCAGCGCGAGCTGTAGGACAGCACTGCACCCCAGATCGCGGCCTGCGCTGGTCAAGCGCGAGTTCGACCGCCACGCTGGTGCAAGCTGGAACGCACGCGTTCCTTCATCCTCGCGGACAGCCAGCACAGCGGCGGTTGCGAGGCCCTGCTCAGCTTCTGGGGCGAACCCCCTTCATGGCGGAGGCGACCGGGCGGGACGTGCCACGTTTCGTCTTCCACGTGCACCAGCACTCCGAGCTGCTGCCCCACCTGCTCGAACTCGAAGGCTGCAGCGCCCACTTTCGTTCAGGCACGCAGTGAAGGGAACGCAGTCGGGCGCGGAGTTTCAGGCCGAACGCCGCAGCAGCGCCAGGCGGATCCGCTCGATCGCGTGCGAGGTGTCACCGACCGGCACATTGGAGCCAGTTGATGATCGGCACAATGGAGCCACCGCGTGATCGGCACATTGAGGCCAGTCCGTGATCGGCATATAGGAGCCAGTCGCGGATCGGTACATAGAGGCCCGCGCCGGATCGGCGTAATGGAGCCACTTCCACTCTGACGGACGTCTCGACCTTGAGCGGTCCATCGCTACCCTGCTGCCTTTTTGTTTGGCAGGAGGTAGGCGGTGGCCCGCAGGAGCATCGAGATGTACGAGTACCGCCAGGCCCTGATGCGCATGCGCCAGGGCGATTCCGAGCGCGAGATCGCGCGCTCGAAACTGATGGGGCGCAGCAAGGCGGCCCGATTCCGCGAGCTGGCTCGCGCCCAGGGTTGGCTCGATCCTGAGCGGCCCTTGCCCGAGGACGCCGAGATCGCCGCCGCGCTCGGGCAGCCGAAGCTGCCGGTGACGGCCCAGTCCTCGATTGCCGCGTACCGGCCGCTGGTCGCGCAGTGGCTCGGGCAGGGCGTCTCCGGCGTGGTGATCCACACCACGCTCAAGCGTGAGCACGGGTTCACCGGGCACTACTCGAGCGTGCGCCGGCTGATCGCCCAGATCGGCCGCGAGCAGCCCCCTGAGGCCACGGTGCGCCTCACCTTCGCACCGGGCGAGGCCGCGCAGGTGGACTTTGGCGCCGGTCCCCACCTGGTCGATCCGGCGACGGGCGAGATCCGTCGCACGTGGGCGTTCGTGATGACGCTCTGTTTCTCGCGTCACCAGTACGTGGAGTTCGTCTGGGACCAGAGCGTGCGCACCTGGCTGGGCTGCCACCGCCGCGCCTTCGAGTGGTTCGGCGCCGTGCCGGCGCGGCTCATCATCGATAACGCCAAGTGCGCGATCACCCGCGCGTGCATGCACGACCCGCAGGTGCAGCGCGCCTACGCCGAGTGTGCCGAGGGCTACGGCTTCCGGATCGACGCCTGTCCGCCGCACGATCCGCAGAAGAAGGGCATCGTCGAGGCCGGCGTCAAATACGTGAAGGGCAACTTCCTGCCCACACGCAGTTTCCGCGATCTGGCCGATCTGAATGCCCAGGTGCGCGAGTGGGTGCTGAAGGAAGCCGGGCTGCGCATTCACGGCACCACCCGCGTGCGCCCGCTCGACACCTTCGCGGTCGAGCGCAGCACCTTGCTGCCGCTGCCCGAGGTGCCGCCGGATCTGGGCACCTGGCATGCAGTGACGGTGCATCGCGACTGTCATGTCAGCTTCGAGCGTGCGCTGTACTCGGTGCCGTTTGCGCTGGTGGGCAAGGCATTGTGGCTGCGGGCCACCGACGCCGTGGTCACCGTCTATCACGACTTCAAGCCCGTCGCCACGCATGCCCGCGCGCGGCGTCCCGGCGAGCGTCGCACCGTCTCCGATCATCTGCCACCGGCCGCCCAGCGCTTCTTCGCGCACGACCGTAGCTGGTGTCTGCAGCAGGCCCGTGAGATCGGCGATGCCTGCGCGCAGCTGATCGGGCAACTGCTCTTAGACCGCATCAGTGAGCGCCTGCGGGCCGCCCAGGGCGTTCTCGCGCTCAAAGGGCAGTACGGCGCTGCGCGCCTCGAGGCCGCGTGCGAGCGGGCCATCGCCCACGACAGCCCGCACTACCGCACCGTCAAGACCATCCTCGCCGGCGGTCACGACCTCGCCCCGGTGAGCACGATCACCCCGGAGCCCTACGCCGGCCGTGCCCGCTTCGCGCGCGCCACCGCGTCGCTGTTCGAAGACGACGGCCCCACGTTTCACTGACCCGGGCGCAGCGCGCGCCCACTTCACCCAAGGAGCCTCACCATGAACCCTGCCACCGAACTGGCGCCGCAGCTCAAGCAGTTGCGCCTCTCCGGCATCCTCGACTCGCTCGACGCCCGCAACCGCCAGGCCATCGACGCCAAGCTCGCC
>JAANMX010004764.1_pt1 | contig 10343 bp, 12 predicted proteins | sample 7279681 | NCBI WGS metagenome assembly JAANMX01 (sample SAMN14094542, study PRJNA606508) | bioreactor metagenome | isolation source: A lab-scale SPAN reactor treating ammonium-rich wastewater day 351 | place: Ireland: Galway | collected 2018-01-01
CACGCTAGCCTTGCAGACAAAATTTCTGCAAGTAACATAGTCGTCTTTGATCGATCTGTTTGGACTAGCATGGTTTACCAGTCGTTTGATGGTCAACAGCCGGAGGCAATACTATCAGCGAACGAGTGCGCGGGCGCTATTGTCCCCTCAGAGATATTCTTATTTATGGCTGACCCAGTGCTATGTGCTCGTCGAGTAATAGAACGAGCAAAAAGAAGAAGCACATATGGACTGCCAGCAACCATTGAGGACCATGAGAGGATCCTTCGCTCCTATGAGCAATACCGTAAAGTGTGCAAACACATCCCAACTCTTCATCACATCAACGGCCAGTTGAGCATTCGTAAGAATGTTCGACAAGTTTTAAGGCTACTCGACCAGTAACCCCGCCCCTATTTGGGGCTTTTTTTATTTACGGGTAAATAATCGTGTTCGTAGTATAAATCCGCGATTTTTTGCATTATTTCTTGGGTAGCTCTGTACGTATTTTCATCGGAGAAATCTGGGTAATCTAAGTTGTTCAGGTAAAACGGTGTGCCAATACGAATAACAATCTTTGGGCGAGTCGCAATAAATCGCCACGGCGTTAAGCCGTGCGGTGTATGAAGCGAGATTGGCAAAAGCGCTGCCCGGGTAGTTAGTAGAGCTTGTCCTTGCCGCTCTCGCCCTCGATGTGGTCGTTGCCCGACCCGCCGTAGATCGTGTCGTTGCCGCTGCCGCCCTCGAGCTCGTCGTGTCCGGAGCCGCCGTTGATGTAGTCGTTGCCGCTGCCGCCGTCGACCTCGTCGTGACCCGAGCCGGCGCAGATGACGTCGTTCCCGCCGTTGCCGTCGATGTCGTCGTTGCCGCCCAGGCCGACGATGACGTCCCGGCCGCTGGTGCCCTCGATGTCGTCGTGACCGTTGGTGCCGACGATGGTGGCCTTGTAGCCGTTGCAGTAGTGGGTGGCGGCCTCAGCGGCGGGGGCGGTGAAGGCGCTCAGGCCGAGGCCGAGCCCGATCGCGATGGGTAGCACGGCCCAGCGGCCGATCCGCTGAGCGATGGTGGAGTCGGACATGAGGTGCTCCTCTGCTGGGGGTGCGGGCCTGCTGCCCGCCGCGTTGTGCACACTCCATCAACGGCCGATGAGACCGGGGTGACTCCTTGATGAGGATCGGCTCATGGTCGTGCGGGCCGATCCCTTACGATGGGCGCGGACGAGTCGGCCGGGTGATCGCGGCGAGAGCTGAGGAAAGTCCGGACTCCACAGGGCAGGGTGGTGGGTAACGCCCACCCGGGGTGACCCGCGGGAAAGTGCCACAGAGAACAGACCGCCGCCGGCGACGGCGGTAAGGGTGAAACGGCGGTGTAAGAGACCACCAGCACCCCAGGCGACTGGGGTGGCTCGGCAAACCCCACCCGGAGCAAGACCAAGAAGGGCTGTCCGTCCTCGACGAGCAGCCCGCGGACGCCGCTCGAGCGTTGCCCGCGCGAGGCGTCCGGGTAGGTCGCACGCCCTCGGGCGAAGGCCGCCGGCAACGACGGCCGCAGATGGATGATCACCGGCCTCCGGGCCACAGAATCCGGCTTACAGGCCGACTCGTCCCCATCTTGCTCTGACAAGGACGTACGGCGAGGGCCTGTGGGCTGGAACTCCGCAGAGTTGGGCGGATGCTCGCCATCGCTATCCGTAGCACAAGTGCTACCATGGAGTCGTGGAGAACGTTGGGATCAGGGAGCTGCGGCAGGACGCCTCCGGTCTGGTACGTCGCGCCCAGGCCGGAGAGGAGATCATGATCACGGTCTCCGGCCGTCCCGGTGCCCGTCTCGTGCCCCCCGGGCCAACCCGGTGGAGGCGCTGGGACGAGATCGCCGACCTCTTCGCCGGCCCCGCCGACGCCGATTGGGAGCAGGAGCGCCAGCTCCTCGACCACGACCTCCGTGACCCGTGGGCCGAACGGTGAGCAGTTCGCCGCCGCCGGAACGTGCACTTCTCGACACCAGTGTCCTCATCGCCGGCGGCATCGCGCCGATCCCCGGCGTGCTCGCGATCAGCGCGATCAGCCTGGCCGAACTCCAGTTCGGAGTACTGATCGCCAAGACCGCGGAGGTTCGAGCGGAACGGCTGCGCCGCCTCAGCATCCTCCAGAAACACTTCGACGCTCTGCCCGTCGACGATGCGGTTGTCATCAGCTACGGCCGCCTCGCAGCCGCCGTCGTCGACGCCGGTCGACAACCGCGGCGTCGATCGATGGACCTCCTCATCGCCGCCACCGCCCACGCCCATGGCGCGCGTCTCTACACCCGCAACATCGACGACTTCACGGGGCTCGAACAGCTCGTAGACATCATTGCCATCTGATCCCCCGGAAACCGTCACAGGTGTTCTGCGACACGGCAGCGCAGACCCACCGCGGCATGTGAGCGCGTCGCCTGCTTCTCATCTGGTTGAGGTTGCACTCGAACTGGGATCTGTGCGCCGACACCATCCAGCTAGCTCGCATCAGCCTTCCTTCTCGGTTGCTTGCCAGGCAACCATGTGCTCCACTACGAATGCACCTGTCCGAAGGGCTCGAGGAGGACGCTGTCGTGACTGGATCGGGGCGTCAGTTGCTCGAGGTGATCCGCTCAGCCTGACCGCATGTTCGACCGCTCGGAGCGCGGCAAATGAGTGCGTCCAGTCCGGTCCAGTTCGCAGTGGCTGCCGACAGAACTTTCAGGGCGAGAGGCGGCGACCGTACGCTGGGAGTACGCACCCCCGTAGGAGAAGGATCACGACATGGCGATCGCAGACCTCTGGAACAAGGTGTTCCACCGCGACCGGGCAGGCGCTGGTCGAAGGGCGGCGCAGTCCGAGGAGCAGCTCGACGCCCGGCGCCGTCAGTACGAGGTTGAGCAGAGTCAGCGCGGTCGCATGGGGCCGACCCAGGGTGCCGGCAACGTCGGGTTCTGAATCGATCCGGTCAGCGGACCGTGCGGCACACCCCACCCGCGCAGATAGGTCACACCGGCGGCACAGCTCTTCCATAACGGCATCCATCCCTAGCCCTCTCGATCCTGTGGAAATCCACGCGAGGCAGGAGCTGTTCCCATCCTCAGCATGAGGCTTGGTTCCCACGGCGCAGCGTCGGGCATGTGGGCCGTCCAACTAGCATGTCGCTTGACCCACTACCCATCGAGACAAGCTGTGACGACCGCCCTTGATCGACCTCGATCCACCGACATGGCGGTGAATCCCACTTCGGGATGCACGGCTGGTACGGTTGGTCCATGAGCATCCAGATCGCAGTTCGGCTGCCCGATGAGATGGTGGCCTTCCTGGACCAGGCCGTGGCCCAGGGCAAGGCGACCAGCCGTGCCGCCTTGGTCAGTTCAGCGCTGGAGCGTGAGATGCGGCGTCAGGCTGCCGAGGCCGATGCCGTGATCCTCCGCCAGCAGGGTCCTGCCGATGACCTGGACGCGCTGGTGGACTGGACGGTCGGCCACGTCGACATCGCCGGCCAGCGTGCGTGAGATCTGCCTGGCCCGGCTGGACAAGCCTCGCCCGGTGGTGGTGCTCACCCGTGAGGCTGCCCGCGCCGCCATGACGAAGGTCACCGTCGCCCCGATCACCTCGACCATCAAGGGTCTCAGCAGTGAGGTTCCGGTCGGGCCGGACAATGGCCTCGAACGGCAGAGCGTGATCTCCCTCGACAATGTGGTGACCATCCCGGCCAGCCTGCTCGGGCGAACCGTCGGCTTCTTGACCTCCGCACAGGAGACGCTCCTGGCCAGGGCCGTCGTCCTGGCCTATGACCTCGACATCGCCCTCCTCGACACCTGAACTGCCGCCCCGATCGCGGCAGATCCGGGCGTTCACGCGTTCATGCGAACTGCTCGCGTGATCCGGATTGGTCAAGCGGGCAACACAGTCGTTCCCGCCATCTCTCGCCCTGGAAGAGATGGGCATGGTCAGCTCGGCCGGCGAATATCCTTCCGCTGCTACCCAAGACCTGTGTCGTAAGCCCTCCGACGTGTGAGTCGGGACGACGAGCGTCCATGCACGCACCGATGAAGCCGGTCGCCTCAGCGGGCAACCGGCTGCCACGCGGGCTGGCCGTCGAACCCGGGATGGTCGGTGAGGGCGCGGGCGGCACCGCTGGTGATGTCAACTGTGTAGACGTCCCAGGACTCACCGGCGTCGGAGTAGTACGTCAGATACCGGCCGTCCGGCGACCACCGTGGACGCTCCTCGGACGCCGACTCGGCGATGACGGTACGTTGGTTCGACCCGTCGGAGTCGATGACCGCGATGTCGAAACCGACCGACCAGGCCGGGTTCACGCCGCCCTTCGGTTGTGGGAGAAGGGTTTCCTCCGCTCCCGTGTCCGGATCGACGGCCATTAGTTCCGGACGCCCGTTTCTGGTCGTGGCGAAGGCGATGCTGGATCCGTCCGGCGACCACTGCGGCTTGTCGTCCAAGCCGGGTGAGTCGGTCAGCTGGCGGACACCGGATCCGTCGGAATCCATCACGTGAATGTCCCAGTCGCCGTCGCGGTTGGACGTGAACGCCAATCGCGAGCCGTCGGGTGACCAGGTCGGATAGAAGTTGCCTGAAGGATCCGCGGTCAGGCGTCGAAGCCCCGAGCCGTCAACAGAGATCGTGTAGACATCACTCGCGGTATTCGAGCCCGCGCTGAACGCGATCCGGGTCCCGTCGCTCGACCACGCAGGGTGTGACACGGCCGGGAGATCGCCTGTCAGTCGCCGTACGTCCGATCCGTCGGAGCGCATCACGAATAGGGCTTCAGACCCGTCACGGTCGGAGACGAAGGCGATCAGTCCCTCGGTCGGCGGGGCCGGCGGAGGGCTCGGTGTCGGGGTCGGGAGCGGTGGCTCCGCAGACACGCACGCGGCGACGAGCGCCAAGAGGATCGTGGCGTGCAGAGCGGGACCTCCGCGTCCGGACCGCATGCCTCATCATCCCGGACTTCGAGAGAAATCATCACCCTTTCCGTGCGTCCCTCGTAGCGTGCTGCGATCGCGATCGCGCGGATCCGAAGGCCTGCAGGCCGGCTCTTCCTCGAAGGATCCAGCCGGACATCGCGGCCAGGTCGACCCGGGCTGGCAAGCTCACCGAGGACGGCGTCCGCGCTCGATCACCGAATCGACGATGTACTCGGCGATCGCCATCGAGGACGTCGCGCCCGGTGAAGGGGCGTTGCGGACGTGGGTCACCCGTTCGTCGTAGTCGATGGCGAAGTCGTCGAGGAGCCGACCGTCGGCGTCCATGGCCTGGGCGCGGATGCCTCGGGTGAGCCGGGTCGCTTCGGCGCCCTCGAGCGAGGGCACGTACTTCTGCGCCTCGCGCAGGAAGAAGCGCTTCGACAGCACGGTGCGGGCCTCGCGCACCGCGCTGCCGGCGTTCCGGCCGGCGAACCTCCAGAAGCCGGGGTTGGCGAGCGTGTCGGCCAGGTCGCGCAGGTCGAGGCCAAGGCCGTGGTAGCCCTCGCGCGACAGCGACAGGAAGGCGTTGGGCCCGACGGTCATCTCGCCGTCGACACGCTTCGTCAGGTGGACGCCGAGGAAGGGGTACCTGGGGTCGGGGACGGGGTAGACGAGCCCGTTCAGGATGTCCCGGTAGGCCGGCTCGAGCAGGAAATACTGACCGAAGAACGGGACCACGCCGGGTTGCCTCGCGCCGCCGGAGCGGCGGGCGATCCGGTCGGACTGGGCCCCCGCGCAGACCACGACGTGGTCGGCGCGCACCTCGCCCGTGGAGGTGTTGACCACCGCGCCGGCGGCGTCGCCGGCCTCGATGCGCCGCACCTCGCAGCCGAGCCGCACCTCGCCGCCGGCGGCGACGATGTCGCCGGCGAGCGCTTCGGTGATGGCCGCGTAGTCGACGATCGCGGTGCCGGGGGACCGCAGTGCCGCCCGTCCGACGGCGTTGGGCTCGAGGTCGCGGATGCCGTGCGGGCCGAGCATTCCCACGCCGGGGACGCCGTTGGCGACCGCGCGTTCGAAGATGCTCGCCAGCCGCCGTTCCTCGGCGGCGTCGAGGGCGACGACGAGCTTGCCGCACTCGATGTAGGGCAGCCCCTTGTCGGCGCAGAACTCCTTCAGCAGGCGGACGCCGCGGCGGCACAACCGTGCCTTGAGCCCGCCCGGCTCGTAGTAAAGGCCCGCGTGCACGACGCCCGAGTTGTGACCGGTCTGGTGACCGGCGACCCGGGCCTCCTTCTCGAGCACGGTGATCGACGAACCGGGGAATCGCCGGGTCAGTTCACGCCCGACGGCGGTGCCGATGATTCCGGCGCCGACCACCGCGAAGGAGCCCGTCGTCATGTCGTTCGCGTCCTCCTCCCCGGCGCGTCGCGCTGAGACACATGATGCGCCCGACAGCCGTCCGCCCGCTCGGCGACCACGCCGGAGCGTCGTTCGTCACTCCCGCCGCAGCAGGATCACGCTGTCGTCGAGCACGGCCTCCCGGCCGTCCGGGCCCGTGGCCGGGCGGCCGCGGACCTCGGCGATCAGCACCTGCCAGGACGCCGGGTCGAGTCCGAGGGCGTCGACCTCCTCCGACGGCGTCAGGAAGTGGTGGTCGTGGGCGTCCGCCCAGGGTGGCGCCGCGGCGTGCGAGACCACCAGCAGGTGCCCGCCCGGCCGGACGCGTCCGGCCGCCCGGCGCAGCGCGGCGGTGCGGTCGAGTTCGACCGGGGAGTGCAGGAACCCGGCCGTGACCAGGTCGTACGTCTGGCCGTCCGACCACTCGGCCAGGTCGGCGGCGACGAAGCGGACCCGCTCCGGCGGCACGCCCACGGCCCTGGCCGCCTCCGTCGCGCGACGGATCGCCGTCGGTGAGATGTCGATGGCGGTCACCTCCCAGCCCTGCTGCGCCAGCCAGAGCGCGTCGGCGCCCTCGCCGCAGCCCAGCTCCAGCGCCGTCCCGGCCCGGAGGTCGCGGGCGACCCGGGTGACGGAGTGGTTCGGCCGTCCCGACCACACCCGGTCGGAGCCCGCGTAGCGGTCCTCCCAGAAGTCCGCGGGCGCCACCTGGGGCCAGCCCTGGCTCGCGACGGCCGCGTCGAAGTCCTGCGTCACCAGCCAGCCGTTCAGTGCCGCGCCGGCCATCGTGCCGGCACCGATCGACATCGGCACGTTCGCCATCGGGTTGACCACGTTGCCCGCCGCCCAGATGCGGTCGTCGCTGGTCTTGCCCGCCTGGTCGACGGCCAGGTAGGTGCCGAACGGGGTCTCGTTGCGGGCCAGGTCGAGGTGGGCCAGGAACGCCTCATGGGTGCGGGGCTGCGCCACGGTGAACAGCGCGTCGATCGGGTGGGCGGTGCCGTCCGCGGTGCGCACCGCCTCGATGGCGGCACCCTCTCCGGCGATCTCGGTGACCGGTGAACGGACCAGCTCGACGCCGCGGGCGCGGAGCCTGCGCCGGGTGACGTCGTCCGGCTCGACACCGGCCGCGAAGACCGTCACCCGATCGCTGAGCTGCCGGACGAGCTCGGCCTGGTGGAAGCCGAGCGGGGAGGTCACCAACACGCCGAGCCGCCGGTCCTGCACCTCCCAGCCGTGGCAGTACGGGCAGTGCAGCACCGTCGCGCCCCAACGCTCGGCCAGTCCGGGGACGGGTGGCAGGTGGTCGGTGATCCCGGTGGCGACCAGCACCGCCCGGGCCTCGTGCGTGACCCCGCCGGCCAGCTCGACCCGGACGCCGCCGTCGATCAGGTCGACCCGATCGACGGTGCCCTCGGACACCTCGACCCCGAACGCGGTCACCTCATCCCGGCCGCGGGCGAGCAGCTCGGCGGGGTCGACCCCCTCGTTGCCGAGTACGCCGTGCATGTGCGCGGCGAACCGGTTGCGCGGGCTGCCCGCGTCGACCACCAGCACCCGGCGCCGCGAGCGACCCAGCATCAAGGCGGCGGCCAGCCCCGCCGGGCCACCACCGATCACCACCACGTCCCACCGAGAATCAGCCATGCGCCCAGCGTGCGTGAGCACCTGGCACAATGGCAAATGAGTTTGCTGAATCTGCAAGGAGTGATCATGGTCGAGCTGCTGGGACAGGTCGGGGCCCGGTTGCGCGCGGCGCGCAAGGCACGCGGCTGGACGCTCGAGGAGTTGGCAGCGCGGGCGTCCATCTCGGCCAGCACCCTGTCGCGGCTGGAATCCGGTAAGCGGCAGGCCAGCCTCGAACTGCTGGTTCCGCTCACCCGGCAACTCGGCATCCGCCTCGACGACCTGATCGCCGACGAGGCGCCCGACCCGCGGGTGCGGCGTCCGGTGATCCGCCGCGACGGCATGCTGATCGCCCCGCTGGCGCCCGAGGGGTCGCCGATCCACACCTACAAGATCACCTACCCGGCGGCGAGGGAGTGTGCCGAGTTGAAGGTGCACGAGGGCTACGAGTGGCTCTACGTGCTCTCCGGACGGCTCCGGCTGCGGCTCGGTGAGCAGGATCTGATCCTCACCCGCGGTGAGGCGGCCGAGTTCGACACCCGCACCCCGCATGCGATGAGTGCCGCGGGCGGGCGTCCGGCCCAGGTGATCAGCATCTTCAACGAGACCGGCATGCGGATGCACACCCACTCGGGGCAGGTCCGGGACCAGGAACCCGCTCAGATCGTCCCGGCTGAGGCCGGGATCGCGGATGCGGGTGCCGGGCGGGGCCATCCGCACCCGTCCAACGGCTGAGAAAAACGGGGGTGAACCCCCGAAATATAACTACGCTCTCTCGAGGACCCGACGAGAGACCGTTCATGCGTGACGACCCCCCGGCCGCCGAGGCCGCACCCCAGGTGAAGGTGCTGCTGACCTCGGTGTTCCTGGCCTACATGGGTCAGATGACCCTCAACCCGATCATCGCGCCGCTGGCCCGCGAGGTGGGCCTGGCCGAGTGGCAGATCGGCGTCACGATCAGCATGGCCGCGGTGATGGTCGTGACCACCAGCCAGTTCTGGGGACGCCGCTCGCAATCCAGGGGGCGCAAACCCGTCCTGATCGCCGCGCTCGCGCTGGCGTCCGGCTCGATGGCCCTGTTCGCCGGCGTCGCCCTACTCGGCATCGCCGGTGCGGTCACCGGTACCGCGCTGTTCCTCGCCTTCGTGTTGCTGCGCGGCCTCGGGTTCGGCGCGGCGATCGCCGCCGTCCCGCCGACCGCGCAGGCCTACATCGCCGACGTGACGCACGACGAGGCCACCCGGGTGAAGGGCATGGCCGGCGTGGGGGCGGTGCAGGGCGTCGCGATGGTCGCCGGGGCAGTTGCCGGCGGGGCGCTGTCGGCGCTCGGCCTGATGGCGCCGCTGATCGCCGTGCCGATCCTGATCGGCCTCGGGCTGGGCATCGCGATGCCCGGCTACACCGCCGGCCCGACGCTGCTGATGCGGCGTGACGAGCAGGGCGGGCTGGCCGGGCTGATCGGCGCCACCAACGGACTCACCTTCGTGGTCGCGCCGACGGCGAGCACTGCGCTCTACGGAGTCTGGACGCCGCTGCCGATCATCGTCGCCGGTGTGGTGATGAGCCTGGTGGCGGTGTTCGTGGTGGTGCATCCCCGGTTTCGCCAGTTCGCGCCGCGCGCGCCCGAACCCGTCGATGCCTGACCGCAGGTCGAACCGCCGCGGCCGTCCGCCCGTGCTGACCCGCGAGGCGATCGCCCGCGCCGTGCTCGAGGTCGGCTTCCCGAGGCTCACCTTCGCGGCCGTCCGCGAGCGGCTCGGCGTCGGCGAGACCACGCTGTACCGCTACGCCAAGGACCGCGACGAACTCGTCCGGCTCGGCCTCGACCACGCCATCGAACAGGTCGACTGGCCGCCGCTGGGCGGCCCTTGGCGCGCGGTGCTGGAGTCGTATGCACTGGCGGCCTGGCACGCCTGGGCGGCGCACCCCGGCTCGGCCACGGAGACGGCGCGGGGCGTCGTCCCGCTCGGCATCATGCGGCTGATGGACGACGTCTGCGCCCAGCTGATCCGGCAGGGATTCACCGCCGCGGACGCGGTGCTCGCCTGCGATCTGGTGTTCGACCTGGTCAACGACAACCGGCGGGGCAACGAGCACCTGGACGCGGTCGTGCCCGGCGCCGGCCCGGGCCGCGAGCACCTGCACGAGCTGTGGCAGCGGGCGACCCTGCCCGCTCCGCTCGAGCACGGTGCCACCGCCGCCGAACGGGAGCGGATTCACGCCGCGATCCGCGATGCGATCGTCGCCGCGCCGCTGGACTGGTTCACCGGCAAGCTCCGGGTCGTGCTCGACGGCATCGAGCGGACGCTGGCGCCGGCTCGCTGAGCGCTGGGGGCGTCCGCCTCGTGAGGGGTTCCGAGACGACGGCGTCTTGGACACTCGACGCGATGTATCGATCTCGGCATCGCGAC
>JAANMX010004766.1_pt1 | contig 10340 bp, 7 predicted proteins | sample 7279681 | NCBI WGS metagenome assembly JAANMX01 (sample SAMN14094542, study PRJNA606508) | bioreactor metagenome | isolation source: A lab-scale SPAN reactor treating ammonium-rich wastewater day 351 | place: Ireland: Galway | collected 2018-01-01
CCCTTCTTCTGGCAAGGCCGCCAGCAATTCTCGAACCGTCCTCTCCTGGCCCGGCAACACCCGCCCGGGGCGCAGGTCGCAGAGGGGCTGCAGCACGAAACGCCGCGCCGCCAACCTCGGGTGCGGCAGGGCCAGTGCCGCCGTATCGCGAATCATATCCCCACAGTAGAGAAGGTCGAGATCCAAGGGGCGCGGCGCGTTGCGGGCGCGGTGCCCCGGGCGACCCAGCGCCCGCTCGAACTCGAGCATCCGCGCCAGCAGCGCCTCCGGCGCAAGGCCCGAATCGATGATGGCGACCGCGTTGAGAAATGCCCCCGAGCCCGGCGGGCAACCCATCGGCACGGTCTCGTAGAACGGCGAGACCTCCGCGCGCCCATCGCGGGACAGGCCCTCCAGGAACGCGATCCCGGCCCGCAGGTGCGCGGTGCGATCGCCGAGATTCGACCCCAGCGCGACGGCGGTTTCCATAGGCGCGATATCGGCGTCCCGCGACTTGCCAATTCCCCATCGGGCGATCCGGCTCCCGGCGCGACTCAATCCCGGAGGCCGAGGACGTCCTCCATGGAATAGAGGCCGGGTTTCTGGTCGAGCGCCCAGCGGGCGGCCCTCAGGGCGCCGCGGGCGAAGGTGTCGCGCGTGGAGGCGCGGTGCGAGATCTCGAGGCGCTCGCCTCCGGCGGCGAAATGCACGGTGTGGTCGCCGACGACGTCGCCGCCGCGCAGCGCGTGCATGCCGATCTCGGCCCGCGGGCGGGCGCCGACCAGGCCCTCGCGCCCGTGGCGGACGTCGCGCGCCGGGTCCAGGCCGCGGGCCTCGCACAGGATCTCGGCGAGCCGCGCGGCGGTGCCGCTCGGCGCATCCTTCTTCTGGTTGTGGTGCATCTCGACGATCTCGATGTCGAAGCCCTCGCCCAGCACCGCGGCCGCGCGCCGCACCAGCCAGAGCAGCGTGTTGACGCCGATGGAGAAATTCGGCGCGAAGACCAGCGGTATCCTCTTGGCCGCGGCCCCGATGGCCGACCGGGCCGCCGCGTCCAGGCCCGTGGTGCCGATGACGAGGGGCCTGCCCAGCGCCGCCATCTTCGCGGCCACGCGCGGCGAGACCTCGCGGGCGCTGAAGTCGATCGCGACCGCGCAGGCCTCCAGCCCCGCGTCGAGGTCGTCGCCCTGGTCGGCCGCCGCCGCCAGGGAGAAGCCGCACTCCGGCGCCATCGCGCAGAGGGCGTGGCCCATGCGGCCGCGCGCGCCAACGATGGTCAGGGGCGTCCCGCTCATAGCCAGCCCCCGCCGCGCAGCGTCGCCTCCAGCTTCGCCCGGTTCTCGGCCGAGATCGGGACGAGCGGCAGGCGCAGGTCTTCGGCGATCCAGCCCTTCATCGCCAGCGCCGCCTTGATGGGGATCGGATTCGTCTCGAGGAAGAGGTCGCGGAAGAGCGGGGCGAGCATGGCGTTGAGGGCGTCGGCCTCGGCGCGGTGGCCGTCGCGCTCGAGGCGCACGAGGCGCGCGACCTCGCCCGGGATGAGGTTCGAGGCGACGCTGATGACGCCGGAGGCGCCCTCGCGCATGAAGGGGATCGTCATGGCGTCATCGCCGGAGAGGATCGTGAATCCCTCGGGGCACGCGGCCCTGAGCTGCCCGACGCGCTCGGGCTTCCCGCCGGCCTCCTTGATGCCGACGATGTTGGGGCAATCCCGCGCGAGGCGCCCGACGGTCTCGGCGGCGATCTCGATCACGCATCGCCCGGGGATGCTGTAGAGAACCAGGGGGAGATCCGTGGCCTCGGCGATGGCGGCGAAGTGGCGGTAGAGGCCCTCCTGCGGCGGCTTGTTGTAGTACGGGCACACCAGCAGCGCGCCATCGGCACCGGAGCGTTCGGCGGCGTGCGTCAGCGATATCGCTTCGCGGGTGGAGTTGGAGCCCGTGCCGGCCATGACCTTGCAGCGCTTGTCGGCGCGGCGCACCGCCAATTCGACGACCTTGACGTGCTCCTCGTGCGAGAGCGTGGGCGACTCGCCGGTCGTGCCCACCGGCACGATGCCATCGACGCCGGCGGCCACCTGTTTCTCGATGAGTTCGCCCATCGCGGTCGCGTCGACCACCCCGCCGCGAAATGGAGTCACCAGCGCCGTGTATGTTCCTGTGAATTTCATGTCACACCTCGATTTCACCTGTGAAGACGAGCGTGGCCGGACCCTTGAGCCTCACGTCGGTCACCGCGTCGCCGTCCACCCGAAAGTCGACCTCCAGCCGTTCGCCGCTCTGCACCAGGACCCGCACCGGGAGCGCGATGCCCCGGGCCAGGTGGGACACGATCGCGCTCGCGGAAACTCCCGTGCCGCACGCCAGGGTCTCCCCCTCCACGCCGCGCTCGTAGGTGCGCACCCGGATCGCATCCGGCCCGAGGACCTGCACGAAATTGACGTTGGTCCCGGCCGGCTGATAGCCCGGGTGGAAGCGGATCTCCCGGCCCAGCTCCGAGACCATGGCCCGGTCGGCGTCCTCCACGAAAAGTACCGCGTGGGGGACCCCGGTGTTGCAGTCGTGGATCTCGAGCTCGCCCCCGTGCCGCGTGTGGATGGCACCGCCGAGCCGCAGGTCGCGCGGCGGCGTGAGGTTCACCGCCACCAGCTCCCCATCGAATTCGGCGCGGATGCGCCCCGCGCGCGTCTGGAAATCCAGGGGCTTGCCCGGCTCGCCGGTGAGCATCCGCGCGAAACGCGCGAAGCAGCGGGCCCCGTTGCCGCACATCTCGGCCTCGCCCCCATCGGCATTGAAATACCGCATCGTGAATTCCGCGCCGCCCGCGCCGGGCTCGACCATCAGCAGCCCGTCGGCCCCGACCCCGAAGTGGCGGTCGCAGAGCCGCGCGATGCCGTCCCCGTCCAGGGACAGCGCGCCGCCGCGGTTGTCGAGCATCACGAAGTCGTTGCCCGCTCCGGTCATCTTGGCGAAGGAGATCCTCATGCCCAAACAAAGAGCCTAGCGGTTCTTTGGCCGGAGAGCAACTTTGCGCATTGCGGTTGCCGCCTCGCCGACCGACCGCTTATAATTGGGCCATGGCCAACAGCCGATTGCTCGAAGAACTCGAACGCCGGCCGCTCGTGTGCGATGGCGCGATGGGAACCCAGCTCATGGCCAGGGGCCTGCGCAGCGGGGAGTGCGGGGTGCTCTGGAACGTGGATCGCGGGGCCGATGTGCTGGCGATCCACCGGGCGTACCGGGAGGCGGGATGCGAACTCATCACGACCAACACCTTCGGGGGATCGCCCTCGGCCCTGGCGCGACATGGTCTCGAGGACCGGGTCGCCGAGCTGAACGCGGCCGCCGCGCGCCTGGCCCAGGAGGCCGCGGGCTCGGGCGGATTTGTCCTCGGGGATGTGGGTCCCTTCGGCGACTTTTTGGAACCGATCGGGGATACCTCCAAGGAGCAGGCGCGCGACATCTTCCTTCGGCAGATCCGGGCGCTGCTGGAGGGCGGGGCGGATGCGATCCTGGTCGAGACGATGAGCGATCCGGCGGAGGTGGAGGTCGCGGTGAGCGCCGCCAAGGAGGCCGGAGCGGCGGCGGTGATCGCGACCTACGCCTTTCAGAAATCGGCGGATGGCTCGTTCCGGACGATGATGGGGAACGACGTCGCCGATGCGCTGGGAAGGGCGCGCGCGGCGGGGGCCGCCGTGGTCGGGGCCAACTGCGGCACCTCGCTGACCCTGGAGGATTATGTGTCGCTGTCGGGCGCCCTGGTGGCGGCCGCCGGGGGAGCGCCGGTGATCCTGCAACCCAACGCCGGCTCGCCCCGGATGGAGGGCGATAGCGCCGTCTACGACGCGACGCCCGAAGACATGGCCGCGCTGGTTCCCCGGCTCATGGCGGCGGGCGTCCGCATCATCGGCGGCTGCTGCGGCACCACCCCCCCCCACCTCAAGGCAATGGCCGCCGCGGTCGCCAGACAGGGTCGGGGCTAGCTCGAAAATACGACGTAACTCGCTAGTAGCGAAGGGCCTTCGGCCCTTCGGTCGGCGGCCCGGGCCCACGCCGAAGCCGGAAGCGGCTTCGCTACAAATTTTCCGCCCCGGCGGGTTCTGGCGCCGGGCCGCATTCAGAACCCGTACCGCCGCTGGCCGGCGGATTGGGCCGAGGCGGCATCGCGCTGGGAGGCCAGGGGCTTCGAGACAAACGTCGCCACGCCGCGCCCTGCGATGCGGTCCTGGGGCGGGGATTCCACCAGCGTCAGCCGCACGGCGGCACCCTCCCATACCGCGCGAAACTCGTTGCGCGCGGTGTCGCGTTCCTCGGAACTCGCCGCGCCGAATTCATTCGTCAAAAAATGGTACATGGCGGGCTGCGTGGCGGGGTCGGTGCCGGACCGCGGTTCCCAGAGCAGGTTGATCTCCGTGAGCTGGTTGCGGAAGAAGGCATAACGGATTTCCTTCAGCGTCAGGTCCCGGACCCGGAGATCGTCGTTGGTGCGCTTGCAGACGAGGTGGTCGGGCGAGGCCGGGTCGCGGGATATCGGTTTGTTCAGATCGAGGCCCGGGATTTGGTTGGGCGCCTGGCCGAAACGCACATCGCGGAATCCACCCCGGAGATCGAGGGGGTGCGGGGCCGGTGGCGGCGGCGGTGGCGTGCAGGCGGTGACGGCAAACGCCAGGGCCAGAAGGCTGGCCGGCGCCGGACACCTGTTGACGAATGGTCTCATGGCTCGCGAACGCCCATCTGGAGGGATGAGGCGGAGGCCGGAATCGAACCGGCGAATGGGGCTTTTGCAGAGCCCTGCCTTACCACTTGGCTACTCCGCCACTCCAGCGAGTGCGGGCCCACGCCCGCTCCCGGGACGCACAATCTGCGGTCGATGGGGAACCTTTTCAACCACGAATTCTCGGGCTATCGCCGAGATCGTGACGTCGGGCTTCTCGAATCCCGGCGATTTGTTAGGCTCTTGCCATGCTCGGAATCACCCAGAGGCGCGGCGGATCGAGGGACATCCCATCACGGATAATGGCGGCGTGCTGGCGGGCTTCGCTGGCCGCGGTCGCGCTGCTGCTCGCGTCGTGCTCGGTCAACGAGCGCCGGCTGCACGTGAGCCCGGCGGGTGACGACGCCGCGCCGGGGACGCGGGGGGCCCCGTTTCGGACGCTGCACCGGGCCCAGGAGGCCGCGCGCGTCCTGGCGCGCGACATGCGCGGCGACATCATCATCGAGATCGGCCCCGGCGAGTACCGCATGGAGCGGGCGCTGGTATTCACCGAGGCGGATTCCGGGCGCAACGGATTCCGGGTGATCTACCGCAGCGCGGCGGGCCCGGGCAAGGCGGTGCTCCTCGGCAGCCAGCCGCTCACCGGATGGCAGCCCCATCGCGACCGGATATGGAAGGTGGGCCTCCCGCCGAAGACCGTGTTTCACGCGCTGTATGAGAATGGGCGCCGGGCCCACAAGGCGCGATTTCCGAACCTCGAGCGCGATCCCCGATTTCCGGTGGCGCTGGGGAGATACGCGGTCTCGACGGATGGCACACCGAAGCAGACCGACAGGCCCCAGGACCGGAGCCGTGGCCCGGGGTGGCTGGAGTACGGCCCGGAGGACGCGCCGCCCGTCAGCGAGGTCTCGAAGATGCGCCTCCACATCTACCCGGGCGGGAAGTGCGACTGGGTGCGCGAGGTCCATGCCGTCACCGCGATCGACCCGCGGGCGCGGCGCCTGACCTTCGACAGAGATCCGGTCCACGGGGTCGGCGTCGGCGCCCGCTTCTTCCTCGAGGACGAACTCGGGTTTCTGGACGCCCCCGGCGAGTTCTTCGTGAGCGAGAAGGAGCCGGCGCTCTACTACATCCCGGAGGGCGAGGGGCATCCCGACGCGCTGAAGATCACCCGCCCGGCGCTGGGGAGGATGATCGAGTTCCGCGGGACGTCGCGCGAGCAGTGCGCCTCGGATATCACGCTGGATGGGCTGGCCCTGGCCGAGACCGACAACGCGCCCCCGCAGGCCCTGTGGGCATACAATGGCATGAGTGATGGCGCGATGATCTGGCTCAACAACGCCTCGGGCATCGAGATCCGCGACTGCCATCTCAGGAATGGCGGCAGGAGCGGCGTGATGATGATCGGCCACAACGTCGGGAACCGGGTGACCGGATGCTGGATTGAGCACATGGGATTGAATGGCGTGAGCCTCTGCAACCGATTCCTGGCGCCGGGCGGCAAGGGCCCCACGCAGGACCGGTGCGAGAACAACGCGATCCACAACACCCGGATCAGCCACGTGGGCGAACTCCATACCTACGCGGAATGCGTGACGATCTTCAACGTGAGCAGCAATGAGGTGTCCCACTGCGAGCTCGACAATTCCGTGCGGTACGCCATCACCGTCCGCGGCAACACCGGCGCGCAGTACGGCCCACCGATCACCACCGGACATCCGCCCGCGCGCGGGAACCGATTCCACCACATCCGGGTCTCCCGCTGCGGCCAGGATGGCGGGGACATGGGAGCGCTGCACGCGGCGGGCCTGAACAACCCCGGCGGCGGCAGCGTGAACGTGTTCGAGCAGATCACCGTCGCCGACACCGCCACGATCGCCTCGGTGCAAGACATTCCCCCCGACGGGATCTTCCTGGATTGGCCGAAGATGGCGATGGACCAGGTCTTCCGAAACGTCGAGATCGTCCGGTCGCAGGGCCTGCCACTCCGAAGCAACGGCCCCGACAACGCGGCCTCGGCACAGATGGAGAATGTCAGTTGGAGGCCCGGCTTCCGCCAGGACCGGATGGATTACGAGAACATCGGACTCACGAAGGAATTCCCGGCCGAATTCGGTGAGCGACGCCGGCCGCCCGCGCCGCCGCCCGCCCCGGCCCGCCTCGAGGGCCGGGCGGATTCGCACGATCGCGTGACGCTGGAGTGGGAGCCCGTCTCGGGCGAGGGTCAGCCGGAATACGTGGTGTCGCGCGACGGTGCGGTCCTCGGCGTCTGCGGGGAGCCGCGGTGGATAGACCGGACCGTGGGCGAACTCACCCCGTATCGGTATCGCGTCGCCGCCCGCACCGGGGACTTCTCCCGCTTCGGGCCCGCGTCGGTGCGCAAGGTGGTCACGCCCGCGGACCGGCAGCCGCCCGAGGTCACCGGGGTCCGGGTGTCCCCCGATGGACGGCGCGTGCGCGTGGCGTTCAGCGAGCCCGTGGACGCGGCGTCGTCCGCGGAGCCCTCCAGCTACCGGTTCGATCCGCCGCTGTCGGTGCGCGGCATCCGCCACCGGGGTCCCGCCGCCGTTGAGTTGGATGTCGAGGGAGCCGCATCGGCTGTGGGACGCACCCTACGGGTCGTCGGGGTGTCGGATCAGTCGGCGGCGCGGAATTGCCTCGCCGACGGGACGCCCTTTCCCTTGGGCCGCTTCGACCTCACGGTGCGCTATCCGCTCGATGCCCCGGCCGGCGACGAGTGGCTGGAGGATGCCTCGGGCGGTGGCGGGGGCGCCAAACTTCACGGGGGCGCGAAGGTCGAGGCCGGCGCCGGACCCGGCGGCACCTCGGCGCTGCTGCTGGATGGCGCCCAGGGCTTCGCCGAGGGCCCCGACGACCTCAACCTCGGCCCCGGCGACTTCACGCTGTGCGTCTGGATCTGGCGCGAGAAGGCGGGCGTGATCGTCTCCAAGGGCAACGGCTTCGGCGCGCCCGACCAGTGGTCCTTCGGGGCTGGCAGCCCGGATGCCCCGGGAGGCGTCGCGCTCCGGATCAACAACAAGTACTTCTCGACCGCGGCGCGCTCGGTGAAAGACCGCCGCTGGATCCACCTCGCCTTCGTCCGGCGCGGCACCCAGGGCGCCACCTATGTCGATGGATCGCCCAGCGGTGGCCCGCACGACATGTCCGGCATCGGCCCGCTGGCGAACGACCTCCCCCTGCGCCTCGGGCGACGCGAGCACCAGCCCAACCCCATGTACTTCAAAGGCAGGATCGCCGGACTCGCCATCTGGCCCAGGGCACTCAGCCCCGAGGAGGTGCGCAACGAAGCCTCCCCGCCGCAAGGGGCCACTCCCGGGGCCAGCACGAATCCTGCGTGGAGTCCATAGCAGAGGGCATATCGATCCCGAATTCCGGCAACTGGAGGGCGAGGTCCGGGTGCAATGTTTGCGTCAGCCCCTGTAGTGCTGGAAGACGCTAGCCAGCAGAAGCAACTCGGGATGCGAGCCCGACAGCTTGGGCAAGATCAGCCGAATGCGGGACCGATAGGCCGCGAGATTCTCTATCAGCGGTCTCAGGTCGCCGGTCCCGTCCCCCTGCAATCGTTTGAGGTCCAATACGAGGCGACTCTTGCTGCGCATCAACGAGTCGCGGATCCTCTGGCCCAGCCGCTCCGCGGCCGCGGCGGAAAGCGCCCCCTCCAGCCGCATCCAGACTTGCTGCTTCGCGTGCTGCAGTTCGACCTGAAGCGATAGCCCCGGGATCGCCAGCTTGCGCTGGATGTCCTCCCAAAGCTCGAACGCGCCCCATCGTTTTCCGGGCACCCGATAGCTGGTCCGCACCAGCTTGGGGTCCTGGAACAGGTTCAGTTTCAGCGTGAGCCCGGTCCACAATGCCGCCCCCACCGCAAGAGCGGACCGAAGTCGCTCCACTCCCGCCGGCGGCCCCAGTTCCGCGTGGATGCGCCGCTCCAGATCCCCGATCCACCGCCGCACCGCGCGATTGGGTCCCAGCATGCGCCCCGCCAAAAATACGGGATACGCCACCCGGAGCTCGCGGGCGTAATACTCCGCCTTCTGGCGCAGGAAGGGATTCGGAGAGTTCCTGAGCCTCTGATAACCGAGCAACCGCGCCTCCAGAACCCGGAAGATGCTGGGCCCCAGCCGCTGAAAATCTTGTTCAAAGCACCATCTCTGAATGCCCTCGATGTCCTCGGGCGAAAGCGTCGGGTGCTTGATCATCGTGGAGAACCCGTCGGCGCGCCGGTAGAATAGTTCCGGGTCCTTGGCGTAGACGTCTTGCAGCAAGTTGTCCCTGATGACGCGCTCGTAGAACGGGGTGCCGGGAACCGGGCCGTAGATCAGGAATTGAGACAGTGCGGGCTTCAGTTCCATCAGCCCGGCCAACTCGCGCGCGACCACGTCCCGATCCTGATAATCGAACCCCACGATCATCGATGCCAGCACGGTGATGCCATGTTCCCGGAACTCTCTGATGATCTCCCCGACGGGTCGCCCCTGCTGTTTCGCGTAGCCCGAGCGGGCCCCCTCGTAGCCGATCCAGAAACCGTCTATCCCCATCTCGAGGATCTCTTCGACCGTGTATTGGCTGATCGCCTTGACGCTCGAAAACGCGAAGATCGAAGGGTTCCGGCCGCCCCGCTTCACGCAATCGCGAAAGGCCATCGCCCTCGTCTTGTTCAGCAGGAAATCCTCATCCAGTATGAGAAAGACGAGCCCGGGGTCCGTGTCGAGATACCGCTCGACGACCGCGTAGATGTCCTTGCCCTCGGGCAGAAGCCTGATGTGTTTGCGCGAGAAGAAATGGGACGTGCAGCAGAAATCACAACCGTTGGGGCAACCCAGCCCGGCAAAGATCTTGCCGGTCCCCGAGACTTTCCACCCGAATATCCTCAGCCAGCTCACCGTCAGGGGATGCCTGTAGGGCATGGGGATCGCGGGCTCGCCCAGCAGGCGGCGCATGAATGCCACGCCCTCCTCGCGGCAGATGTGGTCCGCATAAGGCGCCAGCACGCTGTCATCGAGCACCGTGCCGTAGCCCCCGAGAACGATCTTGCTCCGCGGCGCATGTCGCCGGATGAGGGCGACCGCCTCCTTCATCTTGTGCAGCACCGCCATCACGAAGCAGACACCGACGTAGTCGTATCCCTTCTTCAGCTCGCGGATCAACTCGGCCTTTGACGGGTACTGCAGCACCACCGTCGGCGCATCGAGATTCTCCGCGATGTAGTCCAAAGAGAATTGGGCGTTGACCGTGCGCGGGCTGAAGATCCCCTGCGCCCGCGTCACCTGGCGATGGAGCAGTTCGTAGCCCACCGATGGCGCGTCGCCAGAACCGGGTCCCAGCGGGCGACAGACGCTTGTCAGCAGGACCCTCTTGGCCGGAGATGAACTCATGTCGGATTTGCTTTCTGGGTGGGATCGTTGCCCCGGATCGCCAGCGGGCGCGCTGCCGGACAGGTCCGGCCTGAACTACCTTAAGCAAAACCCAACTGGACCAAATGTCAAAACCCGAAGGGGACCCATCGGATCAAGATCCACATCCCCGATCGACCCGTCCTGAGAGAAGGCGGGATCTTGGCTCACCCGCGGGCGCTCGTGAAGCCGCCGGATGGGAGGGCCGAGGTAACGGCTTGCCTCGACCGCGTC
>JAANMX010004767.1_pt1 | contig 10340 bp, 5 predicted proteins | sample 7279681 | NCBI WGS metagenome assembly JAANMX01 (sample SAMN14094542, study PRJNA606508) | bioreactor metagenome | isolation source: A lab-scale SPAN reactor treating ammonium-rich wastewater day 351 | place: Ireland: Galway | collected 2018-01-01
CGGGTGGTATTTACCGATCACGTCACCGACGATGCGCGCCGACTTGTAGTACGGCTTGTTGCTGTGCGCGCCCAGTTCGTTCATCGCGAACAGCACGCGCCGGTGCACCGGCTTCAGGCCGTCCCGCACGTCCGGAAGCGCGCGCCCCACGATCACGCTCATGGCGTAATCGAGGTAGCTGCGGCGCATCTCGTCTTCCAGTTTGACGGGGATGATTTCCTTGGCGAGATCGGCCATCGTGCGTCCGTTGTGTAGCGTGGTTTTCGGCCCACGGGCGGTCAGCGGAAGCGGGTTCCGCCGGCCTGTTCCACGGGGAGTTCGTCAACGCCGAATTGTAGCATCCGGGGGCATCGAACGCACCCCCGATATCCGCGCAGAAACAAGGATTTACGGCGTCTTCCGCCCGTTTCCCGCCGTCACGCCCCCGCAGCGGCCGATCAACGTCCGAACAGCGCCCGCATGCGGTCCGCATCGGGCTGTAGCACCACGCCCTGCTCGGTGACGATGGCGTCGATGAGCGCATGCGGCGCAACGTCGAACACCGGGTTCCAGGCGCGCACGCCCTCGGCCACCACGCGCTCGCCGCGGAAAGCCAGCAGCTCGGCCGGATCGCGCTCCTCGATCTCGATCAGGTCGCCGGACGCGGTGGCCATGTCCACGGTCGAGGACGGCGCCACCACCATGAACTTGACCCCGTGGTGCTTTGCCGCGATGGCGAGCTGGTAGGTACCGATCTTGTTGGCGGTGTCGCCGTTCGCGCAGATGCGGTCGGCGCCGACCACCACCCACTGCACCTGCCCGGTCTTCATCAGGTGGGAGGCGGCCGAGTCGGCGATCAGGGTGGCGTCGATGCCATCCTGCGCCAGCTCCCACACGGTCAGCCGCGCGCCCTGGTTCCAGGGCCGGGTCTCGGTGGCGAACACGTGGGCGATGCGGCCATCGGCCACGCCGGCGCGGATCACGCCCAGCGCGGTGCCGAAGCCCGACGTGGCCAGCGAACCGGTATTGCAGTGGGTCAGCACGCCGCTGCCGGCCCCGGTCAGCGCCGCGCCCGCGCGGCCCATCGCGCGATTGGCGGCCAGGTCTTCGGTTTCGATGGCGCGCGCCTCGCGCTCCAGCGCTTCGCGCCAGTCTGCGCCCGCATTGGCCAGCGCCTTGCGCATGCGGGCCAGCGCCCACGCCAGGTTGACCGCGGTGGGTCGCGCCGCGTTCAGGCGCTGCATCGCAGGCTCCAGCTGGCGCATCGCTTCGGCGGCATCGCCGGCCTCGATGCTGCCCCCGGCCAGCACCACGCCCCAGGCGGCGGCGATGCCGATCGCCGGTGCGCCGCGCACGACCAGCGCATGGATGGCCGCGGCCACCGCATCGCTGTCGCAGCAGGTTTCGCGCACCACCGCGAACGGCAGCACGCGCTGGTCCAGCAGCTCCAGCGCCTCGCCGGTCCAGCGGATCGGGCGGACGTGGTCGTAACGGTCGTAATCGATGTCGGCTGTGTTCATCCGCGCATTATCGGCCATCCCCGCCACCCCACGCTTTCGCCATGGACGAAAAACCGGCGCCCTGGGGCGCCGGTTTTCGATGGATCTACATGGCACGCAACTGCCGTCAGTAGGTGCGGAACTCCGCGCGGCAGCCCTGCGACACCCAGATGCCGTTGCGGCCATATCCCCAGCTGCGGCCCTCGATGCAGGACGCGCGCGAAAGCTGCCGGATCAGCTGCACGCCGGCGCGGGTGTTGGCGGCGCATTCACGGGTACGGCCGTCATTGGATTCGCAGCGGAACACCTGGCCGCCGTAGCCGGAATTGCCCCAGCCACCGCCATTACCGCGACCGATGGCGAACTCGCCGCGGCAGCCCTGCGACACCCCGACGCTGCCACGCTCGGCACCCCAGCTGCGGCCCTCCACGCAGGCCGCGCGCGACACCTGCCGCACCAGCTGCGCGCGCCCGCGCCCCGGGAAATCGCAGCGGTTGTAACGCCCGTCGTTGGAGTCACAACGAATGATGTTGCCATTGCCATTACCGTAGCCGCCGCCATAACCGCCGCCCAAGCCGGTCACCCGGAAATCGGCCCGGCAGCCCTGGGATACCCAGATGCCGCCGCGCCCCGCGCCCCAGCTACGGCCCTCGATGCAGGGTGCGCGCGAAATCTGTCGTTCAAGGAATGCGCGCCCGCCATTGGTGGGGCATTCGCGGGTGCGGCCGTCGACGGACTCGCAGCGGATCACCTCGTCTCCACCGCCATAACCGTAGTTCTGGGCAGCAACGGGGGCCGCAGCGGAAGCGGCAAGCACGGCGGCGGCTGCAATCAGGGTACGCATGGTCTTGCTCCTCCTCGCTCGGCCCGGGATGGGCGCGATCCTCGATTCCGACTGTAGACGCGGCGGATTAACGGAAGGCAAAAATCCGCGGATCGTGCCGCGCCCGGATGGCACGCATTCAGCTTACCGCCACGCACGACGAGCCATCCCCTCGCCCAGCTCAGGCGCGGGCGAAATCGAATGCCAGCACGTCGGCGATCTTCTGCGTCCCCAGCAGCGCCATCAGCAATCGATCCACGCCCACCGCCACGCCGGCGCAGGCCGGCAGGCCGCGTCCCAGCGCCGCCACCAGTGCGGCGTCCATCGGGATCGCCGGCAGGCCGCGCTGCGCGCGCATCAACGCATCGCGCTCGAAGCGGGCGCGCTGCTCCGTCGCATCGCACAGCTCGTGGTAGCCGTTGGCAAGTTCCAGCGGCCCCAGGTACAGCTCGAAGCGCTCGGCCACCGGCGGCTCGTCGTGGCGGATGCGCGCCAGCGCCGCCTGCGAGGCCGGCCAGTCGTGCACGGCCAGCAGCGTATCCACGCCAAACGCCGGCTGCAGGCGATGGGTCATCAGCAGATCCAGCCAGTCGTCGCGGGTGAGGCCGTCCGGGTCGATCGCCACCTCGCCCAACGCATTGCGCAGGGTGTCGATCTCGGCGGTCAACGGATCGAGTTGCAGCCGCTGCCAGTACAGCTCGCGGAACGTGGTCACGACCGGCGCGGCATCGCGCCCCACCAGCGCCAGCGCGGCGCGCACCAGTTCCACCGTTTCGTCGAGCAGGCGCAGATGGCTCCAGCCGAGGCGATACCACTCCAGCATGGTGAACTCGGGATTGTGGCGGCCGCCGGCCTCGCCGTCGCGGAACACCCGGCCCAGTTCGTAGCAGTCGCCGATGCCCGCCGCCAACAGGCGCTTGAGCGCGAACTCGGGCGAAGTGCGCAGCCAGCGCGTGCGCGGCGCACCGTCGGTGCGGCCGGAAAATTCCAGCGAAAACGAGGCGATGTTCGGCTCGGTATTGCCGGCCAGCGACATCACCGGGGTTTCGACTTCCAATACGTTGCGGGCGTGGAAGAACTCGCGCACCAGCCGGTTGAACCATGCGCGCAGGCGGATGGCATCCCGCGTGGCGCTGGGCGTCCATGCCGCATCCGCGCCGATGTCGTCGCGCCAGCCGGGGCCGGGTCGAAAGTTCATGCGGTACGCGTCCTGACTCCACGTGGACAGGCGATTGTAGAGCCGGGTATCGCCCGGCTGGCGCGCGCAACAGCGGGGCGGTGCCCCGCTCTACGCATGGGCGGCCAGGAACGCCAACAGCTTCGCCTCGTCCCAGACCTCGATGCCCAGTTCCTCGGCCTTCGCCAGCTTGGAACCCGCGTCTGTGCCCGCCACCACGAAACTGGTCTTCTTCGACACGCTGCCGGCCGCCTTCGCGCCCAACGCTTCGAGCCTGTCCTTGACTTCATCGCGACCCATCGACGCCAGCGTGCCGGTCAGCACCACGGTCTTGCCTTCCAGCGGCCCCACCGCCTGTTCGCCGCGTTCGGGCAGGCGCGCGCGCAGCTCCGCCTGCGCCTGCGCGCATCGCAGCAGCAGGCCGGCGTTGGCATCGTCCTCCAGCCACGCGACCAGCGCGCTGGCGGTATCAGCCGGCAGCCCGGCGGTGACCAGGTTGTGCACGGGTGCGTCCAGCAGCATCTGCGCGTCCGCGAACGCACTGCCGAGCTGGGCCGCACGCACCGGCGTGATCTTCGGGATGTCCAGATCGTCCAGCAGCGTCGCCAGATCCAGCGCTTCGCCCAGCTTCGGATTCGGCGCGTGGGCATCGGTGATGCGCACGCCGCGCGCCAACAGACGATCGATCACCTGCTGGTTGCCGGGCTGGTCGAGGAAGTGGCCGAGCGCGCGCGCCACTTCGCCGCCGATGTCGGGCACGCGCTTGAACAGCGGCCACGGCAGGCGGCGGATCAGTTCGAGATCGCCGAACCACTGCGCCAGCGCCTTGGCCGTGCTCTCGCCGACATGCTCGATGCCGAGCGCGTAGAGGAAGCGCGCCAGTGTGGTGTCGCGGCTGCGGTCGATGGCCTCGATCAGGTTGTCGGCCCACTTGGTCGCCACCTTGCCGGCCTTTACCGTCTCGAGCGTCGAACCCTCGCGCTCATCCGCGCGGCGCTTCATTTCCAGCAGGTCGTCCAGCGTCAACCGGTACAGGTCGGACACGTCCTGCAGATAGCCGAAGTCGGCCAGCGATTCGATGTAGCGCTCGCCGAGGCCGTCGATATCCATCGCGCGGCGCGAGGCGAAATGGAACACCGCCTGCACCCGCTGCGCCGGGCAGCTCAGCTCGCCCGAGCAGCGCCAGACCGCCGCGCCTTCCTCGCGCACGACCTCGGAACCGCAGACCGGGCAGGTCATCGGCATCGACCATGGCTGCGTATCCGGCGGACGTTGATCCAGTTCCACCTTCACCACTTCCGGAATCACGTCACCGGCGCGACGCACGATCACGGTGTCGCCATTGCGCACGTCCAGCCGGGCGACGTGGTCGGCGTTGTGCAACGTCGCGCGGGTGACGGTGACGCCGCCCACCTGCACCGGCCGCATCAGCGCCCACGGCGTCACCGCGCCGGTGCGGCCGACGTTGACCTCGATGGATTCCACCACCGTCGGCTGTTCCTGCGCCGGGAACTTGTGGGCGATGGCCCAGCGCGGCGCGCGCGAGACGAAACCCAGCTCGCGCTGGCCGGCAAGGTCGTCCAGCTTGTAGACCACGCCGTCGATGTCGAACGGCAGGCCATCGCGCGCCTCGCCGATGCGGCGGTAATACGCCAGCACGCCATCGATGCCGCGCACGACATCGGCAAGATCGCTGACCGGGAAGCCCCATGCGCGCAATGTCGCCAGCGTGGCCGAATGGGTGTCGGGCAGCGTGCCGCCCTCGACCAGGCCGATGCCGTAGGCGTAGAAACTCAGCGGCCGCTGCGCGGTGACGCTCGCATCGAGTTGGCGCAGCGAGCCGGCGGCGCCGTTGCGCGGATTCGCCAGCACCTTGCCGCCGTGCAGGCGCGCCTGTTCGTTCCAGCGTTCGAAGTCGGCGCGCGCCATGTAGACCTCGCCGCGCACTTCCAGCACCTTCGGCCAGCCCTCGCCTTCGAGCCGGTGCGGAATGACGGCGATGGTGCGCAGGTTGGCGGTCACGTCCTCGCCGGTCGCGCCGTCGCCGCGGGTCGCGCCCTGCACGAACACGCCGTCTTCGTAGCGCAGGCTGATCGCAAGGCCGTCGAACTTCGGTTCCACCGCGAACACCGGATCGTGCCTGTCCAGCGCCTCTTCGATGCGACGCACGAAGTCGCGCGCTTCCTTGTCGGGATCCTCGCCCGGCTTCGGCTGCGGATTGCTGAAGGCATTGCCCAACGACAGCATCGGCACCGCATGCTCGACCGGAGCGAAGCGGCCGGACGGCGCCGCACCGACCTTGCGGGTGGGCGATTCGGCATCGACCAGCTCCGGATGCGCGCGCTCCAGCGCTTCGAGCTCCCGCACCAGCGCGTCGTACTGCGCATCGGTGATGTCCGGCGCATCCAGCTCGTGGTAGCGCCGGTTGGCGTCCTCGATGCGGCGGCGGAGGTCGATGATGCGGGTGGCGGTATCGGTGGGCATCGATCCTGTTCTTCTCCTCCCCTTGCGAATGCAGGGGGAGGCTGGGAGGGGGTTGCTCCTGGCCTGGAGGCTGGATGCACCAAAGAGCACCCCTCCCCGGCCCTCCCCTGCTTCGCAAGGGAGGGAGGCAAGCTACCAGCGCGTCGTCTTGCCCAGCGGCGGCGCGGCGTTCTGGCGGTCGTAGGCGCGCAGTTCGTCGCGGATGTGCTGGATGCGCTGGCGGCCCAGCGCACTGCGTTCCTCGTCCAGCACCATGCCGTCCAGCAGGTCGGCCATGCGCTGCGCGGCGGGCTCCATCGTCTCCCAAGCGTCCAGCGCCGGCACCGGCGCGGGCAGGGTCAGGAAGAAGGCGATGGCCGGGGTTTCGACCTCGGCGATGCTGGCCATGTCGAAGCTGCCGGGCTTGATGATGTTGGCGACGCTGAAGATCGGGCCCGCGTCGGGGCGGCCATCGACCAGCCGGTGGAACACGTCCATGTAGCCGAAGGTCAGGCCGGCCTTCTCGGCGGCGACCACGATGTCGGGGCCGCGCAGCTTGCTGCCGGCCTTGGCCGCCACGTACAGCGAGATGATGCGGTCGAACTGGTCGCCGGGGCGCTTGCCGAGCTCGCTCTGCGCCGCGCCGCCGCCCAGCGGCAATTCTTCCTGCTCGGCCGTGCCCTCGCCCCAGCTGCCGGCCAGTTGTTCGCCCAGCGACGGTTCCGTGCGGTCGCCCGCATCACGCGCGGTCTCGCGCGGCAGGCGGCGGCCCTGCCCGTCCTTGCGGCTGCGGCCGAAGAAGATGATCGCGCCGAGCAGCAGCGACATCGCCACCGCGATGCCGATCCGGAGCAGGGTCATGTCCGACATCAAGCAGTCTCCATCCTGTTATGCGGCGCCGGCCAGGCGCGCGGCCTCGGCCAGGTCGACGGACACCAGGCGCGATACGCCCGGCTCGCGCATGGTCACGCCCGAGAGCTGCTGCGCGGCTTCCATCGTCGCCTTGTTGTGGGTCACGAACAGGAACTGTACCTGCTCGCTCATCTCGCTGACCATCGCGGTGAAGCGTCCGACGTTGGCTTCGTCCAGCGGCGCGTCCACTTCGTCCAGCAGGCAGAACGGCGCCGGGTTGAGGCGGAAGATCGCGAACACCAGCGCCACCGCGGTCATCGCCTTCTCGCCGCCGGACAGCAGCGAGATGTTGGACACGCGCTTGCCCGGCGGCCGCGCCAGGATCGTCACGCCGGTATCGAGCAGGTCATCGCCGGTGAGTTCCAGGTAGGCGTGGCCGCCGCCGAACAGGCGCGGATACAGCTCCTGCACGCCGGCATTGACGCGGTCGAAGGTGTCCTTGAAGCGGCCGCGGGTCTCGCGGTCGATCTTGCGGATTGCTTCCTCCAGCGTTTCAAGCGCGGAGTTGAGGTCGGCGTCCTGCGCATCCAGGTACTCCTTGCGCTGGGCCGCTTCGGCGTGCTCGGCAATGGCGGCCAGGTTGACCGGTTCAAGGCGGCGCAGCTTCGCGTCCAGTTCGCCGACGACTCGCTCCCAGGCGGCCGCATCCGCGTTTTCCGGCAGCGCGTTGAGCACGTCGTCCATCGCGAAGCCGGCTTCGGCCACGGCGACGGAAAATTGCTCGGCCTTCAGCGCCAGCGCCTGCTGGTCGAGACGGCGCTGGCCGATTCCCTCGCGCTGTTCCAGCGCCTGCGCATCGCGCTGCTGGCGCACCTGTTCGTGCTGGCGCAGTTCGGCATCGACGCCTTCCAGCACCGAGCGTGCCTGCGCCAGCTCGCGGTCGGCGCGCACGCGCTCTTCCAGCGCGGCCTGGCGTTCGGCTTCCAGCGCCTGCACGGGGGCGTCGCCCTCGGCCATCTGCGAAGCGAGGTCGCCGAGCCGGGAATCCAGCTGGCCGCGCTGGCCGCCCATGCGTTCCAGCGCCTGCGCCAGCGCCACCGCCTGCACGCGCTGCGATTCCAGCTTCAGCGCCAGCGCGTGGGCGGCGTCGCGCGATTCGCGGGCGGCGGTGCGGGCGGCCTCGCGCTTGTCGCCGAGATAGCGGCGCTCGTTCTCCAGCGTCTGCCGGGCGGATTCCAGATTGCCCATCCGGCCCAGCGCGTCATCGATGCGGATGCGCGCCTCGGCCGCCTGTTCCTTGTTCGCCTCCAGCGCTTCGCCCAGCTGCGCCAGTTCGGCGTCGATGCGGTCGATGCGGGTGCGCGCACTGTCGAGGCGCCCCTGCTGGCTTTGCAGCTGGCCGGCCAGTTCGGAGACGTTGCGATGGGCTAGGTAGAGCTGGCGCTGCGCGTCCTCGCGCTGCTGCTCGGCGGCCAGGTGGGCGTCGCGCAGCTGGGTCTGCATGGCTTCCAGCTCGCGTTCGCGCAGCATGTGCTGCTCGATCTCGCCGCGCAGCGTCTGGATTTCCTTCTCGCGCAGCAGCGCGCCCTGCTTGGCCGCGCCGGAGCGGGCGATGCGCACCCAGCCATCGCCCAGGCGTTCGCCGCCGCGGGTGATGACGGAGTCGCCTTCGCCCAGCGTTGCCTGCAGCGCGCGCGCATCGGCCAGCGTGTCGGCGGCGTGCAGCCGCGCCAGCAGGCGGCGGATCGCGCGCGGGCCCTGCACCTTCGCGGCCAATGAGGTTCCGGCATACGCCGTGTCGTCGGCCGCGCCGGCCACCAGCGCCAACCGGCCTTCGCCGAGCTCGCCCAGCGCGTCGACCAGCTGCTCCGGCGCATCCACGATGACCGCTTCGATCAGCTGGCCCAGCGCGGCTTCCACCGCGTTTTCCCAGCCGGCGTCGACCTGCAGGCGCTCACCCACGCGCGCGGCGTCGTTCAGGCCCTGCGCTTCCAGCCACTGCTTGGCCGCGCCCTTTTCCTGCCCCAGCGCTGCCGCCTGCAGGGTTTCCAGCGAAGCCAGCCGGCCGCGCGCGGCCTGCGCCTGCTTGCGCAGCTCGGCCAGTTCGGACTGGGCGGCGCGCTGGCGCTCCTGCACGTCGCCGCTGGCCTGTTTGCGGGTTTCCACTTCGCCGGTCAGCGACTCCAGCGATTCCTTCTGCGTCTCGTGCTGGAGTTGCAACTGTTCGAAGGCATCGGCCAGCGTGTCGAGGTCGAGGCCGGCGCGTTCCTCGCGCAGCTGCTGGCGACGGCGGTCGGCGTCCAGGATCTGTCGATCCAGGTGTTCGATGCGGGTACGCTCGACGTCGCCAGCGCGCGCGGCTTCGGCCTGCTCGCGACTGTGCGTGTCCCAGCGCTGCTGCCAGTCGGCCAGCCGGGCTTCGACATCGCGCAACGCATCCTGGCGCAGCAGGTCTTCTTCCTGCAGCAGCTCGAGCCTGGGTTCCGCCTCGGCCAGCGCCTCGCGCAGCACGTCGAGCTTCTGCTCGTCGCCGCTGATGTGGCTGCCGAGTTCGGCCAGCGCCGCCTGCGCTTCGTCGCGCGCGCGCTGCAGGCGCACCGACAGCTCGCGCTGGTGGGAAATCTGCTGTTCCACGCGAGCCAGCGTGCTGCCGACCTGGTAGACCGCGCCCTGCGCCGCATTGAGCGCGTCGCTGGCGGCCTCGCGGCGCTCGCGCCCGGTTTCCAGCTCGCTCTCGGCGTGGCGCTGCTCGGCGATCAACTGCTCCAGCCGGGTTTCCTCGCGCGCCAGCTTTTCGCGCAGCCCTTGCAGGCGGCCGTCCAGCGCGCGGAACTCCAGCGCCTTCCATTCGGCGTCCTTGACCTTCCGCTCGGCCTGGATCGCGGTGTACTGCTCGGCCTGCTTCGCCTGCCGGGCCAGGTGCTGGAGCTGCTTGCCCACTTCCTCGCGCAAGTCGTTGAGGCGATCCAGATTCTCGCGGGTGTGGCGGATGCGGGTCTCGGTTTCCTTGCGGCGCTCCTTGTATTTGGAGATGCCGGCCGCTTCCTCCAGATAGACGCGCAGTTCCTCGGGCTTGGCCTCGATGACCTGCGAAATCATGCCCTGCTCGATGATCGAGTAGCTGCGCGGGCCCAGGCCGGTGCCGAGGAACAGATCGGTGATGTCGCGACGGCGACACTTGCCGCCGTTGAGGTAGTAGGCGCTCTGGCCGTCGCGGCTGACCATGCGCTTGACCGAGATTTCGTTGAACGCCGCGTATTCGCCGGTGATGGTGTGGTCGCTGTTGTCGAACACCAGCTCGACGCTGGCCTGCGACACCGGCTTGCGCGCCGAGCTGCCGGAGAAGATCACGTCGGTCAGCGAATCGCCGCGCAGGCGGCTGGCCGCGCTCTCGCCCATCACCCAGCGGATCGCGTCGATGATGTTGGACTTGCCGCAGCCGTTCGGGCCGACGATGCCGGTCATGTTGGTCGGCAGGTGCAGCGTGGTCGGATCGACGAAGGACTTGAAGCCGGACAGCTTGATGGTGGACAGGCGCATGCGCGTC
>JAANMX010004768.1_pt1 | contig 10340 bp, 9 predicted proteins | sample 7279681 | NCBI WGS metagenome assembly JAANMX01 (sample SAMN14094542, study PRJNA606508) | bioreactor metagenome | isolation source: A lab-scale SPAN reactor treating ammonium-rich wastewater day 351 | place: Ireland: Galway | collected 2018-01-01
CAAAAGACCGCTCCGACGTTTCCATCGACGCCCAGCGTCGAGAACTCCAATCCCTGGCTCAGGCGCGTGACATTATCATCGTCGGAGAATATTCCGCGCTCGACAAAGAGCGGAACACTCTGGAGATCTACCGGGGCACCAAAGGCGGACGACCCCGCAGCATTCCCATCGATACTGAATACAAGAAGGAGGTATTCGAGTGGGCGAGGAAGGTTGCCTCAACCGGTAAGAGCGGACGCGTTCGCTGGCCCGATCTGACATGGTCCCAGGCGAGGCGCCGTTACTATTACCTCCTCGCGGAGAAGCTCGGGATCAATAAGAAGGAGAAGGGCGTGAGCTCCCACGGCCTGCGCCACGGTTTCGCCCAGCAGGAATATGGCGACATCACGGGCATGCCTACTCCTATCCAGGGCGCCGATCCTGCTCAGGTTGACATCGTGCGTCACGACGCAGCGAACATCACTGTGGCCAAAGAACTCGGTCACGGCCGCACCAGCGTAACGGCTTCCTACTATGGCAGCCATGGCCATTCGCTGCGCAGAAACAAGACCTCAGGCGACTTTGACGTATGAGTCATTGCAGGAAAAACGAGACGACGAGACTACCCTCTATTCAGTACAAGGAGATGGAAAGTGAGTTTTAAACGTGAGCGCAGCATTCTCAGGATGAAGGATGTTGAGAAGGTAACCGGTCTTTCCCGGAGTACCATCTACCAGAAGGTAGCGAACGACCAGTTTCCGAAGCAAATCAAACTGGGGGAGCGCGCTGCAGGATGGCTATCGGATGAGGTGATCGGCTGGCTGAATAGCCAGATCACGATGTCCCGTTCCGAGCAGGGGTTTTGAACTAACTGATGCAGGTCTTCGTTTCGCCGAAGTTTTATTCTCAGAACTGACCCCGGCATACATAAGGTGCCGGGGTCAGCTGGAAAATAGAAAGCTATCGCAGGCTACCGCAAGCCCTGTTAAATTGGCCATTATGAACAACCGCAAACCCCTGCTTACTATCATCAACGGTGAGCGCCATCAACTAGAGCAAGAGTTAATAAAGCTTGTCCTGTCCCCTTATCCCACACCCAAAGCAGAATTCAGCTATCTAATGTCACTTCTTCAACCAAACGACGTTTTACTTGAGATCGTTCCTCCCGAGGAAAACCACTAGCGATTTGAGCACCTGCTACTCGGCAATACGGCCATTGGTACTCTCAGATACCAACTGCCGCAACCAGTCGGTCAACGGTCGTAGCCCTGGAATTCTGGCCGAGCGACCGCTTAGCACTCAGGCTAATACCGCCCCCGACCCGGTGCAGATTCTCTCAGCGGCCAGCCCTTGCGCCGGATCATCGCCCAGTAACGGACGTTCGAGGTTGGTGATAATGTCATAAACTCCGCGAAGCGAGCATACTTGCTAATCGAAGCCGTCACGATGCGTTAGCCAGCGCTATATGACCGCTATCAGGATCAGGGCTGATTGATTGGGGAAACGCCGTGGGACTTTTTGAGACGTGGTGCGAGTCAACCAAAGAAAAGGACAAGCGCAAGCGTTACTGGACCTATGTCGAGAAGGATGGCGGCCGCGACGAGATCCGCGATGGCCTCGTCATGACCATCCGCTCGCACTACGATCGACTCGAACGCATCGCCGAGGATGTGAAGCGACTCGGATACGAGGTCGCCAGTAAAGTCCTCAAGGCCGCAATGCCTCAAACGGCCAAAGGCCGCTCAGGCGATCTCGGCGAGATTCTCGCGACTGAGTTGGTTGAGGAAGAAATCGGCCTCCGCGTGCCCGTGCGTCGCCTTCGCTACAAGGACGGCCGCAACATGGCCATGCGCGGAGACGACTTCATCGGCGCCGGATACGATGGGGCAGGCGAGAAGCTCTGGCTCCTGAAAGGCGAGGCCAAAAGCAACAAGGTACTCAGCAAGGCCACGGTCGAGAGCGCCCGCAAAGTGCTTAACCGCGACAATGGCCATTGCACGCCAGACTCCCTGCTGTTCGTCGCCAACCGCCTGTTGGAGAGCAATGACCACAATGACAACAAACTGGGCCGTAGCCTGCGCGACGAGGTCGGCTTGAAGTTGCTGCGCGCTGATCGCATCGACCACATGCTCTTCACACTTTCGGGCAATGGCCCCCACGCCTCGCTGAAGGAAGACCTCGAAGCGACCGGGACGGATCGGGACCATTACGTCGTAAACATCCACGTCGAAGACCACCAAGATTTCATCGCGACTATGTACCAAAAGGCAGAAGAACTTGGAGACGACTGACGAGCTGACCGCGTTCCTGACGGCCGCGACCGTCGACGGGATCCTTGGGCGCCTCCTCTATCGCGGCGCGGCCTGGTCGCTCATGCGTGAGGAGGGTGTGCTGCCGCCGAACTCACCACCCCTTGGCGCGACAATTGAAACCGATCTCGCTGAACACGGCTTCGCCCTGCTCCGAGGCGCGATGGCGCTACGCGCTCAGGCAGGCGCTTCGGAGCTGACCAGCAAGGCCTTCGAGCGTGCCGCCAACGCATTTGAAGCCCTAGTGCGCAACGGTGACCCCGAGGCACCTGATCGCGGGTTCCGCCGCACCATTGCCGCCGCTGCCTATCATCTTGCTGGCTTCTCGGCCGTTGCCTATTCACTCTTCAACGAGACGGGGGACGACCTCAACACCTCGCCGGGAGAAACGGCGATCCGCCATCTGATTCTGCGAGATCTCAACCAATTGCGCGGCTTCGTTCGCGAATGGCTCAGCGACGAAGCTCATGGCGACGAACAGATCGCGGAGGCACTGCAGGACGACAACATTGATGTCGACGAGGCGTTGTCGACCATCCTCAACACGACGATCTGCCGGGCCTTGGCGTTTTTCGACTTCGCGCTTGAGACGGGTGAATCCGAGCCGATTGAAAGCGCACAGGCCTTACTCGCCACTGCAGTCAGCCTGGCAGACAATGCCGAGAATGTTCCAATGTGGTGGATATCGAACCTCTGCCGTAACCTGATCGACGACCTGTGGCAGCACTCGCTGCACCTGAACCTGCCGACCGAGCCGCCCGAGGGTACGGAGGAAATATATCCAGACCTGCGGCGGCTGTTCATCGCCTCGCTCTATGCCCGCAAGACCTCAGAGGTTGAGCTGTGGCCCTCGCAGCTCAAAGCCGCCCAGCGCTCTACGGACATCAGGGACGACTTGGTCGTCGCCCTGCCCACAAGCGCGGGCAAGACGCGGGTGGCCGAGATCGCAACACTGATGACTTTGTCCTCTGCGCGCCGGGTTCTGATCATCACGCCGCTGCGCGCCTTGTCCGCTCAGACCGAGAGATCCTTTAGAAAGACCTTTGCGCCACTCGGCTTTAGCGTCTCGTCGCTCTACGGCGCCAGTGGCCTTTCGGCCGGTGATGAAGACGCTCTGCGCGCCCGCGAGATCATCATTGCAACGCCCGAAAAACTCGACTTCGCACTGAGAAGCGACCCTTCGCTGATTGACGATGTCGGCCTAATCGTCCTCGACGAGGGCCACATGATCGGTCCGAGTGAGCGCGAAATCCGCTACGAGACACTCGTGCAACGCCTTCTTCGGCGCGCGGACGCGGTAGAACGCCGGATCGTCTGTCTTTCCGCGATCCTGCCGAGCGGCGACGAACTCGACGACCTCACCACCTGGATTCGTTCCGACGAACCGGGTGAGCCGGTGCGCTCCGACTGGCGTCCCACTCGCCAGCGCTTCGGCGCGCTCACTTGGCGCGGTAAGGGCGCGCTGCTCCGGCTCGATCTCGATGACGATGGCCCCTTCCTCGATAGATTCGTCGTGGAGAAACCAGCGCTTGGGAAGGAGAAGAAGCCCTATCCACGCAAGAACTCGCACCTAGCTTTGTTTGCAGCGTGGGAGTTCGCGAGCCAGGGCAAGCGCACCTTGATCTTCTCTACTCAGGCGAACTGGGTCGATAGTTACGGCAAACAGATCGTGGACCTCTGCAAGCGCGGCTATCTGGACTCGTTGCTAGATGACGAAGCGTCGATCGCCCGTGCCTTGGAGATCGGCAAGGAATGGCTAGGGGAGGATCATCCCGCCGTGGTCAGCTTGAAGGTAGGTGTCGCCATCCACCATGGCCGGCTGCCGAGCCAGTTCCTACGCGAACTGGAACTCCTCCTGTCCGAGGGAGTGCTGAAGGTCATCGTCGCATCGCCCACGCTCGCCCAAGGCCTCAACATCAATGCGGCCGTTCTGCTGGTACCCGCGCTCTATCGGGCGGGCGAGAAGATCAAAGGCGAGGAGTTCGCCAACGTCGCCGGCCGAGCGGGTCGAGCCTTCGTTGATGTCGAAGGGCTGATTGTCCATGCCATGTTCGACCGGATCGACTGGCGAAACCGCGAATGGCGCGAGTTAGTCACCTCCGCAAAAGCCCGAACTCTGAAGAGCGGCCTCATCCAGATCGTCGCCGAAATCCTTAAGCGCTTGTCGCGAGAGGGCGTCCTGAATCGCCACGACGCCTGGGAATATCTCGCCAACGCCCGCGAGGCCTGGAGATCACCCAAAGAAGAAGCCGAGGTGGCCGAACGGCTGGCCGCCGCCACGGAATACGACGCTGACGGCGATGACGATGACGATGATGAAGACGACGCGGACGGCGAGGAGGAAACCATCGACGAGGAGCCGCTGTCTCAACTCGTCGAACGCCTCGACGCGACCGTGTTTGGCCTGATCGAAGCGCTGGACGCCGATCGCTCCGATCTACCCAACCTCCTGGACGAAGCACTCAAGGGGTCGCTCTGGGCCCGGCAGATCGCCCGCGAGAACGAGAATGTCGCCCCCCTGCACAAGAAAGTTTTCGAAGCACGCGCCGACCTCATTTGGAAGACCACTACGGCGCAAGCGAGGCGCGGGCATTTCGCCATGGGCGTCGGGCTCGAAGCGGGCCTCACCATCGACGCCATGGCCGACAAGCTGGCCGAACTGCTTGACCGGGCAGACGAGGCGGCACTGAGTGGGGATATCGACGAACTCGTCGACGCGCTCTGCGGACTCGGCGAACGTCTGCTGTTCATGCGGCCCTTCATCCCGGATAAGGCACACGCGCTCCCGGCGAACTGGAAGGTCATCCTACGCAGTTGGGTATCAGGCGAAGAGGTCTCCAAGATCGGGTCGCAGAACATGCGTGCTGTCGAAGAGGCTTTTACCTATCGCTTGGTCTGGGCGTTGGAAGCCATCCGCACCCGCCGCATGTCCCTAGGCTGGTCGCCTGAGATTGTGGCGGGCGGCGCTGCGGCGGCAGTCGAAACCGGCGTCCCGCGACTCATGATGGCAATGCTGATCCGCGCAGGCTTGCCGTCTCGGCGTGCGGCTATGGCGGCCATCGAGGACACCGAGTCTGTCTTCGTCACCCCGGCGGAGATGCGGGCCTGGCTCGAATCCGACGAGATCATTGTCTACACCGACTCTAGCGATTGGCCGACGCCCGACACCGCCGCGCTATGGGCCCGATTCCGAACCGAGGCCCTAAACGGCGGCATCCAGAAATGGTCGGTCGAACGCTACAAGCGCCTTCTCGACATCGAGGCCGTCCCGCCCGCCGGCCTCTACCGGATCGTCACCAATGATGGAGGCGGACGGACCTGGCTGGAAACCCCCGACCACCAACGGATCGCCGCCTTCAAGATGCCTGCGGTCGATCCCAAGCCCAGCCTCTTCTCGGGCCGGCTGCCAGGAAATAGTAGGCTCGTGGAAGCCTTGCGCGTCGGCCGCGGAAAACTGCGCTGGCCGCCCGCCGATGCGTAAATGGGAACCGCAGACATGCTCTATGTCTGGAGCGGCGACCAGAAGCGCCCAGCGGTTTATATCCTTCCCAGGTTGTCAGATGATTGACCGCATCTACTGCAAAGGCGAACCCAACAATGACTGATCAAGATACTGTCCCTCGAAAGGCGCTCTTCATCTCACATGCATCCCCTGAAGATAATCATTTCGTGCGCTGGCTGGGTGCAAAGCTTTCTGCCATGGGATACGAGGTTTGGGCTGACGTCATGCACCTGCATGGCGGCATTGATTGGGCACGGGAACTCGAGACGGCTCTGCGAAAGCGTGCGATCAAGATGCTTTTGGTCTGTACTGCCGGGGGCATCGAGAAGCAAGGTGTCCGAAACGAAATTGAGATTGCAGTTGGCCTCGCCCGGCAACTCGGAGACTATGCCTTTATCATCCCGCTGCGATTGGAGCCCTATGAATCTCCTTTCCGAATTGCTCAAGCACAATACATCGACTTCAAGAGCAGTTGGGCCCGCGGACTGTCAGAGTTGACCGAGCTCTTACGTGAAAAGGAAATTCCGTGTGGAAAGCCTGGGGCCATGCAGACTTGGCTTGATACACATGCTGAAGGTTGCGCTCGCCTACAATCGAAACCTGATCCATTGGTTTCCAATTGGCTTGAGATTCAGAGCCACCCCAAGCTGGTTCATTATTGTGAGCCTCCGGTTGGTTCGTCGTTGGAACGGTTCCAACATAGACAGTCGCACGCATGGCCGACGGTTCCTCATCGTGGCGGCGTAGTTACCTTCGCCAAGCCGGATGGTGCTGGCCACATGGGGATAGATATTCCGGGAAAGGTAGTGGCCTCCATCGATACAGATATGTTCTTGAACGAGGGCTGGTCTGACTATGGAATCGAAGCTTTCCAGGCACGCAACATGTATACCGACATCGGCTCTCAAGCCTTTGACAGGTACTGCGTTGGGCGGGGTCTGCAGGGATACCTAGGCTCCGCAAAGAGGCTGAGCTGGTGGGGCGACATCAAGACAGCCCCTTTGGATAAAGTGAAATTCGACTGGGGATACCGAAGAGGCGCCCGACAAATCATCGGGCACTCAGAAAAGCGCCGAGTCCATTGGCACTACGCAATCAATGCTCAGCTTCGGACCAACCCGATGCGGCATCTTCGCATCGCTGCGCGCTTGGTCTTTAGCGAGAACGGCCTGGACGCTATCAAGGACAAGCGTCGCGCTCATTCGTTGCGACGGTCGCTTGCAAAAGGCTGGCGAAATGCGCGGTGGCGCGACATGCTTTGCGCCTATCTATGGTGGCTTTCTGACGATAAGCACTTGTTGAAGTTTGCCGTGGGTGATGGTGCCTTTATCTCAGCACGTATCCCACCGATGCAATTCGGTTGTCCGGTAAGTGTTGACGAGACCGGGGAAGAGATCATGGACGAAGATGACCCAGACGTTCCGGTAGGAGAGTGGGATGATGAAGTTCAAGGCGAGGAAGCAGAATGAGCCGCCCAGAGGTCACCTACATCCCTGAGCCCACCCTCTCGTTTCGATATGGCCAACAATTGGAATACTCGCGTGACGGCCTATACCTTTATGGCCCCGTAGATGCCGTTGAAACGCCCAGACAGATTCGCTATGGATTCATCGGAACCAAGGCCGGACTAGAACGCTTCGAGCGATGGGCCAAGCAAGTTTCTTCCTTCATTGCCACTCCATTGCCACGACGTGGAGCAAAGGCCTTGGAGCCGCATCACGTGCCGTTTCCTGGCTTTTCAGAGGCCTTTAACGCCATCTGGTCGGCGAAGCCATTTCGGGTCATTTCGGACATCGATGAAAAAGACCTCCACCAGCGCATTCATATCGCCAACCGGCACGAAGCCATTAAGGCTGTCGTTGACGTTTTTGTCGAACGGTTGATCGCGGAGCAAAAGCGAAACGAGGATCCACCCAACTTCTGGTATGTGGTCGTTCCGGAGTTCATTTATGAACTTGGGCGTCCCATGTCGACCGTGCCGAAAGCCGAAAGGGTTGAAGGTAAGGTAACGCTTAAGGAGCGCGATGCGCTGAAGTTAGCCACACAGCCGACCTTGTTCGGCCTCGATGAACAAGAGGCTGAGGTTTACAAGTACGAGAAGAACTTCCGGCGCCAACTCAAGGCGCGGCTACTTGACCATCAGGTGGTCACCCAGATCGTTCGCGAGAGCACGCTTACCCCGAATGATTTCTTGAAGGCCAATGGCGAGCCGAAGCGCCGAGTTGAGGATCCGGCAACCATTGCCTGGAAGCTTTGCTCCGGCTCCTACTACAAGAGTGGTGGGCGTCCCTGGCAGATAGCCAACATGCGTCCCGGGGTTTGTTACGTCGGTCTTGTCTATAAGCGACAAGACCAAGGCGGCACCTCTCGCCACTCGGTATGTGCTGCACAGATGTTCTTGTCCGACGGGGAGGGCGTCGTTTTCCGGGGCGCTCTCGGACCTTGGTTCCATCCTGATACAAAGCAATTCCACCTCGACCAGGTTGCTGCCGCCCGTCTCATCGGTACGGTTCTCAATGAGTACAAGAATCGACACGGGGAGGATCCTAAGGAACTCTTCATCCACGCCAGGTCGTCGTTTAATGACGATGAGTGGACGGGTTTCCAAGAGCCATGCCAAGGCACCTCTACGAATGTAGTCGGGGTCCAGATCGCCGACGCCTGGGACCAGTTAAAGCTATTCCGCCCTGGAGCCTATCCGGTCATTCGGGGTAGTGCGATGATCACGGGCGAAAGATCGGGTTTCTTGTGGACATCAGGCTTCGTCCCTAGGCTGGGAACCTATATGGGCCCTGACACGCCGAATCCCTTGCAGGTCAGTATCCGACGAGGAGATGCTCTGCTCAAAGTTGTGATGAGCGATGTGCTGGCTCTCACGAAAATAAACTTCAACACCTGTTTGTTCAATGATCGGGAACCTGTAACTATTCGATTCGCTGACGCAATCGGCGACATACTGATAGCCGCTCCACTAGAGGGCGAACCGATGCTGCCCTTCAAATTCTACATTTAGCACGTTGGTCACTGCGTTAGCATCACTGCCACTTCAGTACCTGCGAACTCCTGCTCATCTGCTGATAGCGGGCTGAGTACCGCGAACAAGTAAAAGGCAGCAATAGCCGATGATCTACCCTTCCCTCTGTGGGTATGCTGTCAGGTAAGGCTTAACTCCCGAATTAGGCCCCGTTCATTTTCTTCCTCATTCCGCGCAGTTATTAATAATCCAAAACAGCACGGGTCATCTCTGTAGCCTTGGTCAGGCTTGTTGAAAAAGGAGATGACATGAATATCGAAACTTTTCACCAGCCGTCAGCGATCGCGCTCTCGATGACGGACTGGCAGTTCATCGTGGGCTGCCTGCTGGGCGCGGGTGTTGGCATCACGCTCAGCAGGAGCGGGATCATGCTGACCGATCCGAAGACACGCTGGCTCTTCATTTCGCTCATGGTTGGCTTCGCCAGCCTGTGGGGAATCGTCTGCAGCTATTTCAACGGTTGATCGGAGTGAAAAGCATGTTTGAACCGCTTTTCTACTACGGAACCGGCGTCGTTTCATTTTGGGGCGCTGTGGTGTTCATCGCGGGATGGGTGATTCTGCAAATGCCAACCGAGGATGACGAGGACGATGAATAAGAACAAGGGCCGTCCAATTCCGGGAATGACAGCCAAGGCCAAGGGAACAATGCTGGGGGCGCTACTGGTTATGCTGGCATCAAACCCTCCTGCCAGGGAAGAAGCCCAGCCGGACAGGCCAGGCTCGTCTCATCGAGTGGAAATGGCTGTTGTCGGTTGCCAATTCCCTGGCTCGGAGTTTCAGCCAGTGGATGTCCGGCCGGCCGAGATCGACATCAAGGGATCAAAGGTGGTTACCCTCTGGCGCAGCCAGTTTCTGGACGACTAATCGTCTGCTATCGAAATTCAATACATTTGGGGAAAACATGAACTCTATGCTGAAGAAACTCTGCATCGCAACTCTTTGTCTTGCTTCCTTCGGTGCCTTTGCGCAAGGCACTCCTGCCCTCGAAGTCAGGTGCGGAAAATACCTGACGGCCGCACCGAAGGATAAGGCGGAACTGGACGGAATAATCATTGGATACTTTCATGGCTACAGCCAGGGCGTCGCAGTGGGAAGTAACAACGACAGGCGAGCGCTGACGTTACGAGGCGCTTCCACCAAGGACATGTTTCTGTTCGTCCAACTCTATTGCCGCAACCATCCTGAGGCGATGATTCAGGGACCGCTGCTGACCTACATCATTGCCGCAGATAGTGACAGCCTGGATGCCTTGCGGATGCTCAAGTGAAAATTATGTGTGTGGGGGGGCAAGGGGGCGAAAATTCACACCCGGATTCACACCCAGGCACAAAATCGCCGATTCGGAAAAAGAAGAGAAACGTCGGAAAGCCGCGCCAGTACTGGCTTTCCGGGATATGTGGGTGGAAAGGCTGCGCTCATCAGCCAGTAGCGCATAGGCCGCTCCGCAAAAACAAAGCGCGGAATATTCCGCGCTTTTGAAGGGATCCCCCGCCTGTGCCGCTAGGCCGGCATCC
>JAANMX010004771.1_pt1 | contig 10333 bp, 6 predicted proteins | sample 7279681 | NCBI WGS metagenome assembly JAANMX01 (sample SAMN14094542, study PRJNA606508) | bioreactor metagenome | isolation source: A lab-scale SPAN reactor treating ammonium-rich wastewater day 351 | place: Ireland: Galway | collected 2018-01-01
TGGAGGAGGCGGCGCGGCGGGGTCGGGCGGTGCTGGGCGACGATCACTACGAGTTGGCCGACGTGCTGTCGAACCTGGCTGGCGTGCTGCACCTGATGGGTCGCTCCGAGGAGGCGGCGCCGCTGCTGGCCGATGCGTTGCGGATCACGCGCCTGCGGCTCGGTGAGGATGACTCGGAGACGATTCTGTGCGCGAACAACCTGGCGGCCGCGCTGGAGAAGACGGGCGAGCACGAGCGTGCCGAGGCGCTGTACCGCGACGCGATGGAGCGGTCGGTGCGTGTGCTGGGGGAGGCGCATGAGACGACGCTCTCGGTGATGGGCAACTTCGCGTTGTTCCTCTCGGAGACGGGCCGGACGGAAGAGTCGCTGGCGCTGGGCGAGCGCACGCTATCGGCGACGGAGGCGGCGCTCGGTTCGTCGAGTGTGGGCGTGCTGGTGAGTGCGTACAACCTGGCGGGGGCGTACCAGGGCGCGGGTCGGTTCGCGCGGGCGGTGGAGTTGTACGAGCGGTGTGTGACGATGCTGCCCGCGCTGCCGCCGGGGCACTGGATGGTCGGCGTGGTGGAGGGGGGGTACGGGGCGTGCCTGACGGCGATGGGGAGGTTCGACGAAGCGGAGCCGAGATTGCTGGAGTCGCACCGCGTGCTGCTGGCCGCGCTGGGGGCGGGCCACGAGCGGACCCGCACGGCGGTGGAGAGGTTGATCGCGCTGTACGAGGGCGCGGGGCGTGAGGAGGAAGCGGCGCGTTGGCGTTCGAGCGAGCCGCCGCCGTGAGGTTTGCGGCGTGAACGCCGGGGCGCGGTCTACTGGTCGTGCCCCGTGAAGTCGGGCATGGCGTGGCCGGCGTCGGTGAGGGTGCGTTCGCGGCGGGCGAGTTCGAGGTCGTGCTCGACCATGCGGCGGACGAGTTCGTCGAAGGTGGTGGTGGGCGACCAGCCGAGGCGGGCGCGGGCCTTGGTCGCGTCGCCCAGCAGCAGGTCTACCTCTGCGGGTCGGAGGTAACGCGGGTCGAAGGCGACGTGGGCCTTCCAGTCGAGTCCGACGTGCGAGAAGGCGGCCTCGGCGAAATCGCGGACGGAGCGGGTTTCGCCGGTGGCGATGACGTAGTCGTCCGGCTCGTCCTGCTGGAGCATGGTCCACATCATGCGGACGTAGTCGCCGGCGTATCCCCAGTCGCGCTTGGAGTCGAGGTTGCCGAGGTAGACCTTGTCCTGGAGGCCCATGCGGATGCGTCCGACGGCGCGGGTGATCTTTCGGGTGACGAAGGTTTCGCCGCGCCGTTCGGATTCGTGGTTGAAGAGGATGCCGCAGGAGGCGTGCAGGCCGTAGGACTCGCGGTAGTTCACGGTGGCGTAGTGGGCCATGACCTTGGCGCAGGCGTACGGGGAGCGGGGGCGGAAGGGGGTGGTCTCGGACTGTGGGGTCTCGACGGCGAGGCCGTACTGCTCGCTGGAACTGGCCTGGTAGTAGCGGACCTGCCGCCCGGTGCGTTGCTGGTGGTCGCGGACGGCTTCGAGGAGGCGGAGCGCACCGAGTGCGACGGCGTCGGCGGTGTAGATGGGGAGGTCGAAGGAGACGCGGACGTGGCTCTGCGCGCCGAGGTTGTAGACCTCGTCGGGCTTGGTCTGGTCGAGGAGCTTGGCGAGGGAGTTGGCGTCGCAGAGGTCTCCGTAGTGGAGGAAGAGGCGCGTGCCCTTGTGGTGGGGGTCCTGGTAGACGTGGTCGATGCGTCCCGTGTTGAAACTGCTGGCGCGCCGGATGATGCCGTGGACCTCGTAGCCCTTGGCGAGGAGGAACTCGGCGAGGAAGGAGCCGTCCTGTCCCGTGATCCCCGTGATGAGCGCCCGTTTCGGCGTCTGGGCCATGGTGCGGTCTCCGGCGTCGTCGGGGATGGTATCGGTCGCGTGCGGTGCGGCAGTGGAGCGCGGGGTTCGGATTCCGGGGCGAGCGGCGGGAGAGCGCCTTAGCCGCCGACGAGCGCGGCGAGTTCGGCGTTGTCGGCGTCGAGTTGCTCTGGTCGGGCGTGCTGCCGGAGCAAGAGCAGGGCGTGATCGCGCGCGTCGCCGCCCTGGGGCACGGTGCGGCGGGCGACGAACCAGAGGGCGTCGCGGGCCGCGCCGTCGGCGGCGTCTTCGGGGGCGAGGCGGGCGTAGAGGTCGAGGAAGGCGGCGTCCGCGCCGGCGCGGAAGACGGGATAGAGCGCGTGGCGCGCGAAGGCGGGCGTGACGGCTTCGCGCTTCTCGGCGAGGAGTGCGCCGGCGAGCCTCGCGGCCTCGGCGTCGCGCCCCGAGAGCGAGAGGGAGCGGACGAGCGCCTCGAAGTCCGTCTTGCTCGCGGCTCGCCTGGTCGTCTCGGCGAGGTCTTCCTCGCCGTCGAGCGGCAGAGGTTCGTCGAGGCGTCGCGCGGGCGGGCCGAGGGTGATGAGCGGATCGCCGATGACGGCGACGCGCCAGATCGGCGTGCCCTCGTGGCGCACGGCGGCGGCCCAGGGCGCGCCCGCGACGAGGCGTTTGGCGACGGCGGGGGTGGGTACGAAGGCCGAGAGCGTCGGCTCCTGCACGGAGCCGCAGTAGGCGTAGGCGCCGCGTTCGAGCCAGCGTGCGCCGACGGTGGTGCGGTTACGCGGCGCATTGGCGGACCAGGAGTGGACCATGTGGACGATGGCGGGGACGCCGAGCACGGGCACGTCGCCCGCGTGCGCCCTGCCGGGCGAGAGGTCGAACCAGTCGCGGTTTCCCTTCGAGTTGAGCAGCACGATGCCCGCGTCGATGGCGCGGAGCGAGCGTGCCCGCCAGTCGGCCAAGCCCTGGCGTGGCGCATCGTCGAGGGTGACACGCAGTCCGGCCTCGCGCAGCACGGCGGCGGCCTCCGTGCCGTCGTAGTGCGACCACGGCGCCTCGTGGGGGTAGGTGTCGAACACCCATGCGCTCGCGGGTCGGAGGAAGAGCGAGCACATCGCGCGGTAGGCGGCCTCGGCCTCGGTCCCGAAGAGCTGCGACGCCCAGGCCCATCGCTCGCCCGCGCTCGCGCCGATCGCGGGGCGGCCGACGCGGTCGGTCGTGGCGACGAACTCGCGTTCGGTGGTCTCGATCTTGACGGCGGCGTTGAGGCAGAGGGCGACGGCGTCGAGGTCGTCGCCCAGGGTGCGCCACGAGAGGCCGGTGGCGTCGCAGGCGCGTTCGATCTCGGCGCAGAGCGCGTCGGCGTCGGTGCGCGAGATCGTGCCGCTGACGTTGCGCCGTTCGAGCGTTACCCATGCGATCGGGAGGGCGCGTCCGGCGGCGAGGGCGAGCGCGGCGGTCCAGGCGGGGTCCGCGCCGTCGGCGACCACCACGCCTGGAGGGACGTGGTGGTGCGCGCGCCAGAAGTCGATCAGCGACGCTGGATCGCCGTCGTGCCCCCACGCGGCGGCGACGGCGCGCTCGACGGCGTCGCGCCGCGCGTCGCCGCGGGCGGCGCGATCGCCGCCCGACCAGCGCACGACGCGCCGCGGCTCGAAGGCGCGCACGAATCGGGCGATGTCCTCGCCCGCCTGCCAGGAGCCGTCGTCGATGAGCACGGGATAGCGGCCATCGGGCTTCCATGCGGCGATGGCCGCGAGGTACGACGCGCCGTCGGGGACGATGACGACGTCTGGGATGACGGGCGCGTTGGCGCGGACGAGTTCGGCGCGCCGGCCGAGCCGGACCTGCGGCGGCAGGTCGGGTTGCAAGGCGGCGGGATCGGGCTGGCCGATCGTGGTGGCGAGGGAGGCCGCGATGGTCGCGAGGGTGTTCATCGTCTGAATGTACCCGCGCGCGTGTTTCGCGGTCGCGGGTGTCGGGCGAAGGGGTGCGGAACGCGGGGGGGACGCCCGATCCATAGACTCGACGCGATGGCGAGCCTGACGAGGGACGAGTTCGTTTCGCTGGTGCGTTCGGAGCGTTCGGCGACGCCGGGCGTCACGCTTGCGGTGCCGGTCGGGGTTCGGCTGCTCTCGGACCAGTTGACGCCGGTGCTGGCGTACCGTCGGCTGGTCGCGCCGGACGAGCGGACCGCGCCGTCGTTCCTGCTGGAATCGGTCGAGGGGGGGGAGCGGCAGGGGCGGTACTCGATCCTGGGCGCGCGGCCCGCGCTGGAGGTGGTGGCGCGCCGGTTCCGCGTGCGCATCAGCGACCACGCGACGGGTCGGGTCGAGGAGGGAGAAGTAGCGAACCCGCTGCTGGCGCCGCGAGGGATCACCGCGGGCGTGCGGCTGGTGCGTCCGCCCTCGGGGGCGCGCCCCGCGCTGCCGATGTGCCCGCTGGGGGGGTGGTTCGGGTACGCGTCGTATGACACGGTGCGGTACGCCGAGCCGGAGAAGCTTCCGTTCGGGCACGCGCCGCCGGACGACCGTGGCCTGCCGGAGATGCATTTCGGGCTGTACGACGGCGTGGTGGCGTTCGACCACGTGGACAAGCTGGTCCACGTCGTGCGGCTGGCGATGCTCGCGCCGGGCGACGAGGCGGGGGAGGCGTACGACCGCGCGGTGGCGGCGATCGAGGCTCGCATCGCGGAGATCGAGCGGCACAGCAAGCCGCTGCCCGCGGGGCGCGTCGAGCGCGAGGGCGTGCCCGCGCCGCTGCGTTCGAACGTCACGCGCGAGCAGCACGCGGCGATGGTCGAGCGTGCGTTGGAGCACATCCGCGCGGGGGACATCTTCCAGGTCGTGATCGGGCAGCGATTTGAGCGGGTGAGCGAGGCCGATCCGTTCGATGTCTATCGCGCGCTGCGGGCGGTGAACCCCAGCCCGTACATGGTGTACATGCAGGGGGAGGGGTGCATTCTCGTGGCGTCCAGTCCGGAGATTCTGTGCCGGGTGCGCCGGGGGGGGGACGGGGCGCTGGTGGTGACGAACCGACCGCTGGCGGGGACGCGCCCGCGCGGTCGCACGCCGGAGGAGGACGCGGGGCTGGAGCGCGAGTTGCTGGCGGACGAGAAGGAGCGGGCCGAGCACGTGATGCTCGTTGACCTTGGGCGCAACGACGTTGGACGCGTGGCCGTGCCGGGCACGATCGACCTGCCGGCGGTGATGGAGGTGGAGCGCTACAGCCACGTGATGCACATCAGCTCGACGGTGACGGGCGTGTTGCGAGAGGGGCTGGACGCGTGGGACGCGCTGGCGGCGACTCTGCCGGTCGGGACGATCTCCGGTGCGCCGAAGATCCGGGCGATGCAGATCATCGACGAGCTGGAGCCGGTGCGGCGCGGGCCGTACGGGGGGGGGATGGGCTACGTCTCGCTGGACGGAGAGATGGACATCGCGCTGGCACTGCGGACGATGGTGGTGCCGACGGCGAGCGTGCCGCGGGGGGGGAGGGGATCGTGGACGTACTATCTGCAGGCCGCGGGCGGGATCGTCGCGGACTCGAAGGCGGAGCCGGAGTATCTGGAGACGGTGAACAAGGCGGCCGCGCTGGCGCGTGCGATCGACCTGGCGGAGTCGGCGTTCGGGGCGTGACGGGGTCGGCCGGGTCGCGTTCGCTCGGCGGTGCTCCGCGGAGCGTTCTCCGGCGGGCAACCGGCTTCCTTCCGGGGCGGGATCGATTAGGCTGGTGAGCATGGACCCGGGGGAGCGTCACGCGGTCACGGTGGTGCTGGCGCAGCTCCGGGCTGGGGACGAGGGGGCGCACGCGCGTCTGTTGCCGCTGGTGTACGAGGAACTGCGTGTGCTGGCGCGTTCCCGCATGTCGGGGCTGGCGCCGGGGCAGACGCTGCAACCGACCGCGCTGGTGCACGAGGCGTACATGAAGCTGCTGGGGCCGGGAGGCGTGCAGCCGGCGTGGGAGAGCCGTGCGCACTTCTTCGGTGCGGCGGCCCGCGCGATGCGGAACGTCCTCGTCGAGCACGCGCGCGCCCGGCTGACGGCGAAGCGCGGCGGGGGTTCGCGGGGGGCCGCGCTGGACGAGGCGACGGCCGCGGCGATCGAGACGCCCGTGGAGGACATGGTCGCGCTCGACGAAGCGCTGCGGCGGCTGGAGTCGAACGACTCCAGGGCGCACGAGGTGGTGATGCTGCGGTTCTTCGCGGGCCTGAGCGAGGAGCAGGCGGCGGAGGTCATGGGGGTGTCGCCGCGGACGGTGCGGCGTGAGTGGGCGTACGGGCGGTCGTGGTTGCGCCGTGAGATGCAGGGGCACGACGAGGACGGGGGCACGACGGATGAGTGAGGAGCGCGCCGCGAGAGTGAAGGCCGTGTTTCTCGGCGCGCTGGACGCGTCGTCGGCGGATCGGGGCATGTACCTTGACCGCGAGTGTGGGGGCGATGCGGAACTCCGCCGTGAGGTGGAGGAACTGCTGTCGCACGAGAGCGGTGGCGGATTCCTGACGCCGCCGGAGAGCGGCGTCTCGCTCGGTGCGTTCGCGGCGCCGCCGGGTGCGGAGGGGCTGGGACCGGGCGACCGGATCGACCGCTACGCGCTCGTCGAGCGTCTGGGCGAGGGCGGGTTCGGGGTGGTGTATCTCGCGGAGCAGACGGAGCCGGTGCGGCGTCGTGTCGCGCTGAAGGTCATCAAACCGGGCATGGACTCGCGGGCGGTGATCGCCCGGTTCGAGGCGGAGCGGCAAGCGCTTGCGGTGATGGACCACCCGAACGTTGCGCGTGTGCTGGACGCGGGCGCGACGGAGCGGGGCCTGCCGTACTTCGTGATGGAGCACGTTCCGGGTGAGCCGATCACGGCGTACTGCGACGGACGTTCTCTGCCGGTGCGTGCCCGGCTGGGGCTGTTCATCGACGTGTGCGAGGCGGTGCAGCACGCGCACCTGAAGGGGATCATCCACCGGGACATCAAGCCCGGGAACATTCTCGTGCACGACGGGGAGCGGGGGCCGGTGGTGAAGGTGATCGACTTCGGCGTCGCCAAGGCGCTCGCCCCGACGCCGGCGCGCGTGACGCTCTTCACCGAGCAGGGGCAGCTGATCGGCACGCCTGAATACATGAGTCCCGAGCAGGCGGCGTTGGGGGCGGTGGACATCGACACGCGTACGGACGTGTATTCGCTCGGCGTCGTGCTGTACGAGTTGCTCTCCGGGTCGTTGCCGTTTGACGGGGAGCGGCTGCGGAGCGGCGGGCTGGACGAGGCGAGTCGCACGGTCCGCGAGGTAGAGCCGCCGAGGCCGAGCGAGCGGCTCTCGCGCGGGTCGGCCGGTGCGGCGGAGAGCGCGCGCCGGCGGCAGACCGCGCCGAACGAACTCGCCGGGCTGCTGCGGCGCGAGCTGGAGTGGATTCCGTTGAAGGCGATGCGGAAGGACCGCGCGGAGCGGTACCGGACGCCGAGCGAGATGGCGGACGACATCCGCAACTACCTCGCGGGCCGGAGCCTGTTGGCCGGGCCGGAGTCGGCTCCGTACCGGGTGCGGAAGTTCGTCCGCCGGAACCGTGCGGGAGTGATCGCGGCGTCTGCGATGGCGGCGTTGCTCCTGGGCGGGATCGCGGGGACGGGGTTCGGGCTTGTGCGCGCGGAGGCGCGCCGCATCGACGCGGTCGAGGCGCTCGACCGGGCGAGGGACGCGGAGCAGGAGTCGGCGGCTCGGGCGCGCGACCTCGAGCAGGTGGCGGCGTTCCAGGCGGCGCAGTTGAGCAGCATCGACGCCGCCGCGATGGGCGATCGCATCCGCGAGCGGATCGTCGAGGAGCGTGCGCGGTCGCTCGGCGCGCGGGGCATGGATGAGGAAGGTGTGCGTGAAGCGGTTCGAGGGCTTGAGGGCGAGCTGGCGGGCGTGAACTTCACTGGCGTCGCGCTCGACACGCTCTCGGAGCAGGTCTTCGGGCGTGCCCTGGCCGCGATCGACGCGCAGTTCGGCGAGCAGCCGCTGGTGCGGGCGAGGCTGTTGCAGACGGCGGCGAGCACGATGCGCGAGGTCGGCCTGCACGAGGCCGCACTGGCGCCGCAGACGGCCGCGCTGGACGTCCGGCGCGAGCGGCTGGGCGCGGAGCACCCGGACACGCTCGCGTCGATGAACAGCCTTGGCCTGCTGCTGCACTCGCGCGGGCTGCTCTCCGAGGCCGAGCCTTTGTACCGCGACGCGCTGGCCGGTCGTGAGCGCGTGCTCGGCGCGGACCATCCGGACACGCTGAGCACGCGGACCAGCCTTGGGGTGCTGCTCTGGATGATGGGCCGGCACGAGGAGGGCGTGCGACTCACGCGCGACACGGTGGCCGGTCTGCGCCGCACCGCGGGCGTGGACCACCCGGACACGCTGGCCGCGATCGGCAACCTCGGGGGCATGCTGCACCTCCTGGGCGACCTGGACGGTGCGGAGCCGCACCTGCGCGAGTCAGCGGAGGGGTACCGGCGCGTGCTCGGCGAGGCGCACCTGTCCACGCTGATCGCCGCCAGCAACTACGGGCGGCTGCTGCTCGACCTGGGGCGTGCGAGCGAGGCCGAGGCGTGCCTGCGCGGCGTGGTCGAGACCAGCCGCCGCGTGCTCGGCGATGCCCATCCGGCGACGCTCACCTCGATCAACAACCTGGGGGGCATGTTGTGGTCGCTCGGCCAGCTCGACGAGGCGGAGGGGTGCTTCCGCGAGGTGATCGACCTCGGGGTCTGGAGCATGGGCGAGTCGCACCCGGACACGCTGAACTCGATCCACAACATGGGGGGGCTGCTGTGGGAGATGGGCCGACCGGATGAGGCGGAGGGGCACTTCCGGCGGGCGCTCGACGGCTTTCGAAGCACACTCGGCGACGACCACCCGGAGACGCTCAACGTGGTGCAGGCACTGTGCCGGCTTCTCTCGTCGCTCGGGCGAGAGAACGAAGCGGCGTCGCTTGCCGCGGAGTTTCAGGCCCGTACGGGCGGATGACGGCGGCGGGCGGTTGCGGACGCGGGCCTCGGGAGATCATTCCCGGAAAAACTCACACGCCCTGTCCGGGTGTGGCGGCCTTTCACGGATGAGGGATGACGGCGGCCGGTGGGCCGCCCGAACGAAACCCTGCGAAAGGAGACGGATCATGCAACGGCTCATCGGCATCACGGTCCTGGCGGCGACGCTCGGTGCGACGGGCGCGGCCGACGCCCAATCGTGCTACGAGTGGCGGGAGATCGGCGTCGGACCGCAGTGGAGGGCCGTCGAGAGCGCGATCGCCTACTTCCCCAAGCGCGACACGGTCGTGCTGCTGACGATGGCGGAGCAGTGGGAGTGGGACGGCCTGACGTGGACGAGGACCGGTGACGCTCAATCCTACCTCCAGCCGGCGATGGCCTACGACTCCGCACGCGGCGTGATGGTGCTGGTCTACGGCAAGGGGCCGAACAACGCGCTGTGGGAGTGGGACGGCGGGCCGGACGGCTGGCAGTTGCGGAGTCCCGGCGGCGACAACATCCTCCTCACGTCCAGCAGCATCAGCGTCGTCTATGACGAGGCACGGGCCGTGACGCTCATCGTCGAACGCGGGATGACCTATGTCTACGACGGCGTGAACGTGACGAAGCACGTCGGTGGACCGAACCTCAGCGACGGGCGCGCCGCGTACGACCCGGTTCGCCAGCGCACGGTGTACTTCGGCGGTTCGGGGGGCGGGCAGTACTGGAACGACACGTGGGAATGGGACGGAGAGGCGTGGACGCTCCTGGCGCCGCTCGACGCTCCGCCCGGGCGCGTCTACCACTCCCTCGCCTACGACCCGCAGCGCGGCAGGATCATGCTCTTTGGAGGCGCCGGCACGTTCCTCTACGACGACACGTGGGAGTGGGACGGGGAGAACTGGTCGCGGGTCTACCCCGACAGCAGCCCGTCCGCACGCAGCGATCACCACGTCGCCTACGACGCCGGACGCAACGAGATGCTCCTCTTCGGCGGCCACATCGGCGGCTCGCAGAGCGACCACCTCCTCTTCCGGCGCAACCTGGCGTTCCCCGTCATCCTGCAACAGCCCGGCGCGCTGACAGTGGACGAGGGGCGCTTCGCCGCATTCGCGGTCACCGCCGTCGGTCAGGGGATCGGCTACCAGTGGCTCAAGGACGGCGTCGAGATCGACGGCGAGACCAACACCTCGATCCTCATCCCAGCAGCGAGCCTCGGCGACGCGGGCGAGTACTCGGTACGCGTCACGGGCACCTGCGGCGCGGTCGAGAGCAACGTGGCGCAACTGACCGTCAATCCGGTGTGCCACGCGGACTTCAACGGCGACGGCGTCATCAACACGATCGACTTCATCGCCTACCTCAACGCCTACACGGCCGGCTGCCCCTGACCGAACCGGGTGATGCGGCAGGCCCGGTTGGCGGGGGGCGGGAGCGCACCCACGAGTTTCGCAGGTCCGGTTGAAGCCCCTCGGCGCAGGCTGGGGGGCTTCTCCGGCGCGCCCGGGCGCG
>JAANMX010004775.1_pt1 | contig 10327 bp, 10 predicted proteins | sample 7279681 | NCBI WGS metagenome assembly JAANMX01 (sample SAMN14094542, study PRJNA606508) | bioreactor metagenome | isolation source: A lab-scale SPAN reactor treating ammonium-rich wastewater day 351 | place: Ireland: Galway | collected 2018-01-01
GCCTTCGATCGCTGAGCCTGGATCGGAGGAGAATGAGGATTGATCCCGATCACGAACGGCTCTCGATCCGTCGCCAGTGCGAGCTGGTCTCGATCTCGCGAGCCTCGTTCTACCGCCAGCCCGCTGGCGAGAGCCCGGAGAATCTTGAGTTGATGCGTGTCATCGACGGGGCCTTCATGGAAACGCCCTGGTATGGCTCGCGTCAGATGGCGCGGCACCTGCGTCGCCAGGGCTGGTGCGTCGGCCGCAAGCGTGTCCGGCGGCTGATGCGCAAGATCGGCCTGTCGCCGATCTACCAGGCACCGAGGACCAGCGAGCCGCATCCGCAGCACCGCATCTATCCCTACCTGCTACGGAATCTGGCGATCGAGCGACCAGATCAGGTATGGTGTGAACCGGCGTGCAAAATTGACCCCGTAACGGGGTAATCGGCTTCCAAAAATGACCCCCTTACGCTGATGGTCATGATGCCTCCGAGGCTACCGGGGGGCACAGTGTGGGATGCTGGTTGTGGAGACGATTGCGAAGATCCGTCGGGCGGATTTCCAGGAGCAGAAGACGATCAAGCAGATCTGCCGGGAGTCTTCTTCGGGGCTGCGCTCGTGGGATCTACGACAACATGAAGACGGCGGTGGATACGATCTTCGTCGGCCGCGACCGCGCCTGCAATCGCGTTCGCCTGTTCCCTCGAACCGCTGGCGTTCACAGGCTCACTCCGGCAGATGTGCGGGCACTATCTGGTCGAGCCGCCGTCCATTGGGCTTGAACCAATGGCGCGTCAATGAATGGCCCTGCACCCCGGCCTCTGGCTGGGACCGCGCCTGCGTGGCGCCATCGGTTCGAGCCCGCTGGCGCAGGGACAGGTCGAGAACCAGGTCGGCGTTGTCCGGCGGCGGTTCTTCGTGCCTCGACCGAAGTCCAAGAGCCATGCCGAACTCAATGCCTGGCGCGAGGACCGCTGTGTTGCATGGGCCAGGTCGCATCCGCACCCGGAGCTGCGCAATCGCACGAACTGGAGGGTTCATTTGGGCCATCACGCTGCAGGAGGAATTCTTGTCGATCAAAACCGCCTTGCACTCTTCAAGCCCGGTTTTGTCGGGCCGCGCTGTGAAGTCGCCGAGAATCACCATCTTCAGAGGCAGTTCAACCTCTGCTTGCCGATCGCCGGTTCCGGGGACAAACTTGGCGTTGATACGCTCCTTGGGAGCGACCGACACGCCCTTTAACCATTACACATCTCCTCGGAACCCATGCATGCGCATAACGATAGTTAACGTGCCGGCAAATCAGCCTCGAGTTGCACGAAGCCCGACTTTCCTGTTGATCCGCACCCATCCGCTCGCATGGGCAGATCGAAGGAAACGCTACATATTGTCGTCATACTGAAGATAACTGCATGAATATACCACACATATGGCATACGATGGCATGCAGCCAGTTGCCCGCCCCCGCGCGCTTGCACCGCATCTTCCCATGGGCAGGACGCCTTCCGACGCTGCCGGCGATCATTTCGCCGACTCAGCTTCGATAGCGGTGAACCGGATCACCTCGCCTGCTTCGTCAGGCGCAGGAAGTCCGACCCGCGGCGGCCGTAGCCCTCGCGCTTGCGCTCCTCGGCACGCACCAGCGCGAAGAGACAAGCCTCGGCATCCTCATGCTATCGGAACAGGAAGGCTCGAATCTTCCGGTCGTGGCCGCCGATATGGCCGTAATGCCCGGTCAGCGCCCCGTCCCGCGTGATCGAGGGCAGTCAGGAGGGATAGGTCGCGTGAGCCTCGTCGGCGTCGGGATGGGGTCGATCCCCATCTGCTCATGGAAGAAGGCGCGCATCGGCAGGGGCGGATTCGAGATAGCCGACGAGATCAGCTATCAGCCCGTCGTCGCGGTCGCAGCGCTGCTCCAGCAGGAGATGGCCGTGATTTCGGACATCGCTCGGGAGTGCTCGAACCAGCGTTTCAGCGCATCCGGCGGGCGCGGACGGATATGCACGGTCAACGCGGAATTCCCCAGCACCTGTTTGGGAAACTCGTCCGCCTGCATAAAATGCTGATGCACCCAGGAAGCTGGCCCGCCATCCCGCGCCCCAGGCCCCCCCGCTGCAAAGGTCCATGCTGCGAAGGGCGCGGACGTTCGGGCGGACGGATCAAAGCCCCAGGCACCAGCGCATGACGGCCTTTTGCGCATGCAGCCGGTTCTCGGCCTCGTCGAAGATGACCGAGTTCGGGCCGTCCATCACCGCGCTCGTCGCCTCGTCGTCGCGATGCGCGGGCAGGCAATGCATGAACAGCGCATCGGGCTTGGCGCACGCCATCAGCGCCTCGTTCACCTGGTAGGGACGCAACTGGTTGTGCCGCCGCTCGCGCGCCGATTGCGGGTCGTGCATCGACACCCAGGTATCCGTCACCACCAGGTCGGCGCCCTCGACCGCCTTGGCCGGGTCGCGCTCGATCACCGCCTGCACGCCCTGGGCGCGGGCGAAGTCCAACGCCTCGCGCTCGGGGTCCAGCGTCGGCGGGCCGGTAAAGGTGAAGTCATAGCCGAACTGCCCGGCGGCATGGATCAGCGAGCAGCAGACATTGTTGCCGTCGCCCGACCAGACCACTTTCCTGCCGGCGATGGGGCCGCGATGTTCCTCGAAAGTCATCACGTCGGCCATGATCTGGCAGGGGTGGGTGCGGTTCGTCAGCCCGTTGATCACCGGGACGCTGGCATATTCCGCCATCTCCAGCAGCGTCGCCTCTTCGAAGGTGCGGATCATGATCAGGTCCACATAGCGCGACAGCACCCGCGCGGTGTCGGCGATGGTCTCGCCGTGGCCCAGCTGCATCTCGCTGCCCGAGAGCACCATGGTCTGCCCGCCCATCTGCCGCACGCCCAGGTCGAAGCTGACGCGGGTCCGGGTCGAGGGCTTTTCGAAGATCAGCGCCACCATGCGGTTCCTGAGCGGCAAATCGGCGTCGGGCGCACCCTTGGGCTGGCCGTTGCGCGCATCCTTCATCCGGCGCGCGGCGTCGATCATGCCGCGCAGGTCTGCCTTGTCGGTGGTATGGATGTCGAGGAAACTGTTCATTTGTGACTGTCTTTCGGATTGATCTGGCAAGCAAGCCGCTTTGCCTGGGGGAGGTCAAGGCCAAAGGCCCCGCGTCGTGGCGGAAATCGACCTCTCCTCATCGGTGCCGCGTCATGATGCGCGCCAGGGTTCCGTCTTCCGAGGGGCGCAGTTCCTCGCCGCGGAAGCCGGCCTTTTCATAGGCGCGGATCGCGCGCAGGTTTCCCGGCTCGGGGTCGATGACCAGGACCGGCGCCTCGGCCAGCAATGCATCGGACAGGGCGCGCAGCCAGAGCCCGCCGTGGCCGAACCCCCCGGGGCCGGAAAAGCAGTCGATCGCCAGCGCATCGCCGGGCAGGCCGGCGAAATGCGGGGCGCCCCAGTGATGCGCCGGGTAATACTGGGCATAGGCGATGGGCGTGCCGTCGCAAAGCGCGATGACCTGCCGCATCGCCGGCTCGTCCAGATCCTCCGCGATCCCGGCCAGCTCCGCCTCGGCCCCGCGCCACCAGCGCGCGACCTCGGGCTGGCGCAGCCAACCCGCCAGCATGGGCAGGTCGGCGCGCGTGACCGGCCGGAAGCCGAACCTATCCATCCAGCCTGCCGGCGGCCCGGTCCAGCCGGGCGACCGCCTCGGCGATCTCCGCGTCGCTGATGGTCAGCGGCGGCAGCAGGCGCAGGGTGTTGTCGGCCGCGGCCACGGTCAGGATGCGCTCGGCATAGCCGGCGTTGACCAGATCGCCCGGCGCGACCTTGCATTTCAGGCCCAGCATCAGCCCCTGGCCGCGCACCGTTTCGAAGACCTCGGGATGCGCCGCCGCCAGCCCCTCCAGCTTCTGCCGGAAAAGCGCGGCCTTGCGGTTCACCTCGGCCAGGAATTCGGGCTGGGCGATGATCTCCATCACCTTGGCGCCCACCGCGCAGGCCAGGGGGTTGCCGCCATAGGTCGAGCCATGCGTGCCCGCCACCATGCCGGCAGCCGCCTTTTCGGTCGCCACCACCGCACCCAGCGGGAAGCCGCCGCCGATGCCCTTGGCGATCATCATGATGTCGGGGGTGATGCCGGCATATTCATGCGCGAACAGCTTGCCGGTGCGGCCCATGCCCGATTGCACCTCGTCCAGCACCAGCAGCGCGCCGGTCTGGTCGCAAAGCGCGCGGATCGCTGCCAGGTCGGCGTCGGGCAGCGGGCGGATGCCGCCCTCGCCCTGCACCGGCTCCAGCATGACGGCGGCGGTGCGGTCCGAGATGGCGGCCTTCAGCGCCTCCATGTCGCCCCAGGGCAATTGCCGGAAACCGGGCATCAGCGGGCCGAAGCCCTTGACCATCTTTTCCGACCCCGCCGCCGCGATGGCGCCGGTGGAGCGGCCGTGGAAAGCGCCCTCGAAGGTCAGGATCTCGTAGCGGTCGGGATCGCCCTGCTCGCTCCAATACTTGCGCACCATCTTGATCGCCAGTTCCGCGGCCTCGGTGCCGGAGTTGGTGATGAAGGCGGTGTCGGCAAAGGTATGCTCGACCAGCAGGTCGGCGAGCCTTTCCTGCTCGGGGATCTGGTAGAGGTTCGAGACATGCCAGATCCGGCCCGCCTGTTCGGTCAGCGCGGCGACCAGGTCGGGATTGGCATGACCCAGCGCATTCACCGCGATGCCCGCGCCCAGGTCCAGGTATCGCGTCCCGTCCGTCGCGATGGCCCAGGAGCCCTCGCCCCGCTCGAAGGCGATGGGGGCACGGTTATAGGTCGGCAGGACATGCGAAATCATGGAGTTACCCTCTCTGGGAACGGCCGCGCGGCGGCACCATGGCTGACGGAAAGGCAGGCGGGATCGGACGTCGAAAGCGTCAACGTCGGGGACGGGCGATATGGGCGGTCCGAGCGATCATGCCCGTTCGCATAGCGCGGAAGCGGCCCCCGTGCAACGGGGATTTCAGGGCTTCATGCGATAGCCCGAGGCCAGCCAGCGCCAGGCGGTGAACAGCACCAGCGCCACGGCCAGCCCGCAGACCGCCAGCCCGCGCAGCACCGGCGCGTCGGAAACCCCGGCGATGCCGTAGCGCGCGCCGTCGATCAGGTAGAAGATCGGGTTCCAATGCGCCAGCGCCCGGAACGGCTGGGGCAGCGCCTCGACCGAATAGAAGGTGCCCGACAGGAACGACAGCGGCGTGACGATGAAATTGGTGATGACCGCCATCTGGTCGAATTTCTGCGCCACGATCGCGGCCAGCAGCCCCAGCCCGCCCATCAGCAGCGCGCCCAGCACCACGAAGGCCAGCGCCCAGAAGGGATGCGCCACCCCCTGCCCCAGGACCAGCGCCATGCCGGTGGCGATGGCGGCGGCGACGATCAGCGCCCGCGTCACCGCCCCGGTCAGGTAGCCTGCCAGGATCTCGCCCGCCGACAGGGGCGGCATCAGCGTATCGACGATATTGCCCTGCATCTTGGCCGAGATGATGCTGGAGGAGGTATTGGCGAAGGCGTTCTGGATCACCGTCATCATCAGGATGCCGGGCCCCAGGAAGGCCAGGTAGGGCAGGCCCATCACCTCGCCCCGGTTTTGCCCCAGCGCCAGCGCAAAGACGATCACGAACAGCGCCGAGGTCATCAGCGGCGCGAAGATGGTCTGCTGCCAGACGCTGAGGAAGCGCATGATCTCGCGCCGGCTGAGCGTGTATAGGCCCAGCCAGTTCACCCGGCCAAAGCGGCGCACGCCCATCTGGCGAAATCCGGGGCGGGACTGGATCGGCTGCATCGGGGCTCCTTGAATTTGCGGGCTCGGATGGGTAAATCTGGCTATCCCCGGATTTAAGGCCGGGTCTTGCGGAATTGAAGCCACTAGCACGAAGAGCGCCGGGACGCATCCCGGTGCAGGAAAGGCAAGCCATGTCCTGGACCGACGAGCGCGTCGAGACGTTGAAACGCATGTGGGCCGAAGGCCAGTCGGCCAGCCAGATCGCCAAGGAGCTGGGCGGCGTGACCCGCAACGCGGTGATCGGCAAGGTCCACCGCCTGGGCCTGTCGAATCGCGCCGAAGAGGGCGCGGACCCGGCGCCCGAACCCGTTGCCGCCAAGCCCGCCGTCGCGGCCGCCCCCGCGCCTGAACCCAGGCCCGCCGCGCCCGAGCCGGCACCGGCGCCCCAGCCCAAGCCCGCCGCGGCGGCCGCCCCTGCGCCCGAGCCGGCACCCGAACCCGCGCCGCAGCCGGCCAGCTTCAACCGCCGGCCCATCGTGCCGGCCGGCCAGCCGCTGCCGCCGCAACCCTCGGCCAACGAGATCAGCCCCGAAGCGCTGGCCTCGGTCCGCGAGGTCGAGAAGCGCGCCCGCAAGCTGACGCTGATGGAGCTGACCGAGCGCACCTGCAAATGGCCGATCGGCGACCCGGCGACCGACAAGTTCTGGTTCTGCGGCCTGCCCTCGATGCCCGGCAAGCCCTATTGCGAGGCGCATGTCGGCGTGGCCTTCCAGCCGATGAGCTCGCGCCGCGACCGTCGTCGCTGAGGTGCCCGATTTCCCCCGGCTCGCCGCGCTGGCCGTCACGCTGGACGGCTGCGGCGACGCGGCCCGCGCGCTGCTGGTGCGCCGCCGCAACCCGCCCGATGCGGGCCTTTGGGGCTTTCCCGGCGGCCATGTCGAGCCGGGCGAGACCGCGCTTGACGCCGCCGTGCGCGAGCTGGCCGAGGAAACCGGCGTCACCGGCCGGCCGCGTGCCTATCTGGACAATATCGACGTGATCGAGCGCGGCGCGGATGGCGCGCTGCGCTTTCACTTCCTGCTGGCGGCGGTGCTGTGCGACCATGTCGCGGGCGAGCCGGTGGCGGCGGACGATGCGCTGGACGCGCGCTGGGTGGCGGTGGGCGACATCCTGGCCGGCCGCCTGCCGCTCAGCGCCAGCGTGCCCGATGTCATCCGCAAGGCGCTGGCCTGCCGGGACGCCTCCTGCTGACCCCGCGGCCCGGCCCGCGGCGAAAACCGTGCGAACCGCTGGCCTTCGCCGCCGGTGCTGGATAAAGAAGCGCCAGAGAACAACAGGACCGGATCATGGCGCGGCATCTCATCACCTCGGCGATCCCTTACATCAACGGGATCAAGCACCTCGGCAATCTCGTCGGCTCGCAGCTTCCGGCGGATCTCTATGCCCGCTACCTGCGGGGCCGCGACCACGAGGTGATGTTCATCTGCGCCACCGACGAACACGGCACCCCGGCCGAACTTGCCGCCGCCAAGGCCGGCAAGCCCGTCGCCGTCTATTGCGCCGAGATGCACGAGATCCAGGCCGAGATCGCGCGCAACTTCGGCCTGTCCTTCGACCATTTCGGCCGCTCGTCCTCGGAACGCAACCACGTGCTGACCCAGCATTTCGCCGGCAAGCTGGACGAGAACGGCTATATCGCCGAGGTCGAGGAGCGGCAGGTCTATTCCATCGACGACGGCCGCTTCCTGCCCGACCGCTATATCGAGGGCACCTGCCCCAACTGCGGCTATGACAAGGCCCGCGGCGACCAGTGCGAGAACTGCACCAAGCAGCTGGACCCGACCGACCTGATCGAGCCGCGCTCGGCCATTTCCGGCTCGACCAACCTGGAAGTGCGGGCGACCAAGCACCTCTACCTGCGCCAGCGCGCGCTGAAGGACCAGATCGCGACCTGGATCGACAGCAAGACCGACTGGCCGATCCTGACCACCTCGATCGCCAAGAAATGGCTGAACGACGGCGACGGCCTGCAGGACCGCGGCATCACCCGCGACCTCGACTGGGGCATCCCGGTGAAAAAGGGCGACAAGCCCTGGCCGGGGATGGAGGGCAAGGTCTTCTACGTCTGGTTCGACGCGCCCATCGAATACATCGCCGCCACCGCCGAGGGCGCCGACAAGCGCGGCCAGCCCGACAGCGCCTGGCGCAGCTGGTGGCGTCTGGACGAGGGCGCCGGGGACGTGACCTATACCCAGTTCATGGGCAAGGACAACGTGCCCTTCCACACCCTGTCCTTCCCGGCCACGATCATCGGCTCGGGCGAGCCCTGGAAGCTGGTCGATTACATCAAAAGCTTCAACTACCTGACCTATGACGGCGGCCAGTTCAGCACCTCGCAGGGGCGCGGCGTGTTCATGGACCAGGCGCTGTCGATCCTGCCCGCCGACTACTGGCGCTGGTGGCTTCTGTCCCACGCCCCCGAATCGGGCGACAGCGAGTTCACCTGGGAGAATTTCCAGCAGTCGGTGAACAAGGATCTGGCCGACGTGCTGGGCAATTTCGTCAGCCGCATCACCAAGTTCTGCCGCTCGAAATTCGGCGAGACCATCCCCGAGGGCGGCAGCTACGGCCCCGAGGAAGAGGCGCTGGTCGAGGCGCTGACCGCCCGCGTCCGCGCCTATGAAGGCTTCATGGACCATGTCGAGGTCCGCAAGTCGGCGGCCGAGCTGCGGGCGATCTGGGTTCTGGGCAACGAATACCTGCAATCGGCGGCGCCCTGGTCGACCTTCAAGACCGACCCCGACCGCGCGGCGATGCAGGTGCGGCTGGGGCTGAACCTGATCCGGCTTTACGCGGTGCTGTCGGCGCCCTTCATCCCCTTTGCGGCCGATGCGATGCTGGCGGCGATGCGGACCCAGGACCGCACCTGGCCGGACGATGTCCGCGCCGCGCTCGAGGCCCTGCCCGCCGGCCACGCCTTCACCGTGCCCGAGGTGCTGTTCGCCAAGATCAGCGACGAAAGCCGCGACGAATGGCAGGACCGCTTCAAGGGCATCCGCGGCTGAAATCACCCCGACGGCCTGCGACAAAATGCCGTAGGCTTGTTGCATTCATGCCACAAACCTTTCCACGGGCGGGCTGACGTCTTGTCCCGTGGTATGGCGGCTGGTTAATCGCCCGCAGTTACCCAGGTCATGGCGATCCCCCTTGCCCTCTCGGCCCAGGCAAAAACCGTTCCTGTTGTCGAGAGGTGACGATGCCGTCCTATCAAACGAACTCCCCTGCCCGCGTGTGCGGTAACCGCAACATTCGCGCGGCCTTGCCCCCGACTGGACGGCTCGCCGGCCTGCTGATTGGCCTGACCGCACTCACCGCCCCCGCAATCGCGGTGGCACAGGCAGAGACCGAGGAAGTTGTTCTGGACACCGTGGTCCTCGTGACTTCGGCCTCGTCGATCGCGACCTCGATCCAGGATGCCCCCGCCTCCATCACCGTCATCGACCAAAGCGACATCCAGGCCAAGGGCGCGCGCGATCTCAAGGACGTGCTGCGTACCGTTCCCGGCCTTAACCTGACCCGAGGCAACGACGGCAATTCCCAGGTGTCGTTCCGCGGCCTGTCCTCCAGCCGCACGCTGACCCTGATTGACGGCAAGCGCATCAGCAGCCGCAACACCTTTGCGCGTCACTATCAGGGCGACCTCCAAATCGTGCCGCTGGATGCGATCGAGCGCATCGAGGTGGTGCGCGGCCCCATGTCCATCCTTTATGGTTCGGACGCGATGGGCGGCGTTATCAATATCATCACGAAGAAGGCGACCGATACCTGGTCGGGCTCGCTGACCACCGATTTCGCTTTCGCGGATGAAAACAGCACCGCCGACAGCCGCTCGGTCACGGGCTTCATTTCGGGTCCGCTGGGCCAAAACCTCAACCTCTCGGCCTGGGGGAAGCTGGCGGAAATCGAAGCGCCGGACGAGCCTTATGGATATTCCGTAGGTCGCGACAACGTGCTTACTCCGCTTTATACTTCAAACGGAACCCGTACGAAAACACTTGGCGCACGGCTGACGTGGCTTCCGCAAGAAGGAGTGGAATGGGGCGCAGAAACCCAAGCTTCGGTTGACAACTACCTGGGCGATGCGGGAGCACATGACACCAACAAGGTAACCAAGAAAAGCATCGGCCTGACCAACGAATGGCAGCTGGGCCAAGGACATCTTTCCAGCTACCTTCGCTACGAAACATCGGGCAACGAGTCCTGGAACTCGACGAGCGGGTCGTGGAACGACGCTATTGATTATGACACGACCATCCTGGAAAGCCGCTATACCTCGCAGACCAGCCTGACTGGCCGGCAACTCGACTATACCATCGGCGGTCTGGTTGCACATGAAAAGCTGAGCGACCCGCAGACATCGGCTTCTTTGATCGAAGGCTCGGTCAATACTGCGGCGCTTTATGCCGAAGCCCGTCTGCAAGCGACCAACGCACTTAGGGTCAGGATTCATAACCAATAGATGACGAGAGCCGCGAGGGCGATGGCTGAGAGGAACACCTTGGGGCATCGGTCATAGCGGGTCGCGACGCGC
>JAANMX010004776.1_pt1 | contig 10323 bp, 4 predicted proteins | sample 7279681 | NCBI WGS metagenome assembly JAANMX01 (sample SAMN14094542, study PRJNA606508) | bioreactor metagenome | isolation source: A lab-scale SPAN reactor treating ammonium-rich wastewater day 351 | place: Ireland: Galway | collected 2018-01-01
CCTTGATCAGCGCGTCGACGCCCTCGGGGCCCTTGAGCGACACGCCGTGCTCCATGCCGACCACGCCCTGGAAGCCCTTTTGGTGTATGTGCTGGAACACCCTCCTGTAATTGATCTCTCCAGTGCCCGGCTCCTTGCGCCCCGGGTTGTCGCCCGCCTGGAAATAGCCGATCTCATCCCAGCACAGGTCGATGTTCGGGATCAGGTTCCCCTCGGTGATCTGCTGGTGATAGATGTCGAACAGGATCTTGCACGAGGGCGAGCCCACGGCCCTGCAGATCTGGTACGCGTGCGGCGACTCGGCCAGGAACATCGTCGGGTGGTTCGTGTGCCGGTTCAGGGGCTCGAGCACCATGACCAAACCGTGCGGCTCGAGGATGTCGCAGCAGCGCTTGAGCAATTCGACCGCATTGGCGGTCTGGTAATCCCACGCCAGCTTGAGGTCGAAAGCCCCCAGCACCACCGTCATCCATTTCACGTTGCAGCGCTTGGCGACATCCACGCCCTCGCGGATCTCGGCCAGCACCTGATTCCACACGTCGTCCTTCTTCACCGCGAAGGTCGGCTCCGTCGCGCTCGCGTTGCCGGTGACCACGAATACCCCCATCTGGATGCCCAGGTCCGCCATCGCCTTGGCGATCCGCTCCTGCTCCTCGACGGGACGCTTCTTCATCCCGTTGTCCTCCCAGGCCCGGAATCCCTGGTCGTGCGCGTACTTCAATTCGTCGACCGGATCCTTGCTCCCGATCTTCGGCACGAACATGCCGAAATGTGGGCCGTACTTCAGCTTGAACGGCGCCCCCTTCTCGCCGCCGCCCGCCTGGGCGGACGCGGCCGAAACCCCCGCGCCCAGCGCCGTCGCCGCCATCCCGAACCTCGTGACAAAATCCCTGCGATTCATAATGCGTGTGCCTCCTGTGGGCGCCCCTCATGGGCGCGCTTCGTGCAATGTAGCGATCGGTGCCGCCCATGCAATCACGCAGGTGGTCACTCCGCCAGCTCCAGCACCACCCCTTTGAGATCCAGCGCGCGCCCTCCCGCCATGGACGAGGCCCGGATCTCCAGCTGGGCCGGTCCCTTGGCAAGATCCAGCCTCCCCACCCGCAGCGCGCCCCATCGCCGGTTGACGTACTTGGCGTGCCCCGATTCGTCGCGATGCGGCAACGGGATCACCGGGGCTTCCGCCGGGGCGACCACCGCCTCGATCGGGTCGCCCCCCGCCGAGACCCGCACCCGCGACCCCGCGTCCTGCGGCGCACAGCCATAGAGCAATTCCACCGAGTACGCCCCGCCCCGCACCACGTCGATGTCGAACCACACCCTCGCCGCCGCATTCGTCCAATCCACCAGAAAATCGTGCGCGAAACCCGGCCCCGAGTTGAACCGCAGCCCGCCCTCGAAATAGGCCTGCGGCGCATTGAGCGTCACGGGGTTCTCCTCCGCGTGCCCGACGGGGATCGGCGGCCGCCGGAGCCCCGGCCCGCGCGTCTCGTCGATCCACCGCTCGTACATGGCGCCCAGCCTCGCCACCGCATCCGGCATCGTCCCCGCCAGATCGTTCTCTTCCCCGGGGTCCGCCTCCATGTCATAGAGTTGCCAGGCCGTGGCCGAGGCATCGTTATTCGTCGCGCCAGACCCGCCGGAACGGCCCTTGATCTCGCGGACCAGGCGATGGCGCTGCGTGCGCACCGCCCCGGGGTAGCGATTCGTCTCATCGATCGGGTTGTGCGTGAATAGCACCCGGTCGGGCCAGCCCTCGGCGCGCCCCTCGAGGAGCGGGCGCAGGCTCACGCCGTCCAGGGGCGGCCCCTCCGGTCGCGGCACGGCGCACAGATCCAAGAGGGTCGGGTAGATATCGATGTGTGAGGCGATCTGGCCGACCACCCTCCCTCCCGAAAACCCGCCCGGCCATCGCACGAAAAGCGGCACGCGGCACCCGCCCTCGTGCACGCTGGTCTTGGCGCCACGCATCCCGGCGTTATAGATCTTCCCCGTCGTCCCAGTCCCGTTGTCGGTCAGGAACAGCACGATCGTGTCCCGCGACAGGCCCTCCGCCTCCAACACGCCCAGCAAGCGCCCGAGGTTGTCGTCGATGTTCTCGCACATGCCATAGAACGCCGACACCGCCTCGCTCAGGCCCTTCGCCCGATACTTCTCGTAATACGCGTCCGGCACCTGATACGGGGAGTGCGGCGCATTGTACGGCAGATACAGAAAGAATGGCTTCCGTTTGTTCTCCCGGACGAATCGGATCGCCTCGTCGGTCAGCACGTCGGTCACGTAGCCACGGGTCGCCTCGGGCCTCGCGCCCCGCATGAGCTCCGCATCGAAATAGTTGTTGATGTGGCCATTGTGGAAACCAAAGAACTCGTCGAAACCCTGGCCCGGCGGCGTGAAGGGATATTGTTCCCCATTGTGCCACTTCCCGAAGCACGCCGTCCGATAGCCCGCCGCGCGAAGGGCCTCGGCCAGCGTGACCTCCCCGGCGCGCATCGTCTCCTTGTTGTGGGTCACCCCGAACACCCCGCAGCGCAGGGGATACCTGCCCGTAAGCAGCGCCGCGCGGGTCGGCGCGCAGAAGGAATTCACGTAAAACCGCTCGAAGCGGACGCCCTCGCGACCCAGCCGATCCATGTGCGGCGTGCTCAGGTAAGGGTTGCCGTGCAGGGCCACGTCCCCGTAGCCCTGGTCATCGGTCAGGCACAGGATCACGTTCGGCCGCGCGCCTTCCCCCGCCGCCGCGCCAACCGGCGCCCACGATAAACCCGCCCACAAGGCCACCACTCCCGCCAGCCGCACCGACCAAACCGTCCTCTCGTTGCCCATGCGAGAAGTCTGCATCCCCACCGCCCACTGCACAGCCGATTCTGGGGCGGGGCTTCCCAAAGCCCCCCCGCATGATAACATCTTGCCCGTGGCCACGAAGACGGTTCCCATCCTCTTCGTCGGGGGCTTCCTCGGCGCGGGAAAAACCACGCTCCTCTGGGCGGCCGCGAGACGGCTCATCGCGCGCGGCCAGCGCGTCGGCCTCGTCACGAACGATCAGGCGCCGGGCCTCGTCGACACCGAGTTCCTGCGCCGCCAGGGCGTCAGCGTCGGGGAGGTCGCGGGGAGTTGCTTCTGCTGCGACTTCGATGGCCTGATCCGCGAGGCCGAGAAGCTGCGCCACTCCGTCGGCGCGGACGTCCTGATCGCCGAACCGGTTGGCAGTTGCACCGACCTCTCGGCCACCATCCTCCAGCCGCTGAAGGAGAACTTCCGCGAGAATTTCCGCGTGGCGCCCCTGACGGTCCTGGCCGATCCCTCGCGGCTCGAGGCGATGCTGTCGGACGGGCGCGGCGGCCTCCACCCCGGCGCCGCCTACATCTTCTGGAAACAGCTCGAGGAGGCCGACCTGATCGCGGTCAACAAGTGCGATCAGATAGACGGCGAGGCACGGGAGCGGATCGAGGGCCTGCTCCGCCAGAGGTTCCCGGGGAGCGCCGCGCGATTCATTTCCGCCGCGCTCGGGGAAGGCGTCGAGGCCTGGTTGGATTCGGCATTGGGCGCCGGTGAGGGGGGCTCTCGCATCGCCGAGGTGGATTACGACACGTACGCCGAGGGCGAGGCCGCCCTCGGCTGGCTCAACGCCACCTACGAGCTCCGTCGCCCCGGTCAAACCACCGACTGGGAAATCGTTGCCCTGGATGTGATGGGCCGCCTGGGATTGGCGCTGGCCGAAGAGCGGGCCACGATCGGCCATCTCAAGATGCTGCTGGAGGCCGGCGCCCAATATATCGCGGCCAGCGTGACCCGCGCCGGTGAAGAACCTTCCGTCCGCGGCGCCATCTCCGGATCCCCCGATGCCGCCAGACTGACGATCAACGCACGCGTCGAGCTGCCGCCCGAAACGTTGCGCGAAATCGTGACGGTCGCCGTGACCGAGGCCATCGGCGCCGATGCGCCGATCGCCCCCTCCCAGATCAGCGCCTTCCGGCCGCGACGCCCCACACCCACCCACCGCCACCGCGATGTCATCCCCGCGGCGCCCCCACCCCCGCCCACCCGCGCACCCGCCCTCAAACGATGGCTGGCAGCCGCACTCTTCCTCTTCCTCATCGGCTACGCCGCAATCCTGGTGTCCCGCGAGATCGGCCACGGGACAGGAGTCGCCCCGCCCCCCGGGGAGATGGTTCGCGACGGCGTCGCCGTCCTCTACTGCCACGGGCATTATCGGTGCGATACCTGCGACCGCATCGAGCGGCTCACCCGGGAGACCGTCCGGGAGAACTTCGGTGAGGCGCTGGCGCGCGGGGCCATCGCATGGCGCAGCATCAACACCGACTTGCCCGCCAACGCCCACTTCACCAAAGACTACGGCCTGGTCACCCGCACCGTCGTCCTCGTCCGCACCCGCGGCGGCATCGCCGACGAATGGAAAAAGCTCGACCGCGTCTGGGACCTCGTCGATGACGAGGCCGGGTTCAAGCGGTATGTCCGCGACGAGATCGCCGGATATAAGGGACGGGCGAAATGACCGGGACCGGCGGTCTGGCCGCGACCTCCGCCCTGTGGCTCGGGATCCTGACGACCGCCGGGCCCTGCGGCCTCGCCGCCAACACCGCCGCCCTGCTCTTCATCGCCCGCGCCGCCGGTTCGCCAAGCCGGACCCTGCTGGCCGGCGCCCTGTACACCATCGGCCGCGCCGCCACCTACGCCGCGATCGGTTCCGCGATATGCCTCGGCTTGCTTTCCGCCCCCGCCGCCGCCGCATTCCTACAGAAATACGTGAACCTGCTCCTGGGCCCCGTCCTCGTCCTCATGGGCATGGCCATGTGCGGCATGATCCGATTGCCCGGCGGAGTCCTCTGCGCGCCCTCCCGCCTGTTTGAAGACGATGGCCCGGGCCGGGGGCTCGTCGCCTCTCTCATCCTCGGCGTCATCTTTGGCCTAACCCTCTGCCCCCTCGCCGCCGTCCAGTTCTTCGGCATGATCACGCTCGCACTGGATCGCGGTTCCCCATGGCTGCTGCCCGCCCTCTACGGGATCGGCACGGGCCTCCCGGTCCTCGTGTTCGCCTCGATCCTCGCCGCCGGCCTCCAGCGGGCCGCCCGGGCCTCCGGGGGCATCGCCGCCTTCGAAAGGCGCGCACGCCCCTGGACCGGGGCCATCTTCATCGCCCTCGGCCTATATGCCTGCGCTAGAATTATCGCGAAATGACCGTCTGGCCTGAAACTCGAAACCGCGGATATTTTTTTGGTTGGGAATGGGTTGCGCTACCGGCCCGCATTGCTCACAAACCCGTCGCCAGCGAGGAGGGCGCCCTTCCCGCGTGCCATGCTTTTCCCTCGGTTTGTGAACAATGCGGGCTAAGGTTATCGTAAACCTTGGGCATGCCCTCGGAACCTGACAGAGTCGACCCAGCAGAGAGCGATGTGGCCGGTCTCCCCGACCAGCACCTCCGCGAGGAACGTTACCTCCTGGCCCTGCGCGCCTCCAGCGAGGGTGTCTGGGACTGGGAGATCGCAGAGGGCGGCATCTATTATTCCGATCAGGCGCTCAAGCTCCTCGGCTATACCGCCGAAGCCGCCCCGAACATTATCGCCGACGCGCGCGAGCACCTGCACCCGGACGACGCCGAATCCGTCGCCGCCCGCCTCGATGCCTACCTCAAGACCGGCAGCGCCGCGGAACCGTTCGCCGCCGAATGCCGCTTCCGCACCGCCTCGGGCGAGCACCTCTGGTTTCGCCTCCGCGCCGTCGCCGTCTGGGACTACGGCTATCGCCCCGTTCGCCTCGTCGGCACCCTCGCCAACATCACCCCGCGCAAGGTCGCCGAGGAGGCCCTGCTCGAAGAGCGCCACCTCCTCCGCCAGCTCATCGACACGATCCCGATAAATATCTACTTCAAGGACATCGCCTCGCGTTTCACCCTCGCCAATCGCGCCCTCGCGCGCTGGTTCGGCCGCCGCGATCCCGAGGAACTCATCGGCAGGACCGACGCCGACTTCTTCGAGCCAGAACACGCCCAAAAGGCGCTCCGCGACGAGACGGAGATCATGCGCACGGGCCAGCCGCTGATCGGCGACATCGAAAAGGAGACTTGGTCCGAGAAACCGGACACCTGGGTGCTCACGACCAAGGCGCCCCTGCGCGACCGGCACGGGAGTATCCGCGGCACCTTCGGCGTGTCCAGCGATGTCACCGAACTGGTGCGCACCCAGCGGGCCCTGCGCGCCACCGCCGCCGAACTCGAGGTCAAGAATCGCCGCATGGAGGAGGAACTGCAACTCGCCCGCGAGGTGCAGCAGGCGCTGCTGCCACGGGCGCACCCCAGCTTCCCACCGGGCTCCCCACCGGAAGAAAGCGCCATCCGCTTCGCCCACCGGTACCTGCCCATCGGTGGCCTGGCCGGCGATTTCTTCCAGCTCTTCCCCGTCGCCGATACCGCCGCCGGCGTGCTCGTCTGCGACGTCATGGGCCACGGCGTGCGCTCCGCGCTGGTCACCGCGGTGCTTCGGGGCATGGTCGAGGAGGAGCGCCGCTCGGCCCACGATCCCGGCACCTTCCTCGGGCGCCTCAACGCCGCCCTCACCCAGATCATCGCCCAGGTCGAGGTCACCACCTTCGTCACCGCCCAGTACGTGGTCATCGACACCGCCGCGCAGACCCTCTCCTACGCCAGCGCCGCACACCCGAGGCCCGTGTGGCTTTCCCGCGCCACCGGTCGCGCCGGACGCCTCCCCGACCCGCCGCCCAAACGCGGGCCCGTCCTTGGCCTCATCCCAGAGGCCAAATACACCACCGGGACCCGCCCCCTCGCCGATATCGACGCTGTCGTGCTCTTCACCGACGGCATCTACGAGACCGACAACACCACCTGCGATAACTGCCCCGAGGACCTCTTCCTCTCGTTCTTCACCAAGCGCATCCGCGAGCCCATCGGCCAGATTCTCGACGGCGTCCTCGCCGACGCCCTCGCCTTCGCCGAAGGCAACCACTTCATCGATGACGTCTGCCTCGTCGCCGCGGAGATCGCGCGGAAGCACTGAGCCAACGCAGCCCCGCCTTCGGGGCACCACCGGGGGTGAAAATGTAGCCCCTCCGGTGACGGAGGGGCCGAGCGGTGGGGTCCACGGCGTCACGGCCGTGGCTACATCTGGAATTTTCGAGCTAGCGCGACCGCGCCGGCGCCCCCGTCACCCCGAAACCCCGCATCCGGTCGAGGCCGAAAATTGTCTGCCTCACGTATTGGCTATAGCTCTTGCCATTCCCGCCGGGCGACCGATCGAAATGTCCGGCGAGCATGTCGTTGAGAAATTCCAGATATTTCGGATCGCGGGTTTTCTCGTAGGCGAACGCCACCAGTTCGGCGTTCATGCCCTCGGTCGCGCCGCGCCGCGGCTTGTCCGCGTGGTACCTGAGATGGCTGATGTATCGGAATCCCTGGCCAGGCACCCACGCGTGGTCGCGCAGGAAATCCGCCCCCCGCACCAGCATGCGCTCGACGTCGGGCCGCGGGCGCGGTTCCTGCTCCAGATAGCGGAGCAGGCCGTGCGCCAGGATGGCCACCGCAAAGGCCTTGCCCCCCATGCCCTCCTCACCGCCCGATTCGCTCCCCGCGTGCCACTGCAGCCAGCCGCCGCTCTCGGGGTCCTGTCGCTGCAGCGCACGCTCGACCATGATGCGCGCCGCGTTCAGATAGAAAGGATCCCCGCTGAAGTGGTGGGCCATCGCCATGTTGATGATCGGCCAGCCACCGCCGCGCTCGATGGTGAAATCGAACGCCGGGGTCAGGCGCACCGCCTGGTTGTCGCAGACGCGCTCGGCCACCTCCCGCAACCATCCATCGCCGGTCAACGCGGCGCAGATCCAATTGCCGGGCTGGAAAACGTGCCCCTGCCGGTCGATGGCACCTCCCAGCATCCCGCCGTACTCCGCGACATATTTGGCCAGCAGCCCCTCTGCCATCCGGGGATCGTCGCGCGCGATTCCGATGCCCACGTGGTTGAAACTGTGCTCGTACACGAGTCCGTTCCATCCACCGGAAAACGCGCCGTGAACCGTATCGATGGTGCTGTGATGCCGCGCCATCTCGATGCCGCGATCCAGGTAGCGCCGGTCGCCCGTCCGGGCCCACTGCAGCGCCATCGCCCACGACATGTCGTACTCGTTGTTGCCGTAATTGAGCAATCGCTCGCCGAACCAGTCCCCGAAATGCATCCAGCCCCACGTCCGCTGCTTGTCGCGGTCCTTGAGGCTCGCCTGAAACCCGTCCTCGAAGAACCTCTCGTATTGGTCCCAGACCCCTGCCGTCTTCGGGAATATCTCCCGGGACAGCAGGCCACTGCGGCAGAGGTACTCGGCAGGCGCCTGGGGCAGCAAGGGAGAATCCGCCCAACTCGCGAAGGCGACCGGATCGACCGCGTCATCCGCGGGGCCAAAGCGGACGACGATCTCCTTCTGCACCGGCTGGCCCGCCTTGAAAATGTAGCGTCCGTCGCGGCACCACCCAAAGAGCCTCAACCTCTCCACCGCGTCCATGTCATCGCAGAATCCCCCGGGCAACGGTGGCAATAGCCGCACGTGCAGCCCGTCTGGCTTCACCGCAAACCCGGAGGGATACGCCTTCCAAAAATCGCGCATCGCCACCATGGCGCGCGATGTCTTATCCGCGGCGACCGCCACGCCCGCGGTGCGACGGTCCTTTGGCCCCTCCTCGCGCCAGAGCCGGGAACGGCGCTCGTCCTGCTGCAGCAGCCATATGCCCTCGTCCCCGCCGGGCACCGCGGGCGCGTCGCCCCCCAGGGCGCCCGTGATCCCCCCCTTCCCCTCCAGCGGCACGCGGAGCGCGAGGCCCGTCACCTCGCGATACTTGGGCTCCGGATTGTCGTTGATGACCGTCACACTGAGTCGCATCTCTGGCAACCCCGCAAAAAGCGTCGCGCGGATCACATACGCCCAACCGGGCTTGCCCGCATCATCCACCAGCGGGCCCGACCACCGGACCACGGCGCGCACGGCGCCATTGGTCTCGACATCGAATCGTTCCGGGGCGCCGCACGTGAGATTGGCGCCATCCGCGGTCTCCAGCCGAAGGTTCGCCAACCTCGGTGCCGCGCTGATCCGCTCCCCGGCGGCGATCTCCCCATCCCCATCGCGATCGAAGGCCACGTTCTCAAAAAGCGCGGGGACTTTCTTGCCAAGGTCGAAATGCAGCCCCTTTCCGCGGACGCGCCACCGGCCATCCCCTTCCTCTACCCGCGCGGTCATCGGCCCGATCCCGGCATCGGGCCAATCCGGACGCGCCTCCAGCCGGTAGGCCCGCCGATCTCCTGCCCGCGTCTCCGCAAAAAAGGCCAGGGTGGCAAACTTCACCGAGCCATCCGGCCATCGCGAGAACACCTCCGCCTGCAGCGGCGCCGGATCGCCCGAGGGACCGAACAATCGCAGATCCTCGACCCGCGCCAGTTTCCCGCGGCCAAAGGGCATCCCGATCACCGCCGGGGCCTTCGTGCGCCCGAATTCGGTCGGTTCCACCAGGTCCAGCTCGATAGATTGCCGGACCGTCGGGGGCGGTTTCGGGGGCGCGGCCCGAAACACAAACGGTTCCGATGCGACCGCCTCCCCCTCGCACTCGATCAGAATCCTCGCCCGGCATTCCTCGCCCGGGTCGAGTCCGGCGAGTGTCGCCCGATGGTTTCGCGCGGGACCACCCTCGATCAAGATCTCGCGTTCCGCCGCGCCACCGCAGGAATAGACCAGCCTCTGCCCCTCGACCGGGCGCGAGGTGGTCCAACACAGGCGCGCCGTGCCCGCCCCCGTGCACCAAGCCGCGAAATCCCCGAATCGCGGCGGCGGCGGGACCAGCGGCTTCGCACCAAACACGAGCCGCTCCACCCGGTACATCCCGACGCGGGTCCTCGGAACCAGGGACAACACGTCGCCGCGCTTGACCCCGATGGGCTCTTTGACGCGGAAGAGGGCGCGCGTGTCCGATTCGCCATCACCCACGATCAGGGCAACCCGTTTCCCGTTGACTAGGATGTCGAGGTGCTCGATGCCGTCCCGGTCGTCCACCATCTGCACGGCCAGATAGAATCGCCCGGACCGATCAAACTCGTACTCGATCGTGGCGGGCGGCCCACCCGCCTTGACCATGTCCCTCCCGTCGGCCTCGAAACCATTGAGGCGACACGCCCGCGCGGGCACCACCCAACCCGCAAATTCCCCTGCCACCATGGCATCCATCCCCGGCCACGGCTCCACCCGCTCCACGCCCAGCGCCGCCAGATCCACCGGCACGAAACGCACGTAATCGAAATACCCGGGCCCCGCATTGTC
>JAANMX010004778.1_pt1 | contig 10321 bp, 7 predicted proteins | sample 7279681 | NCBI WGS metagenome assembly JAANMX01 (sample SAMN14094542, study PRJNA606508) | bioreactor metagenome | isolation source: A lab-scale SPAN reactor treating ammonium-rich wastewater day 351 | place: Ireland: Galway | collected 2018-01-01
ACGGGGTGAGCTTCACCGAGAACACGTCGCCCAGTTCCCGATAGAAGTCGGCGGGGCGGGACTGCGGCCTTTGGAGCACGCCGACCATCACGTCGCGGTCGAACTGCTGGCCGGTCCGCCCGTCGCGCAGGATGCACTTGCCCGAGTTCGGGTCGAACCCGACCCGCGCCTCGGCGTTGGTGACCGCCCGCACCACCACCCGCTCGACCCGCGCCGCCGGCGATTCGGCGATCAGCTCGTCGACGTCCAGGCCCAGGCGCTCGGCCTCGATCAGCAGATCCTCCTCGGCCAGCGCCGCCAGCTTTTCGGCGTAGCGCTTGAGCAGTTCTTCCGACGAGCCCCTCGGCGGCGCCTCGCCGCCCCACACCGGCATCTCGCTGGAGAGGTAGTCGACCAGCGCCTGCTCGCGCTCGTCGGCATAGACCTCGGCCAGCCAGTCGAACACCTGCCTCTCGGGGATCGAGGCGAACACCGGCGTCTCGAAGGTCGTGCCGCGGTGCTTGGCGACCCAGCCCAGGTGCGTCTCGAGGATCTGGCCGATGTTCATTCGAGACGGCACGCCGAGCGGGTTGAGGATCACGTCCACCGGCGTCCCGTCGGGCAGGAAGGGCATGTCCTCGACCGGCAGGATCTTGGAGATGACGCCCTTGTTGCCGTGCCGGCCCGCCATCTTGTCGCCCTCCATGATCTTCCGCCGCTGGGCGACGTAGACCCGGACGAGCTGGTTGACGCCGGCGGGCAGATCGTCGGCCGGCTCGCGCTGCAGGTCGCGGCTGCCGCAGTGCTCGCAAACCGTCAGGTCGGCGGTCTTGGAGAACTCGTGGAGGTGGCCGCAGTTCAGACAGCGGTGCTTGAACCGGCTGAACACCCGGACCGCGACCACCTTACCCTTGGCCCCGTGCGGCACGCGCAGCGAAGTGTCGCGCATCTCCTCGGCCTTCTTGCCGAAGATGGCGATGACCAGCTTTTCCTCCGCGGTCATCTCGCTCTGGCCCTTGGGCGCGACCTTGCCGACGAGGATGTCCTCCGGCCGGACCACGGTACCGATCCGGATGATCCCGCGCTCGTCCAGGTTGTTGCGCAGCTCGTCGGAGATGTTGGGGATGTCGGCGGTGATTTCTTCCGGCCCCAGCTTGGTGTCCCGCGCCTGGATCTCGTACTTGTCGATGTGGATCGAGGTGAACACGTCGTCGCGGGCGGTGTTGGAGGAGAGGATGATGGCATCCTCGTAGTTGTAGCCTTCCCACGACATGAACGCGGTCACCACGTTGCGCCCCAGCGCCAGCCGCCCGTACTCGGTGCACGACCCGTCGGCGATGGGATCGCCCGGGGTGGCGCCGTCGGGAAGCTGGGCCAGCGGCAGGACCTGGATCGGCGCGCCGGTCTCGCTGCGCGGGCCGCGGAGGTGCTGGCCAAGCCGGACGATGGGCCGCTGGTTGATGAACGTGGCCTGGTTGGTGCGCTCGAACGACAGCAGGTCATGGGTCTCGGCGCTGCCGTCGTAACCGGTGATAGTGATGTGGCGCGCGTCCACCGCGGTGACCACACCGTCGCGGCCGGCGCAGATCACGGCTCCGGAGTCGACCGCGATCTGGCGCTCGATGCCGGTCGCCACCCAGGGCGCCTCGGGGCAGACCAGCGGGACCGCCTGGCGCTGCATGTTCGAGCCCATCAGCGCGCGGTTGGCGTCGTCGTTCTCGAGGAACGGGATCAGCGCCGCGGCGACCGAGACGAGCTGCTTCGGCGACACGTCCATGAAGTCGACACGCTCGACCGGAACCGGCAGCACGTCACCCTGGTGACGGCAGACGATCTGGTCTTCGGTGAACTTGCCGCTGGCGTCCAGCGGCACGTTCGCCTGCGCCACGTAGTACTTCCCTTCTTCCATGGCGGAGAGATAGTGCACTTCTTCCGTGACACGGCCGTCCGTCACCTTGCGGTACGGGCTCTCGATGAAGCCGTACTTGTTGATGCGGGCGAAGGTCGCGAGCGAGTTGATGAGGCCGATGTTCGGGCCTTCCGGCGTTTCGATCGGGCAGATGCGTCCGTAATGCGTCGGATGCACGTCGCGCACCTCGAAGCCCGCGCGTTCGCGTGTAAGGCCGCCCGGTCCGAGCGCCGAGAGACGCCGCTTGTGCGTAATCTCGGAGAGCGGATTGGTCTGGTCCATGAACTGCGAAAGCTGCGAGGAGCCGAAGAACTCGCGCACGGCGGCGGCCGCCGGCTTCGCGTTGATCAGATCCTGCGGCATGACGGTGTCGATATCGACCGACGACATGCGTTCCTTGATCGCGCGCTCCATGCGCAACAGGCCGAGGCGATACTGATTTTCCATCAGCTCGCCGACCGAACGCACACGGCGATTGCCGAGGTGATCGATGTCGTCGATATCGCCCTTGCCGTCGCGAAGGTCCAAGAGCGTGCGGATAACCGCAATGATGTCTTCCTTGCGCAGCACGCGCACGGTATCGGCGGCGTCGAGATCGAGACGCATGTTCATCTTCACGCGGCCGACCGCGGAGAGATCGTAGCGCTCCGGATCGAAGAACAGCGAATTGAACATAGCTTCCGCGGTATCGACCGTCGGCGGCTCGCCCGGACGCATCACGCGATAGATGTCGAACAGCGCTTCTTCGCGCGTGTTGTTCTTGTCCACCGTGAGCGTGTTGCGGATATAGGCGCCGACAGTAACGTGATCGATGTCGAGCACCGGAATCTCGTTGTAGCCCGCCTCGTCCAGCGTCGCGATGACCTTCTCGTCGATTTCCGCTCCGGCCTCGACGAAGATTTCGCCGGTTTCCGGATTGACGATGTCTTCGGCGATGAACTGGCCGTAGATGTCTTCGTTGGTGAGCTTGATCGCCTTCAGGCCCTTTTCCGAAAGCTGGCGGGCCTGACGCACCGAGAGCTTCTTGCCGGCTTCGATCACGACTTCGCCGGTGTCGGCGTCGTGCAGATCGACGATGGCCTGGAAGCCCTTCATGCGGCGCGGATCGAACGGCACGCGCCATGCGCCGTCCTTGGTGCGCTTGTAGGAAATGATTTCGTAGAACGTGCGGAGAATTTCTTCCGCGTCGAGGCCGAGCGCATAGAGCAGCGACGTCACCGGAATCTTGCGGCGGCGGTCGGTGCGCGCGTGCACGATGTCCTTCGCGTCGAACTCGATATCGAGCCACGAGCCGCGATACGGGATGATGCGGGCCGCGAACAGGAGCTTGCCCGAGGAGTGCGTCTTGCCCTTGTCGTGGTCGAAGAACACACCGGGCGAGCGGTGCATCTGCGAAACGATCACGCGCTCGGTGCCGTTCACGATGAAGGTGCCGTTCGACGTCATGAGCGGAATGTCGCCCATGTAAACGTCCTGCTCCTTGATGTCCTTGACCGACTTCGCCTGCGTTTCCGGGTCCACATCGAACACGATCAGGCGCAGGGTCACTTTCAGCGGAGCCGCGAAGGTCATGCCGCGCTGGCGGCATTCATCGACGTCATACTTCGGCGCCTCGAATTCGTATTTCACGAATTCGAGCATCGACGTGCCGGCGAAGTCCGAAATCGGGAACACCGATTTGAAGACTGCCTGCAATCCGTCGTCCGGGCGGCCGCCCTCCGGTTCGTCGATCTGCAGGAACTGGTCGTAAGACGCCTTCTGAACCTCGATGAGGTTCGGCATCTCCGCCACTTCCGCGATCTTCCCGAAGAATTTGCGAACACGCTTCCGGCCAGTGAAAGTTTGCGCCATTTCTTTCCTCGCTCAGGTTCGGCGGCCGCGCGCCTCCGCGCCGCTCGCCTTTTCCGCATGTGTTCCGTTCGAAAAGAACGGAAAAGAATCTCGTCCGCTAAAATTGCAGCGGTAGTACCGGGCGGCGAGAACGCCGCCCGGCTTACGCAATCGCTTACTTAAGTTCGACCTTCGCGCCGACTTTCTCGAGCGTGGTCTTGATCTTCGCGGCTTCGTCCTTGGAAGCGCCTTCCTTGATGGTCTTCGGCGCGCCTTCGACGAGGTCTTTCGCTTCCTTCAGTCCGAGGCCGGTGAGACCGCGGACTTCCTTGATCACTTCGATCTTCTTGTCGCCGGCAGCGGCGAGAACGACCGTGAATTCGGTCTTCTCTTCGGCAGCGGCACCGCCGCCACCCGCACCCGGAGCAGCCGCAACCGCAACCGCGGCAGCAGCGGAGACGCCCCACTTTTCTTCGAGCATCTTCGCGAGCTCGGCCGCCTCGAGGACGGTGAGCGACGAAAGATCGTCAACGATTTTTGCCAGATCGGCCATTTGTCAGTTTCCTTATTTAGGTTCGAACCAGAATGTTGCTACCGGACCGCCTCACGCGGCATCCTTTGCTCCGTAGGCTCCAAACACGCGGGCCAGCTTCGCAGCCGGTGCGTTGGCGAGCTGCGCGAGCTTGGTCGCCGGGGCCTGTACCAGGCCGACGATTTTCGCGCGCAGTTCGTCGAGCGACGGCAGCGAGGCAAGCGCCTTGACGCCGTCGACGTTCAGAGAGGTTGCGCCCATCGCGCCGCCAAGGATCACGAACTTTTCGTTCGCCTTGGCGAAGTCGACTGCAACCTTCGGCGCTGCCACGGGATCACCCGAATAGGCGATGATCGTCGGCCCCTTCAGCAGAGGCGCAACATGGGCAACGTCGGTACCTTCGAGAGCGATCTTGGCGAGGCGGTTTTTCGCGACCTTCACGCCGGCTCCCTGCTTCTTCATCTGTCGGCGCAAGTCCGACATCTGAGCAACAGTGAGACCGGAATAATGAGCCACCACGACTGCACCAGCCGACTTCATGGTCTGGTTGAAGCTCGTGACGAACTCGCGCTTTTCCGCTCGGTCCACTTTCACTTCTCCGGTTGACGGCGCGGGGTCATTCCCGCTCCGCCGGCTTCGACAATGCCGGCCCGTCCTTCACGCTGTTGGGCGTAAAGAGCCAAGCCGGCGCTCTACTGCCCTGTCCCCGTTCATCTCGATCGCTCGAGACGCGCGGTCTTTGGTTCGAACCGTGAAAAGCGCTTCACATATATATGTGAGCGAAAATCCCGGTCTTCCCCGTCTGTGCTGGCCCTTTCGGATCAAGCTCCCGCAAATCCGGGAGCACCGGCAGTCTCGGACAGGACCACCGACGAAACCGAAGTTCCGCCGGTGTCACCGCGCGGCACCGAAGTGACGCGCGGAAACTCTTGCTTCAAGCGTTGAGCGCGCTACCCGGCTCAACGCGAACGCCGGGTCCCATCGTCGATGAGACGGCGATCTTCTTGATGAACGTGCCTTTCGAGCCCGACGGCTTCGCCTTGGAAACCGCGTCCACGAACGCGCGAATGTTCTGCGAAAGCTGCTCGGCCGAGAACGACGCCTTGCCGACGCCGGCCTGCACGATGCCCGCCTTCTCGATGCGGAATTCGACGGAGCCGCCCTTCGCGCCCTTGACGGCGTTGGCGATGTCCATCGTGACCGTGCCGACCTTCGGGTTCGGCATCATGCCGCGGGGCCCGAGCACCTTACCGAGACGGCCGACGAGACCCATCATGTCGGGCGTCGCGATGCAGCGATCGAAATCGATGTTGCCCGCGTTCACCTTCTCGAACAGGTCTTCGGCGCCGACGACATCGGCACCAGCCTTCTTTGCTTCTTCCGCTTTCGGACCCTTGGCGAACACGGCGACGCGCGCCGTGCGGCCGGAGCCGTTCGGCAAGGTCACGACGCCACGAACCATCTGGTCGGTCTGCTTCGCATCGACGCCGAGGTTCATCGCGATCTCGATGGTCTCGTCGAACTTCGCTTTCGCGCGGTCCTTGATCATCTTCACCGCTTCATCGAGCGCATAGAGCTTCATCGGCTCGATGCCTTCGGCGGCTTTCTTGAAACGCTTGTTCTTTGCCATGACGCTTACCCCGTAACCGTTAGGCCCATCGAGCGCGCGGAGCCTTCGATCATGCTCGCGGCGGATTCGACGGTGTCGCAGTTCAGATCGACCATCTTCTTCTCGGCGATCTCCTTGATCTGCGCGCGGGTTACCGAACCGGCGGCGGAAAGACCCGGCGTCTTCGAGCCCGACTGAATCTTCGCGGCCTTCTTCAAAAAGTAGGAGACCGGCGCCGACTTCATTTCGAACGTGAAGGAGCGATCCTGGTAGATCGTGATGGTGACGGGGATCGGCATCCCCTTCTCCATCTGCTGGGTCTTCGCGTTAAACGCCTTGCAGAATTCCATGATGTTCAGGCCGCGCTGACCCAAAGCAGGGCCGATCGGCGGGGCCGGATTTGCAGCGCCCGCGGGCACCTGCAATTTCAAATAGCCAGTTACTTTCTTCGCCATCGTCTTCTCCAGTTACGCGGGGCGTGCCTCGCGTCTAGTGTCGTGGTGCGGCTCCCAGGCAAGCGCGGCGATGCGCAAGCCCTGCCTCCCACAATGCCGGTCAGGTCTTTTCGACCTGCCCGAATTCCAGCTCGACCGGGGTAGCCCGGCCAAAAATCGAAACGGCGACTTTCAGGCGCGAGCGCCCGTCGTCGACTTCTTCCACGGTGCCGTTGAACGAAGCGAACGGACCGTCCGCCACGCGAACCTGCTCGCCGACCTCGAAGGTGATCGACGGCTTCGGACGCTCGATGCCTTCCTGCACCTGCTGCAAGATGCGCTGTGCTTCGGCGTCCGGAATCGGAATCGGCTTCTTGTCCGCGCCGAGAAAGCCCGTGACCTTCGGCGTGTTCTTGATGAGGTGGTACACCTCGTCGGTGAGTTCGCACTTCACGAGCACGTAACCCGGAAAGAACTTGCGGTCGGAGTCGATCTTGCGGCCGCGCCGCACCTCGGTGACCTTTTCGGTCGGCACCAGAACGTCTTCGAACTTGTCGGCAAGGCCACGGCTCTGCGCTTGCTCGCGCAAAGATTCCGCGACCTTCTTTTCGAAGTTCGAGTAGGCGTGAACGATGTACCAGCGCTTGGCCACTTGCTTCTCCGTCAGCGCAGAACGTTCAGAAGGAAATTCATGCCGAAGCGGATGATCTGATCCGCAAGCAGGAAGAAGATCGCGGCAACGGTCGCCATCACGAACACCATCGCGGTCGTGAGCAACGTTTCGCGGCGTGTCGGCCAGGTGACCTTGGAGGTCTCCGCCCGCACCTGCTGCAAGAATTCGAATGGTTTGATCGCCATGTTCTTCGCCGTCGCCTTTTGTCCCCGCGCATGATCGCGCGATGTCTTTTCTTCTACGCCCTGCTTCGCTTGCTCATGCCGCCACTCACTGGCTGGCAGGAGTGGAGGGACTCGAACCCCCAACCCCCGGTTTTGGAGACCGGTGCTCTAGCCAATTGAGCTACACTCCTCCGCAAGCGGGAAAGGCGGCAAAAAGGCCATAAGGCCCGCCGCGGGGGGACTAATGCAGTATCAGGTCAGTGTTTGCAAGGGTTTCGGCGCTGAATATAGAGCCGATTCGGTCATTTGTAAGGGGTTTTTGTCCGGCCCGGTTCCGCCCCCGGAGAAAGCCTGAAAAAGCGACTTTTTGTGATGGCCAGCACACCCCCCGCCGGCGGCTGCGGGTACCGTCTTTTCATCGATGGATCCCCCATCTCATCGATGACCCCACCAAACTAAAGGGGCGCCCCAGCGGGCGCCCCTCTTTTTTGAACCCCTGAGTCGCGGGCCTATTCGATAATTTTAGCCACAACCCCGGCACCGGGCGCGCGGGCGGTCTACCGCCTTCGCGCCATTTTTAAATTCGGTTGTCGCTAACGGGCTCGTTGCTCAAATCATTCAATGATTTTCGCAACAACCCCTGCTCCAACCGTGCGTCCGCCTTCACGGATTGCGAAGCGGAGCTTCTCTTCCATCGCGATCGGCACGATCAGCTGCACTTCCATCGACACGTTGTCGCCAGGCATCACCATCTCGGTGCCCGAAGGCAAGGTCACGATGCCCGTCACGTCGGTCGTGCGGAAGTAAAACTGCGGGCGATAGTTCGTGAAGAACGGCGTGTGACGGCCACCCTCTTCCTTCGTCAGGATGTAGGCTTCCGCCGTGAACTTCGTGTGCGGCTTCACCGAACCCGGCTTGCACAGCACCTGGCCGCGCTCGATTTCCTCGCGCTTCGTGCCGCGCAAGAGGATACCCACGTTGTCGCCGGCCTGACCCTGGTCCAACAGCTTGCGGAACATCTCGACGCCGGTAACCGTCGTCTTCTGCGTCTCGCGGATGCCGACGATCTCCACTTCCTCGCCGACCTTCACGATGCCACGCTCGACGCGGCCGGTCGCAACCGTGCCGCGGCCCGAGATCGAGAACACGTCTTCGACCGGCATCAGGAACGCGCCGTCCACCGGACGGTCAGGCGTCGGGATGTATTCGTCGACCGCCGCCATCAGCTTGAGAATCGCTTCCTTGCCCTGCTCCGGGTTCTTGTCCTCCAGCGCCATCAGCGCCGAGCCCTTGATGATCGGGATCTTGTCGCCCGGGAAGTTGTACTTCGAGAGCAACTCGCGAACCTCGAGTTCCACGAGATCCAGCAACTCCGGATCGTCGACCATGTCGACCTTGTTCATGAACACCACGATCGACGGAACGCCGACCTGACGCGCAAGCAGAATGTGCTCGCGGGTCTGCGGCATCGGACCGTCAGCGGCCGACACGACCAGGATCGCGCCGTCCATCTGCGCCGCACCCGTGATCATGTTCTTCACGTAGTCCGCGTGGCCCGGGCAATCGACATGCGCGTAGTGGCGGTTCTTCGTCTCGTATTCGACATGCGCCGTCGAAATCGTAATGCCGCGCGCCTTCTCTTCCGGCGCCTTGTCGATCTGGTCATAGGCCGTGAACGTCGCACCGCCCGTCTCAGCCAGCACCTTCGTGATCGCTGCCGTCAACGAAGTCTTGCCGTGGTCAACGTGACCAATCGTGCCTACGTTCGCATGCGGTTTGTTGCGTTCAAATTTTTCCTTGGCCATCTTGCTCTCCGTTCAGCCTAAGCGGCGAAGTCCTTGTGAAATCCAAATACAAAAGGCTCAGGCGTATTTCGCCTGAACCTCTTGCGCGACGTTGTTCGGAACTTGTTCGTAGTGGTCGAATTGCATCGTGAAGGTTGCGCGACCCTGCGAGAACGAACGCAGGTTGTTCACGTAACCGAACATGTTGGCGAGCGGCACCATTGCGTTGATGACGTTGGCGTTGCCGCGCATGTCCTGGCCCTGAATCTGGCCACGGCGCGAGTTCAAGTCGCCGATGACCGAACCGGTGTAGTCTTCCGGGGTCACCACTTCGACCTTCATGATCGGCTCGAGCAGCACCGAGCCGCCCTTCTGTAGGCCTTCGCGAAGCGCCGCGCGCGATGCGATTTCAAACGCCAGAGCAGAAGAGTCGACGTCGTGGTATGCGCCGTCAACCAGACGAACCTTGAGATCGACGACCGGGAAGCCGGCGAGCACGCCCGCGCCGAGAACCGACTCGAGGCCCTTCTCGACACCCGGGATGTATTCCTTCGGCACCGCGCCGCCGACGATTTCGTTTTCGAATTCGAAGCCCTTGCCCGGCTCGTTCGGCTCGATCTCGAGCTTCACGCGCGCGAACTGACCCGAACCGCCCGACTGCTTCTTGTGGGTGTAGTCGATGGTCGCGGGCTTCGAGATCTTTTCGCGATAGGCAACCTGCGGCGCGCCGATGTTGGCATCGACCTTGTAGGTGCGCTTCAGGATGTCGACCTTAATGTCGAGGTGAAGTTCGCCCATGCCCTTGAGAATGGTCTGGCCGGATTCCTGATCGGTGGAAACGCGGAACGACGGATCTTCCGCCGCGAGCTTCGCGAGTGCCACGCCCAGCTTTTCCTGGTCGGCCTTCGACTTTGGCTCGATCGCGATTTCGATGACCGGCTCCGGGAATTCCATGCGCTCGAGGATCACCTGCTTGTCGGGATCGCAAAGCGTGTCACCGGTGCGGACTTCCTTGAGACCCGCAAGCGCGACGATGTCGCCTGCATAGGCTTCCTTGATGTCTTCGCGGTTGTTCGCATGCATCAGCAACATGCGGCCGATGCGTTCTTTCTTCTCGCGGGTCGAGTTGACGACGCCGGTGCCGCTTTGCAGCACGCCCGAGTAGATGCGGCAGAAGGTAATGGTGCCGACGAACGGGTCGTCCATGATCTTGAACGCGAGGAGCGACATCGGCTCCTTGTCGTCGGCATGACGAAGGACTTCGTTGCCGGCATCGTCAACGCCCTTGATCGCCGGCACGTCGAGCGGCGACGGCAGGTAGGCGACGACGGCGTCGAGCAGCGGCTGCACGCCCTTGTTCTTGAACGCGGTGCCGCACAGCACCGGATAGAACGCACCGGTGAGAAC
>JAANMX010004779.1_pt1 | contig 10319 bp, 12 predicted proteins | sample 7279681 | NCBI WGS metagenome assembly JAANMX01 (sample SAMN14094542, study PRJNA606508) | bioreactor metagenome | isolation source: A lab-scale SPAN reactor treating ammonium-rich wastewater day 351 | place: Ireland: Galway | collected 2018-01-01
CGATGCCGCATCCAGCCAGGCAGAAGCTACCCACGACCGCCCCGAAGCAAGCCACATTTGCATATGTCCTATAAGGGAGCGTTAAGTTGAGAGCATTGGCCTTGTAGTGCGCTGGTCGTGTGAACGATCTTTCACTTGCCTCGGAGCCGAGGAAATTCCCCTAATCTCTCAGAAGTATTGACGCACTTCAGCAGCCACTGTCGCCGTCACTGAACATCTTTGCTTCAGCTCGCCGTCAGAGGGGGCCCCGCTTGACTGTGCGTCAGATCGTTCCTGGTTCATGAAATTCGCTCGACGAGCTCCACTGCCGACATCCCGAGCCCGGCCGCGAGCCGGAAAAGGGTGTCCACCGTCGGCTGGGATTCAGCTCTCTCCATCATGGAGATGGAATTCCTGTGCAGGCCCGCACGCTCGGCCAAAGCCTCTTGGGACAGGCCCTGCTCCTTGCGCAGGGTTCGTAGTAGCGCGGCGAGCCGCTGTGAGGGGAGTTGTTCAGACATGGCGCGAGTCTCCGGCACTGCCGCGCTGATCGCTACACAGTGTTCTGTTCAGTCGTGACGCTGGGTACCAGCATCGGCGACGCGGTCACGCCGACCGTAGCCCCTGAAAGACCTATGCGGCTGCATCCACGAGCCCAGAGTCGTGATTGCTGGGCAAACCTTTGTCGGGGTCAAGCACGCGAGGGATGTTAGTCGTGCCGAGCATGTCGGCATCGGACGGCCTTCGGTGCGCGCCGTTTTGGACAGACGTGGCAACTTCAGCGAGTCCCGAGAAGCGCTGCTGCGGACGCTCCAGCCCGTGAGGTGTCCTGAGAAACGAACAGTCTATTGTACAAACGTTCAGCGCACAGTAGGATGTGCAGTGCGGACGTTCATTGACTATCACTTTCCCGGAGACCCACATGGAAGAAGACGACTACACGCCTGCGACTCGCCCTGACCACTGGCGTCTGGATGTCCTCGAAGACCAGGTCGACCGGCTGTACTACCAAGGTGGCGCATTCTTCGTCGCGGAAGTCGAGCGCTGCAGCAAGGGACGGATCTGGCAACCGGAAGAGGACCTTGATATTTCGCCGGACCCCGAAGAGCAGATGGCACGAAAGGACGGGCTCTGGCTCTTCAATAGCGCTGACCTGATGTGCGAAAGCCTGGTCCTCCTGGAGCGACAGGATTTCGATGTGACGGAGGTGCTGCTCGTGAGTCCACCGGCGCTCAATCGCAGCGATGCATGGCGGTGCGAGCGGCTGAAGGCCCTGTTCGGGCTGTGTGACGAGGACGGTATTGAGGGAGGATGGCTCTACATCGTCGAGAGCGGCGCGGTGTATGGCGACATCGATCCCATCTGCTACGTCGCGCTGGGGTCGGCGCGATCCATGATCCTGCGGGACCCGCGCACCGCGCCGGCACCGACGCGCCCCTATTTCCCGCTACCGAAGATCTACTCGATCGGTGCTCTTTGCCAATGGGAACGGATGGCGCTGCCCCAGAGCAGGGCCGACGACGGTCGCGCAGACTTGGGGGCGAGATGAAGAAGCGCGATGCGACGACCCCCGGTTATGCACCTGCAGAGATCTACACCCGAGAAGGGGCCGCCTTGTTGTTGCCCGCACTGCAGGTGGAGGCCCTCGAGCGCGCCCGCGCGGAGGCCTGCCGGGCGCGTACTCAAGAGGTGCTTGCTGAGGTCGAAGAAGCTCACGAGCCCACCACCGTGCCCGCTGCGCCGAACTCGTTCAACGATCCACAGCCCCAGGAAGAGAGGAGGATGCAGCGGCAAGTCTTCGATATGGACGCCGTCGACGCGACGCTCAAGGCGCGCGGGAAGGGCGATCGTGAACACTTGCAACAGCTGAAGGCGTGGGCGGCGCACATGCGCCGAGATTCCGGCTTCCGGCTCCTCCAGCCGTTCCCAACGCATTTCGAGGATTTGCGAGAGCAGTTTCCCAACTGCGCCCGGGCGATCGACGCCATCGAGGCGATGTGCGCGCTCGCGGAAGGCTACGAGCACACGTTTGTGCCGGAACCACTGCTCCTGCTTGGGCCTCCGGGCGTCGGTAAGACCATGTTGGTCGAGCTTCTGGCAGCGACGGTCGGTGTCGAACTTGAGGCGGTATCGCTGGCGGCTGCCCAAGGGGCTTTTCAGATCATCGGCACGTCACTGCACTGGTCGACGGCTGCGCCTGGGCAAGTCTGGCGCCTGCTCGCGATGGGCAAATCGGCCAACGGGATTTTGCTGCTGGACGAGGTAGATAAGGCCGGCGGCGATGAGCGCTGCCTGACGGAAACCGCGCTCCTGGACCTGCTCGAGCCTCGCACTGCGCGCAGGCTGGTTGATCAAGCGACGGACGTCCCGATGGACGCATCCACACTATGGAAGCTGGGCACCGCCAATGAGTTGGGCCCGGTCAGTGCGCCGATCCGCTCGCGTTTTGAGGTGATCACGATCGACGCGCCCACCCGTAATGAGCTGATCGAGATCTACCGCCGTCAGTGGCAAGCACATTGCGAGGGACGTGAGGGCTGGCCGATCCTGTCAGAGACCCTGTTGGGCAGGATGGCTGATGCGCGGATCTCGCCGCGCGAGGCAAGCCGGCGGCTTCGGCTGACCTTGGGGTTGGCCATCCAGAGAAACGTGAAAGTCGTGGACGCACTTTTCGGTGATGAACTGGCGCCGCGCATGCGATTCGGATTCGCGCCAGCAGTGGATCACTGAGAAAGGCGGATCCCTCTGATGACCAGGAACAACACTCACGCCGTGCGAGTGCTGGGAGGGTACCTGTGGCCGATCGAATCCGTAGTCGACCGCCCGGAGGTCGCCTTGTCGAGATGGCGGCTTTACGAGATCTCGGCAGCCTGGAGCGGGGCGCCGACCCTACATCTCGTCGGCTGGGCGAATGAAACGGCGCAGGGCCAAGTCTCGAGCCCGGTCCACCACGTCGACCCGGCGAGCCGACTCTGTGTGACTCGAAGCGGCCGACGCTACCGGCTGATCGGTCAGCCGGGCCACTGTGACGATGCGGGCTTCGTCTGGGGCGCGTGGAGGCAGCTGAACGGGGCCCAGCAAGAGCGCGATCTCACCGATGTGCTGTGGCTGCTGCTTGAGGGCGCCACTACCGGGGGGCATGGCGCATGAGAAACCACCATTTTGCAGTGGAGAATGCTCGTGGACCCAGACCTTGATCGATTGCTGTGCAGTCGCTATCCAGTCATCTTTCGTGAGCGGCACGCGCCGGCCAGCCGAACGGCGATGTGCTGGGGGTTCTGCTGCGGAAATGGCTGGTATGCGCTGATCGACACCCTTTGCGACGAGATTCAGCGCCGGGTCGATACGCATGGCGTCAAGGACGTCGTCGCACTCCAGGTGAAGGAGAAGTTCGGCGGGCTGCGTTTCTATGTAAGCGGAGGCGATCAATACACGAACGGCTTGATTTGGTTGGCAGACCACCTCTCCACAATGGTTTGCGAAAACTGCGGAGCACCTGGACTGCAAACAGGTCGCGACTGGATCAAGACGCGGTGTGCCATGCACGACGGCGAGGACTTCCCACTCGATCAGACGATGTCCTATGGTGGAGGCGACCTTGTGGATGGCTTGCGCTTGGTCTCGCCCGAGAAGGTGAGGGCTTGGGACCTCGCGAACCAGTTTCGTCTTCCGCCTGTGCGTACGCGGGGGTGGCGGCATATCAGCTATGCGCTTGAAGCCGTCATCCGCAACGATATCCGGCACAACGAACTGCCCGGCGTAGTCGTGGACGCACATGACGAATCCGAAGGGCTGCGCTTTCACTGGCTCGGCGGTGACGATCGCGGGCGGGTCGCAGGGATGTTTCGACTCGCCGAGACCTACGCGGCGCGTTGTGATCGGCAGACCGGTAAGCCTACAAGCTGAAGCCACGGAGGCAAGGATTGGGCGTGCAAACCCAGGCGCCAGGAGCGTGACGTGGCGCGTAAGCGCGATGGTGTCAGCGTGCGTGCTCTGGAAGCCGCCATGCTTGCGGCTAGTGAAGATGCAAAACGCTTGGTGTTGGAAGGTGAGGACATGCTGACGCCGTCTGCAGCGTCTGCTCTGGCAGGGTGTTCCGTGTGCGAGTTGTCGCGCCGGAGGCGATCGAACCTTGTGCTTGCGCTGTCGGTTCCGGGCATGAGGGGCCGACAGTACCGGTTTCCTGCCTGCCAGTTTGAGCCGCGCGTGTGCGAGGTGATGCCGCAACTGCTGGGGCTGTTTGGTGGCAGGCGCCCATGGCAGTTGTACGATTTCCTGCGGCACCCCGAGCCGCTCCTTCAAGGCCACATCCCGCTCGATCTGTTGAGATGCGGTCGCGCGGCAGAGGTCCTACGTGTCGCCAAGGCGACTGCGACGCTCGAGCACGGTGCCTACCGACCATGGGTGGGTCAGCCCCACGCGGATACGATCCCCGGGATCTGGCTGGCCCGTGCCCAGTAAAACGCCGTGTTCGGCCGCGACAACAAGCACAGGGTTCGGACTCTAAGGAGCTGTCATGAGCACGAAAGCTAGCCTGAATTACCATGTTGACGAAGCCAGCGGCACTTCCGCTCACGTCTATGAGGAGTGCCTTGCCCCAGCAGACTTCCCCGTCTACCTGGAGATCTCCGGTGTGTCCGAAGTCTCGCTTGATGTGACGCCGCATGGGACGGATGTGAGGGTCGCCATCCCCCGCGCATTGGCGGCAAAGCTCGGACTCCTCCCGACGCGCAAGAAGCAAGAATGAACGGCGCACCAACCGGTGGTGGTCAGAGCAAGTGCAGTGATCTCTCGCTCGCGCGCGCCTAGCCCGTCGGGCTGAAATCCCGCCGTCTTGTCCTCGTCAAATCCGCGCAACGCGGACGTCCTAGTGTGGCCGGCAGTCCATTTCTGCCGTGCGCCCGAGGAGTCCGCCATGCAATCCATGATCAAACCGCTCGTCCTGGCGAGCACGATGGCCCTGTCGGGCGCCGCATTTGCCGCAACGGTCGCCTGTGGCGGCGCCGTGAGCTTTGGGGAAGGGGCCGGCAAGGTGGCAAGTGCCGTCGCCGACCGTGCGGTGGACGGCGTGTGCCTCAACGCCCAGATCATCGACACCGTGGCCGAAGGCGCCCGCTATGCCAGCCATGGCGAGTTCATGTCCGCGCTCACCCGTCAGATCGACGCCTGGCGGGCTGCCGGCGTCGTCAGCGCTCGCGAGGCGGGCGCGCTCACCAGCGCCGCTGCGCGCTCGAACGCCGGGCGTACGCTGGGCTTGCGCGTGATCGCGTTCAACGATTTCCACGGCAACATCGACGGCGCCAACCTCAGCCTGCGCAGCGACATCGACGGCATCTATCGCAGCACGACGACGGGTGCTCGCCTGCCGGTGCCGGCGGGCGGCGTCGACTACATGGCAGGACTGGTACGCCGCCTGCGAGACGAGGCGGCGCACAGCGCGGTGGTGTCGGCGGGCGACCTGATCGGCGGCAGCCCGCTCAATTCCGCGCTCTTCCACGACGAACCGACGATCGAGACGATGAACCTGCTCGGGCTCGACTTCGACGCGGTCGGCAACCACGAGTTCGACGAAGGCAAGGACGAGTTGCTGCGCCTGCAGCACGGCGGCTGCCACCCGACCGATGCGAATTCGTGCCAGGGCGCGCGGGTCGGCACCCCGTCCCCGTTTGAGGGCGCGCGCTTCCAGTTCCTCGCCGCCAACGTCACTGACAGTGCGACGGGCCGGACCATCTTCCCCGCATACGGGATTCGTGAGGTGGACGGCGTGCGCGTGGCCTTCATCGGCATGACGCTCGAAGGCACGCCGAGCATCGTCACCCCCGCCGGCATCGAGGGCCTGCAGTTCGGTGACGAAGCGGAATCGGCCAACGCGCTGATCGGCCGCCTGCGCCGCGAAGGCGTCGAGGCCGTGGTGGTGCTGATCCATGAAGGCGGCGTCGCACCCGGCAGCATCAACGGCTGCAGCGGGGTGTCCGGTCCGGTGGTGGATATCGTCGGCCGTCTGCACGGCGCCGTGGATCTGGTGGTCACCGGTCACACGCACCAGGCCTACAACTGCCGCCTGCCCAATGCGGAAGGGCGCGCCATCCCGGTCACCAGCGCGGGTTCGTTCGGTCGCCTGATCACCCGCATCGACCTCACGCTGGATCGTGCTTCGCGCGACGTGATCGGCGCGGCCGCCGAGAACCTGCTGGTGGATCGCGTGAACTACCTCAACACCGCAACGCCCATCCAGCCCGACACGAAGATCACCTCTGTCGTGGCCAACTACAACGCGCTCGCCGAGCCGATCGCCAACCGCGTCATCGGCTCGATCACCGCGCCGATCACCCGCAGCGCAAACGCTGCCGGCGAGTCGGCGCTGGGCGCTGTGATCGCCGATGCCCAACTGCGTGCCACGGCTGCGCCCGAGCGCGGCGGCGCGGTGGTGGCGTTCATGAACCCGGGCGGCATCCGTGCCGACCTTACCTATCCGAGCAGCAACGCCGGGGAAGGGGACGGCCAGGTCACCTACGGCGAGGCCTTCACCGTCCAGCCCTTCGCCAACAGCCTGGTGGTGAAGACGCTGACCGGTGCGCAGATCTATGCGCTGCTCGAGCAGCAATGGGCGCTTGGTCAGCCGGCCAGCGGCCGCATCCTGCAGGTGTCCGAAGGCTTCGGCTATCGCCACAGCTTCCGCCCGTCGCAGAGCGTGCTCGGCGGCCAGTACGTGTGCCCAGGCTCGGCCACGGTCGACGGCGTCCCGGTCGAGGCGGGCGGCGACTACCGGGTGACGATGAACTCCTTCCTCGCCAGCGGGGGCGACGGTTTTGGGGTGTTCAACCTCGGGCGCGATGCGCTCGGCGGCGAGGTGGATGTCGATGCGTTCACGGACTACTTCGCCGAGCGCTCGCCGGTGGCGCCGGGTGCGCGGGACCGGATCGTTCAGGTTGCAGCCTGCGGTTGAGAATCGCCCAGCCCAGCCCTGCACGCGCGCTGCCTTCACGTCGGGGGCGTGCTGCGTGTGCAGGCGCGCGCGACCCGGCGCGACGACGCCACCGCGAAGAGCAGCTATGGCAGATAACACTCGATGCGCGTCAGCTCGCGCTACAAGCGTTCCGGATCATCCGTCGCCGTGCCCGCCTGTCGCCAAGGCATTGCGGCGCGGCATGCCGGGTGGCGCTTCGGAAGCCATGTCGGACGGGGCACGATCCAACAACATTGAGCATCCAGCCAAGTGAACTAGTCTACGACATGTCCTTCGACGAACGGAGATCGCCCCGATGGTCGACCGTGATGCCGCATCGGACACGGGGCAGCAGCCCTCGGCGGCGGTAGTGCGCGGGAAGGTGGAGGAGATCTACCGCACCGAGTCGCGCCGCGTCTTTGCCACACTGATCCGCCTGCTTGGCGACTTCGACCTCGCCGAGGAGGGGCTGCACGATGCCTTTCGCGCCGCGCTCGAGCAGTGGCCCGAGCATGGGATCCCCGCCAACCCCCGTTCCTGGCTGGTATCGACCGGGCGCTTCAAGGCGGTCGATGCCCTGCGCCGGCGCGCGCGCTTCGACTTCGTCGAGGACCTGGACGACCGGCCCGATCCGACGAGCGAAGACGCTGCAGTTGGGGATGGCGACGGTGTCGAGGACGACCGCCTGCGCCTGATCTTCACCTGTTGCCATCCGGCCCTGTCGGCCGAGGCACAGATCGCGCTGACGCTGCGCGAAGTGTGCGGTCTCAGCACCGAAGAGATCGCGCGTGCCTTTCTCGTTGCGCCACCGACCCTGGCGCAGCGCATCGTGCGTGCCAAGGCCAGGATCCGCGACGCTCGCATCCCGTATGAAGTGCCCGCACGCGCGGAGCTGCCGGCCCGGCTCGACAGCGTGTTGCGGGTGATCTACCTCGTGTTCAACGAAGGCTACTCGGCTTCGACCGGCGACACGCTGACCCGCGCCGAACTCTCCGCCGAGGCGATCCGGGTTGGACGGCTGCTTGCCGAATTGATCCCCGAACCGGAGGCGCTCGGGCTGCTGGCGCTGATGCTGATTCATGAGTCGCGCCGCCTCGCCCGCAGCACGCCGAGCGGCGATCTCGTACTGCTCGACGAACAGGACCGTTCGCAGTGGCAGCGTGGGCTGATCGCGGAGGGCACGGCGCTGGTCGAGCGCGCGCTCGTCGCCGGGCCCGCCGGCCCGTATGCGCTGCAAGCCGCGATCGCCGCAGTTCATGCCGAGGCGCCCACCGCCGCCGACACCGACTGGGTCCAGATCGTCGGCCTCTACGATCTGCTGCTGCAGCGTGAGCCTTCTCCGGTCGTCGAGCTCAATCGCGCCGTCGCCGTGGCGATGCGCGACGGCGCGGCGGCGGGGCTGGCGGCGATCGACGCGATCCTCGTGCGCGGCGAGCTTGCCGACTATCACCTCGCGCATGCGGCGCGCGCCGACCTGTGCCGGCGTCTAGGCCGTAACGCGGAAGCACGGGCGTCGTACCAGCGGGCGCTGACATTGACGATGCAGGCTCCGGAGCGTCGCTTCCTCGAGCGCCGGCTGACGGAACTCGCAGCGTGATGTTTTTTTGCGGCCGGATGTCGATCTCGTCGTCCCGCGTTCGACCAGAGGTACGCAAACCCCGACCCCATCAGGAGAGCCACGATGAAATACCTGTGCCTGATCTGTGCAAAGAAAGTCATGGAGCAGATGCCGCGCGCCGATGCGGACAAGCACTTCGAGGAATACCAGGCGTTTACCGACGCCATTCGCGCGAGCGGCCACTACCTGGACTGCCATCGCCTGCTACCGCCCGATGCCGCGACCACCGTCCGTGTGCGCGACGGCCGCATCTCGGTCACCGACGGGCCCTGGGTCGAGACCAAGGAGCAGCTCGGCGGCTACTACCTGATCGAGGCGCGGGACCTGAACGAAGCCATCCAGGTCGCAGCGCGGATTCCCGGCGCACGCTTCGGCTGCGTCGAGGTGCGCCCGGTCGCACAGGACCTGCAGACCCTGCGCGCATTGGGTTTCGAGACGCAGGAAGCCAGCTGCTGAAGGAACGAGCAATGTCGATTCGGTGATCCGCCGATCGACCCCTGGGCGCAACCGCGCCGCTTGCAACCCCAAGGAGACAAACATGGACACGAGATCCACCGTCGCACTCAGCGAAGCGGAAATTCGCACGGCACTGGATGACTGGGCGGATGTCGTCCGAGCCAAGGACGTCGAGCGCATCTTTGCCCATTACGCACCGGACATCGTCGCCTTCGACGCCATCGCACAATTGCAGTTCAAGGGCGCTGACGCCTACCGCAAGCACTGGGAAACCTGCATGGCCATGTGCGGCGGGGCGATGATCTTCGAGCTCCACGAGCTGCAGATCACCACCGACGCCGAGCTGGCTTTCGCGCACGGGCTCACACGTTGTGGCGGCACCGGCCCGGATGGGAAGGAGATGTCCGGCTGGATGCGCCTGACGTCCTGCCTGCGCAGACAGGACGGCTCATGGCGCGTCGTGCACGAGCACTTCTCCGCCCCGTTCGACCCCCAGAGCAACACGGCCCTGTGGCTGGAACCCTGACGTTCCGAGGAGAACATCATGCGGATCGATCCCTACCTGATTTTCGACGGCCAGTGCGAAGCTGCCTTCAAGCTCTATCAACAGTGCCTCGGCGGCACCCTCCAGGCCATGATGCGGTTCGCCGATGCGCCCGTGGGCGGCGGCGATCAGCCCGGTTGCGGGCCGGTTCCCGCCGAATTCGGCGATCGCATCATGCACGCCTGCCTGGCCATCGACGGCCAGACGCTTATGGCTTCGGACGCCGTGCCCCCGTTTCCGTACGAGGGCATCAAAGGCTGCTCGGTATCGCTCAATGTCGACTTGATCGCCGAGGCCGAGCGCATCTTCGCCGCGCTCTCCGACAACGGCACGGTACAGATGCCACTCGGCGCCACCTTCTGGGCGGCTCGCTTCGGCATGTGCACCGACCGCTTCGGCGTGCCCTGGATGATCAATTGCGCAGCCGACAAGGAGGGTCATTGACATGCGGTTCATGATGCTGGTGATCCCGAAGGGCTACGAGAAGGCGCCGCCGGGAACGGTGCCCGACGCGAAGGCGGTCGAGGCGATGATGAAGTACAACGAGGCGCTGCAAGCGGCGGGCGTGCTGCTGACGCTCGACGGCCTGCACCCGCCGTCGATGGGCGCGCGCGTCTCTTTCGCCGGTGGCAAGCCGACGGTCACCGATGGTCCCTTCATCGAGACCACGGAGGTAGTCGGCGGCTACTGGATGATCGACGTGAAGTCGAAGGCGGAGGCGATCGCGTGGGCGTCGCGCTGCCCGATGGCGGACAACGAGATCATCGAGATCCGGC
>JAANMX010004782.1_pt1 | contig 10303 bp, 9 predicted proteins | sample 7279681 | NCBI WGS metagenome assembly JAANMX01 (sample SAMN14094542, study PRJNA606508) | bioreactor metagenome | isolation source: A lab-scale SPAN reactor treating ammonium-rich wastewater day 351 | place: Ireland: Galway | collected 2018-01-01
GACCTCGCCCGCCGCGCCGGCCTGAAATACATGATGATGGAAACCGTGGTTTACAGCCGCGAATACCTCTTCATGAAGGACCTGCTGGACAGGGGGGAACTCGGCAAACTCCAGTTCGTGCAGGCTTCGCACCAGCAGGACATGGACGGCTGGCCCAATTACTGGCCCGGCCTCCCGCCCATGTGGTATGCCACCCATTGCGTCGGCCCGGTCGCGGGACTGATCGGCAAGCCTGCCGAGTATGTCAGTTGTTTCGGTTCGGGCACCATTCGCAAGGAACTCATCAAGCAATACCGCAGCCCGTTCGCCGTGGAATCCGCTCACATCAAATTTGCGGGCACGGACGTGAACGCCCGGATCATTCGCAGCCTGTTCGACACCGCGCGGCAATACCGCGAGAGCATTGACGTCTATGGCACAAAGAAAGCCGTCGAGTGGCCGCTGATCGAACATGAGCCGCTCGTGATGCATACGGCCAAACTGCCCGAGCCGAAAATACCCAAGCCGGTCAAATGCCCCGACTTCGCCAGGCGCCTGCCAAAAAGCATCGCGAAGTACACGACCCAGGGCGTCTATGATTCCTCCAAGAAGACGCACCTCAGTTTCACGCAAGGCAGCGGCCACGGCGGTTCGCATCCGCATCTGGCGCACGAATTCGCCATGGCGCTCGTCGAAGACCGCGACCCGTTCCCGAACGCGAAGCAATCCGCCAACTGGACCTGCGTCGGCCTCTGTGCGCACGAATCGGCGCTTAAAGGCGGCGCGATTGTGAAGCTGCCGGCGTTTACTCTCTGAGAAGTACCTAAACACCCAAACACCCAAGCACCCAACCTCAACAACTATGAACATCAAACAAGATGGTATCGCTCCCAACGCGGGCCGCCTGTTATGGGCGGGGTTCTTTGCAATCCTGGCGGCCGGGATCGGCTTCGGCGTCCGCGGCGGCATTCTCGCCAACTGGGGCGCGGAGTTCGGCTTCACCGGCGCGGAACTCGGGGCCATCACCGGCGCGGGTTTCACCGGCTTCTGTTTCGGCATCATCATTGGCGGGGTGGTGTGCGACAAGTTGGGCTACGGCAAGCTGGTGATTGCGGCCTTCGCCTTCCACGTGCTTTCGGCGTTTGTCACCTTCGCCACGATGGAAGGGCAGGCCAAAGCGGTGGCTTACAATTTTCTTTACTGGGGGACGTTCATCTTTGCCGTGGCCAACGGCACGCTGGAGGCGGTGGCCAATCCGCTGGTTTCGACACTCTTCCCGAAAAACCGCACGCACTACCTCAACATCCTGCACGCCAGTTGGCCGGCGGGTTTGGTGATCGGGGGGGCGATCGGTTGGGTGCTTGGCGAGAAATTCGGCTGGCATTGGAAGATGCAACTCGGCTTGTTCCTGATCCCGACGCTGTTTTACGGCGTGTTGTTCCTCGCTCAACACATGCCCAAGTCCGAAGCCTCGCAGAAAGGTCTGAGCCTTGGCGAAATGTTCAAGGATGTCGGCATCCTCGGAGCGTTGGTCGTCTGCTTCCTGCTGGCTTTGTTCTTTAATGGTGCATTGGGCATACCGCAAGCCGGAGCCTATGCGATCGCGGGTGTGCTGCTCATTGTCGTCGGTGTCATGACGAAATTCTCAATGGGGGCCGTGCTGCTGTTTGTGCTGTTCATCGCCCACGCGCTCGTGGGCGCGGTGGAACTGGGCACGGACGGCTGGATTCAAAACATCACCGGCAACATCCTGACGCCCGCCGAGGGCAAAATTCTGTTCGTGTTCACCTCGATGATCATGTTCTTGTTGCGCTTCTGCGCGGACTTCATCGAGAAGAAGCTGGGGCTTTCGCCCGTAGGGATTCTGCTGGCGTGCGCGTCGCTGGCAGTGGTCGGACTGTTGCTCACGAGTCGGATCGAAACGTTCATGGGCGCGATGTTTGCCCTGGCGGTCTATGCCGTGGGCAAGACGTTTTTCTGGCCGACCATGCTTGCGTTGGTGGGCGACCGCTTTCCACGCACCGGGGCGGTGGCCATGTCCATCATGGGCGGCATCGGCATGATGTCCGCCGGGATGATTGGCGGTCCGGGTCTGGGTTATGCCAAGGACCGCTTTGCGAGCGCGGCCCTCGAGCAGGCGGACGCAGCGGTGTACGCGGAATACAAGGTGGCGGAGCCCTCCGGTTGGTTATTCTTCAAACCAGTCAGCGCCATTGACGGTGCTAAGTTAGGCGAAGTGCAGGGTCGCCTGGCGGCCACCCGTACCGAGTTGCTGGCGGAAGGCAACAAAGACCCCAAAGCCGCCCTGGCCCGGCTGACCGACGAAGAGCGAACGGTGATCGAGTCCAGCATCGCCGGGGACCGCAAGACACTCGTTGCCGATTCGTTCATCCCCGCTACCATGGCCGTCATTTACTTGTTGCTATTCCTGTACTTCAGAGCCATCGGCGGTTACAAGGCGGTGCATATCGTGCCCTTGGAGGAACAGGCCAAAGCCGCGAAATGACCGGCCATAGCCGTTAAGTTGCGTTGCTGACATCGAACGGCGGTTGCCCTGGCAGCCGCCGTTCGGCTTTTCAACGAGCACTCAGAACCTGCCAGATTTGATCTTGAACGGGATTCCACGCCGCATCGTGCGTCGTGCATTGGCTCAAGGCGGCATTGAACCGCGCGCGCTTCACCCAGCCCACGCTTCCATCGTTGGCCGTGGCGTTCACGCCGTCCCGATGGCGTGAATCCACGCGGGCGGGCAGGCCGACGATATCGGCCAGCACGGCCGTCTGGCGAAGCGCTTCCAACTTTGGCCATTGCGGGGGTGTGTCGGCCCCGGCCCAGTCCACCACGGGATTGCTGCCATAACCGCCTTGCAGGCTCACGCCGTTGGTGCGGGGCGGCCAGGGATTCTCCGGAGTGTTGAAGGCGCGAAATGGATCGCGTTCCGCCGGACAATACAACACGCGCGGCTCGTCGAGCAGCCCCTCGCTGTGTAATCGCCCCAACAGGACGCCGTGGCCGGGCGGCACGACATAAATCGTCGTGTTGAATTGCTTCCGCCCCAGCCGGTAGCCCAGCGGCACCGCGCCGTCATGGTCGAGCGCATGGGCTTGAAGCAGCAGGTAAAGTTGGCGTTGATTGTTCAGGCAGGCCGTGCGCTGGGCACGCGGTTTCGCGCGCGACAATGCGGGGAGTAGCAAGGCTGCGAGCAGCGCGAGGATGGCCACCGCCACAAGCAACTCCACCAGGGTGAAGCCCGGCTTGCGGCGCGGCTGGGAGTGGACATTCATCGTTTCAGTCAGGTCAACGCTACGCTGGAGAATGGCACGAGACCGTGTTACTCGAAAGCTGGAAACGACTCCTGGCTTGCCTAACGGCAAGGTTGCCGCATAGTAAGGGCGCTTGCATCATGGGCGCTTGGCGCAGTGGCTAGCGCGTCTCGTTTACACCGAGTAGGTCGGGGGTTCGAATCCCTCAGCGCCCACCATTTCGGAACCAGACTCGTGTTGGACGAGTAGCGACCATGGTGTCGGACGTTTCGGTTGCTTCGGCGGGGATTATTCCGCAGCTTGGGGACAGACGATCCTTCATGGGACCAACCGCACCAATCGAAGTCCTGCCGACCCACACCTGGCCGCTCTTCCAGGAAGCCGTCCGGCGCGCCACCGACTTGTTGCGTGTCGGCGAAGTGGTCGCGCTGCCGACGGAAACGGTTTATGGACTGGCGGCCAATGCGCTCGACGCGGCTGCGGTTGCCCGCATTTACGAAATCAAGGGCCGCCCTGCGCACAATCCCATCATTGTGCATGTCGCGAATCAGGAAATGGCCCGAAGTTGCGTCGCGCACTGGCCCCCGGCCGCGGACTCCCTGGCCCGGGCCTTCTGGCCGGGACCGCTGACGCTGGTATTGCCCAAGAGCCGCACCATTCCCGACATCGTCACTGCGGGTGGTCCGACCGTGGGCATTCGCTGGCCGTCGCATCCTTTTATTCAAGCCGTGATTCAGGAATGTGGCTTTCCGCTGGCGGCTCCGAGCGCGAATCTATCGAACCATTTGTCCCCAACGAACGCGCAGCACGTCCGCGAGCAACTCGGTGACCGCCTGCGGTTGATCGTGGACGGCGGTCAAGCTCAGGTGGGTTTGGAGTCCACCGTGCTGGACCTTACCAGCACACCGCCCCACGTTCTGCGGCCCGGCATGATCTACGCCGAATCTTTGGCGGCAGTGATCGGGGAAATCTCGGACGCGACCAACCTCCGCCCGGCGACCGAGGTTTTGCGCAGTCCGGGGTTGTGGCCACGACATTATGCGCCCAAGGCCAGGCTGCTCGTGCTGTACTGGCAGGATGAAACCGACTTGCGCTCACAGATTGGCAGCCGCTTATCATCCGGGGTCAGAGTCCACGTCATCGCGCACACAAAAATTCCGTCGCCCGGCACCTTTGTTGAGGTGAGCGTGATTCCGCACGATGCCGAAGCGTTTGCCCGCGCGCTTTACGCCGAGTTGCATCGGTGCGACGCAGCGGGCGCGGAGTTGATCGTGGTGGAAGCGCCGCCGCAAACAGTCGAATGGCGGGCCATTGAGGATCGTCTGAACCGGGCGGCGGCGAGTTGACGAATCCGAACGGATGCCGCAAGCTTCGCGCGTTATGAAAAAGAGATTGTTCCTGGGTTGGTTTCTTCTGGTGGGGCTGCTGGTATCGGCGAGGGGCGCCGAATCCACCGTCCGCGCCCTGGCGTTGCAGGACTGCATTCAAGCGGCCTTGGAACACAACCTGGACCTGCGGATTGAACGCTACAATCCGCAACTGTCGCTCTTCGACCTCAACGCCGTGTATGCCGGGTACGATCCGCAATTCAGCATTGAAGGCCAGCACGACTACAGCAAGGCGGGCCGGTCCATCTTCCAGGGGGGTCTCGAGGCGCCAGGCTCGGAGACCGACACGGATTCTTTCCGGTCCAGCCTCGGGGGTTTGCTGCCGTTCGGAACGCGCTACAGTCTGCAAGGCAGCGCCAGCGATCAGTATGGCCAGAGTTTCTTTCTGGATACCAATCTCGTGGTGCAGCCGCGTTCCTTTGAGAACAGCCGCGCCTCGGCCTCCATCAACCTGACTCAGCCGCTGCTCAAGGATTTCTGGATTGACAGCACCCGGCTGAACATTCGGCTGGGTAAAAGCCGGCTGGAGCAGTCCGAACATGCCTTGCGGCTGCAAATCATGTCGGTGATCAACGAGGTCGAGCAGGCCTATTACGACCTGATCTACGCGCGCGAGTCGGTGAAAGTGCAGGAAAAGGCGCTGGAACTGGCCACGCGGTTGTTGCAGGAAAACAAGCGCCGCGTCGAGGTGGGCGCCATGGCACCGCTGGATGAGAAGCAAGCCGAGGCCCAGGCGGCTTCCAGTCGCGCGGACTTGATCCAGGCCCAGAACGCGCTCTCTTTGGCAGAGAATGCCCTCAAGCGACTGATGAGCGACGATTTTGCGACCATGACCCGCATGGTGCTGATACCGTCCGGCACGCTCGACGCCAACCGGCAGTTGTTCAACCTTCACGACAGTTGGGGCAAAGGTCTGACCCAGCGGCCGGACTACCTGCAAGCCAAGCTCACCGTGGAACAGTACGGCATCCGCTTGAAATACGATCACAACCAGCTTTTTCCGCAACTCGAGGTCTTTGGCGGTTACGGCTTGGGAGGTACGGGCAATGAGTTCAGCGACGCGTTTGGCGAAGTGCGGGGCCGCACCCAGCCGTTCCATTATTACGGTGGCCGGCTCGTTATTCCGCTGGCCAACACCGGCGCCCGCAACCGCTACAAATCCACCAAGGCCCAGCAGGAACAAACCGTTCTGCAACTCAAGAAACTGGAACAGGAAATCATGATCCAGATAGACAACGCCATCAAAGTCGCGCAGTCGAACTTTGAGCGCGTGGAAGCCACTCGCGCGGCCCGCCAGTTCGCCGAAGCGGCGCTGGACGCGGAACAGAAGAAACTGGAAAGCGGCAAGAGCACCAGCTTCTTTGTCCTCCAATTGCAGCGCGATCTCACCTCCGCGAGTTCCGAGGAAATCCGGGCGTTGACCGTTTACAAGAAGTCCCTGGCGCAACTCGCTTTCCTGGAGGGCAGCACACTGGAACGCAACGCGGTGAGCGTGGCGGCGAGATGAACGGCGTCAGTCGCGCTCGCGATCCAGCGGTCGTCCCGCGTTCAGGATCCATCGAAAATCACCGATAAAATCCCTCGCCATTTCCTTGGCCTCCTCCGTCTTGAGCGGCAGGTATTTGCCCGTTGCCCGGGAGCGGACGACGCCGGTTTCGTCCCGCAATACGGCTTGGGTGTGAAATACTTTGTTCTTTCGGTTTTCGGCCAATTCCGCCTCAACGATCACGAATTCGCCTGGTTGGACGGGAACCAAAAATCGCACTGTCAATTCGGCGCAGTAGGCAAATCGCCGCGTACCCACGGCACAAGCCCAGACCATGACTTCATCGAGCACTGTGGCAATCAGTCCGCCGTGCATGACCTGCTTGAATCCGATGTGCTCGGGGCGCACCGTAAAACGCGTTTGCACGCGGCGGCCATCGGTTTCAAACCGCAGGCGCAAGCCGGAAGCGTTCGCCTCGCCACAGACGAAACAGGAATGGGTGTGTGGTAATTCTCGCATTGCCCGCCAATAGATTCCGGGCCGGGGGTCGCCGACAAGCCCAATTTTGCGCACGACTGTGACCATTTGAAATTCGCTTTGTTTGGAACCGGCGTACCTCTAGACTTCGCCCATGCCAGAAATCGTCAAGTTTGTGAACAGCGGGGCGGCGAGCATCACCCCGGCCATCGCAGAAAAGGCGTTGCGCCAGCTTCCGCAATGGAAACTGGAGTTCACGCAGATCCACGCGCCGTTGTTCCCGCACCTGGTGGACCAGCTTGAGTTCCTGGCCGACGCCGTTGAGGACGCCGCGGAGGGGGCCTATAAAGAATTGCCCTACTACGCGGTCGCCCAAGCGGTCTTCGCCCTGATTTACTCCCACAAAAAGGTGGGCGTCATTCCTGACAGCGTTCTGAATCTTGGCTATGCCGACGATTCCAGCGTCGTGCGCGCGGTGCTCATCCAAAACGAAAAAGCCTTCGCCACCTATGCGGAATCCCAAGGCGCGAGCTGGCAGAAGATTACCAGCCAACCGTAGGTTGAACTTCAGGCAGAAAGGCGCGGTAGCGGTTTGCCGCACCGCTACTCCACTACCCCAGCTTCCCGTGCCCCGCTTTTCGACTCTTCGGTCCTGATTCCCGCCAGTCCGCTTGAGGTTAGAAATCGCCCGAAGGTGCTCCGCCGCTCCAACACCTCGTTGTGCGTCAGATCCGTGTGCAGAAAGATCAATCGGTTGGCGCGCAACTCATCCTCCGAAACCGAACGCTCGCTGCCCTGCCAGAATGAATCGCCACACTGCTTGAGCGCCGCCATCATGGCCTCGGTCACGCTCTTTGTGCCGCCCTGCTCCGTGTAAATGACGATCAGCCGGCCCCTTTCCCGTTGCCACCACGTCAAGAACTTGTCCGTCTCGGCATAGAGCGCGTCAAACAGCCAGACCTCCTTCACTTTCGTGGACAATCCGCCGCGATCCAGAATGGCGGAAATGACGCGATACCCGCCGCTGTGTCCGGACAACATAATCTGGCCGGGGGCCGAGTTGCTTTGCTTAAACCCCGCCTGCTGGCGCAAAATGGTCATGGCCTCCTCCACGAAGCGTTTGAAACCATCCGCATCCTCAAGTTTGCCGCCGAAGGAATCCGACGCATTGCGCGGTCCTGCTGGCACGATGAGAACGGCATTCCTGCCGCTGGCGGCGAATTGCTCGATCAACTTGAACGTGTTCAAGGTGCCCGCGACGCTGTTGTTCCAGCCATGAAAATGCACCACGAAATCAACTTTGGTCGTCTCGCGAAAGCCTTTGGGAATGAAGAGCGCCACGGTGCTGTCCGAGTAATGTTCGGAAGCGGGAAAGAATCGGTCGCGGTATCGGTGTCCCTCGGCGCGATGCGGATGCGGGAACGGTGCGGACGCAAAAGGCTGGACGATGAGCCGCCCATAAGCCGCGTAAGTTTGCTCCAGCGTTTCCGACGCCGAAGCACCGGCGCTGGCGAATAGCAAAGCGGCAAGGATCGTTTTCATGAGCGTCAACATGCTGCGGCGGCACGAGAAGTGACAGTAGATTGTGTGCCGGACTTTTTCTGAAGCGCTGAACGAGTGCCTCGGCGTCAGTCGGGGAGGGCAAGATTGAAAGGTGAGGTCTTCCTCCGTTGAGAGGCCGCCCCAGACGCCTGCGGATCGGCTGCCAGCGGGATTGCGGTTGGGATTGCTCAACTCCCGGTCGGGCGTGGGCTGTGGGCATTGACGTCAGCGCGCAAGCGACGTTTCTCAAGAACAAGATTGTAAACGGCAATGGTGGCCGGGAAAAGGTTCGAGAGAATCCCGACGGAATCATTCTTGTCGCTGAACGTGAAATAACTCAGCAACAGCGCGCTGCCACTAAGCGACATGTACCAGAAGAGGAGGGGCAGATGCGAGCGGCGCTCACGATGAGAGGCGATGACTTGAACCAGCCAGCGTCCGGCAAAGAGCAGGACTCCGGCATAGCCGATGAGTTTCCAGGGCGTGACGGTCCAAGCGTGACCCAACAGGTGTATCTGAAAAAGAACTTGGTTCATTGTTTTTGCTCCATGCGAACGGGCGGCAATTTGCGTTTGAGCAGCCAGGCAACGCCGATTAAATCATAGATTCCCGCCACGGCGCGGTTCCAGTTGTTATACTTCGACACGCCCGCGCGCCGCGTCCGGTGCCGCACTGGAGTTTCCACAATCCGCAGACCGGCTTGCTTGAACAACGCGGGCAGGTAACGATGCAGTCCCCGGAACGGCACCAACAAATCCACCGCCTCGCGCCGGAATACCTTTTGCGAGCAACCCGTGTCGCGCACCCCGTCATCCAGCAGGAAACGGCGAATCGTGTTGGCGATGCGCGAAGCGACCTTGCGATTCCAAGTATCGTGGCGGTCGGCGCGATAACCGCACACCACATCGGCACCGCCTTGATGGAACGCCGCCAGCAACAACGGAAAGTTGGCCGGATCATTCTGGCCGTCGCCATCCATCAGGCCGCAGATTTCCCCGGTGCAGGCGTGCAAGCCATGATAGATGGCGGCGCTTTGGCCGAGGTTGCGTTCAAAACGAAGTCCTCGAACCCCCGGTGTGAGCTGGATTTGTTGCCACGTCGTGTCCGTGCTTCCGTCATCCACGGCGATGATTTCCGCGCTGGGCAGGACGGCGCGCAACTCCTCCAGCACAACGTGGACGTTCTCCGCCTCGTTGTAGAAAGGTACCACCACGGAAAAAGTTGGCTGGACGCCTGCCGTTTCACGGGCCACCGGAGGCGTTTCCCTCAGACTGTCCCGCGACTCATCACGACCACTGTTGGCATTTTGTTGGGCAGGAGTCATCTCGTGGTTCGATCGTGTCCCGGCAAATCCCACGTTGCCCCCGGTGGGAGATTGGACTCGAATTCTTTTGGGTCTGCTCTGGAGGTCTCGTCAAATACCCGGACTTTCACCCTCTGCAACGTGTCGCCTTGATTCTCAATCTGCAGCCGTCCTTGCGCCACATTGCCACGAAAATCCAATTCCGTCCCCCGGCGGTAACTGAGCCGCGGGTGCTCCAAATGCAGGGATTGTGTTTCCACCCGGAGCGGGCCAAGTAACATGGCTACGGACTGGTTGGTGATGGGCAACGGCTGATTTCCCACGACGCGGATCCATGGTTCACCGGTTTCCGGCCAGCGCAATACTTCGTGCAATGGTTTGGCGTCCGCCCCGAGCGCTTTCTCCAGATCCTCAAAATCGCCGACAGCGACCCACGCTGCGTCATCCCCCTGCAATAGCGCGGCGGCTCGATCGAAGGAAACCGTCGGACGCACGCTGTTCAAATAGAATTGTACCGCAAACGGGCTGTCCACGTAGGTCAGCGGCGGATCCACACCCAGGCGTTCGATGATCAATTTCGACACCTGGACTGCGCCCAGCGTCTGCTGCACGGTGGCGCTGCGCCGCAGCAGAAAGTGCGCGTGGACGAAAACACCGGCCACAACCAACACCACCACTACCATCGCGGTTCGGAATACCCTGCCATTACTCCACGACCCGGTGCTCTTCGATAGTTCGCGCCCGGCCAGGAGCGCGGCAAAGGGCATCAACGGGACAATCAAGCGGCTCTTTTGATGCCCCGCAATGCAGAAGATGGTCAGCCCGATCAGAAAGCCGCAGACCAGGAAGCGCTCGAACCGGCGGA
>JAANMX010004785.1_pt1 | contig 10301 bp, 8 predicted proteins | sample 7279681 | NCBI WGS metagenome assembly JAANMX01 (sample SAMN14094542, study PRJNA606508) | bioreactor metagenome | isolation source: A lab-scale SPAN reactor treating ammonium-rich wastewater day 351 | place: Ireland: Galway | collected 2018-01-01
GGCTTGTATACACGGATAAAAGAGAACACGGATTAATAAAAATCTGTGTTCCTTCCGATCCGTGTATACAAAATTTCATCCCCCGTGGCGCAACGAAGTAGCATGGGGAACTGTTCTGAAAATGCCCGCTGTACGTCGGACTGTCAGTCCGACCTGCAACAGACTGTCAGTCCGACCTGCAACAGAACAGGCCAGTCGGACTAACAGTCCGACGTACAATATTTTCGTCGTTATCGGTATCAGCCGGTCGTGTGGCCTGGTGAGCAAAGGAACTGATAGTGCAGCGGCAGTCGGTGGTCCTGGTTCGTACAAAAATCTTACGGCCGCTCTGTCCATACGGTGAGATAGGGGGGCGAGACCGATTTGTAATGCTCCCAACTGCCCGGTGTGGGGTTTGACTCCCAGGTGTTGTGCTCTGAGAAGCGGCGAATGTTAAAACCAGCCCCGATGAGGCTATTGAGAAAGGTGCGCAATGTGTGACGGAACTCCCGTGGCCCTTCAACTTCCACCCGTTCTCCCCCTTCGGTATCGATGATCCAATTCTGGGTTTTGAAGCTGGCCGGATCGATCTCCCCGTCCCTGTAGGGCTGGCGCAGGGCATAGCCGTGTTCCGGCGTCCAGCTTTCGTCATCCACGGCCTGGGTGAAGGGATTGTGCCACTGGACCGTATAAAAGCCACCGGGTTTGACCGCCCGGGCCGCGCCGGCAAAGACCGGGCCCACGTCGGGGACAAAGTTGATGGAATAGGGCTGCCAGACAATATCGAAAGTGGCGTCGGCAAAGCGGGAGAGATCGCGCATATCGCCCTGTTGTATGTCGAACTGGTAGCCGTAGTGGGCCGCTACCTGCCGATCCCTCTCCAACTGGCCGTCGGAGAGATCGATGACAGTCACTTCTGCGCCCAGGAAGCCAAAGGCGGCTGACTGCTGGCCGCCGCCACCACCCAACAGCAACACACGCTTGCCCCGCACATCCCCCAGCAGCCCTTCTTCGTCGATCATCTGCCGGGCCGTCTCCTCATCCATCTCCAGATTGGGCCGGGAATAGAGCACCCCTGCCTCGACCAGCGCGTTCCAGCGTTGGCGGTTGAATGTGGCCAGATCATCCATTGGATTGTCCATTCTATGGGTGGGGAGTGGGGGCAATCGTCGGCCCTGTTCGGTGGTTACTGTTCAGCCACCCCACCCTACCCCTCCCCATTCCAGGGAGGGAACTGGAGCGACTCCTCCCCCACAGTGGGGGAGGTTGGGAGGGGATGAGTAGTTACGCTCTGGGCGTGGTCCGTGACCCGCCCATCGGTCACGGACCGGTGGAGAGCAATAGATGTGGTCTGTGGATTATTCCTCCACAACCAGGACTGTGCTTTTGCTCATCTCCCCACTGGGTGAAAGCTGTGGCTTCTTCCCAGTGGCAGTGGTCAGCCCCCGCACCCGCACCTGTCGGCAGAGGGCATAGGGATAGGGCCGTTCCGCTGCGGGTGGAAGTGCTTCGCCGCCCGTTTGTCCGCTGTCCGGATCGGTGAAGATATAGGGGCCGTCGTAGCCGTCGGGATGGTTGCGGTCGTCCACAAAGAGGCCGTCGATCGTTATTTCGGCTGGCATAGAGCAAGGGTAGCCGAAATCGTGGGTGCCGTCGTTGCGCACGTTGAACAGGTGGGGCCAGGCCGTCTCGCCGCAGGCGGGCGTCCAGCGGCAGTTGCGGATCGCCACATTCCCCTCCCAGGTGCTGCCGTAATCGCTGCGAAAACTGATGAAGGCGTTGCCGTAGAGCGTGGAATCCTCGACGGTCAGAGTGCCCCGACCAATGGCGTTCAGCCCCATATGGCCCAGGGTGCAGCGGCGAAAGGTATACGTTCCGGAGACGCCCATATGGGTATCCATCCGGGAGAGGGTGCAGTCTTCCAGCAGAATGTTTTTGCAGAAGTTCGTGGCGATGACACCCCAGCGGGTGCGGTCGCAGATGTGGTTCATCCGACAGTTGAACATCTGGAAATTCACCACATTGTTGGCGTGCATATCATAGGAACCCATATTGACAGGCAACCCCGCCGCGCCGATGGTGGAATAGATTTTGTGGGCGCTGGCGAAGCAGTTGCGGAAGGTGATGTTGGCGCACTGTTCCGCGCTGAGGAAGCCCCGATAGGGGTGGCCCACCGCCGTCTCCCCGACGACGTAGTGGGTCAGACCGTCGATTTCCGTATTCGAGCGGGTGATGACGATATTTCTGGCCCAATAGTTGTAGCCCACCGGTTGGACCATCCGGTTGGCAAAGGTGGTGAAGATACCGCCCTGGATGCGCAGTGGACTTTCGTCAATCGGACGGGCCTCGATGCGGGTGATAGTGTCGTACTCCCAGTCGATGTCCCCCTCCACCGAGCCATCCCGGCGCAGGATGAAGCAATCGTGCTGGGGGTCGCCGTTGTTCTGGTTCAGCCCACGCCGGATGTAGAGCCGTTTGTTGGCATTCTCCACCAGTACGTGGCAGTCCTGGGCCGGTCGGACGTCCACCTGCCGCTGGTCCCGGACGAGCTGGTCAATCCCCAGCGCCACCGGCTCCAAAAGGGAACGCACAGCAAAGAGGGGCGCTTTGTGGTCATCGACTTCCGTGTCGTCGATGGTGAAACGGGAGGTGCTCCAGTCCGTCTCCGTGGCGATGATAGCGGTGAGCGCCCGGCGGCCCAGGTGATAGGTGGCGTCGCGCCTGGTTTGGACGGGTAGGCCGTGGCTATTGGCATATTCATGCGCGGCGCAGATGGCAGGCAGATCGTCGGTCACGCCATCGCCCACCGCGCCGAAGGCTTCGTAGGTGACAAAGTTCTCCGTGAAAGGCATAGGATTTTTCCTTACGAGGTAATTGCGCGAGTCCAGGGAGGATTAATATGAATTGTACTGGTCAACGAGATAGTAAAACATAAGGTGGCGTAGCCACGATTTGTGTGCGGAAAGATGAAGACGTGAAACGTGAGATCGGGTGACGACACCTCACGTTTCACGTTTCAGATGGTTGGCCGACCGACTAACGCCTGTGCGTTCGTTCCTCGCACCTACAGATTTCGTGATGTTCTTGACCACTGCAAAATTTGTGCCATTCACGGTATCCACTCAGGCCCAGGGTGCGACGCACTCGCCACACCCATTTTGCAGTAGAATCTACTCTTGGCGAGTGCGTCGCACCCTGAGTAGTTACCATTCACGTCAAAAAAGCATTGCGCGTTTACGCGTCCACATCCCCATCTGCCAGGCCGGGGGGGAAGGGCCCGGGCCGTTGGCAACTGCTGCCCAGGGCCACGTGGCGGCCCTCGTCCGACGCGGTGTGGATGGTCTCCATTATTTCCAGTACGTGCAGGGCCAATTCGCCGCTGGCCCGGTGGGGTCGTCCACTGGCCACAGCCTGGGCCAGGTCTGCCACCCCCAGCCCCCGGCTCTGCTCCGCGTTGCCGTGGGTCAGGGGCATCTCCTGCCAGTCGTCATCGGCGGCCCGGCGCAGGCGCACAGGCCCGCCAAAGGTATTGGGGTCCGGCACACTCAGCGTGCCTTCGGTGCCGTAGATTTCGATACGGGGGAGCACAGACGCCTGTACATCGAAGCTGGTGATAATTGTGCCTACCGCGCCGATGGCGAAATCGAGAACGCCCACCACGTGGGTTGGCACATCCACATCGATGACTGTGCCGTGCAGGGGCTGGCTGCTAATCGTGCGCTGGCTGCGGCTGATCTGGGTGGAGCCTGTGACCCGGGCCACAGGGCCGAGCAGGGCGATCAGTGCGGTCAGGTAGTAGGGTCCCATATCAAACATCGGGCCGCCCCCGGCCTTGTAATAGAATTCCGGGCTGGGATGCCAATGTTCGTGACCCCGGCTCATCATAAAGGCGGTGGCTGCCACGGGCCGCCCGATGGCCCCGTCGTCGATAAGTTTGCGGCTGGTCTGAATGCCCGCACCCAGAAAGGTGTCCGGCGCATTGCCCACACGCAAGCCTGTGCGGGTCCCGGCGTCCACCAGCGACGCCCCTTCCATAGCCGTCAGGGAGAGGGGTTTTTCGCTGTAGACGTGCTTGCCGGCTTCCAGCGCGGCCAGGGCAATTTCATAATGCGCGCCGGGAATCGTCAGGTTCAGAATAATATCAATCTCGGGGTCGGCCAGCATCTCTTCCACCGAGAGAACCCGGGGGATGTTGTGCTGGGCAGCCAGGTTCTCGGCTGCCTCGCGGCGGATGTCCGCGCAGGCTGCATAGCGGATGGCGCCCAGCCGGGGCGCGGCGCTCTGGTAGGCCCGGTTCACATTGCCACAGCCGATAATGCCGACGCGTGCTGGTAGATTCACAGGGGGGCTCCTTTGAAAATAGGGATTGGGGATTGGGGATTGGGGAGTAGGGATTGGGGGCAGGGGATACGAGTTCTTCCCAGTCCCCTGTCCCCAATCCCCTGTCCCGGCTTACCGCGTGGCCCACAGAATGCCCCGGCGGACGATCTCTTTGGCCTCGGGCACGTCGAAATCTTTGGCCACATGGCCCAGGGAGGTGTAGAAAATTTTGCCCTGGCCCCAGCGCCGCTTCCAGACAACGGGCATAACCGTCCCGCCAATCCAGTCGCAATAGGTGGTGTCGAAGGTCGTCGTCGCCAGCACTTCGTTGCCCGGGTCGGTGTGCATATAATACTGCTCGCTGCGCATGGCAAAATCGTTCAGCCCCGCAGTGATGGGGTCGTCGTGATTGGTGATCTGCACTGTGTAGTCGATGATATTGCCCGGGTGGGCTACCCACTGACCGCCCACCATAAACTGGTATTCGGTATTGTTGCGGAAGGCGTCGGCCATACCCCCGTGCCAGCCGGCAAAACCAGCCCCGGCGCGGATGGCCGCCAGCAGCCCCTTTTCCTGCTCTTTGCTAAGCGTACTCATTGTGTAGATTTGGGTAATTACGTCGTAGCCGGACATGCGTTCTGAATCGGTATAGACGTCCAGAGACGTTTCTACATCGACTGTGTAACCGGCCTGGCGCAGCAACGGCGCAAAGATGTTGGCGCACTGCTCGGGTTCGTGGCCTGACCAGCCACCCCAGACTATCAAAGATCGCTTTGACATAGGAATTTGCTCCTTGGGGGAAGAATTGAGGGTATGGATGACGGGGTGATGGGGAAAATTTCCCCATCACCCCGTCATCCTGTCTCTTTACTTCTGTAATTTACTTATCAGATCGATATATTGCTGCATAGCCGTCGCTTTGTCCAGCCCTTTGTGCCCGGCCCAGGCGTCAAATTTGGCCCGGCCTACCACATCGAAAAGGCCAGGGCGCTTGCCGCTGGCATCACCGCTGGTGGCCTGCTTGTACAGGGCATAGAGTTGAAGAAGGGTGTCGTTGTCGGGGCGGCTTGCCAGCTTCTGGGCAGCCGCGGCGGCTTGCTCAAAGCGGGTCTGAAGTTCCGTTGCCATAGATTCTCTCCTGGTGGGTGGTGGACAGCAGACAGCCTGTCTACAGTATACCATCGGAGAGAAAGAGCAGCAATGGGGAGGGGGAGTGATTTAGTGTGTAACTATCTCGCTGAATAAACGTCGACAAAACTTTTGTAATGCGGATGCGAAAGTATAGCGAAAAACAGACCTGACCGAATTTGACATCCGCAAGACAAGCGGTTACACTATCTTTTGCAAGATGTTGTAAGTTCTGAATCTCGTTCGTAAGACCGCCGCTCAGACAACAATCCGGGCAGCGGTTTTTTTTGTACCTGTTGGGAACCTCAACGTTTTGTGCCAACTATCATCTTTGTAGTACGTGGAAAACGAAAGGGTTTTTAACCATGGCTGAAACAGTTACCGGAACCGTCAAGTGGTTCAACGATCAGAAGGGCTTCGGCTTCATCGAGCATGCCGGCGGCAAGGACGTCTTCGTCCATCACTCCGCCATTATGTCCGAGGGCTTCCGCAGCCTGGCCGAAGGCGACAAAGTGGAATTCACCATTGAGCAGGGCCCCAAAGGCCCCAACGCTGCTGGTGTCCGCCGGGTCTAGTCCCAGCGACTGACCTTCCAATTCGGTACAAAAATGACCCAGACTCACAAGTCTGGGTCATTTTTGTGTTGGGCGGGTCTCTTCATTAAAGGGCTGCCAGGGCCTGCTCCAAATCAGCGATCAGATCTTCTGGGTGTTCCACGCCGATGGAGAGGCGCACCATTTTGTCGGTGATGCCCATCTCCTGGCGCTCCTCCGGGTCCACGTCCGAGTGGGTCATAGCCGCGGGGTGCTCGGCCAGGGACTCTGTACCCCCCAGGCTGACGGCCAATCGGAAGAGTTGCAGGTTGTTGAGAAAGCGGAAGGCCTCGGCTTCGCCCCCCACAATGTCAAAGGCGATCATCCCGCCGGGCGCGCTGCACTGGCGGCGATAGATGGCATAGTGGGGGTGCTCCGGGCGCAGATGGCCCAGATAGTAGACCCGCTCCACTTTGGGGTGATCGGCCAGAAAATCGGCCACATAGCGGGCTGTTTTCATCTGCGCGGTCATGCGCATCTTCATTGTTTCCAGGCTGCGCAGGAGCAGCCAGCCCGTCCAGGGGCTAGCCATTGTGCCCAAAATTGTGCGCATCCCCTTCACCTGGCCGACGAGTTCCGCCGACCCCAGGCAGACCCCCGCAATCAGATCGCTGTGACCGCCGATGTATTTGGTGGCCGAATAGAGGACCAAATCCGCGCCCAATGTGAGCGGTTGTTGCCAAAGGGGGCCGAGGAAAGTATTGTCCACCGCCACCAGAACCCGCCGTCCGCCGCTGCTCATCTTCTGCGCGGCGTGGACACAGGCGGCAATGTCCACCAGATCATTGGTCGGGTTGGCCGGCGTCTCCACAAAGATCATCGCGGTTTTGCCGCGAATCTCCCGATCCTCCAGCAGCTTCTCCAGACTTTGCTGGCTGGTGCGGGCGCTGAACCCCACGGCCCGAATGCCAAATTGGGGCAGAATGCGCTTGAGCAGATAGTCCGTGCCGCCATAGACCGGTTCGCTGTGCAGCACAATATCGCCGGGACGCAGAAAAGTCCAGAAAGTTGTGCTGATGGCGGACATCCCGCTCTCGAAGACAGCGGACTTCTCCGCGCCGTCCCAGAGGGTCAGCCGGTCTTCCAGGATTTCCAGATCGGGGTTGTTGAGCCTGCTGTAGATCAGGCCCAGTTCTTCGTGGGGGTCCTGTTTACGCAGGCCATAGGCAATCTCAAAAAAGGCTTTGCCCGCTTCTGCGCTTTTGAAAACAAAGGTGGAGGTCTGAAAAATGGGGCACTTGACCGCACCCTGGGAGAGTTCGGGACGATAGCCGTAGCTCATCATCAGACTTTCCGGGCGCAAGGTCTTTTCGCCGATGGTAGTGGCGTGGGAGTCGCGTTTGTGGTCTGTCATGCCTACCTCCTTGTAGGACGACGATTGTATTTAGTTGTCAGCGGCAGGGGTCTGCGCAACTGGGCGCAGACCCCCATCCTTTCGCATAGCGACGTGGGGTGCGAGACTAATCCTGAATCTCTTCGTGTTCCTGCCGGTTCTGCTCCACGATCCCGTCGGTCAGGTGGCTGGGCACTGGATCGTAATGATCAAACTCGATGGCATAGATGCCCCGACCCTGAGTCATCGAGCGCAGGTCTGTGCCGTAGCGCAGAATTTCGGCCAGGGGCACCTGGGCACGCACAATCGTACGATTGCCCCGCTGTTCCATCCCCTGCACCCGCCCGCGCCGGGTGTTCAGATCACCCATCACATCACCCATATATTCGTCGGGTACGGTCACCTGAATGTTGTAAATCGGCTCCAGCAGGGCTGGTCCTGCCTCGCGCATGGCCTGTTTGAAGCCCTCCCGGCCCGCTGTCTGGAAGGCAATATCTTTGGAATCCACCGGGTGATACTTGCCATCAAAGACGATGGCTTTCACGTCCACAATGGGAAAGCCGGCGATGACGCCCTGGTCCAGCACCTGGCGGATACCCTTTTCGATGGAGGGGATAAAAGTCGTAGGAATCGCACCGCCGAAGACTTCGCTGGCGTATTCAAAGCCGCTGCCTCTGTCCATTGGCTCGACGCGCAATTGCACATCGGCAAACTGACCGGCACCTCCCGTCTGCTTTTTGTGGCGATAGTGGGCGCTGCCGTGCCGGGTGACCGTCTCCTGATAGGAGACTTTGGGCAAGGAAGTCTCCACTTTTACGCCGAATTTTGTCTCCAGGCTACGGACTGCGGCGTCGATGTGGGATTCACCCATGCCCTGCAAGATATTCTGTTTGGTGGCAGCCACGTAGCCTGTGGAGAGGGTGGGGTCTTCTTCGGTCAGGGCCTGGAGGCCCTGGCCCATTTTGGCACTGTCGGCTTTGGTGGCTGGCACAACCGCCACTGTGTACAGGGGCGTGGGGTAGACCGGAGGCGCAATAGCGATGGAAACGTTCAGGTCCGAGAGGGTGTCAGTGGTGAGAAGCTCCTCCATCTTTGTCACAACCCCAATATCCCCGGCGATCAATTCCAGGGTGCTTTCCAGCTCCTTGCCCATCACCGAAAAAACATTCTGCACTCGCTCATCTTTGCCTGTGCGCACAAGGCGCAAATGATCATCTTTCTTGAGCGAGCCGGAACAGATGCGAATATAGTTCATCCGCCCTACATAGCGGTCGACGATTGTCTTGAAGACCAGCGCTGCTGTGGGTTCAGTCGAAGCGCTGTTGAGCATCTTGGCTTCGTCGCCGATGGTGGCAGCCATCTGGGCTTCGTTGGGCGCAGGCACATAGCTGGTCATGGCGCGGATCAGGCTGTAGAGAGCGATGTTGCCTGTGGCTGTGCCGCAAAAGACAGGGACGATCTGTCCCCGGCGCACACCGTCGTGCAAGCCGTGACGAACCTCATCTTCGGTCAGGTCTTCGCCATCCAAATACTTCATAATTAATTCGTCATCGGTCTCGGCGGCCGCGTCCACCAGAACCTGGCGGGCCGCGTTCACCTGCTCCATCATCTCAGCGGGAATGTCGGCGGGTTGGCCCTCCCGGCCCATATAGGCCTTCATATCCACCAGATTGACCACGCCCTGAAACGTTTCTGCCGAACCGATGGGCAGTTGGAAGGGGACGATTGTATTTTCTGCAAATGTCTCTTGCAGGTCTGTCAAGACCCGCTGGTAATTGGCATTTTCCCGGTCCATTTTATTGACAAAGACCAAACGCGGTTTGTTGGCGCTGTTCAGCCGTTCCCAGGCCAGTTCCGTGCCGACCTCGACGCCGGCTACCGAATCGACCAGAACCAGACCGGCTTCGCAAACAGCCAAAGCGCTGATCACTTCGCCCATAAAGTCGAGATACCCCGGGGTATCCACGAGATTCAGTTTGATATCTTTGAAGACGACGGGCACGACAGAAAGGTTGATGGAGATCTTCCGCCGTTGCTCTTCTGCATCCCAGTCCGAGACGGTTGTTCCGTCTTCTACTCGGCCCATACGGGAAAGCACCCCGGAGTTGAAGAGCAATGCTTCGGTCAGAGAGGTCTTGCCGGAACTGCCGTGCCCTACTATCGCCACATTGCGGAGTTGCGCCGTGGTGAACTTAGTCATAAATCCTCCTCATTTGCGCGGGAAACGGTATTTGTGTGGGGATTCACTGTTTCAGAGATGGCGGCCGTTTCTCTGGCAACCAGGCAGAAGTCTGTGGGACGACTTCAACGCCTGGCGGGGATTTTCAACTACTGCGAAGCCGGGGATGCCATTCGGAGCAGTGAATCGATGGGATGGAGAAATGGTAGAGGCCATTCCACATGTAGACAACGAGTGGATTGTACTGAAAATCGCGCTGAATGTCAACGATGGGGATAGATAAACTTTGTCTTCATTTGACAATCTCTGCAAAGCGGAGATAATGGAACTCATTGTAGCCGTTCAGCCATCCCACCCTACCCCTCCCCATTCCAGGGAGAGAAGTGGATCGACTCCTCCCCCACACTGGGGCAGGTTGGGTGGGGGTGAGCCGTTACAACTCATTGTAGCCGTTCCCCGGTCGTTCGTGCAGTTGATTTTCTCCCCATCTCTGTATCTATTGCCATTGCCATCGGTAACCGTTTTCTCAGTTTCGTCGTAACTACTCAGGCGGTGTTGGCTTAGGGGAGAAATAGAACCACAGAAAACACGAAATAGACGGAAATTTTGAGTCGTTGTTTTCCTATTCCGTGTATTCTGTGTTTTCTGTGGTCAGAAAGCACACTCTGCCTAAGTATTTGGTACCCAAGATTCTATAAAAACAGAGCAAGATTTTAAGGCACGGAAAAATCAGGATAAAGAGAGCTATTGTCAAGCCAGGAGCGAACAA
>JAANMX010004790.1_pt1 | contig 10293 bp, 7 predicted proteins | sample 7279681 | NCBI WGS metagenome assembly JAANMX01 (sample SAMN14094542, study PRJNA606508) | bioreactor metagenome | isolation source: A lab-scale SPAN reactor treating ammonium-rich wastewater day 351 | place: Ireland: Galway | collected 2018-01-01
ATTTTTCATTTTGATTTTTTCTTTCCAACTCAAAATCGATAAACCAAGTTTTGAAGTGGGGTTTTATGTCCTCAAAAACATAATTTCTTTGAAGTTCTGAAAGAACACAGTAGAGCGAGATTACATTATACCGTTCTAGCTCTGGGGTTTTTTCAGGGAAAATCTCAGCTAAGGCTTCTAGTGTTCTACGAACTGCTTTTGCTATATGACTTTTTTCATCAAAATTCTTGTTTTGTTCATACAAGCGGTTTAGGTCGGCATTTTTAATATTGTGCGGGCCGCCTGAAAGCTCCAAGCAAACTAGTTGTGCGACAATATGATCATATGAGTAACGACTATTTTTAAAATTAACCGAGTCAAAAAATTGATGCGATGCAAGCTCGTGAACGAAGTCCCTCATTTTACCAGGGTAGGCGTTGCGTTTTTCTTGAGCTTTAAGAGATGTGCCGTTTTGTAAGCGTAGAAACATTTCTCTTACTTCGTCTTCATCAGTGTCATCAAGGACGACAACATCCAGCGCGTATGTGTCAAATCGTATTCTTAACTCGTCTGGTAAGTCTTTATACTTGCAGTTGGCAATAGCTTCACCGTCAATAGTATCCGCATTTTTAGGTAGCCTAAATTTTCCATCAAAAAACTCCCAGATTGCTCTTAGTCTTTGCTGGCCATCGACTACATCATAAACTTCAGGCTTAGTTCCTTTTTTTCGCCAATATAGTTTAGGCACATCGTATTCCCTGAGTATTGTATCAATCAAAAGTTGCTTTTGGCTGTTGCTCCAAACTGCAGGACGTTGAAAGTCAGGGTTGGTGTTAATTCGCTCTCTAATTCCATAGGTTGTGCTAAGGGGCCAAGGTTTTTTGTTTGTTTTCATATCAAATAACCATAATTTGCATTTATGAAATATAAAGGGAAATCTGGAGGCACGGCCGGGAATCGAACCCGGGTACGAGGATTTGCAGTCCTCTGCATGGCCACTCTGCCACCGCGCCGGGGTCAGAATTCGTAAGCGTCATGTTTAGTTGAACTTCGGGGGCGGTGTCAACACGCGCCGCCGAAAAAACCGCTGGTCAAGCGCCTCAAAGCGGGTTATCTATGCAGCAGATGCGGGAGCGTTGTCTTCCAACGCCTTGAAAAGGCGTCTGATTGTATCGGTTTTTGTTCAGAGCGGCATGTCACTCGATTATCAAAAAGCGCGGGAAAATATGGTGGACGGCCAGATCCACACGGCGGGCGTCGTGTCGGAGGGGTTGCTGAAAAGCTTTTCCACCGTGCCGCGTGAGATTTTTCTGCCTGAGAAGCTTCGGGGTGTCGCTTATGCTGACGAGGCGCTGGCGATGGGCAAGGGGCGGTACCTGCTGGAGCCCATGGTTCATGGCAAGTTGCTTGAGGCGGCGCGCCTGCGGCCTGAAGACGTGGCTTTGGATATCGGCGTCGGGGCGGGGTACTCCTCGGCCATTCTGTCGCCGCTGGTCACCACAGTCGTCGCGCTGGACGACAGCAAGCGTTTTCTGGACAAGGCCGCGCGGCTTTGGGAAAAGTTGGGCGTGTGCAACGTTGTAGCCATCGAGCGGGACATGACGCGCGGCACGCCGGAGCATGCACCGTTCAGCCTGATTATCATCAATGGCGCGGTCAGCCACATTCCGCAGGATCTAATCGACCAGTTGGAGCCCGGCGGGCGGCTTTTGACCATTCTCAATCCTGCGCGGGGCATGCTGGGCAAGGCTGTTCTTGTTGAGAAAACCACCGGCGCACATTACAGTGTAACCCAGCTGTTTGACGCCGGGGCGCCGTATTTGCCCGGGTTTGAGCCTCAATCTGCGTTTGTGTTCTGAGTATCCGTAATCCGGGCGGCCCTTTTTACCCGGTTTTTATTTGATTTTCTCTGCGTTAACAGCTCTGTGTGACGTTCTACTTACAAATTTGTTGATTAAATTGGGATAAGTTTTTGTCAGAAGCTTTGACAAGGGGCTTATAATATTGGAAACTGGAGGGGATTTTGAATTCCTTCCCTAACTATACATCCATTCATGGCCGAACGAGCGAAAAACGAGGAAGATCCGTCGATTGAAGAGATTCTCGATTCAATCCGCCGGATCATTTCCGACGATGTGGTTGGCGAGCCAGAGGCTGAGCCGGAGCCCGAGCCTGTGGTTGAAGCCAAGCCGGAGCCGGTGCGTGCGCCTGAGCCCGTTGTTGTGCGCCAGCCAGACCCTGAGCCGGAGCCTGATGTCGTTTTCCTCTCGGAGATTGAGCCGGAGTTTGAGGAACAAGAGGTCGAAGAGGTGCTGGTGCTAATGGATCGGGTCGATGAACCCGTGCCGAAGCCTGAGCCGCAGCCTGTCACTCAGGCCGAGCAGATTATTGAAGAGCAAATCGGCAACCAGCCCCTTCAGGTTGATTTGCGGGATGCTCATGAACCCAAGCCGGAGCCGGTCATGGATTTAGGTGCGGACGACGATGCTGTTTTTACGGAAAAGGTTGAAGCCGAGGCTTATGAGGCGATTTCAAGCCTCGCGCGTAAGGTGGCTCTTGGCCGGGGGTCGCTCACCCTTGAGGAAATCGTGCGGCAGGAGCTGAAGCCCCTTCTGCGTGGCTGGCTGAACCAGCATTTGTCCGCCGTCATCGATCGGCTGGTACGCGAAGAGCTTGAGCGCGTGTCCAACCGCGTTCTGGAAAAATAGGCCGTTTTCCGGGTTTTCCGTGTCCCCATAAAATCTTGCACTCTTTCGCAAAACCCTTATGATCGCAGGGATTTTTTGACATGCGTACGCAATAGGGCAGGCACGAATTATGGACAAGACATTCGATCCCGAAAACATCGAGGGCCGTCATTATCAGGAGTGGGAGCTTTCGGGCGTGTTTTCCTGCAATCCGCAGAGCAACGCCGAGCCGTACTGTATCATGATGCCGCCGCCGAACGTTACGGGGTCCCTGCATATGGGCCATGCCCTGAATGGAACGTTGCAGGACGTGCTGATCCGCTATAACCGTATGCGGGGGCGCGACGCGCTCTGGCAGCCGGGGACGGACCATGCCGGGATCGCCACGCAGATGGTGGTGGAGCGCAAACTCCAGGAGGAGGGGCTGCCCCACCGCCGGGAACTGGGGCGCGAGAATTTCCTTAAGCGTGTTTGGGACTGGAAGGAAGAATCCGGCGGGACGATCGTTCGGCAGATGCGGGCGCTGGGCACTACGCCGGATTGGGCACGCGAGCGGTTTACGATGGATGAGGGGCTGTCGCAGGCCGTTCTCAAGGTGTTCGTCCAGCTTCATAAGGAAGGTCTTATCTACCGCGACAAGCGGCTGGTGAATTGGGATACCAAGCTTTTGACCGCGATTTCCGACCTTGAGGTGGAGGAGCGCGAGCAGAAGGGCCATATGTGGCATCTGCGCTATCCGATCGAGGGAGAGACGGCGGACTATATCACTGTCGCCACGACGCGGCCCGAGACGATGCTGGGCGATACGGCGGTGGCCGTGCATCCCGATGACGAGCGTTACAAACATCTGATCGGCAAGTTTGTCGTCCTGCCCATCGTCGAGCGGATGATCCCGATTATTGCCGATGAATACGCGAACCCGGAGAAGGGTAGCGGGGCGGTGAAGATCACGCCCGCCCACGATTTCAACGATTTTGAGGTCGGCAAGCGTCATGATCTGCCGATGATCAGCATTTTTGACATGCATGGCTGTTTGAACGAGAACGTGCCGGAGGGCTATCGCGGGCTGGATCGGTTCGAGGCACGGAAAAAGATTCTGGCCGAGCTGGACCAGACGGATTTGCTGGCGGAGGTGGAGAATATCGTCCACGCTATTCCTTACGGCGACCGTTCGGGCACGATCATCGAGCCATTCCTGACCGACCAGTGGTATGTGAACGCGGCCGAGATGGCCAAACCCGCGATCAAGGCGGTGGAGGAGGGCAAGACCGTGTTCGTGCCCGAAAACTGGACGAACACCTATTACCAGTGGATGCGCAACATCCAGCCGTGGTGTATTTCCCGCCAGCTCTGGTGGGGGCATCAAATCCCGGCGTGGTATGGGGCAAATGCGAAGAATTTTACTGACCATAGCGATTATAGTCCAAGTGAACATCATCTGCCTGAGATATTTGTTGCAGAAACTGAAGAGGAAGCTCTGAAATTGGCAACGGAATACTACAGTCGTGAACTTCCGAGAAAAGTTGAAGTAATAATTGGTTTGGGAAATGATAGGTCCACTACAACTCAAGATAATGTATCCACATTTAGAATTACGCGCGACGAGGACGTTCTGGATACATGGTTTTCCTCGGCCCTGTGGCCGTTCTCCACGCTGGGCTGGCCGGAGCAGACGCCGGAGCTTTCGCGCTATTACCCCACCGACGTTCTGATCACCGGCTTCGACATCATCTTTTTCTGGGTCGCGCGGATGATGATGATGGGGCTGCATTTCATGGACGACGTGCCGTTCCGCACGGTCTATGTCCATGCGCTGGTGCGCGACGAGAAAGGGCAGAAAATGTCCAAATCCAAGGGGAACGTCATGGACCCGTTGGAGATCACGCAGAAATACGGGGCGGATGCGCTGCGCTTCACGCTGGTCGCCATGGCGGCGCAGGGGCGCGATGTGCGCCTTTCGGAGGAGCGGATCGAGGGATACCGGAATTTCGCCACGAAGATCTGGAATGCGACGCGCTATTGCGAGATGAACGATTGCCTCAAGCATGACGGGTTCGACCCGGCCTCCGCCGCGTTCATTCCCAACCAGTGGATCATCGGCGAGACCGCCAAGGCGCAGGCCGCCATCGACAAGGCGATCGGCGAATACCGGTTCAACGATTCCGCCGATGCGATCTACCGCTTCGTCTATACGTTCTGCGACTGGTATCTGGAATTCACGAAACCGTTGCTGCAGGAAAGCAGCCCGCATACGGCGGAGATCCGGCAGACGACGGCGTGGGTGCTGGAGCAAATCCTGATCCTGCTCAACCCGTTCATGCCGTTCATCACGGAAGAGATTTACGCCGTAACCGGGCTGGCGCGTGAGGGCGAACGGTTGATCGGTTCCGACTGGCCGACTTATAAGTTGCCGGACAATAAAGAGGCGGTGGCGGATATGGGCTGGCTGATGCGGACCATCAGCGAGATCCGCAGCGTACGTAAGGACCGCAACGTCCCGGCGGGCGCGAAGGTGCCGCTGTTGGTCAAGGAGCCGGGTGCGGCGATCAAGGCGCGTTTGTCTGCTTACGAAGAAATTCTGTTCCGTCTTGCGCGGATCGAGAGCATCGAGTTCGTCAGCGCGGCGCCAAAAGGCGCGATCCAGACGGTGGTGGACGATACGGTTTTGATCCTGCCCATCGCCGGGTTCATCGACGTGGAGAAGGAAAAGCTGAATATCGAACGCGAGATCGAGAAGGTCGAAGCGGATATAGGCAAGATCGACAAACAGCTCGGCAACGAGCGGTTCGTTGCAAACGCGCCGGAGGAGATCGTGGCCGAGCAGCGTGCCCGCAAGGCGGAGCTTGAGAGCAAGCTAGACAAGCTGCGTAAGGCCCGCGAAGATCTTAGTTAGGATAACCCCCTGTTTTTCAGGTCTTTTTTGTAAAATGTTGCCGCTCACGGCGAAAACCCTGTATTTTTAAGCATGATAAAAACAATACGGGGTGATTTTGCGGGGGTTGTGGGTCAGGATGGCGTTCCTGCGCTTTCCTTTGACGAGGATTCCCTTGATGTTCGTCCTGTGCTGAACGATCTTGCCCAACTGATCCGGGAGCGCAAGGGGGATAAGCCTCTCGTTATCCTGACGGGCGAGGTTCACGATGTCACTTCGCATGTCCTGCTTCCCCAAATTGCGATGCAAAGCGCGAGCATGGCCGATCCCGGTTTCAAGATCGCGCACGGGATTGAGCGTTCGCATAATCTTCTGGATATTCTTTTGCGCGACCGCGACCCACGCGAGGTCTCGGCGAATTTGACGCTGGCGCAGGCGTATGTGCAGTACGAGCACCCCCAAGGTGCGCCGATCACTCGGCGGAACGTCATGGATTATTGCATCCGGCACAAGATTCCCGTTCAGGCCGTCGATACGGCGGGTTCGCCGGACGGCGACGGTTTTCTGGACCAAAGCGAGCCCTCAACGCGGGCGCTGGTCGAGATTTACGCGCCTAAGCTTTTGGGGGAGCAGATTCCCGGCAATACCGCCGAAGGGCTTCGCCTGCGCAATCTTATGGCTTTGCACCGCATGAAGCAGGATATTGCCCATACCGGGGCGGATGTTTACGTCGTGCCCTATGGCGGGGCGCATCTGCTGGGCTGGAAGCGGATGGAGGATATGAACGAGGGGCCTTTTCCCACGAAAGAATCGCTGGGGCAGTTGTTGCATGACGATGCGGATGTCGATGTTTTGATTCTCTTCGCCAACCATCCCCGTTTCGGGACCGAGAAAATCCCGGAGGATGTCGATCCGGGGCTTTTGGGGCAGACGGTCGTCATAGACGGTCTGAGTCCTCAGAATTTCTGGCAAAAGCCTGAGAATACGGCGGAGGTCAATCAGGATCTGGGGGTGCAGGAGGCGGCGTTCCTGCGTGAGATGGCGCGGCAGTCGGGCGGGACGCTGGAGCTTTCCGACGAGGTTTCGCAGATGGCGGCGTTCGAGCCGGATGTCATTACGGACAGCCCCGCAGATTGGGGCGCCGAGCGGCATTACGAGAGTTGATCGCGCATGGCGCAAAAAACAAAGCCCCCGTTCGCCGGGGGCTTTTTGTATTTCTGTCGACCGCTATTCGGATCAGTCTTTTTTCTTGTTCGCAGCTGAAGTCAGGAAGCTGCCGTAGCGGCTTTCGAACTTGTCGAGCTGGCCCTTTTCGATAACCTTCGAGGTTCCGCCCTGCCACGCGGGGTGGGAGAGGGGGTCAACGTCGAGGCGCAGAATGTCACCCGGCTTGCCGTAGGTGCTGCGCGTTTTGTATTCGCTGCCATCGGTCATAACGACCGTGATCTCGTGGTAGTCGGGGTGAATATCGGCCTTCATGTCCGTGTTCCCATTCTTAAATCTTTGTTTTCAGGGCGCTTATAGGCGCTTTTCATCTTGAATGAAGCGGCTTTTTAGCGTTAATTCCGCTGGATTGCAAGTGTTTTTTGAGGATATCGGCTTTGCACACAGATTGGTGGTTGCCGCAGAAATTCGCAGAAAAGCGGCCTTTTCTTGAGAAACGGGCCTTGATCGTGCGGGCGATCCGCGACTTTTTCGACGGGCAGGGGTTTATCGAGGTGCAGACCCCGGTCCTGCAGGTCTGCCCGGTCATGGATACGCATATCCATGCGTTCGAGACGGTTCTGAAGGGGCCGGACCTCAAGCCGGCTTCGCGGCTTTATCTTCAGACCAGCCCGGAATTCGATATGAAAAAGCTGATGACCGCGGGGGTGGAGCGGCTTTACCAGATGTGCCCGGTCTTTCGGAACGGGGAGGGTTCGCGGCTGCACAGCCCGGAATTCACCATGCTGGAATGGTACCGGGCGGGCGGGGTGGATTACCGGGCGCTGATGGACGATTGCGAGGCGTTGCTGCGCCGGGTGGCGGACGCGGCGGGTACGGCGCAGTTTTCGCACCGGGGCAAGGTGTGCGATCCGTTCGCGGCGGCGCGGCGAATCAGCGTATGTGAGGCGTTCAGCGAATATGCGGGAATCGACCTTGCCGCCTGTCTTGACGATACTGAAGCGTTTGCGCAATCGGCATCGGAAGCCGGAGTGCGGGTTGTGGCGACCGACCGCTGGGACGACATATTTTTTGCCGCCATGGCGGCAAGGATCGAACCCTTTCTGGGCGAGGGTGTTCCCGCGATTTTGTATGACTATCCGGTGTGTCTGGCGTCGCTTTCGCGGCGGAAGCCTGAGGACACCCGTTTTGCGGAACGGTTCGAACTTTATGTCTGCGGCGTGGAACTTGCCAACGCCTTCAGCGAGCTGACCGACGCGGCGGAGCAGCGGGAGCGGTTCAAAGCCGAGATGGCGCTCAAGAACCAGCTTTACGGGGAGACGTATCCTGCGGATGAGTCGTTTTTGCGGGCTCTGGATTACGGTTTGCCGGAGTCGGCGGGGATCGCGCTGGGCGTGGACCGATTGGTCATGCTGGCCACAGGGGCGGATGAGATTGCACAGGTGCTCTGGGCGCCGATTCAGAATTCTTCTACCAAAACCTAAACACCTTGCCGTTTTCCGTGAAGCTGAGGAAACTTTTTTATTCACTTACTTCAAATTAAAAAATAATTTTGATTGATTCAAAATTTTTAATGAATATATTTTCTTCATGAAAATTGCCCCTGAAGAATTGCTGAGACAACATAATTTAAGTTTAACGGCTGTTCGTCTGGCTCTTCTTGAAGCACTCCATGCAAATCCGCATTCGGATGCCGCGCGCATTTTTGACGTGGTTCACAATAAGATTGCAGCAGCTTCAAAACAGGCTATTTATAACAACCTCAATACGCTTGTTGAATGCGGGATCGTCAGGGAAATCAAGCCCAAGGGTCAGGCCTCGCTTTACGAGACGCGGACGGGGGACAATCATCACCATATCGTTTGCCGCAGCTGTGCGGGCGTGTTCGATACCGACTGTCATGATTGCGCGCCATGTCTTACACCGAAGGACAGCCACGGTTTTGTGATCGACGAAGCCGAAGTCATTTTTTGGGGTGTATGCCCCTCTTGTCAAAACAACCACAACTCAAAAGGAAAGAATAATGCAGAATGCTAAGAAATGCCCGGTTATGCATGGGGGGATCACCTCTGTTGGGACTTCGAATATGGATTGGTGGCCGAATGCGCTGAATCTCGATATTTTGCATCAGCACGATACGAAGACCAACCCGCTGGGCAAGGATTTCGATTACCGGAACGCGCTCAAAAATCTTGATTTCAACGCGCTGAAAAAGGACATGCACGCGCTGATGACGGATTCGCAGGCCTGGTGGCCCGCCGACTGGGGGCACTATGGCGGTCTGATGATCCGCATGGCGTGGCACGCGGCGGGGTCTTACCGCACGGCGGACGGGCGCGGCGGCGGGGGAACGGGCAACCAGCGTTTCGCGCCTCTCAATTCGTGGCCGGATAACGCGAACCTCGACAAGGCACGGCGCTTGCTCTGGCCGATCAAAAAGAAATACGGCAATGCGATCAGCTGGGCCGATCTGATTATTCTCGCGGGGACGATCGCGTATGAAAATATGGGGTTGAAGACGTTCGGCTTCGGTTACGGGCGCGAAGATATCTGGCATCCGGAAAAGGACGTTTACTGGGGGTCGGAAAAGGAATGGCTGGCGCCGAGCGATCACCGCTATGAAGACGTCAATAACCCCGCAACCATGGAAAACCCGCTGGCCGCGGTGCAGATGGGATTAATCTATGTCAACCCGGAGGGTGTGAACGGCAAGTCCGATCCGCTGAAAACCGCCGCGCAGGTGCGCGAGACTTTTGCGCGTATGGCCATGAACGATGAGGAGACCGTGGCACTGACGGCGGGCGGGCATACCGTGGGCAAGGCTCACGGAAACGGCGATGCCGCACTGCTTGGCCCCGCTCCCGAGGCGGCGGACGTGACCGAGCAGGGGCTGGGGTGGAATAACCACACCAAGCGCGGCATCGGGCGAGATACGGTGACCAGCGGCATCGAAGGCGCGTGGACCACGCATCCGACCAAATGGGATAACGGCTATTTCCATCTGCTTCTGAATTACGAGTGGGAATTGAAGAAATCGCCCGCCGGCGCGACGCAGTGGGAGCCGATCAACATTAAGGAAGAGGACAAGCCCGTCGATGTGGAGGACCCGTCGAAGCGTTATAATCCGATCATGACGGACGCCGACATGGCCATGAAGATGGACCCGGAGTACCGCAAGATCTCGGAGCGTTTCCATAAGGATCAGGCGTATTTCTCTGAAGTCTTTGCGCGGGCATGGTTCAAGCTGACGCACCGCGACATGGGGCCGAAGGTTCGTTATCTCGGGCCGGACGTTCCGAAGGAAGATCTGATCTGGCAGGATCCCGTTCCGGCTGGCCGCAAGGATTACGATGTGGCGGCGGTAAAAGCCAAAATCGTGGCGTCGGGCCTGTCGATTGGCGATATGGTTTCGACCGCGTGGGACAGTGCACGCACATACCGGGGTTCGGATATGCGGGGCGGCGCCAACGGCGCACGCATCCGGCTTGCTCCGCAGAAGGACTGGGAGGGCAACGAGCCGGCGCGTCTGGCCCGTGTGCTGAAGGTTCTGGAGCCGATCACTGCCGGGGCGGGGGCGAGTATTGCGGACGT
>JAANMX010004791.1_pt1 | contig 10292 bp, 11 predicted proteins | sample 7279681 | NCBI WGS metagenome assembly JAANMX01 (sample SAMN14094542, study PRJNA606508) | bioreactor metagenome | isolation source: A lab-scale SPAN reactor treating ammonium-rich wastewater day 351 | place: Ireland: Galway | collected 2018-01-01
ATCTAGACAAAAGAACGGGTTAGCCGCATTGGCTAACCCGTTGATTTTTAGTAGCGCGTACGGGATTCGAACCCGTGTTACCGGCGTGAGAGAACTGCAAATAAAGTCATGTAAATGCTTGTTTTAACTCACCGCTGGAACCAAGTGAAGCCAAGCTGGGTCATGCCAAGTGTGTGCAAGTGCCACCAATCGGGGTCAAGTGACGGCCAACAACATGACCCAGGTCATGAAATTGGGGTGGGGGAGAAGCGGATTGGAATTCGGCAGGTGAATGATACGCCCAATGCAAACAATGAGAGCGAGAATCGTCCGGGGCACAAAGCCAGATAGTAGGTGCATGGTTTCGCAATGCGATTAGATCGGTGGGAAGTGGTTTTCTTTATCGAAGTCATCTCATAGAACAACGTCATACGTGCGATATTTGATTGTAATTTAGATTCTTAATTTGATTGGTTGTGGGGTGCGATCCCAAAAAGCTTGTAGTCAGCCCAGGGCGAATCCCTGCCACAGAACACAACTAAGATATTGATATTAAACAACTTGATGTAAAATCTACGACCGGAATCCCTGATTTCCCAGCCTGACCACCGGGAAGGTCTAAAATTATCGGGTTTTACCGAAAATCGAATTTCGAATCAGAAAGGCAAAAAATTCTTCTAAATTATTGTTAAAACTTGTGTTTAGGACTTGACAAATGGGGTAAAATTTGTTATATTATAGGTAGGTAGATGTGGTTCGTGGCCCTGGATTCGGGGGTTTTTCTGGTCGCACTACCCTCGATAGACGAAAGACGAAGCTGCGCATCTGCAAAACAGATACGAAGCACCAAATTAACGACTAACAGACAGAAGGAAAGACAAATGTATTAGCCTGTGCGGATGACAAGAAAAGTGACAGACGTGACCATCACGTCCATGCTCCGCACCGGGTCTTATGGCTCGGTTTTTTATTTTAGCATATGTGAAAGGAAATTCGAATGCAAAATACAATGATACAAGATCAGACGCAGGAAAGCGTCGAACAAATCGCAGACCGCGTGATGGCCAAGGGTCTAAAATGCTACTGTGTTGCAGGAAGCTTTTACTTCCTGTGGGTGCCGTGGAAACAGAAGACAGTTTTGATCAATGATACACAGGCAATAAAGCGTCACTTAGGAATAAGTGATGGGCGGCTTGCAACGAAAGTCATTATTCAATGCATGCAACGCCGGGAAATTCTACAGGTACCGGACAGAATTGCGTGGCAATTCCCCATACCGCTGCCTGCTTTGGGCGAACGATTCCCCAGCAACAAAGATATGCTGTTGTGGACCAAATCAGTTCTACAACAAATTGACAAACAAAAAGGAATTAAGAATGCAAACTAAAGATTTTGGTTTGATAACCACCCTTACTGCCAAGGGACATCACTATCTGGACTACCAGGTTGATGAATTGGGCAGAATATTTTTCCGCTTTCAAGACCAATGATTGTATCAAATGCATCACCGACCAATGATTGCATTTCTGTAACGAACATTTCGCCAAGCATCCCTTCGGTTTCCCAACGATTTAAAAAACCGCCGAGAAGGTTTCCGTCTTTGTCGATTAATATTTTCCATTGTTCGGTGGATATTTCATTACTCGGTCTTCCGAGTGCAAACTCGTAAGCTTTGTCAAGTTCGGTCTTCAAAAAACTTACCTCGTCTTCATGTTCAACAAATGGTTCGGTAGCAAACGACATTAGATTCAAAGATTCTACTTTTAAATCAACTGCTTGTTTATAGGCTTCCGGGCTGAAAACTGAAATGGAGGAACATGACCAAAGTATCAACAGGAGAGCAAAAAAGAAAAGCGATGCCGGGAGTTTTAACTTGGTTATCATATCAGGATCTCTAATCTCGATTAGTAATTATTATTAATAGAATTATTAAATAAATTTATACCCAAACATAAATTAAATAAATTAATTTTAAATGAACTCCGACAAGAATCAGCTATCTATAAAAAATAATCTGTCACCTTTGTTTGTAATTATCGCAGCAAGTTTGTGGGGTGTGGATGGAATCGTTCTCCGCCCCGCACTGTTTAGCCTTCCGGTTCCTTTGGTTGTTTTCGTTGAAAGCACGATTGTAGCAATACTGCTTTCACCTTACTTCATCAGACATCTTCCATCGTTAAAGTTTTTAAAGACAAAAGACTGGCTGGCTTTCTTCTTGTTGGCGCTGTTTGGTGGAGCTATTGGTACAATGGCAATAACCAAAGCATTGTTTTACGTTAATTTTGTTAATCTCTCTGTTGTAATCCTGCTTCAAAAATTACAGCCTGTGTTTGCGATTGCTCTGGCATCTGTTTTTCTAAAAGAAAAACTTAGTTTCCGATTCATATTTTGGGCTGGAATTGCTATTGTTGGTGCATACTTTATGACATTCGGGACAAATCTTCCTGACTTTTCAACAGGCGACAAAACTACTGTTGCTGCTATTTTTTCCCTATTGGCAGCGTTGTCTTTCAGTGCATCGACTGTATTAAGTAAACGTGCGCTTAGAAATGTTTCTTTCGGTATGGGAACATATCTACGATTCCTGTTTTCCGCCGTAATAATGTTAGTGATTGTTGTTTTTATGGGAGATACTAAAAACATTCCCGATATAACAGCAACTCAAATTATTGTTTTTTTAATAATTGCTTTAACCACTGGCGGAACAGCAATCTTTCTTTATTATTATGGTTTGAAAAGAATCAGCGCTTCGGTTGCAACTATCTGCGAGCTTGCTTTTCCGTTTACTGCTATTATTCTGGAATATTTTCTCCGCGGTAATATTTTAGATATTGTTCAATGGATTGGTGCTGTTATTTTGCTGATAAGCATTTTAAAAGTTAGCGGAATAAACTTTTCTGGAAATTAAAACTTAAAATAAAAGAGCACTCAAAAGAGTGCCCTTCCAAAAAATACTATTCGCCTTTCTTACTCCAGGGTGGTGTTACACCGTTCATTCTTGCATAAGCAATTGACTGACCAAGATGCTCGTGAAGATGATTCAGTATCGTAACCATAAAATTCCTTACCGTGAATTTCATCCCGAAAGCATCAATTTCCCGATTAAGATCTTCGTCTGTAAATTTCGCAGCGGTTTCTTTCAGATTGTCGAAAGATTTTTCCAGCGATTCCAGCGCCGTTTTTTTATCTGATTTGCTCACAGGAGGTTCTGTATAATCTTTTTCCCCTTTAATAAGGCTTAGCATATAATAATTAGATTCTGCAGCATGCATGTAAACCTCACCAACAGTTCTGACTCCTTCGCCCGGAGTCCAATTGTATTTGTCTTCAGGCATCGCTTCTGCAAGCTGTAAAAGTCTGCTTTTTACAAAATCTGCCTGCCCCAAAAATTCCTTCACAAAAATGGGCTGCTCTGCCAGACCTGCCGAAGTAACAAATAGTACCGCCGATAATAAGAACCAACTATTTATTTTAAACATAATTCCTCCTTAATGATTTGTAATATTTTTTAAGTGATGGAGCGAATATATTTAATTCGTTAGTTAAATAACACATGAATTTTATGATAGAAACTTCATAAATTGCACACAAAAATTTTCGAAAGGATTCTCTGTGGAAAAAAGAAGTTTGTTTGCCCAACTTAAAGCTGGCTTTCAACCATCCTTCTGGGTTGCAAACGGCATGGAACTTTTTGAGAGACTTGCTTACTATGGTCAGGCAACTATTCTCAGTGTTTTCCTCAGAGATCATCTCCGGTTTGATGAAGTTGAAGCCGGACAACTTTCCTCTATCTTTGGCGGATTGATTTACTTCCTCCCCATATTTGCGGGCGCACTTGCGGACAAATTTGGTTTTAAAAAAGCTTTCTCTTTTGCTTTCTTTGTTCTGGCTATCGGATATTTTCTGATCGGATCAACCGGTATGTCAGGATTTGAAAGTTACTATTCTGACACTAATCTTTTTATTGTTTTAAGTTTCATTTTAATCTTCACTGCAATCGGTGGTTCATTCATCAAGCCAAGCGTGCTTGGAACTGTTGCTCTTACAACAACAAAAGAAACGAAATCATTCGGCTACGCAATTTATTACTGGCTTGTTAATATGGGTGCGGCTATTGGTCCATTCCTTGCATATCTGGTAAGAGATTCTTTCGGAATTCAGTTTGTATATCTTGTTTCTGCAATAAGTTGTGCGCTTATGTTTCTGGTTACGCTCTTTTTCTTTAAAGAACCACAGGCTAAACTTGATGAACAGCGCGATAGTCTCGTTCAAGTAATAAAAAATCTTTTCACTGTGATAAAAAATATTAAGTTCATGATTTTTCTTATGATATTTGCTTTATACTGGATAGTGTTCTGGGAATTTTTTATCGTGATTCCGTTTTACATTTCTGATTACATTAGTCCCGATGCCCCGATCGAATTAATTCTTTCGGTTGGCGCATGGACAATTATTCTGCTGCAAATACCAATCAACAGACTGACTAAAAATATTCCTACACCCACAGCAATTATGATCGGGTTTGTATTTGCAGCTTTAAGCTGGTTCCTGCTTTACTTCTCGGCTGCCGCAGGAATTACTGTTGGTCTTGGATTAATCATTGCAACTATCTTCATCTTCTCAGTTGGCGAACAAACACAGGCTCCCCGTTTCTATGAATACCTTGCTGACCTCGCGCCGAAGGGGCAAGCCGCTCTTTTTCAGGGATTTGCTTTCCTGCCGATTGCAATTGCCTGGACGCTCGGCGGAACTTTTGGCGGATGGATTTATCACAACTTCGGAAGAAGGGAAGTTGGAAAACCCGAAATGGTTTTTTTGATAATCGGATTAGTTGGTGTGGCAGCAGCAATAATGATGTTCATTTATAATGTTTATATGAAAAGAAGAAAATAATATTTCTTCTTCTCAATTTATTTAACACAATACCGAAAGATCAAACAATTCGATCGGCTTCTGTTTGATTTGAATCCTTTTCTTAATTCAATTATCAAACCTTCAGCAAACAATAAAATTATTCTATGTCAACCGAACAAATATTTCTATACACACTAATTGCGTTAATAGCATTTTACATCATCAGAAAAATTCTTCTGATAAAAACTATAAAACAATATTCTGCACAGGAAGCTTCACAAAAAGTTAAGAAAGAGCGAAACGTTATTCTTCTTGATGTAAGAACTGAGACAGAAAGAAAGAAAAATTCTATTCGGGGTTCTTATCATATTCCGCTTTCCTCTATTTCGGCTAATGAGGGTGAGCTGAAAAAATTTAAAGCTTCAGAAATAATCTGCTACTGCCAAACCGGAAACCGTAGTCTGAATGCGGCATCAAAGCTCAGAAAACTTGGTTTTAATGCTTCAAACCTGAGAGGTGGAATTTTAAGATGGAACGCGGCGGGTTTGAAATGATCTGGAACAAAATAAAATTATTTCTGCCTGTTCTGCTTGGTGCGCTCGGTGGATTTCTTTATTACAATTTTATCGGATGCAATGGAAGCTGCGTTATAACCGGGAGTCCCATTAATAGTACGATGTATGGCACAATGATAGGTTTGATACTGACTGATTGGAAACGAGTTAAATTAATATTTAAAAATACGTCCCGACAAAATCAAGCCGGGACAAACGAAGGAGAATAAAAAATGTTGAACGAAGAGAAATCCCGTTTTGCGGGGAAAAAGAATTTGAGTTCGGTGGATAAAGGTATAAGAATACTTCTGGCAGTAATTATCGCAATTCTTTATTTCACAAATCAGATCACCGGAACTGCGGTTATTGTTTTGGCAATCTTTGCCGTTGCGTTCTTGCTTACAGGCTTAACTGGGTTTTGCCCGATTTATGCGTCATTGAAACTTTCAACATTAAAGAAGTCAGATAAAAAATAATTGATATCGAAAGGATAGAAAAAATGCAATATGGATTTTCAAAAACAATTGGATTGCCTTATGAGCAGGCAATCGAAAAAGTTACAACAGAATTGAAAAAAGAAGGTTTTGGTGTTCTAACTTCAATTGATGTTAAAGAAACACTGAAACAAAAAATCAATGTGGACTTTAAAAAGTATGTAATACTTGGTGCATGCAATCCTCCAATTGCACATAAAGCGTTACAAGCAGAAGAAGAACTTGGTTTGCTTCTGCCTTGCAATGTTATTGTCTATGAAAAACAAGGTAAGACAGTAGTCTCTGTTTTTGATCCGATGGTGATGACCTGGATAATTGAAAACGACGAGATGAAACCAATAGCAACTGAAGTGCAGGAAAAATTGCAAAGAGTGTTGGCGGCTATATAATGCACAACACACAACTTTCTTATAAGAAGAGAGTGAAAAAACATTTTTTGATAATTAAACTAATCGCCGAACAAGAAAGGAAAAAATAAAGTGGCTGAACAATTGACAAAACAAACGTTTTTGGAAAAAGTATTTGATTATGAAAAAAACCAGGACTGGAAATTTGAGGGAGAAATTCCTGCTGTTGTTGATTTCTGGGCACCGTGGTGCGGTCCTTGCAGAATGGTCGCGCCAATAATTGATGAACTTTCCGTTGAGTATAAAGGAAAAGTAAATTTCTATAAAGTTAATACGGATGAAGAGCAGGAACTTGGAGCTGTGTTTGGAATAAAAAGCATTCCTTCGCTTTTATTCATTCCAAAAGCTGGACAACCAAAGTTAGCTGTTGGGGCTCTTCCAAAGGAATCTTTCATCTCTGCGATAGAGAAAGAACTTCTCGCAACAGAACCAAGCCAAAATTAATTTTAATCACAATGTAGAACAGACTAATAATCTGTTCTACTTCATAAACTGAACCTTTTAAAATTAATTCCGCTTTCTAAGCTATACTATTCTCTCAAGTGGAACCTGAAACAGTCTTATTTTGTTGTCATCTCTCTCAATTGATTTATTGAGATCAGTTATTTTTACGATAAGTTGATTTAAAACCGCCTCATCAACAAATGCAATCATTCTTACGTTGTTGTAGCCGGGAAACGGGCGATTTCCAAGATGTGCATCAGTGTCATGACCTTTTCCTTTAACATCTTCCCAGCGAGTGTAATAATCAATCTTAAGTTCGTCCAGTGCTTCTGATACTCTGTCATCAATAATATCGTGATAAACTAAAAAAGTAAGCTTCATATTATTACCCCTTTTGTACATTTGGTTGATTTGATTTTTTATTTCCCGGAATCAGTTTCCGGATAAACCCGAATAATTTTTTTGATCCGAGATCATCAAGTAGAGAATAAACTACCGGCACAATAAATAAGGTCAGGAGTGTTGAAGTTATCAATCCGCCAATAACAGCCTGACCCATTGGTGCGCGGAACTCTGCGCCCTCGCCAAGTGCAATTGCAACGGGCATCATTCCAAAAATCATCGCGAATGTTGTCATCAATATAGGACGTAACCTTGTTGGTCCTGCTTTTATCAGAGCATCAAAGCGCGACATTCCACGCTCACGCAGGACATTTGTATAATCAACAAGTAATATCCCGTTTTTAGTTACTAACCCCATCAACATAATAATACCAATCATAGACATAACCGAAAGAGAGCTTCCAAATATTAACAAAGCTATCACTGCACCAATTATGGATAAGGGCAATGCAAGCATAATAGAGAATGGGTGGACGAAACTATCAAACTGTGCCGCCAAAACAATATACACAAACACAATTGCAAGCAGTAAAGTAATCAACATATTAGTCATTGATTCCTCCTGCATTTCTCCCTGACCAATAACATTTATTGAGTAGCCCGGTTTCAAATTTAGCTTTGAGGTTTCCGCTAATATATCATTAAGGACAACGCCCAAAAATCTGCCATCAAGATTTGCATCTACCCGAATTTCTTTTTGTCTTGCGTATCTGTTTATCTTCAAGGGTCCTACATCTTGCGTAACAGCAGCAATGTCGGTAATCGGTACAAGAAAATCCTTGTTGCCAATTTTTTTATTACTTTTAACCGTGAGAGGTAAAATGTCATTAAGGTTTTGTCTGTCCAATTTCTTTAATCTGACTCTAACATCAATCTGATCATCGCCTTCTTTATATTGAGTCGCTACTGCGCCATCAACCATTGCGCGAATTGTTGAAGCAATTAAGTAAGGGTTAACAGCAAGGTCAGAAGCCTTTTCTCTATCAATATTAATTCTGATTTCGGGTTTTGAAAGTTCAAGACTGTTTTGAACATCAACAGCGCCCGGCGTTAACTTAACGATTGCTTCAACCTTATCAGCAATTTTTTCAAGCTGATTTAAGTCTTCTCCCCGAATACTAAGAGTAACCGGTTTTTCATTGCCGCCAGGTCCTCCAATAGGACTAACACTAAAGTTTGCCCCCGGAATTGATTTTATTTTATTTCTTATCTCGGACATTATTTTTCTGTCCGATTTTTTTCTTTCGTGTGTTGGAACCAGCTTCACAAGAATGTTAGCATTTGTAACAGGATTATTTCCCGAACCAATTGTTGTGAACAGGAGGTTTACTTCGGGAATGGCTTTGACCAACGTTTCGACTTTTTCGCAGATCAAACTTGTTTGTTCAAGTGAACTGCCTGGTGAAGCATTGACAACAATATTAAACTCGCTTCGATCTGTATCAGGAAAGAACTGCGAACCGAGCATTCCCATCAAAAAAAAGCTGACAATAAAAATTGCTATTGAGCCAAATACTGTTGTTTTTCTGTGAGACAGCGACCATCGTAAAGCTTTTTCATATTTTCCATTCAGCTTATCAAAATTGTGATTGAAAAAATATAAAAGCCGGTTTAAAATATTTCCTTTGGGAGAAAGTTCTTCATCCTCTCTGTGAAGCCATTTTGAAGACAGCATTGGGGTGAGTGTAAAGGCAACAAATAAAGAAACAAGAACTGCGACGGATATTGTTATGCCAAATTCATAAAAGAATCTTCCAACGATTCCAGGCATAAATGCTACCGGCACAAAGACAGCGACTATTGTAAACGTTGTTGCCATTACTGCAAGTCCAATTTCCTCCGAAGCAGATTTTGCAGCCTCCAATGGTGTTTCGCCTTGCTGCATATGTCGATAAATATTTTCAATTACCACTATTGCATCATCAATTAACAATCCGACTGCAAGTGATAGTGCCAGTAAAGACATCATATTTAGTGTAAAACCCAAAGCGTACATAATTATAAAACTTGCAATTATAGATGAAGGCAATGCCAACCCGCTGATTACTGTTGCTCTGAAGTTTGCGAGGAACAGATAGATAACAAGAACCGCTAACAATCCTCCATATATAATATCAAACAAAACATCATTTATGGAATGTTCAATAAAAATAGAATTATCCTGTGCTACGTTTATAGAAACGCCTTCCGGAGTTTCTGTCAGCATTTTCTCAATTTGTTTGTTCACAGATTGTGCAACCTGAACTGTATTGCTGCCTGATTGTTTTATAATGTTTAGTCCGACAGCAATTTTACCATTAACTCTGGTTAAGCTGGTTTGTTCTTCAATTCCATCAATGACCGTTGCAACATCGGATAAATAGATTGGTTTGCCTTGTGGCGTGGCAACAATTACTTTATTAAAATCCTGAACGCTGTTGTATTTACCCATAGTTCTTACAAGCAATTGGCGGGATCCTTCTGTTACATTGCCTCCGGGGATCTCTACGTTCTGGTTTCCGACGCTCATAATTACATCCTGAATAGAAATGTCGTATGCTCGTAATCTCGCAGCATCAACTTCTATCTCAATTTCTCTTTCCGATCCGCCAACTAACTGAACAGCACCAACGCCGGGAATATTTTCTAATCTTTTCTTCACAACATCTTTAGTAAATGTTGTTATATCTTTGTCGGACATATTGCCGGAAACCGACAAGTTCATTATTGGAAAACTTGCCGGGTCATATCTTTGTATTATTGGATCTTCAATTTCTAAAGGCAATTCAGCACGAACGGCTGCAATTTTTTCACGCACATCCTGAGCTGCATCTTTCCCGTCTATTTCAAGCTTAAAAGCTATTATTACAATAGAAACATTTTCCTGTGAAGTTGATTGGATATAATCAACACCTTCCACGGGATTGACAGCCTCTTCGATAATTTGTGTTACATCCGTTTCTATTTGTTCGGGACCGGCACCCGGCAAAACTGTTGTAATGACAACGAAAGGAATATCAACATCAGGATAAAGGTCAACATTAAGCATTAAATAAGAGAAAAGTCCAAGTACAATCAAAGACATAATCATCATTGTTGCAAATACAGGTCGTCTTATTGATACATCCGCTAATTTCATCTTCTATTCCAAAATTTCTTTTTGATGTGTTTTAATAATT
>JAANMX010004794.1_pt1 | contig 10287 bp, 8 predicted proteins | sample 7279681 | NCBI WGS metagenome assembly JAANMX01 (sample SAMN14094542, study PRJNA606508) | bioreactor metagenome | isolation source: A lab-scale SPAN reactor treating ammonium-rich wastewater day 351 | place: Ireland: Galway | collected 2018-01-01
CAATCTCGACCCTATCCACCTGATTGCCCGTCTTTGGCCCAGATTTGATCTCAACCCTGATTACGAAAAACTCCTGGTTTCTACGTGACTTTGCTATAGGAAGCTGAGTGCAATGGATATTAGACCGATTCGCACGGAAAGAGACTATCAAGCAGTTCTCCAATTATGAACCGGCGTCGTCGCCTGACGCTGGCGATGATTCGTCGTCTCGAGGCCGGGACAGCCATCCCGGCCTCTGTCCTGATTCAACCCTACAGGCTGGCGACGGGCGTATCGTCTATTGAAGTTTCCGCCGCAGCCGTGTCCGCTCCATCTGCTCTCCACACATAACGGCGATTGCTCAGGTCATCTGCTCGAATCCTGCACGGGGATCACCAGATGCTCATAGGGTGTTCCTGCCCAGGCGATAAATGGACCACCCGACGCCGGATCTGTGGAAAAGAGAGTCTGATCAAACGGTTGAGGGGAGACTATCATCATGTGGGGTGGAACGATCAACCACTCCTGTCCGGGCGGCGGCGCAGTGGCAGTGGGATCGCTGCTGCTGGCTCCACTTCCTCCCTGCAGCATATAGGCAAGACCTACGCTGGTGAATTGTGGCTCGCTTCCGGTCATATACGCTTCCAGCCACGCCACCCACATCCTATCCAGACACATAGGATCGTTAGTAGGCGAGCTGGGGTCGTCAGGCACGCAGGTCCAGCCGTTTGTCCCTTCCCGCAGGACTGTCATGCCGCCCCCCGCTTCGGTAGGCCAGCCCAGGATGGTCGCATTCTGGGCAATGGAGAGCGGGGCCGCGCTCATGGCGTTGCGTATCGGCGCGGATAGTTGCTGGGGCGGCGGCGGGGCAATCGGGGTGCAGGCGGCCAGCAACAACAGGCTCAGACAGAACAGCCACAGTCGTCGGACAAAATTTATGGTACTCATCTCTACCTCCTATCATCGAAAACAGTCGCTGATACACTGACTGTAACTACACAACGAAATCCACTCAGCCACCGACTAGCTGAACTGAGCCGGGATTTTTGGGGTATATCGAAACCAATCGAACGGGTGAAATGTCTACCCCTAGGGGGCTGGCTGGCCCGACGCCAGTACCGCTTCGGTAGGATAGTCCAGACCCTCCGCGCTGCAATAGGCGTCCAGCAGCCGGGCCACATCCGCGCAGAGGTTGTCGCGCATGGCGACGTCGGCTTCCAGGCCAGCCAGCGCGCCGTAACCGCAGACCAGCGCCTGGGGCGACGGGAAACGCGCCCGGCCCACCTGCACCTGTACATCGATCTGCCCAAAGCCCGCTGCCTGCAACAGCCTGCGCATCTCTGCGGGATCGTTGAAGGAGTGGGGCGGTTGGAGTTTGGCGGCCTGCTCAGCGCCGACGCGCTCGCCCCAGGCCTGGGCCATGGCCGCGTTGCCCAGATTTCTCTCCAACGGTCCCCATGTGGTCAGCGCAAGACGGCCACCTTTTGCCAGCACCCGGCCCATCTCCTTCAGCGCGGCCACCCGATCCGGGAAGAACATCGCGCCGAACTGACAGGTCACCACATCGAAGCTGCCGTCGGCAAAAGGCAGGCTTTCCACTGATGCTTCCCGCCATTCAATTGTCGCTCCGCCGTTCTGCCCATTCACGCTGCGCGCCACGGCCAGCGCTTCAGCGTCGATGTCCAGACCCACCACCTGCCCCATCGGACCGACGATCTGGGCAGCCTGGTGGGTCACTGTTCCCGTGCCGCAGGCCACGTCCAGCAGCCGTTCACCGGGCCGGGGCATGGCCCGAGCCAGGGTGCGGGCCGACCACGGCGCGGTAATCGACGGTACAAAGTAGGCGTGGTAGATTTCCGCCCAATTGCCGGTAATGCCCCAAACATTCGATGCGTCCATTTTATCCCCTTTCGAAAGACCCCAGCCTGCCTGGAAAGGTGAAACTTCCAGGCAGGTGCAAATGCAGCGTTTCCACGAGACGCCTACTCACAGTGTCAGCCCGCCCCGTTGTTTTCCACGGGCAACCCGGCGTCGATCCACGCCTGGACGCCGCCCTCCAAAACCTGCACATTCGTAAAGCCCATATCGTGGAGCATTTTGCCGCCGATGGCGCCCAGCGGCCCCAGAATGCAGGTGGTGATGATGGGCCGGGCCCGATCCGCCAGCCGGGGGTCTTGCCAATCTTCGGGCACTTCCTTGTCGGCCAGATAGGTGAGTGCGCCGAATGACAGATTTACCGCGCCGGGCACAGTCCCGGTCTGGGCGATGTCGGCCGCGTCGCGCACGTCGATGACCAGCAGGTCGGATTCCTTCTTCTGGCGGCGCTGGGCGTCCGCTGGCTTGATGGTGGGTACGACCCGGTAGGCGTCATCGGCCATCGCGCCGAAAGTCCGGGGACTTCCATTGGCCCCGGCAAGCCGCTCACCCACGGGGCCCCGGGTGATGACCGTATGCTCTGCCATCATATCGAAGATTTTCACACTTGCATTGCTCAGAATCGGGGCATCTTTGGTGGCGGCGACAATCGGCCCGTTCAGGAAGCCCTGCACCGCGGCTTCGTCGTCGAAGAGATAGACCCCGCCGCACTCGTGGGCTTCTTCGTTCATCAGCCAGACTTTCCAGCGCAGGCCGGGCGTCTCGGAGATAGGCTGGGCCTCGGGCAGCCAGGCCTGCTCCAGCTCGCTTCGTGAGATACCACTGAAGGTGAAGTTGATCTGCAGAATCTTTTGAGACATTGCCAAACTCCTTTTGATTGGTGAACTGTTTGCCGGAAAACCGTCGGGGGATGCCCACAGCATAGCAGGAATTGGGTTGCCTTTTCTGCCATTTCTTGCCAAAAAAGCCTCTCATTCTTGCGCAAATTGTGCTATACTTGCGCCATACAAAAACTACCGATTGTGTACTGGTCAACGAGATGGTCAAACGTAGGTGCGGTTTGCAACCGCACTTTCACCCGAAGAAGTGCGGTTGCAAACCGCACCTACAGATTTCACGATATTTTTGACCAGTACAAAAAACTCCCGATTGGCATCCAATTCTTTGACAGCCTGCGTGAAGACAATTTCCTCTTCTCAGTCTGCTTGGCTTCAAAGTGAACGCCGAAGAGGTCATCGCCCAGGGACGCATCGACGCCGTGCTGGAACTGCCCGACAAAATCTACATCATCGAATTCAAGATGAGCAGCGCTCAGATCGCGCTCGGCCAGATCAGAGCCAGAGGCTACGCCCAACCCTACCGCGCCAGCGGCAAGCCGATTACGCTGATCGGCATCGCTTTTGGCAAGGGAACGCACGCCATCGGCGATTGGAAGTCTGAAAATGATGAGTCCCTCTGCTCCCGCTGAACGCCCGTTCAGATTGGATGTTCATTCGGGAGCGTTCTATGGCTTCCCATTCCAGATGGCGGGCAGGCGAATGGTGCAGGATGGACAGGGCGACGCCGCGACCGGCGGGATCACCAGCAGAGTGATGGACCCAGCCGGGTAGAGAGCTGTGAAGCTCCCGCCGCTGATGGGCCGTTCCGCCAGGCGCTGGATGGCGCTCAGATCGGCCTCGCTGTAGCGGTAGACCTCCGCCGCTGGCCCCGGAATAACGCCGCTGATCGTCACTGTGCTGGTCAGGCTGGTGGTGGCTTTGTTGATGACCACAAGGGTCAGCGCCTGGTCGTTGGCCCGTTGCGCCCCGTAGATCGCCAGCCGCTCCTGCTCCCCGCTCCGGGCATAGACGCTCGTCTCCCCAAAGGCGCTGCCCGCGCCGTCGTAGTTGCGATAGATGCGGAAGGCGAACGCTCCCGGCTGCCCGGCCTGGGGCGGATCCCACAGGGTTGCCAGGTCCAGCCTCTCCCGGCCAAAGATGCCCAACACATCGGCCTGGGCCAACGCTCCGTTGATGTGATCCAGTGCACCCCAGTTGTATTCGGTCAGAGCCAGCTTTGTGCCCGGATAGTTGGCCTCCACCCATTCCCGCATACGCGGAAGCAAGCGCACCGCGGGGCCGTCGTCGGTGTTGGCGATCCAACTCTCGTCCGCGTAGTTCGGGTCCCACAGGGAGCGGGTGGAGCGCAGCCGCAGGGCCTGGGTATCGCTCCCGCCCGCCGGGGCCAGGGCCACCCCCTGGGCCTGGGGATAGTAGTGCAGGTCCAAATAGTCCAGAAGGCGCAGGCCGTGCTGCTGCTCGTAGACCCCCATCTGCTGTAAATACCAGACCACAAAGGGGATGCCGCCGTGGGCGTTGCGGTCCTGGGGGTGATTCCACCAGTCGCCCCCCTCCGCCATATCCAGCGCCGAATTGAAATAGGCCGTCCAGCCCCACAGAACCGGGCCGAGGGTCTGGGCGTTGGGGTCTGCGGCTTTGATGGCGGCTGCGTAGGCGTAGGTGAGATCCCGCATTTCGTCGTAGCTGGCAGGCTGGGGGTGGACGTCCCGGTGGGTGTCGTTCCAGAGCATCGGCTCGTTGTCCAGATTGTAGAAGGCGACGCCGCCCTGGGCCGCCCCGCCGTAGCGCCCGATCAGATGGGCGATCCACCCCTGCACGAAAGTTGTGGTAATGGGCAGGCTGGTGTCGGTCGGGTCGTTGCCGGTAATGGGTCCGCCGCTGGGCTGCACGCCGTTGCCGCAGTCGGGTCGCCAGTCGTCGGTCGCCTGCTGGGGGCCGTACTTGGCCACGCTGAAGCCGCAGGCCACGGCCCGGCTCTTGGGTGTCCAGCCGATCAGCGGCGCGGTGAGGATCGTCTGACTCCCCGTGCGCCGGTCCTGCTCCACAAAGCGGTCCGCGTCGGAACCGTTGGGCAAAGCGTCGGGGTTGTCGTTGTCGTTGGGGATGTTCTCGAAGAACCAATCGCTGGCCCGGTTGGAGGTATCGTTCTGCCAGTTGTAGCGGGTCTGGGCGTTGCCCCCGCGCCTGCGCACGGGCAGCCGCAGCTCCGCGGCCAGGGTCTCGTCGGCAAAGTTCATCCCGTAGATGTGGGGGCTGATGGGGTGGCGGTCTGCGCTGGCGTCCACCCGCAGATCGGGGCCGAGAGCAGGTGGGGGCGGCGTGGGCGTGGGCAGCCCGGCGTTGACAAAGCCGATCTGGTCCAGATAAAAAGTGGGCTGGCTGCCGGGTGTGCTGTTGAACCACTGGATGGAGCGGGCCTGGCGGGGCTGACCCAGACCGAAGAGGGGCAGGTCGATTTGCATCCACACGCCGGGCGCTGGGTTGAAGGTTTGGGCGACGACTGTGCCGCCGTTGCCCACCTCCACTTCGATCTGCTGGCCGCCGCTTGCGCCGCCGTGAACCCAGAAACGCAGGGTGTCATAGGCGCTCAGGTCCACCGGGTCGAAGCGGCTGATCTTCAGCCCGCTCCAGCCTTCGGTGTAGGTGACGGCAATCGAAGCCCCGCCGCTATAGACCGGCGCGGTGTTGGTAAAGACGCGCTCGACGCCGCCCCAGGACCAATCCTCCCAGCCGCTGGCAATGGCGTCGGCGTAGACGAGCAGGCTGCCGTTGGCTGGCGCGGCATCGGCGAAAGCGATATTTGTGGGATGGGCGAGGGCCAGACGCAGCCAGAGCAGGGCCAGGGCTGCCAGGCCAAAGGCCAGGAGTGTCCGCTTGCGGGGGGTGGGGTTGTTCATTGGGAGTCTCCTCTGCGCGCCTCTCTCAGGGCGATTCCTCCGGTCACTGCTTCGGATAGTAGAGCACATTGATTCCTGTTGTCCCAAAAGGAATATAGACCGGCATAGCCGGCCTACATTCCACCGGGTCCACAGGGGGCTGGGGCGCGGGCCGGGGCGACGGGGCCGGGGATGGAATGGCCCGGGCTGGCGGCTGGCTGGGAGGTGCCTCCGGGGCTGGCGGATTTGCGGGCGGCGCGGCCAGGGGCTGTTGGGCTGGCTTCTGCGCATCTGACTTGTGGGTGATCTGCCACAGTCCGATAGCCGCGCCCAGCGCCACTGCGCCGCCCAGAATGAGTGGACTGAGGTTTGCCTCGGATTTAATAGGTCTCTTGCTTTCCACTTCCTCTGGGTGGGGTTGCATTCTTGCCTCCTGACTGGAAAATAGGACGCTGATGACGCTGAAAGGACTGATTGCCGCTGCGGTGTCCCTTCGATGAACTCAGGACATCGCCTGAGCCTGTCGAAGGGATAAAATCTGCGCAGATCAGTTGTTTTGTACTGATCAAGAAGATCGTGGAATCTGTAGGTGCGGTTTGCAACCGCACTTCTCCGGGTGAAAGTGCGGTTGCAAACCGCACCTACGTTTTATCATCTCGTTGAAACGCATCTCCTATAGATGCTGTCACTGCCTTCAGCGTAACAGAATCGGAGTTGCCTTTTCTGCCCTTTCCTGTCAAAAGTCACTTGCGTTTTCTGCGCAACCTGTTATGATCCGGGTCAGTGTTTGTGCGTGTTGCCCAAGGAGCAATACGTGAACCGCCCATCCATCCCCAACGCCGATTTTGCGAACGTCGGCGCATTCCTGAGATATCTGCGCCGCCGGGCCCGCCTCTCCCAGCGGGAGCTATCCATCGCGGTCGGCTACAGCGAATCCCACCTCAGCCGCATCGAAAACAACGAACGCCCCATCGACCGGACCAGCCTCCTCGCCATTTTCGTGCCCGCGCTGGGCATCCAGCACGAACCAGAGACTATCGCCCGCCTCCTTACACTTTGCGAAGGGGCGCAGCCGTTGCCTGCCGTCGCTTCCCCTGCATCGCCCCCACCACAGCCCACCGCCGAAGCCCTGCCGACGAACCGCAGCCATCTGCCCGCACAACTCACCTCCTTTGTCGGGCGGACGGAGGAGATGACCGAAGTGTGCGGTATCCTGGCCGATACCCACACCCGACTTCTCTCCCTGACCGGCGCGGGGGGGTGCGGCAAGACCCGGCTGGCCCTGCGGGTGGGGGAAGAGATCGCCCCTGTCTACGGGGACGGTGTCTGGCTGGTGGAGTTGGCCGCGCTGACCGAATCGGCAGGGCTGCCCAAAGCCGTCGCTGCTCTCTTTGGCCTGCGGGAAGAGGGAGAATCTACGCCCTTTGCCGGGCTGGTCGATTTCCTTCACCCCCGCCACCTTCTGCTGATTTTGGACAACTGTGAACATCTCATCGATGGGGCAGCGCAGTTGGCAACGGCGCTGTTGCAGGCCTGTCCCGATCTGCAGATTCTGGCAACCAGCCGGGAACGTTTTGCCACCCCCGGCGAGATCGTTTACCCGGTGCAACCTTTGGCCCTGCCGCCGGGACTGCTGGGTGGGCGCTCCTCCCGGGCTGCGGTAGAGGGGTTCGATGCCATCCGCCTCTTTGTGGAGCGAGCCAAACGGGTGCGGAGCGGCTTTGCCCTAAGCGACCAGAACGCACCGGCTGTGGCCCGCATCTGCCAGCGTCTGGACGGCATCCCCCTGGCCATCGAACTGGCCGCGGCCTGGATCAGTCTGCTCACCCCAGAACAGATTGCTGCTCGTCTGGAAAGAGACTTCGATCTGCTGGCAGGCCATAGCCGCGTCATCCCGCTACGCCATCAGACCCTGGCCGCGGCGATGGGTTGGAGTTACGATCTTCTCGCGGAGAGGGAACGGGTGCTCTTGCAACGGCTTTCTGTCTTTGCCGGTGGATGGACGGTGGAGGCGGCGGAAGCTGTGGCGGGAGGATTGCCCCCGCTGGCGGAGAAGGAAGTTCTCAGCCTCCTCGACCGTTTGGCCGGAAACTCGTTGGTTGTGCTGGGCTATGGGGCTGACAACGGGGCACGCTTTCGAATGTTGGAGACCATTCGGGAGTATGCCCGGAGGAAGCTGGCAGAGTCCGGCGAGGAGGAGCCGGTACGCGAACGCCATCTGGCCTGGTTTGCCGCGCTGGCAGAGAGAGCAGCGGAAGATCATCGCGCCCCAGCGTATCAGAAATGGTTAGCCGCCCTGGATCAGGATCAGGAGAATCTGCGCGCTGCCCTGGAGTACCTCCATTTAGGGCAGATGGAAGAAAGGGAGCTGCGGCTGGTTGTGGCCCTGGCTCCCTTCTGGTGTCACCGAGGAGATTACAGCGAAGGACGTCGGCAACTGGCGGCTGCCCTGGCGCGCGCCCCGCAACCCTCCCTTCTCAGGTCACAAGTGCTTTTGGAAGCAGGAAGACTGGCGGGACTGCAAGGCGATATGGCTGCGGCCCGCGCCCTGAGCGAGGAGAGCCTGACTCATTTTCGCTTGTGGAAGGCTGTGCTATGGGAAGCCCAAGCACTGGAAAATCTGGGTTGGTCCTGGTCCAACGAAGATAGACAGAAGGCCGCAGGTTACTTTCAGGAGAGTCTGGCCCTCTACCAGGCCCAGCATTGCCCGGAAGACAGCAGCCGCCTGCTCACAACCCTGGCCCAAATGGCCCGAGAGGAGCAGCATCTCGCAGATGCCCGCAGCTACCTGGCCCAAGCATTGGAAAGCGCCGGCCCCAGTGCCAGCATCCCCATCCTGCACGGTCTGGCCGAACTGGCTTCCCTTTCTGGCGACTACGAAGAGGCGGCGCGCCTGCTGACGCTAGGTTTGGCATCCATCGGCAGGGTAGGCAGCAAACAGGAATGGGCCTGGTCATACGCTGGGCTGGCAGAAAACTGCTGGCATCGGGGCGCCAGCGATGAGGGGCTACCCTACGCAGAGAAGAGCGTATCCTTCTTCCGGGAATTGGGCAGCAGCAGCGGATTGGCCATCGCTCTCCACCATTTGGGGCTGCTCTGGCTGGCTCTGGAGAGACCGGAGATGGCAGCGGACGCGCTGGGCGAGAGCTTGCGTCTATGCCAGACAAATTGTCTGCACTTTATGGCTGCCCGTTGTCTGGTCGGATTGGCCGGTGTCGCCTTGGCCGAGGGAGATGGGCTGCGGGCGGTCAGACTGCTGGACGCTGCCGAGCCGCAGCTAACCCGCCGACACCAGTTGTTGACACCGGCCGATCGCTCGTTCTACAGCCAGTTGCGGGAAGATAGCCGCGCCCGGCTGGGGCAAGCAGTCGGGCACGCTTTGTAATGTTCCCACTACTTCTCTACCGGGGCCGAAATTGATCCGCCAGGGCCCCGGCCCAACGCTCATTGGCGTGGACCGTGCGCCCGGCGTTGTGGGGGGAATGGACTACATTCCCCCGGCCCAGCAGGGGATCGTCCAAAGGCAGAGGCTCCACATCGAAGACATCCCCGGCCAGAGCCAGTTCGTCGGCCAGTACGCGCTCCCGTAACGTGGGCATATCACAAATATTGGCCCGCGTCGCCAGCACCACCAGACAGCCGGTGGGCAATGCCCGGATGTGTTCGGCTGTCACCAGTCCCCGGGTTGAGTCGGTCAACGGAACCATCGGCACGAAAATTTCCGCGTCCTGCACCAGTCGGTCCAGGTGAAACTCCCGGCGGGAACCAGCCCGGTGAAAGGCAGGCTCGGCCGCGAAGGGGTCCCAGGCGGCCACATCTGCGCCCAGCATCTTCACAAAACTGGCATAGCGGCTGCCGATATTGCCCGCGCCCACAATGCGTATCCGCTTGCCCGCCACTGTGCCATTCGTAAAGCGGGAATCGTCCCCGTACTGCTGCCCCCGTTGCCCGGCCAACCCTACCCCGTCCGCGGGTGCGTAGTCCCAGGGCGAAAGGTCGCTGAGAATCTGGTGATGCAGTTGGGGAATGCGCCGCAGCCCGCAGAGGGTCAGAGCCAGGGCGTACTCCGAGACGCTCTCTCCCCAAAAGCCTTCGCTGTTGTGGCGGTAGACCGTCACCCCTCTGGCCCGGAAGAGATCACCGGCCTCATCGCTGTAGGCCTGCTGGCAAGCCACCTCTTCCAGCGCGGCGAACTTTTCTACACAGCGTTCGGTCACCGGTACGCCCAGCACAACCATTCGTGTCACCTGAGCGGGAGCGTCCACCACATCCCCCAGAGAACGCGTCTCGTCGGTAGCCAGACGCAAGAACGCCGCTGGCCCTTCAGACAGCCAGCGGGTATGCAGCGCGTCCGCGGCAAAGGGCCACACGCCGTCAAACTTTGGGTGTACAACAATCAGACTGGTCACAGAACTATCCTTTCAGTTGGGTTGGACAGCGATGCCAGAAGTTCAACTTTTTCTGAAAAGTTGAACTTCTTTTATCTATTCTCGCATCGACTGGCAACTTCGGACAATTCCTTCTATTCCACAACCTGCGACAAATGGAATTCCCACCCCAATTGTTCTATAATCACATCCAATCAGTTCTATCCGCTTCGATTCGCCCGATACGGTTTATCGGCATGGTTCAGCGGGATAGTTGAGCACGTTAACAATTGAATGAGGCGGGAAAGCAGCACATCGTGTAAAGTAACGGTGTCGAATCAAAAGATCGGA
>JAANMX010004798.1_pt1 | contig 10282 bp, 11 predicted proteins | sample 7279681 | NCBI WGS metagenome assembly JAANMX01 (sample SAMN14094542, study PRJNA606508) | bioreactor metagenome | isolation source: A lab-scale SPAN reactor treating ammonium-rich wastewater day 351 | place: Ireland: Galway | collected 2018-01-01
TTAAGTGTAATTGGCGCACAATCATTCGTTTCCACAGGTGCGCCTTGCTCTGGTAAAGCATCACCACGCTGATAGTACACATGGATTTTCCGTGATATTGGATCGAGGCAGCTAACGCCCGAATCAATTTGCCCTGCCGACCAAAGGGAGGCGGGGTCAGTTTCGTCCATGGCAGCAAATTGGCGGTCAATTTCTGCTCGTTCCTAGTCAACCAATAATCGTTCCAGAGCCGAGACAATGAGCACATTGCGGTTAGCCACCTGTCCACCGTCGATCAGTTTTTGACTGCGTTGGAGCAGGTCGGCTGGAAGCGCTACCGTTGTGCGCACCGTTTCCTGGTTTTTGAATAGTCCTTGCTGCATACAAACCTCCAGCATAATTGATGACTACTAGGATGCGATTATAGATGCAGTTGGTGATGTCTGTCAACAGCCCTTCCCCCACATTCGATATTGATGGAGGGAAGTTCCACACCGTTGGCATAGCTTCAGCAGATGCGCGGCAACTGCTCCCCGCTGAGGAGGTCCACAATGCGGGTGGCGCCGATGGCCGAACGCATTGTCACCAGCCCATCGCTCTGTGTGCCGACTGTGCCTACCAGCGCCGCGCCCTGGCCCAGAGGATGGCCGCGCAAAATTGCCAGCGCCTTCTCCCCATCCTCGGCAGCTACAAAGGCCACAAAGCGCCCCTCATTCGCCACGTAGAGCGGGTCCAGCCCCAAAATCTCGCACGCGCCTCGCACCTCCTGGCGCACGGGGATAGCCGTTTCGTGGATGTGGACCCGCCGCCCGGATGTGCTGGCGATCTCCACCAGCGCGCTCGCCATCCCGCCCCGGGTCATATCCCGCAGACAGTGGACGGCCACGCCGCCGTCAAAGAGGGCCTGGACTGCCCCGGCCACACAGGCCGAGTCGCTCTCGATGGCGCTCTCAAATTCCAGCCCCTCGCGCACGGCCATAATCGCGATGCCGTGGCGTCCGATGTCACCGCTGACCAGCACCGCGTCCCCCGGCTGTACTTGGGACGGGCCGATTGTGCGCCCTTCCGCCACCAGTCCAATGCCGCTGGTGTTGATGTAAATGCCGTCGCCTTTGCCCCGGTCCACCACTTTTGTGTCCCCGGTGACGATCTGCACCCCGGCTTCGGCTGCCGCGGCCTGCATCGACTGGACGATGCGCCAGAGTTCCTCCATCGCCAGCCCCTCTTCCAGCACAAAGCCCGCGCTCAGGTAGAGTGGCCGCGCCCCACACATGGCCAGATCGTTGACTGTGCCGTGGATCGCCAGGGAGCCGATATCGCCGCCGGGGAAGAAACGGGGTTTGACCACAAAGGAGTCGGTGGTGAAGGCCAGGCGTGTACCCGCCATTTCCAACAGCGCGCCGTCGTGCCGGGCGTCCAGGGCCGGGTTGCCAAAGGCTGCGCCAAACATCCGCTCGATTAGCTGATTCATCAGCCGCCCGCCGCCGCCGTGGGCCAACTGCACAGTCGGGTAGTCGCTGATGGGGATGGGGCAAGTTAACGAAAAACTAGTTTGGTTGGTCATAAGCAAATTGGTGTGCAGTTGGGGATGCTGAGATGCTGAGATGATGAGGTATTCGTCATCCCATCATCTCGACATCAGGCGGTAAATTCGATTCTTCTGTATCGATAATAGGCCGCACACGCACCCTCCGACGAAACCATCGGTGCGCCCAGGGGTTTTTCCGGTGTGCAGCGTGTGCCAAAGGCCCCACATTCGCTGGGATAGGCGATGCCTTGCATAATTTGGCCGCTGATACACTCGCCGTCCTCCTGCGCGGTGATATCCGCCACGCCGAATTTGGTTTCGGCGTCGTAGGCGGCGTAGGGCGGGGTCAGCCCCAGACCGCTGCTGGGAATCTCGCCCAGTCCCCGCCAGCCCCGATGCACCACCTGGAAAACTGTGCTGACAATCTCCTGGGCTGGACGGTTGCCATCCCGCGTTACGGCCCGGGCGTATTGATTTTCCACGACCGCCCGTCCCTCTTCCAACTGTGCGATGCACAGGTAGACGCCGTGCAGAATGTCCAGGGGTTCAAAGCCGGTGACGACAATCGGCACGCGATATTTGGCCGCAATCGGTTCGTATTCCGTGTAGCCCATCACCGCGCAGACGTGGCCCGCGGCCAGAAAGCCCTGTACCTGACAGTCGGGCGAAGACAGCAGCGCCTCCATCGCCGGGGGGACGAGCACGTGGGAGGCCAGGATGGAGAAGTTGCGGATGCCCATCCGTTCGGCCTGGTAGACAGCCATTGCATTGGCCGGTGCGGTCGTCTCGAAGCCCACGGCAAAGAAGACGACTTCCTTCGCCGGGTTCTCCTTCGCCAGCTTTACTGCGTCCAAGGGGGAGTAGACAATCCGCACATCCCCGCCCTGGGACTTGACCGAAAAGAGATCGCCTCTGCTGCCGGGAACCCGCAGCATATCCCCAAAGGAGCAGAAGATAACCTCCGGCCGGCTGGCGATTTCCAACGCTTTGTCGATCAGTTCCAGGGATGTGACACAGACCGGGCAGCCGGGGCCGTGTACCAGGCGGATTTCGTCGGGCAGGAGTTCGTCGATGCCAAAGCGCACAATGGCGTGGGTCTGGCCGCCGCAGACCTCCATCAGCGTCCAGGGCCGGGTGGTGATGCGCCGGATGGCCGCGGCGAACCGTTGGGCGGCCGCGGGGTCCCGGTATTCGTCGATGAATTTCATAGGGTCTCCGGGTTGGGAATGATAAGGGCGAGCGCGCGCGATTGTTCGTCAATGATTGAGGATGGGATGATGAGATGATGTGCCGTACCCATCATCTCATCACCTCATCATCTTTTTTTCTCACCCCAATCTCGTCCAGTTCGTCCATCTGCCGCAGATAGTCAAAGACGATCTCCGCCTCTTTCTCATCCACCCGGCTGATGGCAAAGCCCACGTGGACGACCACATAATCGCCCACCACCGCGTCGGGGGTGTAAGCCAGACTCACTTCCTTCACCACCCCGCCAAAATTGACCCGGCCCATCCGGGTTATCGGGTCATCGCCTGCAATCGTCAAAATCTGACCGGGAACACCGAGACACATAAGAAATTCTCCTGAATATGGCAAATGGCAAGTAGCAAGTGGAAGGTGGAATGTAGCAAGTGGCAGGTCACCCTGTCACCCCTTCACCCCTTCACCCCTTCACCCCTGTCACCCCTTCATCCCCGCGACTACCTGCCCCAGCGCGATCCCCCCGTCATTCGGCGGGACCTGTCTGTGCCAGAAGGGATGAAAGCCCGCGGCCCGCAGGCTTTCAATCGTCAATTCGCTGAGCAGCCGGTTTTGGAAGCACCCGCCGGTCAGGGCCACAGCGGGGATGCCGTTTCGTTGGGCCACTGCTACGGCAATCCCCGCCAATGTGCTATGGAAGCGGGCCGCGCAATTGGGAACGCTCTGGCCCTGGGAAATATCGGTGAGCATCTCTTCCAGCAGCGGTTGCCAGTCAACAACGAGCGCTGCCCCGTCTGACGGTTGAAGCTGAAATCCGTAGGGTTTGCCACCCCTGCCCGCCGCGGCAAACTCCAGAGCCATCGCCGCCTCGCCTTCAAAAGAGGAGACCTGACCCAACCCCAGCAGACTGGCAACCCCGTCAAAGAGCCGCCCCGCGCTGGTCGTCAGCGGCGCGTTGACCCCCCGCTCGATCATCTGGCCGAAGATCCGTTTTTCGTTGGCTGTCAGCGCAGCCACCGACGGCAGCCAATCCCAGCCCAATGCTTTTTTGCCAAAGGCAGCGTAGAGAAGACCGATGGCCGCGCGCCGGGGTTCTCGCACAGCCGCTTCGCCGCCGGGCAGCCGGAAGGGGCGCAGATGGGCTACCCGCCGAAAGCTGCCGCCGTCCACCAGCAGAAACTCGCCCCCCCAGATTGTACCATCCGTGCCATAACCTGTCCCATCCCAGGCGACGCCCAGGGCGGGCGAGAAGTTCGACTTTTGCCAAAAGTCGAACTTCTGATTCTCCGCCATACAGGCCAGCACATGCGCGTAGTGATGTTGCACCTTCACCAGCGGCATATTCCGTTCTTCCGCCAGGGCCGCGGCAAAGCGGGCCGAGGGATAGTCCGGGTGGCTGTCGCAGACAACCACCTCCGGCTGCGCTTCGTATAGCGAGGATAGGCTCGCCACCGCCTGTTGGAAGGCGTCGAAGGCGTAGACATTTTCCAGATCGCCCAGATGTTGGCTGAGAAAGGCGTTGCCACCGACGGCCAGAGCGACGGTATTTTTCATATGACCGCCTACGGCCAATACTGTCGGTGGGGGCGTGGGGCTGTCTGAAGCCAGGGATTTCTGAGGCTCGGCCAGGGCAATGGGCAGGGGCGCATAGCCCCGGCTGCGGCGCAAAATTTGCATTTCCCCGGCCAATACCCGCACCACCGAATCGTCCACAGGCCGCTCGATGGGCCGGTCGTGGATGAGAAAATAGTCGGCGATGCCGGTCAGCCGCGCCACCGCCTCGCCGTTTTCGATACAGATGGGTTCGTCAGAGAGGTTGCCGCTGGTCGCCACCACCGGAAAGTTGAGCTGGGCCAGCAGCAGGTGGTGCAGGGGTGTATAGGGCAGAAAGACGCCCAGGGTCGGGTTGTCCGGCGCGACGGCGGCGCAGATTGTCTGGTGGGCTTCGTCCTGACGGCGCTGTAGCAGCACAATCGGCGCGGCGGGGGATTCCAGCAGCTCGGCCTCTGCCGGGGAGAGCAGACAATTTTCCTCCACCTGTGCCCGGTTGGGAAACATCACTGCCAAAGGCTTGCGGGGGCGTTGCTTGCGCTGGCGCAGCCGCTCTACCTCGTCGCTGTTGCGGGCATCCACCAGCAGATGAAAGCCGCCCAGCCCTTTCACCGCCACCACCAGCCCCTGGCGGATGGCAGAGACGGCTGCTTGCAGCGCATCGTTGCCTGTAGCCATCTCAATTCCCCGTCTGTCCCAGAAGGCCAGTTGCGGGCCGCAGACAGGGCAGGCGTTGGGCTGGGCGTGGAAGCGCCGGTCCAGAGGGTTGTTGTACTCGGACTGGCAGACGGGGCACATCGCAAAGCCCGCCATCGCCGTGTGGGGGCGGTCGTAGGGCAGGCGGCGAATGATAGAGAAGCGGGGGCCGCAGTTGGTGCAGTTGGTAAAGGGGTAGCCGTAGCGCCGGTCGGTCGGGTCAAAAATCTCAGCCAGACAGTCGGGACAGGTGGCGATGTCGGGCAGGACGACGGTTGTGCGGGGTCCCTCACCGTTGCTGTGGTGGATGGCGAAATTCGTGTAGCCAGCAGGAGGCAACTCTTCGATCTGTAAACCCTGCACCATTGCCCGGGGCGGTGCTTCCAGTTGCAGCAGACGACAGAAGCTATCGACCCCGCCGGGTGTGCCCTCCACTTCGATAAAAAGCCCCTGCCCGCTGTTGAGAACCCAGCCGGTCAGCTCCAGTTCCGTAGCCAGCCGGTAGACGAACGGACGGTAGCCCACGCCCTGCACCGCGCCGCGCACAGTCACAGCCCGGCGGATGGTGGGTGATGATGGGGGATGGGATGCTGAGGTGGTCATTGGGCGTTCAACCAAAGGCTGCGGATTGGCACGGATAGGATGGATTTGCATAGATTTTGAGAGATGGAACGCGGATGACGCGGAAAGAACCTGTTCAGTCACCCTACCCTACCCCTCCCCATTCCAGGGAGGGAACCGGCTCGACTCTTCCCCCACTGTGGGGGAGGTTGGGTGGGGGTGAGCCGCTGCCGCGAAAAGGACGGATCAGCGCGGATTTTTAAGAGAGATAGGGACGCAGATTTTCGCAGAAGAATCCGTGAAAATCCTGTCAATCTGTGCAAATCCGTGTCCTTCTTTTATCTGCGTCCATCTGCCCTTTCCGCGTCATCCGCATTCTATTCCTCCGCCCGCACTTCGAGCAATTCCAGGTCGTGGGCCTCGTCGATCTCCTGCAAGGCGTCGCAAGAGGGGCAGAGAAAGAAATGGCCGGTCAGATCGTCGCTGGTGATGGTCTGGCTGTGACCGCAGTCGGCGCAGGTGAAACGGGTGTCGAAGGTCTCCACTAGCAGGGCCGCGCCCTCCAGCCGGGTTCCGGGGACCAGTGCCGAGAAGGCTTGCTCCAATGCGTCGGCGCTGAAGGTGCTGCCCCGGCGCACCCGCACAGACGAAACCCGGCGCACATTCTGGGCTGCCAGTTGACTGTCGATGTTTTCAATGAGCGCTTGAACAATACTGACTTCGTGCATAGGCTGGGGATTGGAGACTGGGGATTAGGGATTGGGCATTGACGCGTCACAATCTTCCACCTCAAATTTCCAATCTCCTCCTTTCAATAAATTGATTGATTTGCTTGACAGCCTCTTCGACTGCGTTTTCTAATGCTGGCGACAATCCTTCGCCGAAGCCGAACTCTGCGCCGGTGACTGTGAGCAGGTGGGCTGGGGGTGCGTGGCCGAAGAGTTCTTTGGCCGCGGCCAGCAGAGAAGACGGGTCTACCTGATGGGTGAAGGGTTGGGCGGTGAATGAGCCGGGTTGGATTTCGCGCCAAGTGATTACGCCCGGTATAGAAGTGAGTGCAGATGACAGACCTGCCAGGTTTTCTGAAACCTGGCAGGTCTCCGCCGCATCCACAAAAATCACCGCCCCCGCCCGGCTGATGGGTTCGGCCAGCTCCGGCGTGAGTTGATGCAACACCCGCACATCCGCCACATCTTCTGGCAGCATCTCGGCCAGCCGTTCCCCAATCACCCACCCCACCCCGTCATCCCGTCGCAGGGGGTTGCCGTAGGCGAGGACGAGAATTGCGAGTTGCGAATTGCGAATTGCGAAGGCAGTGGCGTTGGTTTCGTGTTTCATCGCGTTAGGAAGGTGTAGAAACGAAAGCTCTTTTTCCATCACTTGGCGTCACTCCACCGACGCCTTGCGCATCACATAAGTTCGCAATTCGCAATTCGCAACTCGCAAACCATTTCACGCCTCACGTTTCATCGTATCCAACACCCGCCCATCCGGCCCCATCAACTCCACCTGCATCGGCATCTTCCCCATTGCGTGGGTGGAGCAGCTCAGGCAGGGGTCGAAGGTGCGGATGACCGCCTCCACCCGGTTGAGCATTCCTTCTTCGATCTTCTCGCCCCGGACAAAGTGGCGGGCCACCTGTTTCACCCCCCGGTTCATCGCCATATTGTTGTGACCCGTGGCGATGATGAGATTGGCGGTCTGGATCAGCCCATTCTCATCGATGCGGTAGTGGTGCATCAGCGTGCCCCGGGGCGCTTCGGAGACGCCAACCCCTTCCCGGCGGTTGGGCTGGGCGTGGGCGCGCACGTGCTTGCTCAGGATGTCCGGTGTGTTGAGCAGCTCTTCGATGCGCTCCACGCCGTACAGAATTTCGATGAGCCGGGCGTAGTGGTAGTGGAATGAACTGAGCACCGCGCCCCGTTCCAGGCTGCGAAACTCGGCCCACTCCTGATCGGCCAGGGGCGTGCCACATTTTTCAATGATATTCAGCCGGGCCAGGGGACCCACCCGGTAGAAGCCGTTGGGGTAGCCCTGGGGTTTGTAGTAGGGAAATTTCAGGTAGCTCCACGGCTCCACCGCCTCTTCGATATAGGCGCTGTAATCCGTGGGATCCAACCGGTCGGCGATGATACGCCCGGTGGCGTCGGCGATGCGGATGTGGCCGTCGTAGAGGGCCAGGCTGTTGTCCTCGCTGTTCACCAGCCCCATAAAGAGGGAGGGGAAGTTGGCAAAGGTGCGAATCTCCTCCCGGTAATTGTCGATGACTGTCTTGAACCAGTCCAGTGTGCGGATGGCGATCTGCCGCGCTTCGGGAATGGTGGCAAGAATCTGTTCCCGCCGTTCAATGCTCAGGGGTTCGCTGACACCGCCGGGCACAACCCAGGCCGGGTGGATGCGTTTGCCCCCCAGCCATTCGATAATCTGCTGACCGAACTGGCGCAGACGGATACCGTCCCGGGCCAGGCTGGGGTGGCTCGCGGCCACGCCGAAGATGTGGCGCTGGGCTGGGTCGCTGTCCATGCCCAGGAGCAGGTCGGGTGAAGACAGATGAAAGAAGCTGAGCGCGTGGGACTGCACTATCTGGGCCAGATTCATAATCCGGCGCAGGTTGGCCGCGGGTTCGGGAATCTGCACTGCCAGCAGCGCGTCGCAGGCTTTGGCCGAGGCCATCAGATGGCTGACCGGGCAGATGCCACAGATGCGAGCCATCAGCGAAGGCATTTCGTAGAAGGGGCGTCCCTCGCACAGCTTTTCAAAGCCCCGGAATTGGGTCACATGGAAGAAGGCATCTTCCACCGCGCCGGCGTCGTTCAGGTGAATCGTTATTTTCGCATGACCCTCGATGCGGGTGACGGGGTCGATCAGTATCGTTCGCGACATCTTTTTGTCTCCGGGTGGTGCGTTGTGCGTGGTACGTTGTGCGTGTACTGGTATTCGCATTTGGTTCTGTTATAGGGCGATCATTCGTTTTCTGTCAGGCCAAAATGCCCGTAAGAAGCGTCCTTCGCCCCCCAATGGTTCACGCACCACGCACCACGCACAACGATTATTTCCCAAACCGCGTATACTTCTCCACCTCCGGCTTGCGCCCCGCCACCAGCTCGGTCAGGACGTAATAGATGACGTCCCGGTGGGGCGGGCAGCCCGGCACAAAGACATCCACATGCACGATTTCGTGGACCGGGCGGGATTCGGGCAGGAGGGGCGGGATAATTTGGTTGGGAATCTGCCTGTTCAACTGCGCATTCTCGAAGTAAGCCCGGTGGTAGACGGCTTCTGTGCCAAAGGGGTTGCGCATAGCCGGCACATTAGCCGTCACCGCGCAGTCACCCAGGGAGACGAGCAGCCGGGTGTGGGCACGCACCTTCTGGATTTTTGCCAGATCGTCCGTGCTGCTCACCGCGCCCTCGATGAGGGTCACGTCCACCATCTCCGGGAACTCTTTCACGTCGACCAGCGGGCTGTAGACCAGATTGACGTACTCGGCGATCTCCAGCAGCCGCTCGTCCATATCCAAAAAAGACATATGGCAACCGGAACAGCCGTCCAGCCAGACCGTTGCCAGGGATACTTTGCTTTTTGTAGGTTCACTCATTCGTCGCTCCACTGCGTTGAAATATAGCCACTGATAAACGCTGATAGAGCTATCCAGTCCAGTGTCGGTTGAGTAGGCGGGTGCTGTTTTCCGCCGTATCGAAACCTTTAGGTTGAGCCTGTCGAAACCTTTAGGTTGAGCCTGTCGAAACCTTTAGGTTGAGCCTGTCGAAACCTTTAGGTTGAGCCTGTCGAAACCCAGCGGGTAGACGGATAAACTCGTAGACCCGTTCGCTTGATTTCGATACGCCTCGAAGACTCGGCTACTCAATCAGCGCTCACTAGCCTACATTCTGCGTTCATCTGCGAAAATCTGCGTCCCGTTTCTTCTCACCTATCCTCATTGCGCATAGACGTCAGATAGGGCAGGAAGGCCCGGCGTTTGGTCATCTCGGCCACGGATTTACCTTTTTCAAAGAGCGCGCCTGTGGGACAGACGTGGACACATTTGCCGCAACTGGTGCAGCTTTCCGACAATCCCCACGGCTCGGCCAGGTCGGTGATGACCCGTGTCTTTATACCCCGGCCCATCAAATCCCAGGTATGCGCGCCTTCGATCTCGTCGCAGACCCGCACGCAGCGGGTGCAGAGAACGCAGCGGTTGTGGTCCAGCACAAAGCGCTCGTGGGAGGCGTCGATGCCTACCTTTGGGTAGAGGTAGGGTACGGTAATGTGGGTGAGGCCCACATCCACAGCCAAATCCTGCAAATCGCAGTGGCCGTTGGAGACACAGACCGAGCAGACGTGGTTGCGCTCGGAGAAGAGCATCTCCACAATCATCCGCCGATAGCGGTCCAGCCGCTCGGAGTGGGTGGAGACCTCCATCCCCTCCCGCACGGTTGTGACACAGGCTGTGAGCAGTTTGTTCGATCCCGTCACCTCCACCACACATAGGCGGCAGGCCCCGATGTCAGACAGCCCTTCCATATGGCAGAGGGTGGGAATCTCAATGCCGTTCTCTCGCGCCACTTCCAGGATCGTCTCGTCCTCCCGCGCGCCCACGTCCCGGCCATCGATCTTCAGGGTAACAATACGAACTTGTCCACGGTTCATCGGGTGGCCTCCGCACTCTTGTACGTCGGACTGTCAGTCCGACCAGCGAGGGATGGGTCAACGGTCGGACTACCAGTCCGACCTACGGGTGTATTGTACGTCGGACTGTCAGTCCGA
>JAANMX010004799.1_pt1 | contig 10281 bp, 10 predicted proteins | sample 7279681 | NCBI WGS metagenome assembly JAANMX01 (sample SAMN14094542, study PRJNA606508) | bioreactor metagenome | isolation source: A lab-scale SPAN reactor treating ammonium-rich wastewater day 351 | place: Ireland: Galway | collected 2018-01-01
CGAGGTCGCCGGTTCGAATCCGGCTCCCGCGATCGAAGGTGAACCGTGGCTGAAGACCTGGACATCGCGATCAAGCAGAACGCCGAGGGGCCGAAGCAGGCCGCGACGGACGGCGTGAACGTCCAGCAGCATTCGCTGGCCGACCAGATCGCCGCGGACAAGTACCTGGCGAGCAAGCGGGCCGGGCGGAACCCGGCCAAGGCGCTGACTCGCGTGAAGATCGTCCCTCCGGGAACGGCCTCCCCACGGTGAGCGGAGGTGCGGCATGAGCGGGCTGCTGGCCGAACTCGACCTGCCCGAGCGGGGCGTCCGAATCGATCTGGAGGTGCCCGCCGGGCAGACCTGCGCGCTGATCGGGCCCAACGGCGCCGGCAAGTCCTCGGTCCTAGAGGCGATCATCGGGGTCCTGGCGCCGGCGCACGGCCACGTCGTCCTCAACGGCCGGACGCTGACCGGCCCCGGAGTCCAGGTGCCGATCCACCGGCGGCGGGTCGGCTGGCTGGCCCAGCGTCCGCTGCTGTTCGAGCACCTCAGCGTGCTCGACAACGCCGCGTTCGGGGCGGCGTCCGGACGCCCGCGTGCCCAGGCGCGGGAGCGCGCCCGGACCGAGCTCGGCCGGGTCGGCATCGCCGAGTTGGCCGGACGCCGTCCCGGAGCGTTGTCCGGGGGACAGGCGCAGCGGGTGGCGATCGCCCGCTGCCTGGCCGCCGACCCGGACGCCCTGCTGCTCGACGAACCACTGGCGGCGATCGACGTGCAGGGGGCCGCCGGCATCCGCCAGGTGCTCACCGAGCGGCTCGCGCAGGCCCGGCAGCCGGCGCTGCTGGTCACCCACGACCTGATCGACCTGTGGCGGCTGGCCGACCGGGTGCTGGTGCTCGCCGAGGGCCGGATCGTCGAGTCCGGCACCGTGGCCGAGGTGATGCGGCGTCCGCGCAACCAGTTCCTCGCGCACCTCGGCGGGCGCAATCTGCTCGCCGGGGCGGCGCTCGGACGCGAGGCGCTGCAGGCCGGCGATCTCGTCGTCCACGGGGTCGGCGACACCCCGCTGGCAACGGGTGATGCGACGCTGGCGCTGATCGATCCGGCGGCCATCGCCGTCCATCTCACCCATCCGGAGGGCAGCCCGCGCAACGTCTGGCCGGCGCTGGTGACCGGCGTGGAGCCCCGCGGGGACGCCGCGCGGCTCACCTGCCGGGCGGACGGTCACACGCTGAACGTGGATCTGACCCTGGCGGCCGTCGCCGAACTCGGGCTCGCCCCCGGCGTCGAGGTCTGGTTGTCGGTGAAGGCCAGTCAGGTGCTGCTCTACTCGCGCTGACAGTCATTCCGGACTTTGATCCGGGATCTCCGCGGGCCGGCGTCCGTTGACTGGCGCAGATCCCGGCGTTCGCCGGGATGACCAGCCTCCGGGATGACCGGGCTGTGCCGGGATCTCCCCGGGCGGGCGTCCGGTCACTGGCGGAGATCCCGGCGTTCGCCGGAATGACGGTGCCCCGGGATGACCGGGGTGTGCCCCGAGCCTTCGCGGCGGCGGTGGCCCCTCCGGCTGTTTTGCACCTTGTGTGCCCAGCCGGTAACCTTGGTGGTTGTGTTCGGGCGACCGAACCATCGTGTGTGCCCGTCGCGACGACCGATCGTCGGCGACGACGCGACACCCCACAGCGAATCACGTTCGCCAGGACGTGCCTTCAACCACGACGGAAAGTGATACCAGCCGGTGCCCACCATCCAGCAGTTGGTCCGCAAGGGCCGCACTGACAAGGTCAGCAAGAACAAGACGCCCGCGCTCAAGGGCTCCCCGCAGCGTCGTGGCGTGTGCACGCGCGTCTACACCACCACCCCGAAGAAGCCGAACTCGGCGCTCCGCAAGGTCGCCCGCGTGCGGCTGTCCTCCGGTGTCGAGGTGACCGCGTACATCCCGGGCGTCGGGCACAACTTGCAGGAGCACTCGATGGTGCTGGTCCGTGGCGGTCGTGTGAAGGACCTGCCCGGCGTCCGCTACAAGATCATCCGCGGCTCGCTCGACACCCAGGGTGTCAAGAACCGCAAGCAGGCTCGCAGCCGTTACGGCGCGAAGAAGGAGAAGTAATGCCGCGCAAGGGCCCCGCACCGAAGCGCCCGGTCGTCGTCGACCCCGTCTACGGCTCGCCGCTGGTTTCGCAGCTGGTCAGCAAGATCCTGCTCGACGGCAAGAAGACCGTCGCGCAGAACATCGTCTACTCCGCTCTCGAGGGGACCCGGGCCAAGACCGGCGTTGATCCCGTGCAGACCCTCAAGAAGGCCCTGGACAACATCCGCCCCGCGGTCGAGGTGAAGAGCCGCCGCGTCGGTGGCGCCACCTACCAGGTTCCGGTCGAGGTGAAGCCGGCCCGGGCCACCACCCTGGCAATGCGCTGGCTGGTCAGCTTCTCCCGCGCCCGCCGCGAGAAGACCATGACCGAGCGGTTGATGAACGAGCTGCTGGACGCGTCCAACGGTCTCGGCGCCTCCGTCAAGCGCCGCGAGGACACGCACAAGATGGCCGAGGCCAACCGCGCCTTCGCCCACTACCGCTGGTGATCTGAGGCTCTCCACCCGCGGGCGCCAGTCCCGGGGGAGAGCTTCTCGCCTGCCCGCCCACATCAAGAACCAAGATTTGAGGAATCTCCAACGTGGCCATCAACGTGAACACCGACCTGGCCAAGGTGCGCAACATCGGCATCATGGCCCACATCGACGCGGGCAAGACCACCACCACCGAGCGCATCCTGTTCTACACCGGCATCACCTACAAGATCGGTGAGGTGCACGACGGCGCCGCCACGATGGACTGGATGGAGCAGGAGCAGGAGCGCGGCATCACCATCACCTCCGCCGCCACGACCTGTTTCTGGAAGAACCACCAGATCAACATCATCGACACCCCCGGCCACGTCGACTTCACCGTCGAGGTCGAGCGCTCGCTGCGCGTCCTGGACGGCGCGGTCGCGGTGTTCGACGGCGTCGCGGGCGTCGAGCCGCAGTCCCAGACGGTGTGGCGGCAGGCCACCAAGTACGGCGTGCCCCGGATCTGCTACGTCAACAAGCTGGACCGCACCGGCGCCTCCTTCGACTTCTGCGTGAAGACCATCCGCGAGCGGCTGAACGCCACCGCGGCCGTCCTGCAGCTGCCGATCGGTTCCGAGGCCAACTTCATCGGCGTGGTCGACCTGGTCGGCCAGCGCGCGCTGACCTGGCGCGGCGAGACCAAGATCGGTGAGGACTACGAGGTCGAGGCGATCCCGGCCGACCTGGTGGACGCCGCCGCGGCGGCCCGCGAGGAGCTCATCCAGGTGCTCGCCGACCACGACGACGACTTTGCCGAGCAGTGGCTCGAGGCCGAGGAGACCGGCGAGGAGCTGACCGCCGAGCAGATCAAGCCGGCGATCCGCCGCGCCGTGATCGCCAACGAGATCACCGCGGTCATCTGTGGCACCTCGTTCAAGAACAAGGGCGTGCAGCCGATGCTGGACGCCGTCGTCGACTACCTGCCGTCCCCGCTGGACGTGCCGGCGATCAAGGGCTTCAAGCCGGGCGACGAGGAGACCCTGGTCGAGCGGCACCCGTCCAACGACGACCCGCTGAGCGTGCTGGCGTTCAAGATCGCCGCCGACCCGCACCTCGGCAAGCTGACCTTCGTCCGGATCTACTCCGGCATCCTGAAGGCCGGCACGCAGGTGCTGAACAGCACCAAGGGCCGCAAGGAGCGGATCGGCAAGATCTACCAGATGCACGCCAACAAGCGTGAAGAGATCGAGTCGGTCGGCGCGGGCATGATCGTCGCGGTGATGGGCCTGAAGGACACCACCACCGGCGACACCCTGTGCGACCCGCAGAACCCGGTCGTGCTGGAGTCGATGGACTTCCCGAACCCGGTCATCGAGCAGGCCATCGAGCCGAAGTCGAAGTCCGACCAGGAGAAGCTGTCCACCGCCATCCAGCGGCTGGCCGAGGAGGACCCGACCTTCCGCGTCCACACCGACGACGAGACCGGGCAGACCATCATCGCCGGCATGGGCGAGCTGCACCTGGAGATCCTGATCGACCGGATGAAGCGCGAGTTCCGCGTCGAGGCCAACATCGGCAAGCCGCAGGTGGCCTACCGCGAAACGCTGCGGCGTCCGGTCGAGAAGATCGAGTACACCCACAAGAAGCAGTCCGGTGGTTCGGGCCAGTACGCCAAGGTGCTGATCAACCTCGAACCGCAGGAGTCGGGCACGGGCTACGAGTTCGTCAACGCCGTCACCGGTGGCCGCATCCCCAAGGAGTACATCCCCGCGGTGGACAAGGGCATCCAGGAGGCGATGGCCTTCGGCCCGCTCGCCGGCTACCCGGTCGAGGACATCAAGGTCACCCTGGTGGACGGCGCCTACCACGACGTCGACTCCTCGGAACTGGCCTTCAAGATCGCCGGTTCGATGGTGTTCAAGGACGCCGCCCGCAAGGCCGACCCGGCCATGCTGGAGCCGCTGATGGCCGTCGAGGTGACCACCCCGGACGACTACCTGGGCACCGTGATCGGCGACCTGAACAGCCGCCGCGGCCAGGTCCAGGGCATGGAGGAGCAGCACGGCAACCAGGTCGTGCGCGCGCTGGTGCCGCTGAGCGAGATGTTCGGCTACGTCGGCGACCTGCGTTCCAAGACCTCCGGTCAGGCGTCCTACTCGATGGAGTTCAGCCAGTACGGCGAAACCCCGAAGACCGTCGCCGACGAGATCATCGCGAAGGGCCGCGGCGGGGCCTGAGTTTGACTCTCTCGCGAACGTAGACAAGACTTGGTAGGGTTCGCGCCCGCTGCGCGGACCGTGACCAGGGACATACACCCAACCCAGACGACGCCGCGCGAACCGCGCGTGGCGACACCCAGAAGGAGCCTCAGTGGCAAAGGCCAAGTTCGAGCGGACCAAGCCGCACTGCAACATCGGCACCATCGGACACATCGACCACGGCAAGACCACTCTGACCGCGGCGATCACGAAGGTGCTGCACGACAAGTACCCCGAGCTGAACGCGGTTTCGGCCTTCGACCAGATCGACAAGGCGCCCGAAGAGCGGCAGCGCGGTATCACCATCTCGATCGCGCACGTCGAGTACCAGACCGAGGCTCGTCACTACGCCCACGTGGACTGCCCGGGTCACGCCGACTACGTCAAGAACATGATCACCGGTGCCGCCCAGATGGACGGCGCGATCCTGGTCGTGGCGGCCACCGACGGCCCGATGCCGCAGACCCGGGAGCACGTGCTGCTGGCCCGTCAGGTCGGCGTGCCGGCGATCGTCGTCGCGCTGAACAAGTGCGACATGGTCGACGACGAGGAGCTGATCGAGCTCGTCGAGATGGAGGTCCGCGAGCTGCTGGACGCCCAGGAGTTCGACGGCGACAACGCGCCGGTCGTCCGGGTCGCCGCCTTCCCCGCCATGCAGGGCGATGAGAAGTGGAGCGAGTCGATCCTCGAGCTGATGAACGCCGTGGACGAGTACATCCCGCAGCCCGAGCGCGAGACCGACAAGCCGTTCCTGATGCCGATCGAGGACGTCTTCACCATCACCGGTCGTGGCACCGTGGTGACCGGCCGGATCGAGCGCGGCATCGTCAAGACCGGCGAGACCGTCGACATCATCGGCATCGCCGACAAGAAGCAGACCACCACCATCACCGGTGTGGAGATGTTCCGCAAGATCCTCGACGAGGGTCGCGCGGGCGAGAACGTCGGCCTGCTGCTGCGCGGCACCAAGAAGGACGACGTCGAGCGCGGCATGGTCGTGATCAAGCCGGGTTCGACCACCCCGCACACCGACTTCGACGCCAACGTCTACGTGCTGACCAAGGAGGAGGGTGGCCGTCACAAGCCGTTCTTCTCGAACTACAGCCCGCAGTTCTACTTCCGCACCACCGACGTGACCGGCGTCGTTCAGCTGCCCGAGGGCACCGACATGGTGATGCCCGGTGACAACACCGACATGACCGTGCACCTGAACAAGCCGATCGCCATGGAGGACGGCCTGAAGTTCGCCATCCGCGAGGGCGGCCGCACCGTCGGAGCCGGCCGGGTGACCAAGATCATCAAGTGATCTGACGCAGTTCGCTGCCACGGACCCCCCGCCCTCGGGCGGGGGGTCCGTGTCTTCTCCGCTCCCTCCGTCTCGCGGCCGGCGTCCCCTGGGTCTGGGGGTTGTTCCCGGCCAGGCTGGCGGGCAATCTGGTGGACGCCCCCCGAGGTTCGGCGCTGCCTGTCGCAGCCGGAACCATCCGCTTCCCGGACCGCCAGGCCTCGTCCTCCCGTCGCAGGCCTGGATGGTCCGGGCGGCGGACCGGCTCAGCGGGCGGGTCGTCCAAAGGGGCCTTCGTGCGGGACGCCGGCGGCGCGAAGGCCGGGACGGAAAGTCCTGGGTGACTCCCGGGGATTTTTCTACTACACTGTGTCGTAGATGATCGATCAATAATCATCTCGGCGGTGGCACCGGCGAGGGCCGGCCAGCGCACAAGGGGAGCGACTAAGAACAGGAGAACCCACATGACCAAAGCGTCTGGCCCGGCACGACTGGTGGCCATTCTCAGCATCATCTTCGGCCTGGTAGCCATCGGGGGAGGCGTCGCCACCTGGGCGACCATCACCGCGCAGCTGTCCGCGGAGAACATCACCGTCCCCAAGGACTCCCCGCTGGTTCCGGGGGCGAAGGTGCAGGATCCGATCAGCGCGTACGCGCAGGCCGAGATCATCAACCACCACGCGCTGACCGCCAGCGGTGGCAAGACCTACGCCGAGCTGGGCGCGCTGATCACCGAGGCCAGGAACGCCGGCGACACGGCCAAGGCGGACGAACTGCAGGCACAGCGGAACACGATGATGAACGCCTCCTTCCTGCGGGCGTCGCTGTTCACCTCGGTGCTCGCCTACGGCGTCTCGCTGCTGGTGATCGGCCTCGGCGTGATGTTCCTGCTGCTGGGCTGGGCGTTCGGGTCGCTGGCCAGGCCGCGGTCGGTGGACGCCGGCGCATGAGACCTGGACGGCTCGACCCTCAGCAGGACCGTCGCTGAGAGCCGGTCGTCCGGAATGGAAGGGTCCCCGGGGAGTCACTCCCCGGGGACCCTTGTCCGTCCGCGCGGCCGAGGATGACGACGGGAGCCGACCGGCTCAGTCGGCGTCCGAGGGCGGTTCGGGCAGGTCGAACGAGACGCCCACCAGCTGCTCGGTGGCGTCCCAGAGGGCCCGGAGCCTGTCGGGCCTCGTGGCCGGGCGGGGCAGCGGCGTCCGGCCGACCGGGCCGGCGGTGCCGAACGGCCCGATCGGGCCGTAGTAGCCGCCGGCGGCCGCCTGCCGGCTGGCCGCGCAGAACACCACCGGCTGGGCGCCGTCCGACGCCGACTGCATCAGCCGGGTGGCCCGGCCGAGGAAGCTGACGATGCCGGGCGGGAACAGGCCGGTCTGCGCCCAGCCCGGCTGGGCGGCGTGCGCGTTCAGGCCCCAGTCGCCGGCGGTGCTGTGGCGCTGCAGCTCGCGGGCGAACATCACCATGGCCAGCTTGCTGTTCGCGTACGCCCGGCCCGAGGACCAGCGCCGCTGCAGGTCCAGGTCGTTGGGCTTGAGGCGTCCGCGCTGGGCGACGAGCGAGCCCAGCGTCACCACCCGGGCGCGGCTGGCGCGGCGCAGCGACTCCAGCAGTCGCGCGGTGAGCGCGAAGTGCCCGAGGTAGTTGGTGGCCATGATCAGCTCGTGGCCGTCGACACTCTGCTGGCGTCCCTTGGTGCCGTTGATGCCCGCGTTGAGCACCAGGATGTCCACCCGGCGGTTGGCGAAGGTGTCCGCGAAGGCCGCCACCGAGGACAGGTCGGAGGTGTCCAGCTCGGCGACGGTGTGGGTGCCCTCGGGGTGCTCGGCGCGCAGTTCCTCGGCCACCGCCTGGCCCTTGGCGACGTCGCGGACGGCGAGCACGACGTCCGCGCCGGCCAGGCCCAGTGCCCGTGCCGTCGCCTTGCCGATGCCGCTGCTGGCGCCGGTGACGATCGCCAGGCGTCCCTTGCGGGAGGGGATCGTCAGTGGAGTGAGCCGGTCCTTCATCGTGACCCCTGTCGTTTCTGGATCGCCGCCCATTCGTCGCGCAACCCCACCGTGCGGTGGAACAGCAGCGGCTGCTGCGGATCGTGGGCGAAGTAGCCGAGGCGCTCGAACTGCACCACCTCGCCGGGCGCCACCTCCGCCAGGGACGCCTCCAGCCGGCAGTCGGTGAGCAACTCGCGCGAGTTCGGGTTCAGGTCGTCCAGCGGCTCGCCGGTGCGCTCGCCCGGCACCGCCGCCGAGAACAGCCGGTCGTACAGCGCGACGGTCCCGGGGACGGCGTGCGCGGCCGACACCCAGTGCATCGTCGACTTCACCTTCCGGCCGTCGGGGGCGTTGCCGCCGCGGCTGGCCGGATCGTAGGTGGCGTTCACCCGGACGACGGTGCCGTCGGCGTCCTTGACGACGTCGGTGGCGGTGATCAGGTAGGCGCCGCGCAGCCGCACCTCGCGGCCGGGGGAGAGCCGGAAGAACTTCGGCGGCGGCACCTCGGCGAAGTCGTCCCGCTCGATCCACAGCTCGCCGGTGAACGCCACGCTACGGACGCCGTCCGCGGGGTTCTCGGGGTTGTTGGCCACCTCGAAGTGCTCGACCTGACCCTCGGGCCAGTTGGTCAGCACCAGCTGGAGCGGCTCGAGCACCGCCATCCGGCGCTGCGCGGTCGCGTTCAGGTCACGCCGCACGTACGACTCGAGCGCCTCGATCGACTGCCGGCTGTTCGTCCGGGTGGTGCCGATGTCGCGACAGAACGCCCGGATCGCCGCCGCCGGATAGCCCCGCCGGCGCAGCGCGCGCAGGGTGGGCATCCGGGGATCGTCCCAGCCGTCGACGACGCCCTCATCGACCAGCGTCTTCAGCCGGCGCTTGCTGGTCACGGTGTGGGTGAACTCGAGCCGGGCGAATTCGATCTGTTTGGGCTGGTCGGCGGGCAGCGGCAGCTGTTCCAGGTACCAGTCGTAGAGCGCCCGGTGGGTGTCGAACTCCAGGGTGCAGATCGAATGGGTGACGCCCTCGATGGCGTCCGATTGGCCGTGCGCCCAGTCGTAGGTGGGGTAGATGTCCCAGGCGTCGCCGGTGCGGTGGTGGTCGGCGTGCCGGATGCGGTACATCACCGGGTCGCGCAGCTGCATGTTCTCGTGCTGCATGTCGATCTTGGCGCGCAGCACGCGGGAGCCGTCCGGGAACTCGCCGGCCCGCATCCGGCGCAGCAGATCGAGGTTCTCCGCGATGCCCCGGTCGCGGTAGGCGCTCTCGACGCCGGGCCTGCCGAAGCCGCCCCGCTGCGCCGAGATGGTCTCGTTGTCGGAGTCGTCGACGTAGGCCTTGCCCTGTTCGACCAGGTACTCGGCCCATTGGTAGAGCTGCTCGAAGTAGTCGGACGCGTGTAGCACGGTGGCGGGGGCGTAGCCCAGCCATTCGATGTCGGACACGATCGAGTCGACGTACTCGATCTCTTCGGTGTCGGGGTTGGTGTCGTCCAGCCGCAGGTTGCAGACGCCGCCGAAGTCCTCGGCGATGCCGAAGTCGACCACGATCGCCTTGGCGTGGCCGATGTGCAGGTAGCCGTTCGGTTCCGGCGGGAACCGGGTCTGGACGCGGCCGCCGAACGTGCCCTGCTCGTTGTCCCGCCGGACGATCTCGCGGATGAAGTCGTTGGCGGCGGGCTCGACGGTCATGGGCGTCAACCTACCAATCGGGGACGTCCGGCCCGGCGTCCACGGGCGCGGCGAGACCGTGCGGGGACATCCGGCCCGGCGTCCACGGACGCGGCGAGGCGCGGCGGGCAGGGTTCAGCCGGTCGAGCTCGTCGGCGCCGGATCCCTCCCGGGCGTAGTGCACAGCGGGCGCACAGCCGCCACCCGGGTCTGCGCACAACCCGCCGGTGTGTCCTGGATGGCAGGAGGACACCATGACCAGCTACCAGAACTACCCGGCCACCAGCACCGATGCCGTCGAGCGGTACCGCTACCTGCTCAGGACGGCCTCGCCCGAACAGATCGAGCAGGCCCACGCCGAGGCGTTCGCCACGCTGTCGGCGGACGAGCGGCGAGAGGTGCTGCGGGCACTGGCCCGCACCGACGAGGCTCCGACCGACGACTCGCCGGCGGCGCTGGCGCGCTCGGCGACCAGGTTCGAGGTGCGGTAATCGGGTGCGATCGAGCGGCTCTTCGGCAATCAGTCGGCGGGTCGTTCCATCCTGACC
>JAANMX010004800.1_pt1 | contig 10280 bp, 5 predicted proteins | sample 7279681 | NCBI WGS metagenome assembly JAANMX01 (sample SAMN14094542, study PRJNA606508) | bioreactor metagenome | isolation source: A lab-scale SPAN reactor treating ammonium-rich wastewater day 351 | place: Ireland: Galway | collected 2018-01-01
TGCCGCCAGCACCACCAGGTCGTGCAGCCACATGCCGTCCACGGGACGAGTCCGGTCGCTGTGCACGAGCCAGGGCTCCAGCCAGGCCGCGACGGCGTCCAGGTCGGGGTGACCGAGGTCACGGATGGAGCGCCAGCGGGCCGGGGGAAGTTCGGTGGTGCGGGTGACATCGAGCGGCACGACGGTCAGCGGGATGCCGGCCCGCAGCACCATCCGCGTCGCCGCCGGATCGACCGCGAAGTTGGTGTCGACCAACTGCCCCGCACCGAGACAACCGCCCATCAGGTGGATCGCCCGGACGCCCGCCAGCGACTCGGGCGCCTCGCGGACCAGCCGGGCGACGTTGGTCAGCGGGCCCAGGCAGGCCAGGACGACGTCCTCGCCGGCGTCCCTCAGGTCTTCGATCAGGGCCGGCAACGGATCCGCGCCGAGCCTCGCCGCGCCGTCGCGTCGCGGGGCCTGCGGTCCCCAGAGCCGGTACACCGCGGGATCCTGGCTCGGGGCGTCCAGGATCGAACGCCAGTGGGCGCGGCGTCCCGCCAGCGGCTCCTCCGCCCCGCGGCGGACCGGCAGCTCCGTGCCGAGCGAGGCCAGCAGTGCTTCCGCCGCCGCCCTGCCCTCGGTGGCGGAGGTGTTGCCGAAGACCGTCCAGATGGCCCGGACGTCGAAGGCGGGTTGCCGCACGGCGTAGGCGAGCGCGATCGCGTCGTCCACGTTGGCGCCGGGGATGCCGTTGCCGGGATCGCAGTCGATGATCAGCTTCATGGCTGGTGGCCCTCCCCACCCGGCGGGCACCCGCAGCTCTCCCCGAGGACGAGCCGCGCGTCGGTTTCGATCGCGGTCCGTGTCGAGCCCGGGGCGAGCGCGTCGGCGATGTCGGTGGCGAGTCGTTCGATCGACAGGTGCACCGCGGTCAGCGCCGGCACGGTGAACCGGGCGCTCGCGGTGCCGTTCAGCCCGACCACCGCGATGTCGTCGGGCACCCGGACGCCGGCCCGGTGCAGGCCGGCGAGCAGGCCGATCGCCTGCATCTCGTTGGAGGCCAGAACCGCGTCCAGGTCGAGTGCGAGCAGGGCGGGCACGGCGTCGTGGCCGCCCTCGCGGGTGAACGGCGCCGCGCACCGGCCGGCCGGCGCCAATCCGGCCGGGCGCAGCGCGTCCGTCCAACCCCGGGCCCGCTCGCGGGCGTTCAGGCGTTCGGCCGGGCCGCCGAGGTGGGCGATCCGGGTGCGTCCGTGTTCGATCAGATGGGTGGTCGCCAGCTGGGCGTGCCCACGCTCGTCGGTGTTGACGCTGATGAAGCGCCCCTCCCGGGGAGTGAACTCCGATCCGCTCGGCGCGTTCAGCAGCACCACCGGAAGTGCGGTGGATTCGACGATGTGCAGCGGGAGGGGCTGGTCGACGCCGTACCAGACCAGGCCGGCGACCTGCTGGCTCATCAGGGTCTCGAGGACGCCGGCCTCGCGGTCGGCGTCGTCGCCCGAGTCGGCGATCAGCAGCGAATACCCGCGGGCGGAGAACGCCCGTTCCAGCCCCTGGGCGAGCTGGGCCAGGAAGGGGTTGGCCAGATCGGGCACCACCAGGCCGAACACCGAACTCTGCCCGTGGGCGAGGGCCCGGGCGATGTTGTTCGGCCGGTACCCGGTCTGCGCCATCGCGGCCAGGACGCGGCGTCGGGCGTCCTCGGAGACCGGCCGCGGGCCGTTGTTGAGCACGTAGCTCACCACGGCCGTCGACACCCCGGCGACCCGGGCCACCTCACCTTGGGTAGGCCGCTTGCCCATCGTGCTCCGTTCCGATCTCAGACGGCGTCTTCCAGCAGGGTCAGGTCGCGACCGCGCGTCTCCGGGGCGAAGAAGGTGGTGACCAGGCCGATGCCCGCCATGGTGACGAAGTAGATCGCCAGCGGGATCCACGAACCGGTTGCCGCCAGCACCGCCGAGGCGATCATCGGAGCCGTGCCGCCGGACAGGATGGACCCGAGTTCCTTGGCCACCGCCATCTTCGAGTAGCGGTGCTCCACGCCGAACAACTCCACGCCGTAGGCGGCCTGGACGCCGAAGATGCCCAACGATCCCAGACACATGCCTACCACGATGACGGCGCCCACCACGAACGGGTCACCGGACTGCAGCAGCGCGAAGGCGGGAATGCCGTACAACACCAGCAGGGCGCAGAACACCCGGTAGACGATCCGGCGACCGAACCGGTCGGACAACCAACCCGAGAACGGGATGACCGCGAAGCCGAGGACGGAGGCGACCAGCACCGCCGAGGTCGGAACGGTCCGCTCCACCGCCAGGGCGTTGACGACGTAGCCGATCAGGAAGCCCTGGGCGATATAGGAGGGCCCGTTCTCGCCGATCCGCAGGCCGAGCATGATGAAGAACGCCTTCCAGCCGCCGGATCGGGCGGTGCGTCCTGCCGACCTGGCGTCGTCCAGCGACTCCAGTTCGGCGGCCTTGGTCTCCTGGAACGCGCGGAACACCGGGCTCTCGTCCATCGTCCGCCGCAACAGCAGGGCGAACGCGGCGACCAGCACCGACGCCAGGAACGGGATCCGCCAGCCCCAGGCCAGCACGTCCTCGCGGGGCAGCATCAGCACCAGCAGCCACACCGAGGAGGCGAGCAGCGTGCCGCTGTTGGAGCCCACGCCGATCAGGGACGCCACCAACCCGCGCCGCTTGGTGGGGGCGTACTCGGCGAGCATCACCGCACCGCCGGACAGTTCGGCGCCGGCGCCGAAGCCCTGACAGATCCGCAGCACGACCAGCAGGATGGGTGCCCAGATGCCGATTTGCGCGTAACTGGGGATCAGTCCGATCGCGGTGGTGGACAGGCCCATCAGGGCGACGGTGATGATCAGGATCAGCTTGCGTCCGTGCTTGTCACCCAGCCGGCCCAGGATGACCGCACCGATCGGACGGGCGAGGAAGCCCACCGCGTAGGTGGCGAAGGAGGACAGCAGCGCGATCAGCGGCGTCTGCTCGGGGAAGAAGATCTCGCTGAACACCAGGCCGGCCGCCAGCCCGTACAGCGCGAAGTCGACGTACTCCATCGTCGTGCCGAGCCAGATGGACACCACCGCCGACCAGAAGCTCCGCCTTCCCTCGGGGGTCTCCAGGTGGAGGTCGGCACTCTGTGCCGACACCGCGCTGGCGGTGGGCTCAGGGGTCGTCGTCGGGCTCATCGTCGATACCTTCGGTTGATCATCTCGATCATTCTATGCGTATAGACTCCTACGACGCAAGACGATCCATTGAGAGTGCAATATCTTGCATTGCGTCGCGGTTGCTCCCCGGTCCCCGTCCCGACGTCGCCACCAGCGGCTCGGCGAGCCGGATCAGGGCTACGGCGCGTCGCTCCCTCGCAGGATCGCGGCCATCTTCTTGCCCCTGGCCAGCTCGTCGATCAGCTTGTCGAGATACCGGATCTTCTGCATCAGCGGGTCTTCGATGTTCTCGACCCGATGGCCGCAGATCACACCGGTGATCAGCGAGGCGTTCGGATTGAACCGGGGCGCCTGCGCGAAGAAGGTCTCCAGGTCGACCTCGTCGGCCAGCACCCGGTCGAGGCCGGCGGCGTCGTAGCCGGTGAGCCAGCCGATGATCCGGTCCACCTCGTCCTTGCTGCGTCCCTTCCGCTCCGCCTTGGTCAGGTAGTGCGGGTAGATGCTGGCGAAGCTGATGCCGAAGATCCGGTGTCGTGCCATGGGTGCCTCCGTTCCATCCGCAGGCTACCGGTGCCGGCCAGCACACCGTTGCCCCAGCGGGACGCAGGCCCGCCTACGGATCGGACCCAGCCTCCCGACGAGCGGACGTCGACGCGGGCGCACCCGACGCCAACCCCTCGCCTACAGTGCCGCCGACTCGGTCTCGGCCAGGGCTGCGAACTCGTCGTCGATGGACGCCGCGCCGTAGTCGGAGTCCTTGGTCTCGCGGCTCAGCGCCAGTGCGATCAGGGTCAGGACGCCCGCCCCGGCCAGGTAGAGCCCGACCAGCCAGGTGCTGCCGCCCGCCTGGACCCACAGCGCCACCGCGATGATCGGGGCCAGCGCCGCCCCCAGGATGCTGGAGACGTTGTAGGCGATCGCCGAGCCGGTGTAGCGGACATTGGTCGGGAACAACTCGGGCAGCAACGCCCCCATCGGACCGAAGGTGGCGCCCATCAGGGTGAAACCGAGGATCAGGCCTGCCTGGGCCATCGCGCCGGTGAAGACGGGATCGCTCTGGGTGGCCAACCAGAGCGGAAAGGAGAACCCGAACACGATGATCGCCATGGTGACGCCGAGCAGCAGCTTGCGGCGTCCGATCGAATCGGCGAGCGGACCCGACAGCAGGGTGAAGATGCCGAAGAAGACCACTCCCAGGATCTGCATCAGCACGAACTGGGTGTAGCCGATACCCAGCCCGCCCGGGGAACCCGTCGCCTTGGCGGTGCCGAAGGTGAGGGTGAAGCTGCTCATCAGATAGAACAGCACGTAGGTGGCGAGCATGATGAACGTGCCGAGCACCACCTCGCGCCAATGGAACCGGAAGGTGGTGGTCAGCGGCATCTTGCGGATCGCGCCGCGCTTCTCGGCCGCGGTGAAGGCCGCGGATTCGACCAGTCGCAGCCGCACCCACATGCCGACCACGACCATCACCGCCGAGAACAGGAACGGCACCCGCCAGCCCCAGGTCAGGAACGCCTCGGACTGCAACGCGCCCGCGCTCGGCGGCAGCGCCGCGTTGATGGACAGGAAGACGCCGTTGGCAATGATGAACCCCAACGGCGCACCCACCTGCGGGAAGGTGCCGTACCAGGCGCGTTTCCCCTCGGGCGCGTTCTCGGTGGCGACCAGCGCTGCACCCGACCACTCGCCGCCGAGCGCGAAGCCCTGCGCCAGCCGCAGCACCAGCAGCATCAGCGGCGCCAGCAGGCCCGCCGACTCGAAGGTGGGCAGGAGACCGATCAGGAACGTCGCGATGCCCATGGTGAGCAGGCTGAGCACCAGGGTGGTCTTGCGTCCGCGCTTGTCACCGAGGTGTCCGAAGACGATCGCACCGATCGGACGGGCGACCATCGCGGCACCGAACACGCCGAAGGACGCGATCAGGGCGGTGGTGGCGTTGCCGGTCGGGAAGAACAACTGCGGGAACACCAGCACCGCGGCCGTGGCGTAGACGTAGAAGTCGTAGAACTCGATGGTGGTGCCGACCAGGCTCGCGGTGATCACTCGCGCGGGGCTGTTGAGCGGGGCGGACGCCGACGGTGCGGATGCAGAGCGGCCCGAGGGGGTGGGGGTCATTGGCTTCTCCTTCGCAGGATGAGCCTAAGCACCCCCTGGGCCCGCGATGTTCCACCACGCCGCACGGACGATCCGCGTTCGGCGAGCAGTCCGCTCACTGGATGGGCCGCGTCGAGGGTGACGAACCCCGCCGGCGCCAACCCCTGAGATTCGCCCCAACAGCCCCGGGAAGCGAGGACACGTCTGGCAGCCCCCGCTCGGCTCGCGCATCTCGTCTTCGGCGTCCCGGCCAGCCCGCCGGGTCCGGGAGACCGGGTCGCTCAGCGGCGGCGGCGTCCGTGTTCGCGTTCGCCGCCGTCGGCCGGGGTCTGGGACTCCACCGGGGTGTCGTGCCGGTGGTAGCCGCGGCCGTGGCAGGTCTCGCAGGTGACGGTGAAGGCCTCGGCCAGACCGGTGCCGATCCGCTTGCGGGTCATCTGCACCAGGCCCAGCGAGGTCACCTCGGCGACCTGATGGCGCGTCCGGTCGCGACCCAGGCATTCGACCAGCCGGCGCAGCAGCAGTTCGCGGTTGGCCGGCAGCACCATGTCGATGAAGTCGATCACGATGATGCCGCCGATGTCGCGCAGCCGGAGCTGACGGACGATCTCCTCGGCCGCCTCCAGGTTGTTGGAGGTCACGGTGGCCTCGAGGTTGCCCGAGGTGCCGGTGAACTTGCCGGTGTTCACGTCGATCACGGTCATCGCCTCGGTGCGGTCGATCACCAGCGAGCCGCCCGAGGGCAGGAACACCTTGCGCTCCAGCGCCTTGGCGATCTGCTCGTCGACCCGGTGCGCCGCGAACAGGTCGCCGGATTCGGCGCGGTCCCAATGCGTCAGCCGCTCCTTCAGGTGCGGCGCGACGTGGCTGACGTAGGCGTCCACGGTGTCCCAGGAGTCCTCGCCGACGCCGTTGCCGTCGACGATCAGCCGGCCGAAGTCCTCGGTGAACAGGTCGCGGACGATCCGGACGGTCAGGTCGGGCTCGGCGTAGAGCAGCTCGGGCGACTTGCCCGCCTTCACCCGCTTCTCGATGACCTCCCACTGCGCCTTCAGCCGGTTGACGTCGCGGACCAGTTCGTCCTCGGACGCCCCCTCGGCCGCCGTCCGGACGATCACCGACGCGGCGTCGCCGACGAGTTCGTCGAGGATGCCCTTGAGCCGGCTGCGCTCCCCCTCGGGCAGCTTGCGGGAGATGCCCGACAGCTGGCCGCTCGGCGAGTAGACCACGTAGCGGCCGGGGATGGACACGTGCGCGGTGAGCCGGGCGCCCTTGGCGCCGATCGGGTCCTTGCTGACCTGGACCAGCACGCTCTGGCCCGACTTGAGCACCTTCTCGATCTTGCGATCGCCGCCGGTCACGCCGAAGGCGTCCCAGTCGACCTCGCCGGCGTACAGGACGGCGTTGCGACCGCGTCCGATGTCGATGAAGGCTGCCTCCATCGAGGGCAGCACGTTCTGCACCTTGCCCAGGTAGACGTTGCCGATCATCGAGATGGCGGACTTCTGGTCGACGTAGTGCTCGACCAGGACGCCGTCCTCGAGCACCGCGATCTGGGTGTACCGCTCGGCCTGCCGGATCAGCATCTTCCGGTCGACGGACTCGCGGCGAGCGAGGAACTCGGCCTCGGACAGGATCGGCGAGCGGCGCCGCCCGGCAGCCCTGCCCTCCCGGCGGCGCTGCCGCTTGGCCTCCATCCGGGTGGAACCGTCGATCCCGGTGACCTGGTCGTTGGCCTTCGTGCGGCGCGGTTCCCGGACGCGCACCACGACGTCCGACGGGTCATCCTCGGCGCCGGCGGTGTCCTCGCCACGGCGCCGGCGACGCCGCCGTCGGCGGGTCGACGGGGTGCCCTCGGCCTCGTCCGCGGCCGGGTCGGAGGCGCCGTCGCCCTCGCTGTCGGCGTCGGCCGCATCGGCGGCCGCGTCCTCGTCACCCGCGCCGTCGTCGGCACCGTCGTCATCGCCGGCGTCCGCGGCACCGCCGCGGCGGCGGCGGCGTCCACCGCGGCGCCGGCGCCGGCGCCGCGGGCCCTCGCCGTCGGCGTCGTCGGCGTCATCGGATGCCGCGTCATCGGAGGTCGGCTCATCGGAGGCATCGTCGAGGACGATCGTGACGGACGCCGCATCGCCGGGCTCGTCGGCGTCCTCGCCGAGCTGGCCACCGATCGCGGCCGCCAGTTGATCCAACGCCTCGGCCCTCTCGTCCTCGGCGGCCTTGACGCGCGCCCGCTTGCGGCCGCCCGAGCGGGTCAACTCCTCCAGGCTCTCGGCGAGCGGATCGGGTTCGTCCTCGTCGGCCTCCCCCGGCTGCGCTTCCGTCGCCTCCGGCTTCGGCTCGGCCGCGCGGCGCCGGCGGCGTCCGCGGGGCTCCGACGCCCGCGGCGCGAGGTCGTCCAGGGTCGGCAGCTCGTCGAGGCTGAGCGGTTCCTGCGTGGTCTCGGGCTCGGCGGACTCGACCACCACCTCGGTCACCGTCGCGCGGCTGCGGCGCCGGCGGGCCGGCCGCTCGACCGGCTCGGCCCGGGCCTCCTCCGGCTCGGACCCGAGGGCCTCCGACTCGGCCTGGGCGCCTTCCGGTTCGGTCTCGGCGCTCGCGGGGTCGACCTCGGCCTCCACGGCCGCGGGTGCAGTCTCCACGAGTTCGCCGGTCACCTGCTCCTCGGCCACGACGTCGGCCAGTTCGTCGGCGGCTTCCTGCTCGGCCTCGGCGTCGGCCTGCTCGATGTCGGCGTCAGCCTGCTGGGCCTCGGCGTCGGTCTCGGCCTCCGCGTCGATCTCGACGACCTCCTGCTCGGTCTCGGCGGCTTCCTGCTCGGTCTCGGCGTCCGCGTCGAGCTGGTCGGCCGCCTGCTCGGGGTCGACGACCTCCGCGGCGGCCTCGTCGGCGACGGGTTCCGGGGTAACGGCGTCCACCGGCTCGGACGCCACTCGCTCGGCATCCTCGGTCGGCTCGGTCTCGACCGCGGGCGGCAGGGTGACCTGGGCGGGCGGACCGGCGGGGCGGCTGGCGGAGCGGCGCCGCCGCGGCGCGGCCGGGGGCACCGTCGAATCGTCAGCCGTGGCGGTAGGGGTATCTGTGTCGAGCATGTGCTCTCCTTCGTCGGCGTGGGGGACGCCGCGTGATGTGGCCACCGGAGTGGCGAAGCCTGTGGACTGGATCCGTTCCCACCAGCCCCCGCGGTCGTCGCCGTCGCGGTTGAGCCGGCCGGGCCATCGAGCTGTCACCTCGACGATGCCGGATCGAATGAGCCTGCTGCGCGGGCTCGTCCTGAGGGTGATTATGCCACACGGCCACGACCCCGCCTTCGCGGCACCCGGCGTCCCGTCCTTCGAGCCGGCCTTCAGGTGGCCGTTCGGCGCTCCGGTCCACCCTCGGCACCGGCGTCCGGACCGCCTCCCGCCGCGGCACCCGGACCGCCTCCCGCACCGGCGTCCGGCTCGGACGCCGGCGGCGCCGGAGCACCCGGGAGCGGTGGGACGCCCGCCGGAGCGTGCCCGTTCTGCCGCCGGTACCAGTCGGCGTAGGCGGCGACGGCGGTCGGCAGGGTGGGGAAGATCAGATCCTCCCCCACCCGCTGGGCGAACCCGGCTGCCGTCAGCTGTTCCCGCAGCTCGAACTTCACCCGCGCCAGCGCGAAGGTGATGCCGCGGGCGGTCAACTGCGCACGCAGGGTCTCCAGGGCGTCCACGCTGGTCAGGTCGACCTCGACGTTCGCCTCGGCGTTGAGCACGAACCAGCGGCAGGCCGGCTCGGCATCGTTCGCGGCGGCGCTGGCCCGGGTCAGGAAGTCGTCGGCGTTGGCGAAGAACAGCGGCGAGTCGTACCGGTAGACCACCAGGCCGGGAACCTGCACGGCGCCCTGGTGGTCGTCGACGTCATGCATGCCGGCCATGCTCGGCACGTAGCCCAGGATCCCGTCGTGCGGGCTGGCGATCCGGCGGATCAGGTCGAGCACCGACAGTCCCACCGCGAGGCCGATTCCGCCGAGCACGTCGAAGGTCAGGACGCCCAGCGTGGTGGCGATCGCCAGGTACAGCTCGCTGCGCCGGAACCGCGCGATCCGCCGCAGCTCGGCGACGTCGATCAGGCGGAGCGCGGCGTAGACCACCAGGGCCCCCAGCGCCGCGGCCGGGAACCAGGCGAGCACCGGTCCGAGCACCAGCAGCGCCCCGATCACGACGACGAGGCAGACCAGCGAGTACAGCTGGGTGCGGCTGCCCATCGCGTCGCCGATCGCCGTCCGGCTGCCGGAGGAGCTGACCGGGAAGCCGTTGGTGAAGCCGTTCACCACGTTGGCCGCACCCAGTGCCAGCAGTTCCTGGTCGCTGTCCAGGTTCTCCTTGCGGCGGGTGGCGAAGGCGCGTCCGGTCAGCACGTTGTCGGTGTAGCCGACCACCGCGATGCCCAGCGCGTAGGGCAGCAGGGTGAAGACCGCCAGGTCGTCCAGCCGCGGCACCCGCGGCGTCGGCAGCCCCTGCGGCACGTCGCCGATCAGCTGGACGCCGAGCGCGTCCAGCCCGAAGAAGCGGACGCAGCCGGCGGCGGCCAGCATGCAGATCAGCGGACCCGGCCAGTTGGGCAGCCAGCGACCGAAGACGAACAGGGCGGCCCCCACCGCGGCCGCCAGCAGCACCGTCGGCAGGTGCACCGAGCCGAGCTGGGCGACCAGCGAGGCGAGCTGCGCCCACGGACGGTCGCCGGAGATGGTGAGCTGGGTGACGGTGCGGAACTGGCTGGTGATCATCAGGACCGCGATCCCGGCCAGATAGCCGATCAGCACAGGATGCGACAGCAGGTTCGCCAGGAACCCGAGCCGGAACACCCAGCCCAGCAGGCAGACCAGGCCGACCGCGATGGCCATCACGCCGGCGACCTCCGACCAGCGTTCGGTGCCGCCGGCCGCGCCGAGCAGGGCGCCCAGGCCGGCGGCGGTCATCAGCGCGGTGGTCGACTCGGGCCCGATCGACAGCTGTCGCGACGATCCGAGCAGCGCGTAGATCGCCAGCGG
>JAANMX010004803.1_pt1 | contig 10274 bp, 9 predicted proteins | sample 7279681 | NCBI WGS metagenome assembly JAANMX01 (sample SAMN14094542, study PRJNA606508) | bioreactor metagenome | isolation source: A lab-scale SPAN reactor treating ammonium-rich wastewater day 351 | place: Ireland: Galway | collected 2018-01-01
AGCATTTCCTTTCTGTGTATCTCAAACCAGCTATTCACAAACGTGGGTCAAAAAGGTTGATGGCTTTTCTATGTGGTCAATTGCAAAAGATTACGCAGGTAATATTTATTCAGGCACTTCAGGCTCAGCAAGAGGAATATTTAAATCCACAGATGGCGGTGATACCTGGACAAATGTTTTTTCAACCGGAACTTCCAACTATCTGTACATTGCCTGTGATTCCCTTAATAATGTTTATGTTGCAAATGTTTCTAATGGCTTGATTTATTCAACAGATGGCGGACAAAATTTTACAACAATTCCGACAAGTGCTTTTGGAGGGCATAATATAAATTCAGTTGCCTGCGGAAAGAATGGACATATCTTTGCAGGAGCTACCAGCGGCGGGATCTGGCGGAGTACTGATTATGGTGCTACTTTTACCAACACGGGTCTATCTGCTTATAGCATCGTAGAGATTAAAGTAGATAAATTTAATTCTGATATTATTTATGCCGGATCATCTTCCACTTCGGCAAATGGATTTTTTATTTCAACTGATGGCGGTGCAACATTTGGCAATGCAACACTTTCCACAAATGTTTGGGAAATCTTACAGACTTCAACCGACATCATTTATGCTGTAACAACCTCATCTCCATATCCATTTAACAAATCAACTGACGGAGGGATGACCTGGACTGTAACCGGCAATCAGACAGGAGCTATGCGTGGGGGAACTTTGGATTTAGCAGATAATATTTACCTTGCCGGAAACGGCGGAGTGTTTAAATCCACTGATGGCGGAGCCTCATTTTCAAATCATAATTTAACTTTCAGCTCAAATGAGATGTTAACTTATAATAATAAAATTATGGTTTGTGTGTCAGGCACAGCAAACGGTGGTGTGTGGATATACACTGATTCAACAATTATTCCCGTTGAACTTTCTGCTTTTACCGCAGTATCAAATAATGGAAAGATCGAATTGAATTGGACTACTGTTTCGGAGCTTAATAACTCTGGTTTTGAAATACAAAGAGGTAATGATGGAATTGATTTTGAAAAAATTGGTTTTGTTCCCGGCTTCGGAACAACAGCAGAAAAACACTTTTATAGTTTTGTTGATGATAATACAGTCAATGGCAGATACTTCTACAGATTAAAGCAAATAGATTTTGATGGCAGTTATAAGTACTCAAATGTAATCGAAACTAAGAGCTTTCAGGAGTTAAGCTATTCATTGGAGCAAAACTATCCCAACCCCTTTAATCCGGGCACAATAATTAAATTCCAATTACCACAAGATGGCTTTGTTTCACTCAAGGTTTACGACATACTCGGTAATGAAATTACAACTCTCGTTAATGAAGAAAAACCAAAAGGAAGTTATGAAGTAAAATTCGATGCAGGTTCGCTTGCAAACGGAGTGTATATTTACAAAATACAAGCTGGTGATTTTGTAAGCTCTGAAAAAATGATACTTCTCAAATAACTATCATTGTTAAACTGCTCAATGTTCAATTAATTCTTTATTGAACATTGAGCATTACTACTCAACATTTCCGATAAAGGTGTTTTTCATTTTTTAGAAACATAATTCTCATTTCCGCTTTTTGACAAACATCATTTCGCAATTATCAATCAATAAATCACTTTAATTGATATAATCACAATATTTTGTTCTTTATGTGTGGCATAGTTTTAGAAAAATTGAAGCGCGTGAATTTCTTATTTATTTAATGTTGTTAAATATTAAACTTTATAGAATTAGTTGTTTATGAGTTCAAAAACTTTTAGCGGCGGTATTCATCCAAAAGAATATAAAGAATTAACTGAGCATCTTGCTTTTGAAACAATTCCGATTCCAGATGAAATAACGCTTCCCCTTTCGCAGCATCTTGGCAAAGAAGCAAAGGCTCTTGTAAAAAAAGGAGATGAAGTTCATCCCGGACAAATGGTTGCTCAGGCAGAAGGATTTATATCTGCTCCGATTCATTCTTCAATTGCCGGAAAAGTTATTAGCCTCGGCAAAGAGCATACTTCAAGCGGATTTCCGAAAGATTCAATAGTGATTAAAACAAACGAAACTGCTGAATCACAAAAATTTCTTTTTACCGGATTAAATCCCGACACAGTTACACCTGATGAAATAAGAGAAAGAGTTGCACTTGCAGGAATTGTTGGGCAAGGCGGTGCAGCCTTTCCAACTGCAGTTAAACTAACTCCGCCAAAAGATAAAATAATTGATGTGGTTATTCTAAACGGATGTGAATGCGAGCCGTATCTTACAAGAGATTTTCGTTTTATGATAGAACGCCCCGATGATTTGATTTCCGGCTTAAAATTAATAATGAAGGCGCTCGGTGTTAACCGCGGTGTAATTGGAATTGAGGATAATAAACCGGAAGCGATAAAACTTTTATCAGATAAGACGAAGTATGAACAGGGAATTGAAGTAATATCATTAAGAACAAAATATCCGCAAGGTGCAGAAAAGATGCTGATTAAGGCGGTAACGGGAAGAGAAGTTCCTCCCGGTAAATTGCCCCTGGATGTAGGAGCTGTTATTCAAAATATCGGAACAGCAATTGCAATTCATGATGCAATAGTGAAGGGTGAAGTTTTAATAACTGCTGCTTTAACTGTATCGGGCAAAGGGATTAAAAATCCAAAGAACTTAATTGTACCGGTTGGTACACCAATTCAAAACGTAATTGATTTTTGCGGAGGTGTTACTGAGGATGCAATGAAAATTGTTGTCGGCGGTCCAATGATGGGTGTTGCTCAATTTGATTTACAGGCACCGGTAATGAAAGCAACATCAGGAATTTTAATTTTAACTAAGGATGAGGTTGCACAAAATCCAGAAACACCCTGCTTAAGATGCGGGCAGTGTATAGAAGCCTGTCCATTAAATCTAATGCCGACTAAGCTTGCACGATATACTCAGCTGAACAGATTTGAAGATGCTGAGGATACAGGCATTACAGTTTGTATGGAGTGCGGAACCTGTGCTTATACTTGTCCGGCAAATATTCCTTTGGTGCAGTGGATAAGATTAGGGAAACAAAAGGTTTTACAAATACAGAAAGAGAGAATTGCGTCCCCCAAGTGAACCTAAGTGTTCTTAGTGCCTAAGTGGTAAGACCTTTTCACCACTAAGACGCGCAGAGCACAAAGAAACACTAAGAAAGAAAACATGGAAACAACTACTACTATAGAGCCAAAACAAAAAGTTTATTTTAGTTTAACGACATCGCCGCATTTGCACTCAAAATGGACTACATCAAAAGTAATGTGGTTTGTTGCTGCTGCACTATTGCCATCAATTGCCGCAGCGCTAACTTTTTTCGGCTGGACACAAATATTTATCATACTCATTGCGGTCGTATTTGCAGTCGGAACAGAAGTCTCTATTCAGGCGATAAGAAAAAAACAAATTACCTGGTTTGACGGGAGTGCCGCATTAACCGGTCTGCTGCTTGCACTAACTCTTCCTCCAAATTTTTCTTTATCTGCAACTGCAATTGGTTCAGTTGTAGCAATTGGATTGGGCAAACAAATTTTTGGCGGATTGGGTTATAACATTTTTAATCCCGCATTAGTAGGCAGAGCGTTTTTACAGGCTGCCTTTCCTGTTCAAATAACAACCTGGACTAAACCAAATTTTGCGGTTGATTCAGTTACAAGCGCTACTCCGCTTGCAGCATTAAAGTTTGATAAAATATTTACCGATACAACAGCAATGACCATTGGAAATATCGGCGGCTCACTTGGAGAAACATCTGCAATTGCAGTTTTGATAGGCGGAATAATCTTAATTGCAGCCGGGATTGTTAATTGGCGGATCCCTTTTTCGATGATAATCGGGATGATTTTGTTCGGCGGAATTTTCTGGCTGATTGACCCGCAAAACCCTACACCGGTTTTCCACATCTTTGCCGGCAGTTTTCTTTTCGGTGCAATGTTTATGGCAACCGATTGGGTTACATCGCCAATTACAAATAAAGGTATGTGGATTTTTGGATTTGGAATTTCCCTTGTGCTTATTGTAATAAGGATTTACGGTGGTTTGCCAGAGGGAGTTATGTATTCGATTCTGTTTATGAATGGTTTTGTGCCTCTTATTAACAGATACACTAAGCCGGTAATTTTTGGTGTTGTTAAGGAGGTTAAAAATAAATGAAACAGATTGTGGTAATTATTGCAGCACTAACTATCATCGGAGTAATTGCCGGCGGTTCACTTTCACTTGTTAATAACTGGGCTGCACCCAAAATTGCACTTAATCTTAAAGCGGAAACAGAGCGTGCAATTTTTCTTGTTCATCTTGACGGCAAAAGATATGAAGAGATTAAAGAAGCGGGATTTGAAGTTTATAAAGTATATAACGAAAAAGATTCCGCAGTCGGATATTCCCTTGTGTATGACGGTAACGGATTTCAGGGAAAAATCAAATTGATGATAGGTTTAACAGAAGACTTAAATAAAACTACTTCGATTGAAATACTTGAACAATCAGAAACACCCGGACTTGGAACAAAAATTCTTGAACCGCCTTACAAAGATCAATATAACGGACTGGGTGTCAATCCTTCGGTGAAACTTGTAAAAGGTGCAGAGCCATCCAATCAAAACGAAGTTCAATCTATAACAGGTGCAACAATCTCATCACGGGCTGTTGTTACAATTGTTAACGAAGGAATTGCAAAATTGAAAAGCATTGAAAATAAAGGAGCATCAAAATGAAAAAACAAGTTCCGCTCCTCAGAGAGTTTACAAAAGGATTGTGGGAGATCAATCCGACCTTTAAACAGATACTTGGTATGTGCCCGACTCTTGCCGTTACAGTTTCTGCGATAAACGGAATTGCAATGGCGCTGGCTACAACCTTTGTGCTTGTGTTTTCAAGTCTGATGATATCACTTGTCAGAAAGTTAATTCCCAATCAGGTAAGAATAGCATCATACATTGTTATCATAGCTGCATTTGTTACAATAGTTGATCTTGTAATGAAAGCTCAATTTGTAGAATTGAGTAAAGCGCTCGGTCCGTTTATTCCTCTTATAGTTGTTAATTGTATAATACTTGGCAGAGCAGAAGCCTTTGCATCTAAAAATGGTCCGTTAAGATCGGTGCTTGATGCATTGGGAAACGGAGCTGGATTTTTTATTTCGTTGTTTGTTCTTGGAAGCATCAGAGAAATTATCGGATCCAGAACAATTCTCGGATATCAGGTATTACCAAACGGATTTGAACCATGGTTAATTATGATTTTACCGGCAGGTGCATTTTTGGCGCTCGGTTTATTGATGGGTTTTGCAAATCTGTATATTGAAAGAAAAAAGAATCTTGTTAGAGAATCACTGATTGCTCAATATAGAAGAGTAGGCAGAGAAGAAATAACTGATGAAGTATTAAAAGAGGCTGGAGTGTAAAATGGAACTATTAATAATTTTTATCTCGGCTGCTTTGGTAAACAACTTTGTTCTATCATACTTTCTTGGTATATGCCCGTTTATTGGAGTTTCAAACAAAACATCTTCAGCAGTTTCAATGGGAATGGCAACTACTTTTGTGATGGCTCTAACTGCGGTCGTAAGCTGGTTGTTGTTCAATCTTATTTTAGTACCGTTTAAGCTGGAGTTTTTACAAATACCATCTTTTATTCTGGTAATTGCAGCATTAGTTCAGTTTGTTGAAATGGTTATTAAAAAAGTTTCGCAGCCTCTTTATCGTGCACTTGGAATATTTCTTCCGCTCATAACTACCAACTGTGCGATACTTGGCTTGGCATTGCTTGCTTCAATGCGCGAGTATGATTTTCTGGAAAGCGTTGTGTTTGGAGTTGGTGCCGGTGCAGGTTTTACACTTGCACTTGTGATAATGGCTGGAATAAGAGAAGAGCTTGATTTGGCAGATGTTCCAAAACCATTTCAAGGCGCACCGATTACGTTAATTGTTGCTGGAATTCTTGCACTTGCCTTTATGGGCTTTGCAGGAATGATTTAGATAATTTTTTATTCGTCATCCAAAACTTAACTAAGGATGACAATATGAAAACTTTTTATGGTTCGTTTAATGTTTTTCATCTTACGTTTGATAACAAAGGAGATAAAATGATATCGCGAAGAAATTTCTTAAAGATTGCCGGATTATCATCTGTAGCACTTGGCGCTGGTTTTACAACAGGTAAGCTCGCGGGAAATAAAAAATCAGTTTACTTTTCTGTGCATGGATTTATTCCCGCTGATGAAAAGATAATTGCAAGTATTGTTACAGCATTTAAGAATAAGGTAAAAAGCAATTCCGAACCGATAGTAATTTCTGATTCAAAGATAGGGGAGTTGATAAATCGGATTGACCTGAGATCAAAAAAAGACAGCTTCACAAACACCGGTTCTGTTACATACAGATTAACAAGGAGTAATAAGCAGATTGATTCGGATATTATTATCAGCGACGCAAACAACTCTGTTTATTCAATTGATGACCTGAACTCAGCTTTTGAAAATATCAGAGCAGGATTAAAAAACATAAAATCCGATATTTTGTTTACTGCCGAATATAAAGAAACAGATTTTTTTGATTCGTTCTTTAACTCAGATAAGAAAGAAGTTGTGATTGAAAATGAAAAAGGTCTGGTTGACAGAATCTCTTTAGATAAGAATTATAAAAATGTTTTGATTGATGGTGTACAGGGTAAAACAGGATTGAAAATAGAAAACAGACTCGTACAGGTTCATACTTCAAGCTGCAGACATAGGATTTGTAAACATTCAATTGCAAACGAAGCAGGAAGTATAATTGCTTGTGCTCCGAATAAAGTTTTAATAAAAATTGTATGATGAAAAACAATTTTTAAAAATATGTATAGAATCTTTGATGTAAATACATTTATTATCCTGAGTCTGTCGAAGGATGACGGAGTTCAGCCTAATTGCATCTCAACCCGTTCCGGTTGCTGACTTAGAGAACAGGCGGGTTAAGAGTGGCATTAAACAAGAAAAATTTTATTTATTCTATAAGCTGGATAGTTTTATCAATTGTTCTTTTTCTTATTGGATTTTTCATCGCAAGAAACAGCAGCGATGAAATAAAGACAATCAAACGAACACAGATTTTACTTGGTACGGTTGTAGAAATACAAGTGCGTGATGCAGATGACAAAAAAGCCGAAGATGCAATTTCTAAAGCATTCGCTGAGATGAAAAGGATTGAAGATTTGTTCACAACTTTTGATAATAAAAGTCCGGTATCAAGGATAAATAATTCCGCCTATACTATAATTAATGTAGAATCTGAAATCTATAATCTAATTGTTATTTGTGATTCAATTACAAAATTATCAAACGGTTGTTTTGATGTAAGCCTTAATAATATTATTAGAGTATGGGGATTTGATTCTGATAATCGCCATATTCCTGAGGCATCTGTAATAGATTCGGCACTGAAACTGAGCGGCTGGAAGGATGTAAAACTTTTTGGCGAAAATAAAATCTTTAAACAGAGAAAAGTTGAATTTAACTTTGGTGCAATAGCAAAAGGTTATGCTGTAGATAAAGCAATTAATATTTTAAGAAAATCTGGAATTAAACAAGCTCTTGTAAATGCCGGCGGTGAAGTAAGTGTTATCGGAAATAATTGGATTGTTGGAATACAGCATCCGGATGAAATTAATTCAATAATAAAAAGAATTAAGTTGAATGGATATACTGTCGCAACATCGGGAGATTATGAACAATATTTTGAAGTTGATGGAGTTCGTTATCACCATATCCTTAATCCTCAAACCGGATATCCATCAACAGGATTGCAGAGTGTTACGATAATAAATAAATCAAACGCTTTTGCTGATGCGCTTGCAACCGCAGTTTTTGTAATGGGAGAAGAAAAAGGAATGAAATTAATTGAATCCCTTGATGATACAGAGGTGATGATAATTGATGAGCGCGGGAGAATTTCTTATTCAACGGGATTTGAAAATTATATAGTGAATTGATAATCGTCATCCTTCGACTTCGCTCAGGATGGCTGAGATTTAGTTTGTCACATATAGTTTTTCGAAGTGTGACAAAAATTTAATTATTGAAATAGAAATACCATTGCAGAGATTGATTCACAAAATTCGCAATGGCAGATAAACAAACAGGAAAGTAACTATGGATACAACACTAATAATTGCAATAGCCACAATGGGTGGACTTGGATTTATCTTTGCAGGTGCATTAGCACTTGCAGATAAAAAACTTCGTGTTGATGAAGATCCAAGAATAGCAGAAATAAATGAAGTGCTGCCAAATGCAAACTGCGGCGGCTGTGGTTGTGCAGGCTGTTATGATTTTGCTGTTAAGGTAGTTAATGGAGATGTAAAAATTAATGGCTGTCCCGTTGGAGGACAGGAAGTTGTTGATGAAATTGCAAAAATTCTCGGATTAGAAAGCACTCAAAGCGTTAAGCTTGTTGCACGTATTCTTTGCAACGGCGGAAATTTGGAAGCAGTAAAAAAAGAAGGAACAGAGTATCTTGGACCACAAAGCTGTTCAGTAAAAACAATTGTAGCCGGCGGAGATAAGATGTGTTTGTACGGATGTCTTGGCGGCGGCGATTGTGTTGAGGCTTGTCAGTTTGGTGCGATATTTATGAATGACAACGGATTACCGGTTGTTGTTGAGGAACTATGTAACGGCTGTGGTCAATGTGCCGAAGCTTGTCCGCGCGGAGTAATTGAAATTCATCCTGAAGACAGAGAGCTATTTGTCTTTTGTAAAAATCATGATGATCCTAAAAAGTCAAAAGAAGTTTGCAGCGTATCTTGTTTTGGATGTGCAATTTGTGCACGCAAATCTGATGGTGCGATTGAGATGCGGGATTTTCTGCCTGAAATTGATTACTCAAAATTAGATCTAAGCAAAATTCCGATTGATAAATGTAAAACCGGTGCAATAAGATTAATCCACCTCGAAAAAGCTGCAAAAATATTTGAAGAAGAGAAAATAGAAATTAAAATTAATTGAAACTATAAAACGGCTGAATGCTGAGAAAATGTATAAGGAAGAATTATATGAAGAGGGAATTGTAAAAGAATCCGGCAACGGATTTGCAACAGTTATTATTTCAAACTCAGATCATTGTGAAGAATGCACTGCTAAGCTTTATTGTAAACCTGGTAACTCAAACCAGCGCAGTCTGATAGCTGCTGATCCTTATGGCGCTCATCCTGGAGATAAAGTGAGAGTATCAATAAAAGGGAGTAAATTAATTTCTGCATCTTTTCTGTTATATGGAATTCCGCTTATACTTCTGTTAAGCGGATTATTGATCGGTATGAAAGTATTTACAATCAATAAAGAATTGCTTTCAACTTTGCTATCAATTGTGCTGATTGCAATTTATTTACCGGTGGTTTTTAGTATATCAAAAAGAAGCAAACAAAAAGTTTCATCACAGCCCAGGATAGTATTTATTAAAACTCCGTTTAATTGATTTGTTCATATATCCATCTCTGGTTTTCTTTTTTCACAAGTTGTTTCAGAAAACAAAAAAGACCGTCAGCAATACAATTGTTAAAACCTTTACAAACAGAGAGGAATAATTTTTATGTTTTTTCTTTACCCAGCCCCATAGCTTAGCCGCAATAATCATTAAAGCTATAAGAGTAATTGTTGAAATGACTGCCTCAGCTACATTCATTGTCATTCCAATTTTATTTGCAAGACTTTTACCGCTCCAGAATATTCCATAAATAATAATCAGATGAAGCCAATAAACCAGAAGAGATTCTCTGCTTGCATCCATCACAAAAGAATTTTTTACATCAGATTTTCTGTCAACAATCCAGCAGAAAAAAAATATCACAATGATATAACCCAGGCGCTCAATAAAGAAAACAGGGTTTGGTAGAATTGAAGTGAGAGATAGAGGAAAAAGTCCGGAATAAAAAAGATGTCCCAAAAGCAAAGCAATTAAACCCGCTGCTGCTGATGTTCTGATAAATTTTTCTTCTTTGTTTCGTTCCCGCGCATCAACAAAATATTTGGCAAAAATTCCACCTGCCAACAAAAAGTTTATCCATGGAAATATTGGGAATAATGAACCATGCATTCTGTTAAAATAATTTCCAATAAGTGGATGAACATATTGATTAAAATCAATTTTCCAAAGCAATGGCGATATTAAAGTTACTACAACTAATGAAACAATTAAAAAGTAATGATAAAACTTATCAGATTTAATTAATAGCCTTGCGGCGTATAAAAACAGCAGTCCGAAACCAATACATTGTAATACAT
>JAANMX010004805.1_pt1 | contig 10266 bp, 11 predicted proteins | sample 7279681 | NCBI WGS metagenome assembly JAANMX01 (sample SAMN14094542, study PRJNA606508) | bioreactor metagenome | isolation source: A lab-scale SPAN reactor treating ammonium-rich wastewater day 351 | place: Ireland: Galway | collected 2018-01-01
CCACCCCGATCCGCGAGGCCAGCAGGGGGTCCTCGCCGTAGGACTCGAACGTCCGGCCGCCCACCGGCACCCGGGCGATGTCCACCGCCGGCCTGGCCTACACCGAGTTCGCCTACAGCGACCTGGAGGTGACGCCGGGCACGGGCGACGAGGTCGCCACGATCGCGGTCACGGGCAAGGGCTTCCGCCAGGTCGACCTGGCCCCCGGCGAGCTCACGGTGGTGCAGCTGGAGTTGCCCGTGGCCGCCTGCAGCATCGTCGATGCCGAGGGCGTCCGTGTGGTCGAGCCGGGCGAGTTCGACCTCCGGGTGGGCCGCTCCAGCCGGGCCGCCGACCAGTTGGTGGCGACCTTCTGGGTGGAGTGAGCGCGCAGGCGAGGGGTCCTGACGCGGCTCCGACTAGGCACTCGAGGCAACCCCGGCTAGGCTCCCTGCCATGAGACGGCGGGGGGCTTACGCCAAGGGGATCGCGAAACGCGAAGAGATCCTCGAGCGTGCGCTCGAAGTGATCGCCCGGGACGGCTACGACGGTGCGTCGATCCGGGCGATCGCCGACGCGGTCGAACTGAGCCAGGCCGGCGTGCTGCACTACTTCGACTCCAAGGAAGAGCTGTACACCGAGCTGCTCCGCAAGCGTGACATGAAGGACCGGGCCCGGTTCTGGCCGACCTTCCCCGACGTGGACGCCCGCCAGGCCCAGGAGGGCTATCTCGCCCTGATGCGGCACAACGCCAGCGTCCCCGGGCTGGTGGAGCTCTTCTCCCGGATGTCGGTGGACGCCGCCGCGCCCGATCACCCGGCACACGAGTTCTTCCTGGAACGCGGGCTCTACGTGCGCGACATGTTCATCAAGGCCTACACCGGGCGCGTCCGCGCGAGCGTCGACGTCGAGGCGCTGGCCAAGCTCATCCAGGCGACGGCCGACGGCGTCCAGCTGCAGTGGCTGCTCGACCCGTCGATCGACCTGGTGGCGCCCGTCGAGGCGCTGTTCGCCTCACTCAGCCGCTACGTCCTGCAGGACGCGGCGTCGGCCGACCAGCCCGGCCCCGCTCAGTAGAAGCTGACCGTCACCTTCGACGAGCTGATCAGTGCCCGGAAGCCGGTGATCGGGGCCGTGCCGTACCAGCGGCGTCCGTTGGTGGCCCGGACGTCGAACCGCACCTTCGTCTTGGCGACGCCCTCGACGATGCCGTTGCCGACCAGCTTCAGCTTGGCGGAACTCCACTTGGCGCCGCTGGTGGTGCGGTAGGAGATGGTGCTGGTGCGGAACTTCACCCCGGACGGCTGCCGAAACCAGATCGCACACCCGGACGGCTTGAGCGAGTTCTGCTTCAGGCACCACGAGTACTTGGCCTTGACCGCCTTGAGGATGGCGGACTTGCCCGCGGAACTGATCGAGACGGTGGCGCTGCCGGCGGTCTGATCGTCGAGTCCGTCCACTGTCACCTTCGCCGAACCGAAGCTGAAGTTCTTGTTGGTGGCGGTCACCGGGTAGACGCCCGGGAACAGCTGCACGACCGAGTTCTTCGCCGGCACGCCGGCCAGGCTGACCGGCACCAGCGACTGCTGCAGCCGGGAGAGGTCGACCATCGCCGCCACCTGCGTGAGCCGGAACTGGTCGCCCGATCGGGTCACCTCGAAGGACGCCGACACCGGCTTGCCGGCCAGCGTATAGCTGGCGGACACCTGGGTCGCGTTCGGGTCGCTGACCTCGGGAACGGCGATGTCGGCGATCTTGCCCGCCGTGGCCTTCGCCAGCACGCCGTTGGTGAGGAAGGTGGTGTCCCCGCTGGGCGATCGTGCCGCGAGCGCCAGCGCGGTCAGCGCGTCGCCGGCACCCAGCGCCCGCAGGTAGGTGACGACGGCGTCCGAGGCCTTGGCGGCCGGGACGCTCGGCAGGGTCGACGGGGTCGGCTGCCCCGGCCCGGGGGTCGACACCGCCGTGGGCTGCACGGACGGGGTGGCCGAGCCGCTGTTGTTCTGGAACGCCCAGACGCCACCGCCGATCAGGGCGAGGCCGAGGACGCCGCCGACGGCGCCGAGCACCACCTTGTTGGATCGGCCGGACGGCGGCTGGCCGGGTGGCGGCGCCCCCCAGCCCGGCTGGCCACCGTAGGGGCCCTGCGGGCCGGGGCCGTACCCGGGTGGAGGGGGCGGCGGTTGCTGCGCCCAACCCTGGGCGGGCTGCTGCCAGCCCTGCCCGTAGGGCGGCTGGGCCTGTCCGTACGGCGGCTGGGCACCCCAGCCGGCGCCCGGGGGCTGGTGCGGCTGCTGGGGATCCGGGTTGCCGCCACCTGGAAAAGGTCCGTTCTGACTCACCTGCGTGTCCTTCCCCAACGCGGTCCTTCGATGAGGGCGAGTGTACGGTCCCGTGGCGCCACAGTGGCGAGGCACCCCGACGCTATTCTCGGCCGCATGCAGTCCGACGCTCCGATGACCCGATGGCCTTCCTGGGTGTACGGAGTGGGCGACGAACCGGATCCCCGGTTCAGCCTGGCCAACGAGCGCACCTTCCTGGCCTGGGTGCGCACCGGACTCGCGTTCGTGACCGCCGGGCTGGGCATCGCCGCCCTGGCCCACTTCGCACCCGAGACCGGCAGCCGGTTCATCGTCTCCTCGGTGGTGATGCTGTGTTGCGGCGTGGTGTGCGGTTTCACCGGCTTCGGACGCTGGGCGCGCAACGAGCGCGCGATGCGTCTCGGCGCACCGCTCATCCGGCCGTCCGTGCTGCCGATGCTGTCGGTGATCCTGCTGCTGATCGCGGGCCTGGCCGCCTTCACCCTGCTCGGCTGATGAGCCACCACCTCGAACCACCCCACGGGATCTGGGATCCCGGGATGCAGCCGGAGCGCACCTCGCTGGCCTGGCAGCGGGTCAACCTGGCCGGGTTGGGGGCGAGCCTGGTCAGCGCCCGGCTGGTGGTGGAGACGCACCCGGTCATCGGCTACACCCTGGCCGCGCTGAGCGCCACCGTGGCCGGTGTGGTCACCGTCGTGCACGCCCGCCGGCTGCGCCGGACGCTGGCCGCCCTGTTCGCCGGCGCGCGGCTGCCCGATGCCCGGGTGCACGCCCTCCTGGTCGCCCTGCTGGTGCTGATCGCGATCGGTGGCCTGGTCTTCGTCGCCGGGACGGGCTAGCCGGGTCAGCCGTCCTCGGGCAGCACGCAGCCGACCTGGCGGCGCAGCTCGTCCAGCACTTCCATCACGGCGATGCTGTCGTCGAGGGTGAGCCGGGGGCTCTCGGTGAGGCCTTCGCGCAGGCAGCGTTCCACCTCCAGCGCCTGGAAGTGCATGCCGCGCGACGTCCGCTGCGGCACGTAGGTCTCCACGACGTCATGTCCCCCGGTGTAGCGGCGCACCGTCGTCCAGTCGTAGAAGGCGCCGTCGAGTTCGAGGTAGCCGTCGGTGCCGATCACCAGGCCGCGGGACGGGCCGGCGCTGACCATGGTGGTGTGGCCCTCCGAGAGGGCGCCGCCGGCGTGGGTCAGGGTGATCGCCACCTCGGCGTCCACCCCGGTCGCGGTCAGGGTGCCGCGGCCCACGACGTCGGACGGGGAGCCGAGCAGGTCGAGCGCGAACGAGACGTCGTAGACGCCGAGGTCGAGCAGGGCGCCGCCGGCCAGCAGCGGGTTGTGCAGGCGTCCCTGGGGGTCGGGGTCCAGCTTCTGGCTGTGGTCGGTGATCACCGCTCGCACCGCGCCGATCGAGCCGTCGGCGATCCGGGCCCGGACGAAGTCGGTCGAGGGCAGGAACCGCGTCCACATCGCCTCCATGGCGAAGACACTGCGCTCTCGGGCGGCGGACGCCACCCGGCGGGCCTGCGCGGCGGTCACCGTGAAGGCCTTCTCGACCAGCACCGGCTTGCCCGCCTCAATGGCCAGCAGGGCGTGCTCGGCGTGGAAGTTGTGGGTGGTGTTGACGTAGACCGCGTCCACCGCGGGGTCGTCGACCAGCGCTCGATAGCCCGCGTGCGCGGTCGGGATGCCGAACCGGTCGGCGAAGGCCCTGGCCTTGGCGCCGTCCCGGGCGGCGACCGCCTGGATGTGCAGCCCCTCGGTCAGCAGGTTGTCGGCGAAGATCCCGGCGATGCCGCCGGCCCCCAGCAGTCCCCAGCGGATCGGGTCGGTCATGGTGTGCTCCTCTAGTACAGAACCGTGGCGAATTGCCCGGCGACGGTGAAGCCGGTGCGCAGGTAGGTGCGCACCGCCCGGGTGTTGAAGTCGTTGACGTACAGCGAGACCAGGTCGTGCTCGGCGAGGATGAGCCGGGTGGTCTCGGCCATCGCGGGCGCCGCCAGTCCGTGTCCGCGCAGCCGGGGGTCGAGCCAGACGCCCTGCACCTGGGCGATGCCGCCGCAGCTGATCCCGACGTCGGCCTTGAACACGACGTTGCCGCCGCTGTCGACGATGCCCCAGGCCCGGCCGCTCTCGACCACCCCCTGGCAGTGCGCCCGGTAGCCGGCCCGGCCGCCGGCGGCGGTCGGATCCACGCCGACCTCCTCGGTGTACATCGCCACCGCGGCGCCCAGGTAGGAGGTGAACTCGGCCATGGTGATCCGCCGCACGGGCGCCTCCGCCGCCTGCGGCGTGACCTGCCGGGTGATCATCAGCGGTTGCCGCGGCCGGATCTCCCGCTGCCCGGCGTAGCTGCGGTTGCGGCGGGCCAGGGCGCGGTGCAGCGCCAGCGCCGCCTCGCTGTCCCCGACGATCGACTGGCACCAGCGGTGCGGGCCGACGGCGTCCGCGAAGGCCGCGATCGCGGCGTCCCGCTCGGCGGCGTCACAGGGGGCGAAGACCGGCACCAGGTTCGAGCCGGCGTGTAGCAGGTGCCGCGGAGCCTCGCCCGGCCAGCCGTAGAGGGTGGCCGGCCCTCCGGGCCAGAGCACCCCGGCGTCCACCCGGGACGAGACGAACAGGTTGCCGACGGGGTCGACGGAGAGCAGGGTCCGGACCAGGGTCGCGTCGCGGGTGCTCAGGGCCCGCGCAGGCCCCATCTCCGGGCCCCCGGCTCAGCTGACCGACACCATCGGCGCGCCCTCGGGAGCCCCTTCCGGAGCCTCCTCGGCGAGCCGATTGGCCTCGGCGATCAGGGTCTCGACGATCTGGTCCTCGGGCACGGTCTTGATCACCTTGCCCTTGACGAAGATCTGCCCCTTGCCGTTGCCGGACGCCACCCCGAGGTCGGCCTCGCGGGCCTCGCCCGGCCCGTTCACGACGCAGCCCATGACGGCCACCCGCAGCGGCACCTGCAGCCCCTCCAGGCCCTTGGTGACCTCTTCGGCAAGCGTGTACACGTCGACCTGGGCGCGGCCGCAGGACGGGCAGGAGACGATCTCGAGCTGGCGGGGGCGCAGGTTCAGCGACTCCAGGATCTTGATGCCGACCTTGACCTCCCTGGCCGGCGGTGCCGACAGCGAGACCCGGATGGTGTCGCCGATGCCCTTCGCGAGCAGCGCGCCGAAGGCGACCGCCGACTTGATGGTGCCCTGGAAGGCGGGGCCGGCCTCGGTGACCCCGAGATGCAGCGGGTAGTCGCAGGCCTCCGACAGCATCTCGTAGGCCCGCACCATGACCACCGGGTCGTGGTGTTTGACCGAGATCTTGAAGTCGCGGAAGCCGTGCTCCTCGAACAGGGACGCCTCCCACAGCGCCGACTCGACCAGCGCCTCGGCGGTCGGGGCGCCGTACTTGGTCAGCAGCCGCTTGTCCAGCGAGCCGGCGTTCACGCCGATCCGGATCGACACCCCGGCGTCGGACGCCGCGCGCGCGATCTGTTTCACCTGGTCGTCGAACTGGCGGATGTTGCCCGGGTTGACCCGGACGGCGGCGCAGCCGGCGTCGATCGCGGCGTAGACGTACTTCGGCTGGAAGTGGATGTCGGCGATGACCGGGATCTGGCTCTTCCTGGCGATGATGAACAGCACATCGGCGTCGTCCTGGCTGGGCACGGCGACCCGGACGATGTCGCAGCCGGTGGCGGTCAGCTCGGCGATCTGCTGCAGGGTTCCGTTGATGTCGGTGGTCTTGGTGGTGGTCATCGACTGCACCGAGACCGGTGCGTCGCCCCCGACCAGGACCTTGCCGACCCTGATCTGCCGGGTGGGCCGGCGCGGTGCCAGGACAGGCGGCGGCGTGGCGGGCATCCCCAGGTTGACGGTCATGGACTCCTCGTTCGACGACAGGTGGCGGGGTGACGATCCGCCGCCAGACAGCCTACCGTTCGAGTTCGGCCAGCGCGGCGGCGGTGCCGTCGGTGCCGCGGGCCTCCCGGCCCACCTCGGCAGCGCGTCGCCGGTGGGCATCCCCGGCGACCGCAGCGATCAGCCCGGCCAGGCGTTCCGGGGTGAGCCGCGGCAGCGGAACCGGCGGCGGCCCGACACCGAGGGCGGCCAGCCGGCGTCCGTGGTAGTGCTGGTCGAAGACCGCTGGGGCGCAGGCGGACGGCACGCCGGCCCGTAGCCCGGCCGCGGTGGTGCCGGCGCCGCCGTGATGCACCACCCCGGCCAGCCGCGGGAAGAGCGCGTCGTGCGGCACCGGCCCGGTGGTGCACAGCCACTCCCCCGGCACCGCCGGCTCGTGTCCGGGGAGCGCCGGGGTGACGACCCGGCGTCCGGCCAGCCGGGCCGCCTCGGCGATCAACTCCAACCAGCGGATCCCGCCGGCATCGTTCAGGCTGCCCAGGCCCACGAAGACCGGCGGCTCGCCCGCGGTGAGGAAGGAGCGCAGCGGTTCGGGCGGCGTCCACCCGGCCGGCACCGCCGGCCGGATCGCCCCGGTCTGGACGCAGCTCGCCGGCCAGTCGGCCGCGGGCGGGATCAGCACCGGGTCGGCGGCGAGCAGGATCGGGTACCGGTCGGCGGACGCCGTGACCGCCCGGTCGCCGGGGCGCGGCAGTCCGGCGCGGCGCCGGAAGGCGGCCGAGGTGGCCCGGGACAGCCCGGAGACCGACGCCCAGTACCAGCGGGTGAACGCGGTGGTCATCCGGGTGCCGCCGCGGAGCCGGTGGCCCTCCAGGTGGCTGTCGGCCCGCAGCGTGGGCAGCACCGCGGTATGCAGCACGGTCGCCATCCGGCAGCCCCGGTCCTCGGTCAGGGCCAGCGCCGCGTCCCGCGATGCCACGCCGGTGACCACGAGGGTCTCCGGCGGCACCTCGTCCAGCGCGGACGCCAGCGGCTCGGCCAGCCCGGCCAGCCAGCGCCGCAGCAGCACGGGCTGGGCGACGGGCGTCCGATACGCGAGCCGGCCCAGCCAGCCGGCGCCCAGCCGGGCCACCTCGTCCATCGCCGAGCCGAGTCCGCGGAAGGCGGCGCCGTGGGCGCGCACCAGCGCGGCGTACTCGTCGACCGCCACCACCGTGGCCGGACGCCCGCGCGCGGCCACCGCCCCGGCGAGCACCGCCATCGGCTCCACGTCGCCGCGCGAACCGATCGCCAGGAAGGTGACCGGGGCGGCCATCAGAACAGCTGCATGGGGCTGATGATGTCGGCCAGGATCAGCACCACCCCGCTGAGCAGCAGGAAGCCGCCGAAAGCGTAGGCGACCGGCAGCAGCCGCGCCGTGTCGAAATGACCCGGGTCCTCCCGGCCGAACAGCCGCGCCGAGCCGCGGCGGATCGCCTCCCACAGCGCGCCGCCGATGTGGCCGCCGTCCAGCGGCGGCAGCGGGACGAAGTTGAACAGGGCCAGGAAGAGGTTGACGGCGGCCAGCAGCGAGCCGAACAGCACCAGCTTGTCGGTCACGTCGATGGTGTCGCTGGCGGCCACCTCGCCGGCCACCCGGCTGGCGCCCAGGATGCTCAGCGGGCCGTAGACGTCGCGCGGCTTGCCCTGCACCAGGTCGGCGACGACGTTGTACACCTTGACCGGGAACTGGGCGATGGCGACCACGCTCTGCTCGGTCAGCCGCCACATCTGGGCGAGGGTCTCGACCGGGCCGCCCTTGACGAGCGTGGCGGTCGGGACGATGCCGAACCAGCCCGCCGGAATCCGCTTGCCGGGGTCGAGATCGTCCGGCACCCCGCTGATGACGGTGTGCACCGGCGTCAGCGGCACCCGGGCGCCGTCGCGCTCGACCACGATGCGCGCCTCGCCGTCCAGGTTGGCGCGGATCAGGTCCTGCAGCTGTTCGTAGCCGGTGATCGCGACGCCGTTGAACTCGACCACGCGGTCGCCGGCCCGAATGCCCGACTTGGCCGCCGGGGTGTCGGGCACCAGGCATTGGGTGGTCGGCTGGTTCTCGCGGATGATGCACGGCTGGATCTCGGCGACCACCGGCTGCGGCTGCCAGCTGCCGTGCAGACCCAGGATCGACCAGAACAGGACGAACGCGATCAGCAGGTTCATCGCCGGCCCGCCGGCCATGACGATCAGCTTCTGCCAGGTCTTCTTCTGATAGAACAGCCGGTCGTTCGCGACGTCGTCCGGGGTGATCTCCGACCATTCGTAAGAGCGGGCGGCGTCCGCCATCCGGGTCAGGCGGGTGTCGCGGGCGCGGGGATTCGCCGGCGGGTACATGCCCATCAGCCGCACGTAGCCGCCGAGCGGGATCCACTTGATGCCGTACTCGGTCTCACCACGGGTGGTCGACCAGATGGTCGGCCCGAAGCCGACGAAGTACTTGGGCACCCGGACGCCGAACGCCTTGGCCGGCACCAGGTGCCCGATCTCGTGCAGCGCGATCGAGATCATGATGCAGGCGAAGAAGACCAGCGCGAAGACGACGGTGAGCAGCGTGCTCATGCCCCTCCCACGGTCGTTCGGGCCGCGATGAGCTCTGCGGCGCGGGCACGTCCCCAGGCGTCCGCGGCCAGGACCGTTTCGACGCTCAGCCCGGTGTCGAGCGGTCCCGCCAGATGCTCGTCGACGACCGCGGTGACGGTGTCGACGATGTCCAGGAAGCCGATCCGGCCCTCGCAGAAGGCGTCCACGCAGATCTCGTTGGCGGCGTTGTAGACCGCCGGCGCGGTGCCGCCGGCGCGTCCGCAGCGCCGGGCCAGCTCGACCGAGGGGAAGGCCTCGTCGTCGAGGGGTTCGAAGTGCCAGTCGATCGGACGGCGCCAGTCGAAGCCGCGGGCGACGCCGGGCAGCCGGTCGGGCCAGTTCAGGGCGAGCGCGATCGGCAGCCTCATGTCGGGCGGCGAGCACTGGGCGATGGTGGAGCCGTCGCAGAACTCGACCATCGAATGCACGTCGGAGGTGGGGTGCACGACCACCTCGATGGCGTCCAGGTCGATGCCGTACAGCAGATTCGCCTCGAGCAGCTCGAGGCCCTTGTTCATCAGGGTGGCCGAGTTGATGGTGATGATCCGGCCCATGTTCCAGGTCGGGTGGGCCAACGCCTGCTCGGGGGTGACCGCGGTCAGCTCGGCGCGCGTCCGCCCCCGGAACGGCCCACCGGACGCCGTCAGCACCAGCCGGCTGACCTCCTCGGCGCGTCCGGCCCGCAGCGCCTGCGCGAAGGCGGAGTGCTCGGAGTCGACGGCGACGATCTGGCCGGGCGCGGCGGCCGCGGTGACCAGTTCGCCGCCGATCACCAGCGACTCCTTGTTGGCCAGCGCGAGGGTGTTGCCGGCGGCCAGGGCGGCCAGGGTGGGTTCCAGCCCGGCGGCCCCGGTGATGGCGTTCAGCACGACGTCGCAGGGCAGCCCGGCGAGCCGCTTCGAGGCGTCCGGTCCCGACCAGACGGCGGTGGACTCCGGGAGCAGCCCGTCCAGGGCGGCCGCGGGCGTCGGGACGGCGACCACGTCCGGTTTCCAGGCCTGCGCCTGCGCGGCGAGCAGTTCGAGGTTGCCGCCACCGGCGGACAGGCCGATCACGCGGAAGCCGTCGGGGTGGCCGCCGATCACCTCCAGGGTCTGGGTCCCGATCGATCCGGTACTGCCCAGCAGGACGACGTCACGCACCCGGCCAAGGCTACAGGGAGCCGGTACCGAAGCAGACGATGGCGCGGTGTCCCGGGGGCTGGTCGCGCTGCGCCTCGGCGAGCGCTCGGGCAGGGGGGACACCGCTCCGCAGCCGCTCGTGGAGGGCGATCATCACCCCGGCTGTTGCGCCGTCGGGCACGGGCGCGACGGGGGCGATCAGCGTCCGGACGCCGCGCACCAGGCAGGCCGCGGCGAAGCCGAGCATGCCCTCGCCCGGCAGGGTCACCGGCCGGCCGGTGTCGCAGCAGGCCAGGATCAGGGTGCCGGGCAGCCGGTCGATGGTGTCCAGGTGATGCACCATCAGGTCGCCGTCGCTCAGCGTCAGCTCGGAGAACTGGGGGTTGTCG
>JAANMX010004808.1_pt1 | contig 10257 bp, 3 predicted proteins | sample 7279681 | NCBI WGS metagenome assembly JAANMX01 (sample SAMN14094542, study PRJNA606508) | bioreactor metagenome | isolation source: A lab-scale SPAN reactor treating ammonium-rich wastewater day 351 | place: Ireland: Galway | collected 2018-01-01
AGTCCGACCTACATTCCTGAAAATAGCCATTCGTACGTCGGACTGTTAGTCCGACCAGCAACGTTGCAGACCCGTCGGACTGACAGTCCGACCTACATTTTCGTCGTTACCGGTGTCTGCCGGTCGTGTGGCCTGTTCTGTGAGCCAGCGGCAGAAGGTCATGGCCTGATACCAACTGATGGTCTCCCGGGGATGTCTCCAGTAAGGGAATGCCTGTTCGCCCGGCTCGTTACGGTCGTTCTCCGCCAATCCATATAGAGAACGCCCTGGCTGTGGGGCCAGGGCGTTCTGCATACAACACTACTGAACTGTTTGAACTGGGGGATAGGGACAAACCCTATGCGGCTACGGCGTCCACGGCGTCCACTGGTTGCTGCCCATTGACTTTGATAGCAATACGGTGGGGCTTCACTTCTTCCGCCTTAGGCAGGATCAGGGTCAAAACGCCATTCTCAAAATCGGCGTCGATGGCATTTACATTGACGGCAGTGGGCAGGGAGATGGAGCGCATAAAACTGCCAAAGCGCCGTTCCCGCAGATGCCACTTCTCGTTCTCGTCCACCCGCTCGTCCTTCGTCTCGCCTTTGATGGTCAGGGTGTTTTCGCTGAAGCTGATCTCCAGGTCGTCAGCATTGATACCAGGCACGGATGCGTGAACGGTAAAGCTTTCGTCGTTCTCGGTCACATCCAGCGCCAGACGCATATAGCCGGCGTACTCATCGTTCTGCCAGACCGATGGGGCAGCAAAAACGTCCGACATCAACCGATCCATCTGTTCACGCATGGAAACCATCTCACGAACCGGGTCCCAACGAACAATTCTACGCATTTTCTGACCTCCTTGTGTCACTAAAATATACTGATTTGAACCGTTCGACAGGGAAGTTCTCTGGTGAAATTCTCTGTCGTCATAGATGATTCTCAGTATAGGGGCACTACATTAGAAGGGCATATGCGGAAGATTAGCAAACGATTGGCGAATCGTTTGCAATTGTTAGCGCGCGATATATCGTGCCCCTTTCCCCCCACTTGCCCAAACGCCCCCCAATAGTGTATACATTGAGAACAACCTGTAATCCCCGCGTCTCTACACACACGACGCAACCCGACCCACCGGTCCCGGCCCTGCCCCCGCAACGGCCCGGCGTTCCTTCGGAGAGAACCCTATGAAACGGCCTGCGATTCTCGTTCTGGCGCTCAGCACACTCCTCCTCGGCTTCTTTGTCAGCAGCGGGCGCTCGACCGCGCAGAGCGACGAACGCCCGGCCTTTGTCCCCGGCCAGGTGATCGTCCGCTTCCAGCCCGGCGTCACCCGGGAGCAGATTTCCGACTTCTACGCCCAATACGGGCTGGCCGAGAAGGGTAATCTGGACCGGGACCCCACGGACACGGACGAGGAGATGCGTCTGGCCGCCTCCCCGGTGGACATCGATGACCAGCTTATCGAACTGCTGGAAAACGACCCGCGGGTGGTCTACGCCGAGCCGAACTATCTGCTGCAAATCAGCGAGACGCCCCCCAGCGACCCCCTCTTCGACAAATTGTGGGGGCTGCACAACACCGGGCAGACCGGCGGCACAGCCGACGCGGATACGGACGCGCTGGAAGCCTGGGAGATCAACACCGGCAGCCGGGAGGTGATCGTTGCCATCATCGACACGGGCATCGACTACACCCACGAGGACCTGGCCAGCCAGATGTGGGTGAACCCCAAAGAGTGCCCCAAAGGGCTGGGCAAGTGTGAGGCCGACGGCAAAGACGACGACAATAACGGCTTTGTGGACGACTTCTACGGCGTCAATATGATTGACGACAGCGGCGACCCGATGGACGATTTCGGCCACGGCAGCCACGTGGCCGGGACAATCGGCGCGGCCAGCAACAAAGTGGGCGTCGTCGGCATCAACTGGAACGTACGTTTTGTGGGCTGCAAATTCCTCAGCGCCTTTGGCAGCGGCACCACCGCCAACGCGGTGCGCTGCTTCAACTACATCCACGACCTGAAGAACAAACAGAAGCAGAATATCCTCGTCACCAACAACAGTTGGGGCGGCGGCGGCTTCTCCCAGGCGCTGATGGACGCCATGGGCGCGCCCGGCTCGCCCCTGCACATCTGCTCTGCGGGCAATTCCAACAGCGACAGCCGCTCCTATCCCGGCGCCTATGAGCTGCCCAATATCGTCTCCGTGGCCGCCACGGACCACGAGGACAAATACGCCAGCTTCTCCAACTACGGCGCGGACTGGGTGGACCTGGCCGCGCCCGGCGTGAATATCCTCTCCACCGTGCCCACTGGCCGCTGTGCGATGTGCGATTCCTCCGGCTATCGGGCGGCCAACGGTACTTCGATGGCCTCTCCCCACGTCACCGGCGCGGCCGCGCTGATCTGGGCCGAGTTTGGCAGCAGCCTGACCAACGAACAGGTCAAGCAGCGCATCATCTCCGGCGTGGACAGCCTGAAGGATCGCTCCAAACAGACCAAAACCAACGGGCGGCTGAATGTCCTCAATGTGCTGGAACGGGACAGCACCCCCCCCGCGGCGGTGGCCGATCTGACCCCCGGCGGCGTACTGCTCACCAAAATTCTGCTCAACTGGACTGCATCCGGCGACGACGGGATGGAAGGCCGGGCCACGGCCTACGACATCCGCTACTCCCAGGCCCCCATCTCCGAGGCCAACTTTGAGCTGGCGAACCGGGTGCTCGACATTCCCGAACCCCAGGCCGCCGGCTTCCAGGAGTCGGTGATGGTGGGCGGATTGGCCCCCAGCACCACCTACTATTTCGCCATCAAAGTGGCGGACAATGTGGGCAACCGCTCGGAATTGTCGAATGTCGTCCTGGCCCGCACCTCCTCCGGCACAATCGTCTTTGAGGACGATATGGAGAGCGGCGACGCCAACTGGACCACCGACGACAAAAAGAGCCTCTGGCATCTCTCCTCCCTGCGCTTCAACAGCCCGGCCACGGCCTGGTATTATGGCCGGGACAAAGAGCGCAACTACGACACCGGCGACGCCAACAGCGGCACTGTCACCTCCAAAGCCATCGAAATTGTCGGCGCAGACGAGGCCCTGCTCTCCTTCTACGAGTGGAGTCAGGTCCAGGTCAACGAGCGTTTCGACCGCACACGGGTGCAGGTGAGCACCGACGGCAAGAGTTGGCAGACGGTCTTTGAATCCCACGGCACCAGCGACGAGTGGCGCAAACGGCAGGTCAGCCTGACCGAATTTCTGGACGGCGGTAATTCCGTCCAGGTGCGCTTCTGGTTCGACACGATTACGGGCAGTTTCAACGAATACGAGGGCTGGTATATCGACGACGTGCAGGTCTTGACGGCCAAACTGGCCCTGCCCGGTCAGGAGAAGACCGCGCCCAATCTGGTCATCCAGACCCTCAACATCGGCTTCAACCCGGCCAGCCCGACCGACGGCCAGGCAGTGACCGTCAACGCCACGATTCTGAACAACGGCAGCGCCGACGCCCGGGGGGTGATGGTCCAGTTTGTCGATGCCACCGGCGAGACCCCCGTCCCCATCGGCCAGCCCCAGACGGTGGCCGAGGTGGCCGCGGGCAGCAGCGGCATCGCCCGCATCAGCTACGACACCGACGGTCTCTGCTCTCCTCCCAATGTGGGGGGAGCCGGAGGGGGGTCGTGCGAGCGCAAAATTCAGGTGATCGTCGATCCCAACAATTTCATCCCCGAAAGCAACGAAGCGGACAACCGGGCCACCCGTGCCCTGACCGTCACCCCGGCCCCCGCGCCCAATCTGTATGTCAGCTCCAGCAACATCGGCTTTGACCCCAGCCCGGCCAACGCCGGCGCGCAGGTGACAATCTACGCCACGATTCTCAACACCGGCGACGCCGACGCGGCTGATGTGCTGGTCCAGTTCTTCGACGCCACCACCAGCAGCCAGACCACACCCATCGGCACGCCCCAGTCCATCGATCTGATCCCCGCGGGGGGCAGTGGACGGGTGCAGGTGACATTCGACACCAGCGGCTTCGACGCCGACCGGCGCATTCGAGTAGACGCGGACCCCAACAATTTCATCGCTGAATCCAAAGAGACGGACAACAGCACCACAAAGTCTCTGGACATCGAGCCGCCGGCCGCGCCCAATCTGACCCTGCCCACGGGCAATGTGGGGGTCAGCCCGTCCACGCCGAGCGCAGGCGATGAGGTGCGCCTGACCGCCACTGTTCTCAACCGGGGCAGTGTGGACGCGGTGGATGTGCTCGTCCAATTCCTGGATGCCACCACCAGCCCGGCTCTGCCCATCGGTCAGCAGCAGACGATTGCATCCATCCCCGCAGGCAGCAGCGGCGTGGCCGAAGTCATCTACGATACGACAAACGCCTGCTCTCCCCCTGCTGCGGGGAGAGGTGGAGGGGGGTGTGATCGCAAGCTGGAAGTGGTGGTCGATCCCCACAACTTCATCGCCGAGACCAGCGAGAGTGACAACAAATCCCGGCTGACAGTGGCTGTGACGCCCCTCTCCGCCCCCAATCTCTCTGCCCTGGCCGCCAATATCGGCTTCGATCCCGCCAGCCCCACCGCGGGCGACAGCGTGACCCTGCGCGCCACAATCCTCAACCGGGGCCAGTCCGACGCCACAATTGTGGAAGTCCAGTTTGTGGACATCACCGACGGCGGCGCCACACCCATCGGCGAGCGGCTGATCCTGCCCCGCATCCGGGCCGGGAGCAGCGCGTTGGCCGAGGCGACCTACGACACAACCGGCTTCTGCGGCTCTCCCCCTGGCACGGGGGGAGTTGGTGGGGGGTGTCGGCGCACCATTCAGGTCGTCGTCGATCCGGGCAACTTTGTGGCCGAGACCGACGAGACCGACAACGCCGCTTCCTCTGCCCTGAGCGTTGCCCCGCCGCCCACGCCCAATCTGGTGATGCTGGCGGGCAATATCGCGCTCCTGCCGCCCACCCCCTCTGGTGGCGCAGCCGTGAGCATCAGCGCGGTGGTGCTGAACAACGGCACAGCCGGGGCCCCCAATGTGCGCCTGCTCTTTATGGACGTGACCGGCGGCGAGGCCACCCCCATCGGCACAGAGCAGACGATTGGGCTGATCGGTGTGGGCGGCAGCGCCCAGGCCCAGGTCAGCTATCAGCTTCCCGAGGGTACACGCAACCGCAAAATTCAGGTGATGGTGGACGCCAACAACCAGATTCGGGAGATCAGCGAGAACGACAATACAGCCACCAAACTGATCGAAGTCAGTGCGTCGGCTATGCCCAATCTGGTCATTCTGGACAATACCATCGGCTTCAACCCGGCCGCGCCCCACGTGGGCGATCCGATTGTGATCAGCGCGGTGGTGCTCAACAGCGGCAGCGCCGAAGCCACGGATGTGATCGTCCAGTTCGAGGATGTGACCGCGGGGCGACCTGTGCCCATCGGCCAGCCCCAGACAGTGGCCCGCATCCCCGCCGGGGGCAGCGGCACTGTCCAGGCCCGCTTCACCCCCAGCGGCCCTGCCGGGGAGGTGAAGATTCGGGTGGTGGCAGACCCCGGCAACTTCATCAGCGAGAGCGAAGAGATCGACAACAAAGGCAACCGGATTCTGCTGGTGGCCCCCGCGCCCACGGCCAATCTGACTGTGCTGGTCGCCAACATCGGCTTCGACCCGCCCACGCCTGTGGAGGGTACAACCGTCAATCTGCTGGTGACGATCCTCAACACCGGCGACGCCGACGCCGAGAATGTGCTGGTCCAGTTCAGCGATACCACCGACAGCGGCCAGCGCCCCATCGGCGAGATGCAGACGATTGAGCGCATCCCCGCCGGGGGCAGCGGCAGCGCGCAGGTGGCCTATGAAACGTCCAATCGCTGCTCTGGAGGGGGGTCGTGCGAGCGCAAGATTAAAGTGACCGTCGATCCCCACGCGGTGGTGCGAGAGAGCGACGAGACCGACAACACCGCCACCCGTGCCCTGCTGGTCACCGCCACAGCCGCGCCCAATCTGACCATCCCGGCGGACAATATCGGCTTTGCCCCTTCGACAGGCTCAGGACAAGGCCCGGCCGCGGTCATCGACGGCGGCAGCGTGACCATCCGGGTCACTGTGCGCAACGACGGCACAGCCCCGGCAGAAGGGGTGGTCGTCCAATTCCTGGACGTGACCGACAAAGACGCCCAGCCGATTGGCAGCAACCAGACGATTGAGAGCATCCCCGCCGGGGGCAGCGGCACGGCCCAAGTGGTCTACGAGACCGCCAATATCTGCTCTCCCCCTACAGTGGGGGGAGGTGGAGGGGGGTGCGAACGCAAAATTGAGGTGGTGGCGGATCGCAACAATCTGATCGCCGAAAGCAACGAAAAGGACAACAGCGCCCAGGCCAAATTCACCGTCGGCGTGGCCGCCCTGCCCAATCTGGTCATCAAATCCGACAATATCGGCTTCAACCCGGACCTGCCCGCCAGCGGGGATCAGGTGACAATCGTCGCTACGGTTCTCAACGACGGCGGCGCCGACGCGGGCGAGGTGATCGTCTCCTTTGTGGAGGGCGGCACAGGTGGCTTGCCCATCGGCCAGCCCCAAGTCATCGACAGCATCCCCGCCGGTGGCAGCGCATCGGCCCAGGTGACATTCGACACCAGCGGGCGCGCCGGCGATCAGCGGGTGACGGTTGTGGTCGATCCCAACAATTTCGTGACTGAAACGAAAGAGAACGACAACAGCACCTCCAAGACCCTGAAAATGCAGGTGGAGCCAATCCCGAATCTGAGTGTCAGTTCGTCGAATGTGACGACGATTCCGGCCAACCCGCAATTGGGCGACGGGGTGATAGTCCACGCGCTGATTGTCAACGACGGCACGGCCCCGGCCAGGGATGTGGTGGTCCAGTTTATCGACGCCACCTCTTCGTCGTCACCCGTGCCCATCGGCTTCCCGCTGACGATTGACCGCATCCCCGCCGGCGGCAGCGCGGGGGTGCAGATGCTCTACCCCACCGCTGGCCTCTGCCCTCCCCCTGCGGCGGGGGGAGATGGCGGGGGGTGCAAGCGTTCGATTCAGGTGATTGCCGACCCCAATAACTTCATCCCGGAGCGCAGCGAGAGCGACAACAAAGCCACAAAGAGTCTGGCCCTGGGCCCGGGCCCGGCTGCCAATCTGGTGGTGCAGCAGCGCAATGTGGGCTTCCACCCGGCCGCGCCCCAGGAGGGAGACCGGGTGACGATCAGCGCGGTCGTCCTCAACGACGGCGGCGAGGAGGCCCGGGATGTGGCTGTCCAGGTGCTGGACATTACCACCGCCGACGCTGTGCCCGTGGGCCAGCCCCAAGTCATCGGTCTCATCCCCCCGGGTTCCAGCGCGACGGTGCAGGTGAGCTACGCCACCCTGGGCAAGTCGGGCACGCGGCGTCTGCAAGTGACCGCGGACCCCAACAACTTTGTGCCAGAGAGCGACAAAGCGGACAACAAAGCGATTGTCAACCTGACAGTGGCCGCACCCCAAGCACCCAATCTGGCCGTGCTGGCGGGCAATGTGAAGTTCGACCCGGAGAGCGCGGAGATCGGCGGCAAAGTCGCGGTCTACGCCACGATTCTCAACACCGGCAACGCCGACGCCCACGATCTGATTGTGCTGGTGCAGGATGTGACCGACAACCGCACGCCCCAGCCTGTGGGCACCGAGCAGATTATCGATCTGATTCGGGCCGGGGAGAGCGGGACTGTGCGGGTGGTCTTTGACAATACGGAGATTGCGGGCAGTCGGATCATCCGGGTTATTGCCGACCCCACCGACGCCATCAGCGAGGGCAACGAGCAGGACAACCGCATCACAAAGAGTCTCGCCATCAAACCGCCCGCCCGGGCCGATCTGGTAATTGTCGAGAGCGACATCGCCTTCGATCCTACCAGCCCGGTGGCTGGGGACCCGGTGAAGGTGACTGTGACTGTGGCCAACAAAGGCACAGCCGACGCCGCTTCTGTGGTCATCCGTCTGGCGGATGTGAGCGACGGCGCTCCCACCCCCATCAGCCAGCCGGTGACGATTGCCAGCATTCCGATGGGCGGCAGCGGGACAGCCGAGTTCAGCTACGACACCAGCGGCAAGGCGGGCGAGCGGCGCATCCAGGCCATCGCCGACCCGGCCAACGACATCGACGAAAGCGACGAGGAGAACAACCGGGCCGCCAAAGTGCTGAAGGTGCGCTCGCCGGAGGAGAAGCCCCCGGCCCAGCCCAATCTGGTGGTGACGGCCAGCGACATCAGCTTCGATCCGTCCAGCCCGGCTGCCGGGGATTCTGTGACGATTACCCTGCGTCTGCACAACGACGGCACAGAGGATGTGACCGACCCGCTGGTGCGCTTTGAGGATGCCACAGGCGACGAGCCAGTGCTGATCGGCGATGTGACCATCAGCGGCACGCTGAAGGCGGGCAGCAGCGGCGACGCTGTGATTATCTTCGACACCACCGGCAAGGAGGGCGAAGTCAAAATTCAGGTCACCGCGGACCCGGAGGGTGCGGTGGACGAGTCTAACGAGGAGGACAACCAGGCCAGCAAGACGCTGACCGTCGGCGCGGCTGGTTCGGCCAGGGGTGAACAGCCCAATCTGGTCATCCAGCCCGCCGATGTGGCGGTGAGCCTGGCCTCGTCGGCCAGCAGCCAACTGGTGCGGGTGACGGCCACTGTGCAGAACCGGGGGCAGTCACCGGCCCAGGCCATCAGCGTCCACGTAATGGATGTGAGCAGCGGCAACCCGGTGGCCGTGGGCAGACCAGTCACTCTGGCCCGCCTGGCCCCCGGCGAGAGCGCGCCTGTGCGGGTGCTATACAACGCGGCCGCGGCCAGCGGCCAACTCTCGTTTCAGGTGGTGGTAGACCCGGACAACGCCATCGCCGAGGGGGACGAGAGCGACAACAGCGCGGATGTGGCGGTGCTGGTGAGTGAGTTGGTGGTGGGGCCGTAGATGTGACCGCGAATGGGAGGATTGCGCGAATGGTTGGTTCGTTGTCCGACACAAAACCTGTTTGCCACAGTCTCAATCCGCGCGCACATCCAACCGCATCCGTTCCTCCAACTCCACCAGCCCCTCCAATTATTCGCGTAATCCTTTTATTCGCGGTCAGGTTTTACCGCGAATAAAAGGATTACGCGAATAGTTGGCGGGATGGATGGAGTTGATAGGCTGGGGACAATCTTTCGTGTTGAGTCTACGAAGAATTGGTGGATGCCGAGTCACTATTCGCGCAATCCACTCATTCGCGGCAATACCCGAGACGCAGAACGATGACTGACATTCTTTTTCCCGAACTGAGCTACGCAGTGCAGGGCGCGTGTTTTGATGTACACAACCGCCTGCGTGGGCTAGACTTGTCAGAGGCAGGTTGGGAAAAAGCGCTGACTATTGCGCTGACAAAACGGGGTATCGGGAGCGAAAGTCAGGTGAAGTTCCAACTTGCCTATCGCGGAGGGTCGGTTGGGCAGTTCGCTGTAGACGTAGTCGTGGATGACAAACTGCTACTGGAATTGAAAGCGGTGGAGAAGTTGCTTCCCATCCATCAGGCCCAGGTGCTTTCCTATTTGCGCGTATCTGGTCTGGAACTGGGCATCCTTATCAATTTTGGGGAGCCACGGGTAGCTTCACAGCGGCTAGTATTGCAGTCAGCCCGAAATGAAGGCGCAACCGATGTCCCTCAGCCAGGTCAGCCTGTAAACCCAGAGGGTTTGCTCTACCCGGAAGTAACGGAACGGCTACGCTGTGTTCTCCTGGCAGTACACAACACACTTGGCCCAGGATTTATGCATATGCACTACCGGCGGGCGACCTTTTTGGAATTGGGTGACTCGGGTCTTAGCTTTCGCAAACAGGAAAAAGTCACTGTCTCCTACCAGGGGCAACCCATTGAAACCCGTGAGACGCATTTACTAATCATCGAAGGGAAAATTGCTCTGGCCTGTGTAGCTTTCTCATCCATCACGCCAGCAATGGTTCTTCGTATGAGACAATTTCTCAAATTGCTTGGGCTTTCCCTCGGTTTGATTGCCAACTTCCACAACTTGCAGATGGAAATCACTACTGTTCGGGTGTAGATGTGACCGCGAATGGGAGGATTACGCGAATAGTTGGTTCGTTATCCAACGCAAGCCTATTTGCAGCAATCTCAACCCTCGCGCACAGCAAACAGCATCCGTTCCTCTAACTCCACAAGCCCCTCCAATCATTCGCGTACTCCTCCCATTCGCGGTAAAATCTGACCGCGAATGGGAGGATTACGCGAATAGTT